>Ga0180430_10000025_pt1 | contig 187452 bp, 129 predicted proteins | sample SS_ome_9_FD_132999 | JGI IMG/M metagenome (GOLD analysis project Ga0180430, IMG submission 132999) | Hypersaline lake sediment archaeal communities from the Salton Sea, California, USA - SS_1_S_2 metaG | ecosystem: Environmental > Aquatic > Non-marine Saline and Alkaline > Hypersaline >...
ATTCTCGAAATGGTTCGTACGGGCCGCGTTGCTGTGTTGAGGGACTCAACCATCACAGATGACCTTCCTCCCGAAGTAACGGCGCACGAAGACAGTCTGGCGAAATCCTGACGCGTCGCACGCTCCCAGCCAAGCGGGGCCGACTGACGAATTTCTGTGTTATCAAATTCTCTATACCCCGGCGCGACTAACGTGCCATTCGAACGCTCATTACAACAGGACAACAACAAGATGGCTGCCAAAGTTTACTACGACGACGATGCTGACCTGAGCCTCCTCAAAGACAAAACAATTGCCATTCTGGGTTACGGAAGCCAGGGGCATGCTCAGGCTCAGAACCTGAAGGACAGCGGTTGCAATGTAGTGGTCGGGCAGCGACCGGGAAGTGCCAACTACGATCTGGCAGTCAGTCATGGATTCGAACCCATGTCCGCTGCGGATGCGGCAGCCGCCGGCGACCTGGTAAACATCCTGCTGCCGGATGAAGTCCAGGGCGACGTCTACAAGAACGATGTCCGTCCAAATCTGCAGCCTGGCAACGTCTTGATGTGCAGCCACGGTTTCAACATCCACTTCGGTCAGGTGGTTCCTCCGGAAGGTGTTGATGCTGCTCTGGTCGCCCCAAAAGGCCCAGGCCATCTGGTTCGAAGCGAATATGAAAAAGGCGGTGGCGTTCCCAGCCTGATTGCTTTGAGTGACGACGCGTCTGAGACAACTCGGCAACTGGCGCTTGCCTATTCGAAAGGGATCGGGGGAACCCGCGGCGGTGTGATCGAAACCACCTTCGCAGAAGAAACCGAGACAGATCTGTTCGGCGAGCAGGTCGTGCTTTGCGGCGGCGTCAGTGAACTGGTGAAGGCCGGTTTTGACACTCTGGTCGAAGCCGGATATCAGCCGGAGATGGCCTACTTTGAGTGTATGCACGAGTTGAAACTGATTGTTGACCTGTTCTATCAGGGTGGACTCAACTACATGCGATACAGTGTTTCCAACACGGCAGAGTACGGTGACTATTCGAGTGGCCCACGCATCGTGACCGACGAAACACGCGCTGAGATGAAGAAAATCCTCACTGAGATCCAGAACGGTACGTTTGCTCGTAACTGGCTGCTGGAAAACAAAGCCGGCCAGCCTGGCTTCTTTGCCACTCGTCGTCGCGAGCGTACTCACGAGATCGAAGATGTCGGTCGTCAGCTGCGTCGTATGATGAGCTGGATTGATTCCAAGGAAGTGTAATCCCGTTAAATGAGTTCAACTCAACCGGGAGTTGCCGCTGTGGAAAACGCCGTCCGTTCTGTTGCCTGTGCGATTGTCTGCGCCGGTTCAATCATCGGAGCCGGACTGGGTGCCGGTGGAGAAAACGGATACTTCGTGGTCCTGTTGGGTTTTGTCGGCTTTGCTGTCTTTGGACTCTTAACCATCCGAATGGTGACAGGTACGGCAAACTTCACAAAGGTGATCGAATACCTGTTCACCACGGAACGACCCAGGAAGAAGAAACCAGCGGATCCTGAATAAGACCGGCAAGAGCTGTTTGCTTCCTCATGTAGTAGTGCTGCTCCGCGCATGTAGCTGACGCCCGGTCACCTTATACGTCCGTCGTGGCAATATGTCAGCGTCATACGCTGTATGAGTTCCTCCTCGATTCTCTGTTTCGCTGAAGTCAAACATCGGCACCGTCATTCAGCACTCGTCTGTTACGTGTAGTTTATCTGTTCACTGGTTGACTCTGCCTAACGGGCGCCGCCCAGATGCCATGTCCGCGTCTATGCGGAGAGTCCCCTTGAACTCGCCAGCTGCGAACAACAGAGGACCTTTGCCGTCTTCACTATCTACTGTCCCTTTCAGAGCCTTTATTCGACTGCAGACGTAGAGCCCATCCGAGAACCCAATCGGTCACGTAGAAGAGTGACCGATTCCTTGAGTAGAAGAGAACAATCACAAACTCGATTCTCGGCGAGGGTTCACCATGTATGGTCGACTGAGCTTCGATCAGTATCGAATCTTGCAGGAGTTCTGGAACCGGTTCTGGACTACTTTCAGGAGTGGGCGGCAGCTGGCATTCTTGGAAAGGTATGGTAAGTGTCATTGGAATAATACGACGAGCTGATTGGTCTGGACTGGGAGGGGCAAAGTGTTGATGGATCAATGACGAAGGCTCCGCCCTGGGGTGAACAGCCGGGGTGAACACCAAGGACCGAGGCAAACCTGATACAAAGTGGTCTATGATGACGGATGCAGCGGTGAGCCCCACGGGCCTCGCGTTCGCAGGGGCCAACGTCCATGACATCCGTTGCTGGAGGAGACCATTGAAAACTGTTTTGAGCCGGCCCCTTCCTCGGATCCAGAGCTTGAAGAGCATCTCTGTCTGGACAAAGGCTGCGATTCGCACAACGTGCTGGAGCTCGTGCAGTTGTTTACCAACACGCCGCGCATGAAGCGACGAACTCCGACAATTCGATAAACACTCCGACAAGGGTCCAGGTCGTTGAGTCGCTGAAAGAACACACTCGTGGCTCAATCGATTTCGAGCGGTTCTCATTTGATGAGACAAGAAGGCTCAAAATCACATCGCCACACTCCATCCTGCATGCGCATTCCGCACACTCAGAAGAATTCAAAGTCTCGGACAGGCACTTCGTTGGACATGTTAAACCGTGCCGGCTGTTCCGCATGTCGGCACAGGGTAAGGTGGTCCGGCGGCAACACCACAAACTCTTACGGGATGCCCGTTCGTCAGGAATACTCAGAAGTTGGTCACAGGAGACGTGATAGATTTGAGCAGTTGAGTGATTTGTCGTTCCGCGCGACTGGATACGTTTCGAGGCCACCATGAAGAACCTGAAACCAATCATCCTGGGCAGCTTTGCCGGTGCCGGATTGATGTTCGTTGCTCTGCAATACCACGTCATCCAGTCACATGATGGTTTGCAGCTGGTCCCTCGTGCTCCTCGGGCATCACTTGGCCTGGCGTATGCTGATGTGCGTGAGTGGAAGGCGGAACAATGGTCTGATCGTCCTGAGCTCGCGCGAGCGCTGGTCGCACACGGCGCATCGGATCTCATCGCCGATTCAGTCAAACGAGACATCGCCGACAGTCTGGATGCTGACGGTGGAGCAATCGGCGAACTGCGATCACTCCTCAACGATTCACTGTCGTCCGATCTGGATGCCCCATTGTTTAGTCATGATGACAACGACGGACCTTCAACCAGCCACGGTGATTCGCTGACGATTCCATTCGATCGCGATGCGCGTCGGATCGACTGGGATGAGCCGTTGGCAGACCAATCTTATGGGGACAGTTTCCGCGCTGAGATCGCTGATCGTTCCCGCGACGGTTTCTTTGAACCGGAAGAGTTCGACAGTTTTCAGGGGCTGGATCACGAAACAACGACGACTGGTCCGGTAATTAGAGACTCAGACAGCAGTAGCCTCTCTGAATTCACTGAGCGCCCGCTGGAGGATCCGTTTGCTGAATCGGATTCATGGTCCCAATCACAGGGCTCACAATCTTCACCAGAATCAGCCGCAGAACGACGCCGTCGTGAGTCATCGGCACTGGAAGAGCTGCTGTTCTCCGATGAAGAACTCAGTGATGGGTTTGAGTCCACTTCAACGAACGGCTCATCCGGGTACAACTCAGTCGCCAAAGCTCTGGATTCCCGAGCGTCTCAGGCACTCGACCGTGCTCGACAGGGATTTGGAAAATCGATCGAAACAGCTCGCCGCGACGGCAGCATGTCGGGCCGGCTACTGGAGCAGGACAGCAAAGTACTGGAGAACAACGATTCTCTACCCCCTGCGATTCGGGCTCTGCGAGAAGGATTTGATCCCTTCCTGCAATAGTCGAGCCTGATAACGGACACATAAAAGAAGCCACGGTGATCGCTCATCGTGGCTTCTTTGCTTTCACATCACCTCTCACAGACAACGCTTTGCCTTCAACGATCAGGCTTCCGTGTCTTCTGAATCCGGCCCCTTCCGCCCTTTGCGACGTTCTCCGTCTGGACCTCCTTGTCGGCCTCGCCCGCCTCTCTGACTAAATCGTTTGTAAGCGTCCCACGAACCACATCTTGCGGGGCATGGTAGTCTCAACTCGTCATCCACGATCCATTGACGAGGAGAGGTTATGTCGAAAAAGGCGAAAGGCATCCGCAGCGAGCGCGAGCAATTCTGGCGGGATCTGATCGAGCGGCAGCAGCACAGCGGCCAGTCGATTCGTGAGTTCTGCGACGACGAAGGAGTCTCACAGCCGTCGTTCTTCTCATGGCGGAAGCGGCTGCGATCGGAGAATGCTCGACCAAAGTCTCGATTCCTGCCGGTGCAGATCGATCTGGCAGACTCAGTGACATCGCCGGGGCGGATTGAGATTCTCCTTGACGGCGGACAGCGAATCCGTGTTAGACCGGGCTTTGATGAGCAGACTCTGAGGGACGTGCTGGCGGTTCTGGAGCAGCAGCCATGCTGAACCTCAGTCTGCCGATGCAGATCTTTCTCTGCGTGCTGCCCACTGACATGCGGCGCGGGTTCGACGGGTTGATGCGAATGGCCCAGGAGCATCTGCAACAGAATGTCCTTGATGGCGGACTGTTCGTGTTCGTGAACCGCCGCCGCGACCGGGTCAAGCTGCTGTACTGGGACGGGGATGGTCTGTGCATCTGGTACAAGCGCCTCGAATCGGGAACGGTCGAACTGCCTGCGGCTCCGAACGAGGCGACGCACGTGACGCTCTCGGCGACGGAGTTGGCGCTGTTGCTGGGAGGCATCGAACTGGCCAGCGCGAAGCGCCGCAGACGCTATCGGCGGAGCGCGTAACATGACCAGCGAGCGAGGCCAGTCAGCTCAACTTGTGACTTCTTTCCGTGACAGTCCAGTTTTTGGCAAACCATTTCTGCACTTCAGCGGTAGTAGACATGACATGAGCACGGAAGCCGCTTCCCATCCTGAAGATGTCTCGCTCTGCCACCAGATCATGGATGAGCAGCAGGCCACAATCACCGGTCTGCAACGACGTACAGAACGGTTGGAGCATTACATCGAGCAACTGCTCCGCAGCAAGTACGGGCCGCGCAGCGAACGCGTCGCTCCGAATCAGCTCCCGCTGTTCGATGTCGACGGGGAACAATCACCAGACGCATCTCCTGTGGGGGATGCAGAACGCCAGGATGCCGTCGTGGTGCGCGAGCATCGGCGTCGCGGTGGTGGACGCCAGGCACTGCCCGACCATCTCCCCCGCGAAACCGTCGAACACGATCTCTCCGACGACGAGAAGTGCTGCCCCGAATGCGGCGAAGAGCGACAGCGGATCGGTTGCGAGCGGAGCGAGCAGCTGGAATTCGTGCCTGCCGTGCTGAAGGTGCTGGAGCACGTCCGGTGGAAGTACGCCTGCCGCTGGGCGCTGCAGACGGCCGATCTTCTGGAGCCACTGTACCGGTTGATGATCGAGCGGGTCCGCAGCTCGGCAGTCATTCACACCGACGACACGCCGGTGCCGGTGCTCGACCCGGCGCTGCCGAAGACGCGCACGGCCTGCGAATGCTTCGTCACCGTCCGTTCGACAGCAACGTTGCGATCAAACCACGGATATCGAACGACAATACTGGTACTGTTTGGATTCCGTCGTGTGATTGTACAGCCACTATCGTCCACACAGCTCACTGGACTGCCAAACACCCGCCGCCTTCGCGCCCGGCTGCACCCTGCCGGGCTTCGCCGGGACTTCTGGTAAGTCCCAAACGCTCAGCCCGTCAGACCGCAGCTGCAACAATTGACCCCAGATTCCCTCACTCAACGTGGGCCAAAGATCGGTGGCAGGTCACTGGCAAGGCTGGCCTTAATGCCGATCACTGCTGTTGAAACAGAATAATGATGCGCAAATGTTAAAGTCCAAACATTTTCAGCAGCACAGATACCATTAATCCAGCGGAATCAGCGATTGCTTCGATTCGGTGAACGATTGTATTGTTGCTCCAACTGAGTTTCAGGTCGGGATCTTTATTGTCAGCAGTGCCGGTTACCGTGACAGTGTCTCCTGCGGCCGGTGGGTTTACTAATGTGATTGTCGGACGGGATGAGCCGTTGCTTTTTACCGTGTAGTCAACCCCTTCAACAAGAACCTTATTGTCAACCTTCACCTGTGTGACCTCAAACCCACCAACAGTCTCTACTGCTATGACTGTGCTTGAACCGTCACCATTGATTGTTCCAGAGTGGACTTGTGCACTTGCGCTGCTGCCAATCGAAGCAAAGAACATCGCAATGATGACGGTGAAACTGTAACGCATTGAGTGTTTCCTTAGATAGAAGTACTGGCTGGTCGTCCAAAAACTGTCTTCTGCTGCACACTTTGCAGTGTGCTAAACAGGTGCGACTTTCACGGTCGGTCACAATCGTTTGGCAGCTTCTTCCAGCTCAGCTTTCGTGATGGATCCGTTTCCATCCGCGTCGATGCGATCGAATCGCCGACTCAGACGTTCAGGTGCTTCGCCTTTCGAGATCTCACCGTTGCCGTCTTCATCGGCTTCCATCACGCGAGCAATGAAAGCCTCAGGTGACGGCATTCCACCACGCCCGAATCGACCTTCCCGGTCTCCTCGTTCACGAGGTCCACGCCCGAACCCACCTTCACGATCACCACCTCGACGCCCAAACGCCGGGCCACCCTGAGGAGCTCCTTCCGGATGCAATTCTTCCATTGTCAAATCGCCGTCTTCATTCTTGTCCAGCTTCTTAAGGGCGGCGACGGCACCTTCAATCTCGGATGCTGAAATCACACCATCCTTATCGATGTCCAGAGCGGCGATGATCGGCGGTGGCCCGTGATGTCCCGGTCCACCGGGCCCACCAAACCCTCGCCGACCGGGGCCACGTCGGCCTCGATCATCACGTCCTTCACGTCCGCCACGTGGTGGACCTCCCCGGCGTCCCCGTTCCGCTCGTTCTTCTTTCTTCTCAACCGGTGTTTGGTTTCCGTCGTCATCAGCACGAGTCAACCCGGTGCCAAAGAAAAGACCGGCTCCCGCTGTCAGAAATAAAAATGCTGCAAATTGTCGCATCGCGATATCCTTTCGGTCTATTGTAGTTGCCTGGCAAATACGCCAGACACTGTCAGTTGTGAATGTGCGTCTGATGGTAGAAACCTCAAGCGTCGCGTGAAGTGTCGCGAAATTCTGGAAGTTTTGAGATGCACGGTTTTTTCCACATCCTGCGGCCTGCTGCTCGGCGAGTGACAGGACACCTGGTGTCGTTCGTTTCGGTTGTCTTACTGACCGAGATATTGCTGCTGTCGACCACAACAGTCGCCCAGGACGCATATCCACGCCCAATCAACACAAGGCCTTTAGCGCTTGAGGATGATCCGGCAGCCGTGCTGGTCGACAGTGCGGACCGGTTTCTACTTCGAGAGATCTCGGTAGCACGAAACGAGCGCCTGCAGCGTTGGGCGAAACAGACCTCTGACGAGGACAATTGTGAAGCGTTCATCGAGAGTCGTCGACAAGAGCTCGCGGAGATTCTGGGGATGAGGGAAACGCGCGTTCCGTTCAATGGTCTGGAATACGTTACAGGTACGCACCAATCAGCCATCGTTGGCAAGACCCGTGCGGTAGAAGTGTCGCGTATTCGCTGGCCCGTGCTGCCGGATCCCGCGCCGACGCGCGAAGTGGTTTCCATCTACGGAGAAGGCTTACTGTTACGGCCCTCCGGCGTGCCGATCGCAAACATCGTTGCGATTCCGGATGCCGATCAGACTCCCGAACAGCTATGTGGGCTGACTGAAGGAATTCCGGACGATTCACAGTTCGCCAGGCATCTTGCAGAAGCCGGATGCCTCGTTGTCGTTCCGTCAATCACCAGCCGCCACAGCGAAGCGCGCAACGGTCGAGCGATTATGACGGACCGTGAGTTCATTTATCGAACGGCGTTTGTGCTGGGTCAGCACCTGATTGGGTACGAGGTCAATACGATTCTTGCTGTCGTGGATACCTTTCGGTCTCAGTCATCTGTCCCGACGGGTGTGATTGGATACGGTGAAGGAGGAATGCTGGCTCTGTTGTCCGGTGCGATGGACCCACACATTCAGGCGACAGCCGTATCAGGATACTTCGGACCTCGCGAATCCGTGTGGCAGGAACCACTCGACCGCAATGTCTTTGGGTTGTTGAACAATTTCGGTTCCGCACAAGTCGCCGCGATGACAGCACCGCGAACACTCATCGTGGAAACGGCCAGTGTTCCCGAGTTTCAGTTCAGCGGAAACGGAGGAGCCCCCGCCGTTCTGTCCACGCCTCCAGGACCTGCCGTGCAACAGGAAGTCAACGACGCGCGAAACCTGAAAGCCAACATTCATGTTGTCAATCCGGATGACGGCAGAATTGGCTGCCCTGAAACACTTAACCGACTTCTCGCCGCGTTGAACGCAGATCAGACAATTCCGGCCGTACCAAAGTCGCCCAGCTGGAAGTCTGTAACCTCCGACAACGAAACGTTTTTCGAGCAGCGACGACGACGGCAGCTGCAGAGATTTGATCGCCACAATCAGGACGTGCTGCGCGAATCTCCATTTGTTCGTCGCGAATTTCTGTCCAAACTGGATACGTCATCGGTGGCCGCCTACGAAAGCTCTGTCGAGCACTACCGAACCATCTTCCGCGAAGACATCATCGGAAGATTCGATCGCCCGTTGTTGCCGCCCAATGCAAAAAGCCGTCTACTGGAAGAAACAGAGAACTGGTCGGCGTGGGAAATCTGGCTGGACGTATTTCCCGATGTCGGCGCGTACGGGATCCTGTTGCTGCCCCAAAATCTGAAGCCAAACGAACAGCGCCCCGTCGTTGTGTGCCAGCACGGACTGGAAGGCCGCCCTCTGGATACGATTCGGGGCGACCACCGAGCTTACCACGACTATGCGGCAAAGCTCTGCGAAGACGGATTCATCACCTTTGCCCCTCAGAATATCTACGTCTTCAAAGATCGATTTCGCACGCTGCAACGCAAAGCAAACACCATCGGTAAGACGCTGTTTTCGATCATGGTGCCTCAGCATCAGCAGATTGTGAACTGGCTGAAATCGCAGCCATACGTCGACGGAGACCGTATCGCTTTCTACGGACTGAGCTATGGCGGTAAGTCGGCCATGCGAATCCCGGCACTCGTCACAGACTACTGTCTGTCCATCTGCTCCGGTGATTTCAACGAATGGGTCCTGAAGAATGCGTCCACTCGACACAACTTCAGCTACGCCTGGACCGGCGAGTACGAAATCTTCGAATGGAACCTGGGCCGCACGTTCAACTATACAGAAATGGCGGCGTTGATTTGCCCTCGACCGTTCATGGTCGAACGAGGTCATTTTGACGGAGTCGGCGAAGACGACTGGGTCGGATACGAGTACGGTAAGGTTCGCCATCTGTACGCGGCACAACTCAAGATTCCGGAGCGGACGGAAATAGAATGGTTCGACGGACCTCATGCCATCAACGGTAAGGGGACCTTCGACTTTCTGCGTCGACACCTCAACCGGTGAATTGTCCAATCACGATTCCCGCTGCTTGGCTTCCTGATAAGCCTGCTCCATTTGCTGCAGCGTCGCATCGTCCATGGAGATACCAGCCTGCTTCATGGCAGATTCGATAGCCCGAAACCGCCGACTAAACTTCGCATTGCTTTCGCGCAGAGCCTCTTCCGGATTGATACCCCAGCGCCGAGCTACATTGGCCAGCACAAACAAGACGTCTCCCAGTTCGCTTTGAGCCCTTGCCCGTCGATCGGTACAGGAAATCGGTTCATCCGGAATCACATCGCCACTGACACCAGCGGGAACGTGCGGAACGCGCGCGTCGTCGAACAACTCAGTCGCCAGTTCAGCGAGTTCTTCATTGAGTTTATCGAACAGCATTTCACGCTGAGGAAAATCGTAGCCGACCGACGCGGCACGCGCCGTAATTCTGGCAGCTCGGGCCAGTTGAGGCAGTGCCGGAGGAATCCCGTCCAGCTGTGACTCGCGTGTCTTCTTCTCCTGAGCCTTGGCAGCTTTCCAGTGCTCTTTAACCTCTTCCGTCGTGCTGGCCGTTTCGTCACCGAACACATGCGGATGCCGACGAATCATCTTGTCAGCAATCTGTCGAACGACGTCGACCAGATGAAATCGATCTTCATCGGTGGCGATCTGAGCGTCCAGGATCACCTGCAGCAGCACGTCTCCCAGTTCTTCCTGAATCGCAGCGTTGTCATCCGCATCGATCGCTTCCAGCAGCTCGTACGTTTCTTCCAGGGTGTACGGCTTGATCGTCTTCAGCGTCTGTTGGCGATCCCAGGGACAGCCTTCCGGGGATCGGAGCGTTGCAACGACTTCACACAACCGTTGGAACTGAGGCAGCAACTGACTGAAATCGGGAGGCTGGCCAAACGTATCAGAACTGTCTGTCATTGCCCTGATTTTGCCGTCTGTTGAAGATGTTCTTCCAGTTGAGCCAGCAGCGGATCGATGGTCCACTCCTGAATGCGGTGAGGTGGTTCCCAGGGAAACCACTGGTAGCCGATGTGTTCTGTAACAACGGGCTTGCGAGCCTTCCTGATGGTAGCCAGGAAGATCCTGAGCGTCTTTTCGATATCTTCATCGCCGTTCCCGTACCGACGTCCGGAGACCATGTATCGCTGCTCATAGCAGAAGTCCGGGTCGATGGTCAGTTCACTTTCTTCGAACCCGGTTTCTTCTTCCAGTTCGCGCAAAGCGGCTTCCATGTCAGATTCACCAGGGTCGACGTGGCCTTTGGGAAGATCCCAGCGATTCTTGTGTTCCATGAGCAGGAACGATTTCACAGGGTTTCCTGTTACGACCAAGAACCCACAACTGCGTGGCTGTTTCAACGGAGTTCCTCCTGAGTCGATGAAGTGTCACGCGGATCAGCGCGGCATCATGCTGGAGGCAGAGTATAGTCAGGATGACAATCAACGGGAGGCATGCGGTCCACGAACCGTTCCGGGGTCATCGAAAAAGGTTGAGTCGGCTGCTCACCATTCAGACTCAGATAATCGCGCAACGCCCAGTGGTTGACGGGAAATGCCAGCTCCTTCCATGGGATCGCAGAAGGTTCCACCATTGCGACATCCAGCGACTCGATACCGGCCGCAATACTCGGATCTGTCAGTTCCGCCAGATAGACGAGGTGAACCTGGCCAATTCGAGGGATCGAATACAGCCCCAACAGTGCGGTCACCGAAGCATTTGCTCCGGCTTCTTCCTGAGCTTCACGGCAGGCAGCTTCTTCGGCCGTCTCTCCAAGTTCCATGAATCCGCCGGGCAACGTCCAGAATCCGTAACGAGGTCGAATTGCTCGTCGGCAAAACAGAATCTTTCCGTCATCAACGCATAGTGCTGTCGCGATAATTCGCGGGTTGTCGTAGTGAATCCAGTCGCAGTTTTCGCAGACATACCGTTCGTGATCGTCACCGACCGGTACTCGACGCCGAAAATTCTCAAAGTCGCCGATGGAGATATTCATGCAAATACGATAGCGAATCACCCGAGACGCTGCAGCCACATCTCCGGCAGATAATTACTCGGGAACCAGCTGCTTCTTCGAGTGTCTTCCACATGTAAAGAATCGTGGCTTTCCCGAACAGCATACCCAGGAATGGTAAAAACGCATTCCCCTGTGAATTTCCGATGATGTTCTCGACATCCGTCTGGCATCCGCAGGCGAGCATGATGTATTCCCGTCATTCAACTGGCTGCTTCGACAGGATGTCCGAAGAGCCAACCTTTTTCGCATCAAGCAAGCCAACGAATGTCCGCTGAAATTCCCGATATCGCACTCATCGCCGACCGAAAAAGAACACGGACGAGACTTGGCTGGTTTCCTGGCTGGACGATGGTCATTGTGGCCGCGACTGCACAATACATGTCCGCTCCTGGTCAGTCTTATTCGGTGGCAGCGCTCAAAGATCCGATGAGAGCCACGCTGGGAATGTCGGAAACCGACTACTCACTGGCCTATTCATTTGCCACGCTGATCAGCGCAGCCATGGTGCCTCTGTTTGGACGTCTGCTGGATCGCGTGGGAGCTCGCGTGATGATTCCACTCATTGCTGCAGGTCTGGGGCTGGCCTGCTTCCAGATGTCGCGGACCGAATCGCTCGGTGAACTGTACTTCGCATTCAGTTTCGTGCGAACTCTCGGACAAGGAGCGTTATTCCTGGCTTCCGTGTGGCTGATTGGCGAATGGTTTGAACGCAAACGAGGTATCGCCACTGCACTGACCGGTCTGGGCGGCGGACTGTCTGTGATGACGGTCCCGCTGATTAACGACATGCTGGTCCAGGAGTACGGCTGGCAGCGAACGTGGATCGCACTAGCTGCAGTGGTAGCGGCATCACTGGTGTTGCCGGGTGTTCTCTGGATTCGTGACAGACCGGAGGACATCGGGTTGTCGCCGGACGGAATAACAGAGGATGAGGATACAGAGCTCGATCAGAGCGATGCTGCTTCAACCCAATCGCCAGCCGGCCCCGTCATCACATCGCTGGAAGATTCGTGGACCGTAAAGGACGCCCTGAAAGATCCAACGTTTTGGAAACTTCTGTCAGTTCCGACAACGTCGGGTCTGATTGGCACCGGACTGATTTTTCACCAGGTCGCCCTGTTTGCGCAACATGGTCTGTCATCGCGTGAAGCTTTGGGACTGATGAGTCTGCAGGCGATGTGCGCAGTGACAATGTCCTTTCCAGCCGGCTATCTCACCGATCGGATCCCCAGTCGATATCTGTTGTTTGCGGCGATGGTGATGCTGGCAGCCGCGACGCTTCTCGTCACAACACTGCCGTTTACATGGATGGCATTTGTGTACGCCATGCTGATGGGGCTTCACGGAAGCATCCTGCGAAGTACCGGGACGGTTGTGTGGATCAACTATTACGGACGAGCTCATCAGGGAGAAGTTCGTGGCGTCGCCTGGTCCATGATGATTCTCGGAGCCGCCCTCGGACCACTCCCACTGGCCTGGTCCATCGACTATCTCGGTTCGTACGATGCGGCCCTCTACGGATTCCTGATTCTCCCACTGCTCGCCGGAGCTGCCGTCTGGACGGCCATTCCGCCACTGCGGCAGGATTAGCCCCTGTTATTCTCATCCCACCAGCTCCCGGAATTCAGACAACTTACGCCGACGCCGGAGTATCGTCATGAGGGTCCCGCCGCATAGAATATGTGGTTGTGCTGAATCTGAGACTGGATGACATCAATGTCACAAATCGAAATCGAATACCAAACTCGTATCGATGGAATGAGCATCCCTGAGAAAATGGCGATATCAGCCACCATGTTCAAGTGGACTCGCGACATGATTGCTCGCGAGATCCTCAAGTCGAATCCCTCGATCAGTGAAACGCGTCTGAAGTGGGAGGTCGCAATGAGGCAATACGGTCATGAACCGCAAGCCAGAAAATTGATTCAGAAGATGCTCGATCATAGCCCGGATTGACCCTGGCGCGGGGCAGATTCCCTGCCCTAACCAAGGCATTGTGTGTCTGCCAGTGGCTCCGCAAGTGCGAATTCAAAACACTGGCAAAGCCAGTGCCACACAGATTCAGGGAACAACACAGGTCGAAAGACTGAGTCACCTCAACACATGGTGACATCCTTCATATTGATTCTTCTAAGATGTTGTCCTCTATCCTCCGCAGTGTGTTCTTCTATCGTCGAATCAACTTTGTTGTGGCGATGGCTGTGGCGATCTCCACGGCTGTGATCGGTGGAGCGGTCATCGTGGGCGATTCGGTTCGGTACAGTCTCCGCGAGATGACTCGACAACGACTCGGTGAGATCACTCATGTAGTTCATGGACGATTCGTTCGCGAAGAACTGGCAAGAGACCTCACAGTGAATTCGAATGCAACGGTCGCTCCCGCGCTGCTACTGTCTGCCGGCGTTGAGTTTCATCAGGGCGACGAGATCCATCGAGCCGGGTCGGTGGGCATTGCCGGAATCGATTCATCTGGGTGGGATTTCTTTGACACGGCGTCGCTGACCGTGCCAACGGACGACGAAATCGTACTCGGGTTTCGCTGTGCTTCTGAGTTAAGCGTCCAGGCAGGCGACACGGTTTCGGTCTGGATCGAACTCCCGGCGTCGATCCCGCGCGACAGTCTGCTGGGAGAACGCGAAGACGTTTCGGCAGAACTGCAATTCAAAGTACGCGACGTGCTGCCGGAATCAGCGGGAGCGTCGCGGTTTACTCTGAATCCAGGCCAACAGTTGCCTCTGAATGCGTTCGTGGCGCTGTCGACGCTGCAGAAACGATTGGGGCTTCAGGCAGTTCAACGCAGCAAACGCAATCCCGTAGCGAAGCTCGCGATGGTCAACACGATGCTGATTCATACCAACGAAGAAACGGTCGACACACTCGAATCCGCAGTCGCGGAATCGCTCACACTGGACGACCTGACGCTGCGTCTGCGAATTGACAGGGAACATGGATACGTGTCGGCTGAAACCGACCGGATGATTCTGGAAACGGCAGTATCGGACAGCATCACATCGGCAGCCAATCAACTGGGACTGCAAACCGCGCCCACGCTTGTGTATCTCATCAATGAATTCGCTGCGGCCGATCGAGAAAGTTCGCACGAACGATATTCCATGTATTCCATCATCGCCGGAGTCCCAATTGACAGGACCGCACCGCTGGGAACATTCGGAGCCGACAAACTGGCCCCCGATGAAATCATCATCTCGCAATGGCTGGCGGACGACCTCGAAGTCGGCGTCGGAGATCGAATCACGGCTCGGTGGCATGAGGTCGGTAGTCATGGCGATCTGCCCGAGACCTACAAAACGTTCAAGGTCGCCAACATCCTGCCGGAAGATGATTCTTTGAGTGTCGACGAAGGCCTCACGCCGTTCATCGCCGGAGTCACCGATGTCGATTCATTCAGTGACTGGGACCAACCGTTTGAAATGGAAACGGACCGCATCACAGGACGAGACGACGCGTACTGGGCAGAACATCGAGCGACTCCCAAAGCGTTTGTTTCACTGGATACAGCTCAGGAACTCTGGAAGAGTCGCTACGGTAACGCAACGTCGATTCGAATTGCTGCCGACATCCATCCGCTTCCGGAAGATCGACTGCAGGCCATTGCCAATGGGCTGTCGGATCGTATTCCTCGCGAATGCAACCTGCCAGCGATGGGTCTGATTCCGATTCCGATCCTTGACGCCGGTCTCCAGGCATCAGTTGGCGCCAATGATTTCACTCAGCTGTTTGGAGGATTCAGCTTCTTCCTGATTCTGTCGGCCATCATCCTCACGTCGCTCATGTTCCGCCTCGGTATTCAACAACGCACGAGCCAGGCCGGGTTACTGCACGCGATTGGTTTGCCTGCGCGCCGTGTCCGCTGGTTCTTCCTCGGCGAGGGCCTGCTGGTGGCGGTCGGTGGAGCCATCCCCGGGATCTGTCTTGCCGTGGGCTTCGCCAGGCTGATGATCTTCGGCCTGACCACGTGGTGGAATGGTGCTATCGGAACGCGTTTTCTGTTTTTGGACATCAACCCGGTCAAGCTGTGTCTGGCGGCGATGGTGTCGGTGTTCCTGGCAGCAGGCGCCATCTGGCTTGCCGTGGCTGCGCTTCGACACAGTTCCGTTCGAAGCCTGCTGGCAGGAAGGCCTTCCGACAAACTGCCCACAGTCGCAACCTCACGCCTCATGAACGCGGCAACCGTCGGCTCACTGCTCTGCGGCCTCGTGCTGCCCGCTGTTGCGGCCGCCGGATTCCTGCCGACCGGAGAAGCCTTCAGCGGACTCACCTGGAATATGGTTGCGTTCTTTTTCGGAGGAACCGGATGCCTGACAGGTGGATTACTCCTGCTGCGTCAGCGTTTTCAGGCAACAGCTTCAACGACGTCTGACCGAACCCTGCACCGATTATCTGCATTGGCACTGGCAAATGCCGCTCGGAATCCGTGGCGCAGCCTGATGACAACGGCGCTCATTGCCAGCGCCACATTTCTGATCGTGGCGGTGGCAGCCGGGCGCCGTAATCCTCTGTCGGAAACTCCCGATATTGCTTCCGGCAACGGCGGGTTCCGACTGGTTGGAGAATCTTCGCAACCGATTCTGCGAGACATCAACTCCACCGACGACCGAATCGCGTTGAATCTGCAGGAGGCGTGGCAGGACGCCGGACTGGATGATTCTGCAACGGTCTATTCGTTCGGCATGCGGCCCGGCGAAGACGCGAGCTGCGTCAATCTGTACCAAACTCGCCTGCCGACCCTGTTGGGTGCGTCGGATTCGTTTATCCAACGAGGTGGATTCCGATTCGCCGACACGCCGGGAGAAAACCCGTGGGAACGGCTTCATCAGGCTGAGCAATCCGCATCTGGCTTGCCGCAGATTCCAGTCATTGGCGACATGAACACACTCATGTACAGTCTCAAGAAGGGAATCGGCGATGTGATTCTCTTCCCTGACGAACAGAACCCCACCGCCGAACTGTTGATCGCGGGAATGCTGGATGGAAGTTTGTTCCAGGGCGTACTCGTGATGAGCCAGGATGATCTGCAGACGATCGATCCCGATGTTGCCGGCTCGCGTTACTTCCTGGCAGAAACCAATTCGGCTGAAGATGCCGAGACTCTGACGACGGTTCTGGAGAGTGGCCTGAATTCGTGGGGAATGGATACCGAACCGGTTGGGAAACGGCTGGCCGGCTTTCTGGCCGTTCAGAACACATACCTGTCCACCTTTCAACTACTCGGCGGACTGGGTTTGCTCGTTGGCATCTTCGGACTCGCCGTGGTGATGGTCCGCAATGTGGTGGAACGTCGAGGCGAAATTGCGATGCTGCGGGCCGTTGGCTTCACCGGGTTTCGCATCTGCCGACTGGTCCTGATTGAAAACCTTTCTCTGTTATTGTGGGGCATCATACTGGGAACTGCTTCCGCACTTCTGGCCATGATGCCTCACCTGTTAAGCACTGGAGCCGATCTGCAATGGCGATTATTGGCGATAGTGCTGGGAGCTGTGGTTGTCTCCGGGATGCTGGCATCCATTGTTGCTGTCCGTCGAGCTCAACAGGTTTCCATTCGAGACAACCTGACTGTCGAAACATAGTTCAGCCTGTGTTTGACGTTTTTCCTCGTTCCACTTGAGTGAGCGACCTTCGATGCAACAAAGATTCCCCTGCTGTCTGCTTCTCCTGATCGTTGGACTGCCAGTTGGAGAATGCTCTGCTGATGACAGACGAGACCGCGCGCTGCGAGTTCTCGATCAGTCGCTCACTGCCATGACTGAGTTTCAGCGACATGGTGGATGGGGGACGGCGTGGAGTCTGAACCAGGAGGTGGTCTGGGGAGAGCATCTTCCCATTCCCGATGACTGGATTACGGTTCAAAGTCCGGCAACGCCGTCCGTGGCCGGCGTCTATCTGCGTGCAGGACAGGTTCTGGATGAAACCCGCTGGATTGCTGTGGCCGCGGATGCTCACCAGGCTCTTTGCCGCCTGCAATCAAGAGAAGGCGGTTTTCCTCATGAAGGTTCTCCTGCAGCCGGTCCTGCAAAGCGAGCCAGTTTCGATGATGGTGTCACCACCAAAACGCTCGATTTTCTGATCGACTGGTGGCATCACAACAACGAGCCAAAAGATCGTGTGGCGGTTGATCGTGTCGGTGAGTTCATCCTGAGATCGCAATACCCAAAGACGGGTGGGTGGCCTCAGTCGTATCCAGTACCGTCAAACTATGGTCGTTGCATTACGTTCAACGACGGAAACTTCAGCAACATTATCACAGCGCTGTTCAAACTGTATCGAGAAACCGGCGGCATGCACTATCGGGCTGCAGCGCATCGCGGAGGAGAGTGCATTCTGCGACTTCAGGGGGAAGACGGACAGGCAATCTGGGCGCAGCAGTACGATCCCGACACGCTGGAACCGGCGTGGGCTCGAAAGTTTGAACCACCAGGCTACACACCGGCGGAATCGTCAAGAGTCTGCGACACGCTTGTCGAATTGTTCGTCGAAACCGGAGACCAACGCTATGTTGAATCATTGGGACGGGCGTTGAAATGGTACGAAACACACAAGCTGGAAAACGGTAAGTACGCACGACTCTACGAACCGGACACGCAACGCCCCGTCTATGGCCGCCGCGACAAGGCCGTCAAGGTCTACGACTTCGCTGATGCCTGCGAAGGCTACGGCTGGCAGGGCACCTGGTACCCCCACGAAGCGAAGAAGGCCTGGGATGAGATTCAGGCTTACGGCGATGAAACGCTCCGTCAGTCACAGGCCAGGTTGAAATCACCAGGTCGAGAAAAGCCGACTGATTCTGCTATCGATTTCATCTGCGATCACCTCTCACCCGAAGGCCACTGGACACGCAAACCGAGCGCGAAACAGCTGATTCAGTACGAAAAGTACAGCGTCGATCCTGAAGTCCCTGTGATCCTGCTCCGAGACTTCAACTCCCACGTCACGCAACTGCTCGACTACGTCGAAGCGACTCAGCAGGATCCTGCAGAATCGAATAGGCCACGGCCTTGACCGGCATCCGTTTTGACATGAAACCCGCCATCAGCCACGACCAATCAGCGGCATTGTTGTGGCCATGATGGTCATGAAGGGGATGTTGGATTCCAGTGGAAGGCTGGCCATGTGGACAACCGTCTGAGCGACGTGTTCGACATCCATTGTTGGTTCGACCATTGTCGATCCGTTGGCCTGAAGAACTCCCGCCTGCATTTGCTGCGTCATATCCGTTGCTGCATTGCCGATGTCAATCTGTCCGCACGCGATATTGTAGGCTCGACCGTCCAGAGCTGTAGACTTTGTCAGGCCGGTGACCGCATGTTTGGTGGCCGTATACGGGGCTGACAATGGGCGAGGTGCTGCGGCAGAAATTGATCCGTTGTTAATAATGCGTCCACCCTGTGGAGTCTGGTTCTTCATTACTCGGAATGCTTCACGAGTACACAGGAACATTCCCGTCAGATTCACATCGACGACGTTTTGCCACTGGTCGAGCGTCAGGTCTTCCAGAGGAACAGCCGGCGCACTGATTCCGGCGTTGTTGAACACGACATCGATTCGCCCATATTCAGCAAGCGCGTGATCAAACAACTGCTGAACAGAATCCTCATTCGTAACGTCGGTGGGGACGACCAGAGTTGTTTCAGTTCCCGCGACGCCGGCCGCTTCTTCAAGCGGAGCTTCTCGCCGTCCTGCCAGTGCGACCGCATAACCTTCCCGGCAAAGTGCTACAGCCACGCTGCGCCCAATGCCACTCCCGGCGCCGGTGACGATGGCAATCTTCAGTTGACTCATGTAATGGACCGGTCTTGAGTAATGGAGAGACCACATCCCGAAGCGTGAGCGAGGAATACCGTTGCGTCGAATTCCCTCGCTCACGCTTCGGGTTACGATAGTGGCTTGCTACGCGGCTTTTCTGATTGCGCGTTGCGACTGCTGAGCGATCAGTTTCTCAACAGAGTGATCGCCCTTAACCAGGCGGTCACCCAGGGCGTCGAGTCGATCCATCTCATCCTGGACCTGAGCTGTCACTTCGGCGATCTGTTCCCGACTGAGATCCTCAGGAACTTCGATCGGCAGCCCGGCAATACCCACCAGTTTGGAAAACGGTTTGGGAATCATGATGTCAGACCAACCGGCCGGAATCTTCCAGCATCGATTGGCCTTGACCGACACACACACAATCGGACGACCTGTTCGAGCCGCAATATAAGTGATTCCATCCTTCATGACGCGCCTCGGGCCACGTGGACCATCAGGCGTGATACAGATGTGCTGGTCCGGCATACTGAGCAGTTGCTTTGTTGCCTGAGCACCACCTCGACTGGCCGATCCCCGCACTGGCCGAATGCCAAGAATTTCAATGAGTTCACTCAGGTACGTCCCATCCTGGTGTCGACTCACCAGCGTCGAAAGTGAATGAGCTTTATGACAAAACAGGGCAGCCAGAATAATGTCATGCCACAGACAGAAGCTGTAGCGAGTGGAACCGATCGGCGGCCGGTTCGTCATGGCTCCTTCCTGCGCAATGTAGAGTTTCGTTCGCACAGTGAGAAACAGAGTGCGAAGGATCAGGACAGCACTCCAGGCAATGACCTTGTTCAGGAACGGGCTACGAATTTTCACGGGCGACATCCATGTCGGTGAGATGGGGCCAAGTCTGCAGTCAAAGATTCTAAGGAAGCGATGACAACGAGGAAATCCCAGTTGGACAGGCAGATAATCGCCTGCTATTTCAGCAGTTTTCGGAACTGAGCCCACGTCCTTGTGTTGGCGACATCGCCTTTGCCGAGTCCGGCTCGTCGCGCCTGGTCAACTCCATATTCAAGCACATCAAATCCGTTGACGCTGTGAGAATCCGTACTGATGACGATCGGAATTCCCAGATCGCGAGCAGCAGCGGCATTGATTTCGTCGAGATCCAACCGCTTAGGATGAGCATTGATTTCCATCATCACGCCGTTGTCGGCCGCAGCTTTGAGTAACTCCGTCATATGCACATCTGCGCCGTCGCGTCGGCCCACCAGTCGCCCGGTGGGATGACCGATGATGTTCACATGAGGGTTCGTCACGGCACACATCAGGCGTTTCATAATCTGATCGCGCGGCTGCCTCAGTCCGTAGTGCAAGACTGCGACAACCCAGTCGGCTTCGGAAAGGACGTCGTCATCCAGATCCATCGTGGCGTCTTCGAGGATGTCGCATTCGACTCCACAAAGCAGTTCAATCCCTTTGAGCTGTTCGTTCGCCTGGCGGACGTCGTCCCAGTGAGATCTCAGGCGATCGGCGTCCAGGCCATTGGCCATCGACACACGTTTGCTGTGATCAGTGATTGCGATGTACTTAAGTCCTCGGGCTTTCGCGGCTTCGGCCATTTCCAGAATCGAGCCCGCTCCATCGGACGCCGTCGTGTGCATGTGCAGGTCACCTTTGATCTGCTCGATCGTGAGCAACTCCGGAAGGCTGTCACTTTCGGCCGCCTGAATTTCGCCTCGATTTTCACGCAGCTCGGGAGGAATCCAGGGCAGATCCACAGCCGCATAGACATCTTCTTCGGTAGCACCGGCAATCTGTTCGTCGTCCCGAAAAACTCCGTACTCATTCACCTTCAGTCCGCGGTCTTTGGCACGCTGACGGACGACGACGTTGTGTTCTTTGGATCCGGTGAAATACTGCAGAGCGGCTCCGAAGGACTCGTCGGGAACGACTCGCAGATCCAGTTCGATACCGGATGATAGTCGTACTCGCTGCTTGGTTTCGCCTCGCTGCAGGACTGATTCCACCAGTGGATGATCCGCAAGAGCATCCATCGGGACGCCGTGATCGGAGCTGGTCACCAGCACATCCAGATCGCCGCACGTTTCCTTTCGTCGTCGGCAGCTTCCGGCAACCGACGCCTGAGTCACCTCATCCAGCTTCAACAGGTCGTCAACGATGACTTCTGCAGAAGGACGGGCAACGGAAATGGACACTCGCTGTCCAGCTTCAGCCGCCTGATCGATGTTGTCCAGAATCGACTGTTCGATCTTCTTTCCAAATCCTTTGAGTTCCGACAGTTTGCCGGCTGTGGCGGCAGCTTTGAGTTCATCCAGAGTCGTGAGGTTGAGTGTCTTAAAAAAGACTGCCACCTTCTTCGGACCAACACCCGGGATTCGCAGCATGTCGACGACCCCTGACGGAACCTCCTGTCGAAGCTCATCCAGTTTTGGGTGCGTTCCGGATGTGACAACTTCTGCGACCTGATTGGCAAGATCTTTTCCGATGCCGGAGAACTGAGTCAGATCTGCGGATTGTTCGACCAGTGCCGCAAAGGAATCGGCTGTCGATTTGATTGTTCTGGCAGCACTGCGATAGGCGCGAATCCGAAATGGGTTGGCACCCTGAATCTCCAGCAAATCAGCAAGCTGTTCAAACATCCCGGCAATCTGTTCGTTGGTCATCGCCGTCCCTTATTCCGGCGAATCGATGGATTCAGCCTGAACCTGTTCTGCAGCAGGTGCTGCAGCCTTCACCGGACCAGGCTTGTAGAGCATCACCATCGCGGCTCCGGCAGCCGCCAGGAGCAGTCCGAAATAGAACGGAGGCGAAGGAGATTCCAGCTTGCCGTGGCTGAAGACGGTCATGGATGCAATGGTGTTGATGATCGGCGCGCCAGCAAAAACAAGTGGGGCGACGTACATGGCGGCTCCCGGACCGGCTGATTTCGCAGCAAAGATCACGCACAGTGCTCCCACTGCTCCGGCCACTCCGGCTGCAAGCCCCCACATCATGTTCGGGAAGAGAAAGTTCACCTTCGACGCATCCTTGACGGTCGGATCGTTGTTCAACACAAAAATGAACAGGCAGGGAACCAAAACTGCCGTCAGGAAATAGGCAACACCCACCATCAGGAACGCTCGCAGGTTGCTGCCTAGTTTGTCTGCGGCGGCGTGAACGGTTGGCACGTAGACTCCCCAGGACAGAGCCGCCATGGCAACAAACATCAGGACACTGGGTTTCAGATTCATGGAGCTACAGTCAGTTTCAATGGAGGAATCAATGCAAGAGACCAGCCAGATGGCTGTGGAAGCCGGATTGTAGGTGGTTTCACTCAGCCGTCCATTTTGCCGCAACGTGACTACTGGAAACGGGAAGCTGAGGAAGTCTCACAATGCACAAAAACACGTGCAAATTCATTCACAGAGTCACCCTGGCAGTCGTACAATAGTTGCCGGTGCCTATGCAGGATGCGGCCGCTTTCAATCTCTCCTGATTATCCCAACCCGTTTCCACTGAGTGGTTTACAGTCATGACGCAGGAATTGCTCGATCAACCGCCCGAGGCTGAGACAAAAGACGTGAGCATTTCCGAAGATTTGGGTTGGGGCGCTGACAACCAGTCTGCCGATTTTAGCTATACGCCGATTTCCCCTTGGGGAATCATCGCCGCTGTCCTTGCACTCCTGGGTCTAACTGCATTCCTGGGACTGTTTGGAATTGTCGTCGCCGTTGTCGCGTTCATCGTAAGCATTGTCGCCATCGCCAGAATTCGGGGGGCTCAGGGAACTGTACGAGGCATGCTGTCAGCGGTGGTCGGATTGTTGCTGTCCATGTCGTGCGTTGGGGGTGGTGTCGCCAGTCAGGTTTATCACTACAACCACGAAGTGCCCGAGGGCTATCGACGAACCAGTTTTCCGGAGGAAATCTCAGCACGCCAGTTTCAGATTTTCCGTGGCAACCAACGTCGCCTTCATCCGGAAGTCGCCAAGCTGGTTGATCAGAAGATCTTCCTGAAAGGGTTCATGTGGTTGTCTCAGCGACAGGAAGATCTGGAAACATTTGTGCTGCTCAAAGACAATGGCGAATGCTGCTTCGGAGGAAAACCGCAACCGTTCGATATGATGCGTGTTGACTTACAGGATGGAAAGACGGTCGACGGTCACACAGGTATGGTTTCTGTGGCCGGTACCTTACGAGCCAACGTCAAAGCAGATGAAGACGAAGCGGTCTATGTGATGGAAGCAGACTTCGTGGAACCATCACGAACCCGGTTTTGACGATAATGAGTCACTCAGGAGAAATGATGACGGATCCGTTTCAAGACGTTCCTGAGTTCATCGGCCTTCGCGCAGGTCCGCAGCACATAATCACCATCACCGGAAGTCTGATCCTGCTGTCATTCATCCTGTCTGGCTGCACCGATTCGCACTCTGACGAATACAGAGAATTCAATCAGACTGCGTTCTCAACCGGTGATACAGAGACGGCCGCAGACGACTCTGTTGAGACAAGTCCGAACGACGCTGAACCTGCATCGATCAATAACACGAGTGCAACACCTGTCAATTACGCCGAAGAGATTCGATCGCCCGTACCCGAACCAGAGGCACCCGAAAGGCCCAAAGAATCTACTTCCGCCGACGATGAGGTTCCTCCCGCTGACACGCAGGAAGACAACGAAGAACAACCAAAGGCATCGGCGGCTCAGTCAATCAAGCTGTTGATTCCTCATCGCAGTTTCCGCGAGGAAGGGACAGCGCTGAGAGCGAGCTTTGACGACATCGATCTTCTCAAGGTCCTGAATATGGATCCTGTCCCGATGGACGCTGCCGATCATTTTCCAGAATGGCTAAACGAGCTGAATGGAAAACGAGTTCGAATTCGAGGCTACATGCGGCCCGATTTTTACATCGAAGACATCACCGAGTTTCTGTTTGTTCGTGACAATGGAGAATGCTGCTACGGACCATTGCCCAAGATTTACGACATGATCGCCGTCCAGCTTGCGGACGGTGAGTCCACCGACCTCATCGAGGGCACTCCAATCGATGTCGAAGGAACCTTCCGCATCGAACCTCATGCGGATGAGATTGAGCTCTACGGATTGTTTTTCATCGACGACGGTGTAATCATCGAATAGCGAACATCGACGCCGGGAGTATACAAATGAATTCAATGAAAGTCCTGAAGGCAGCCGCGGTCGTTTATGCTCTTGCTGTCGGCATGGTCCTGTTGCCACAGCCAATTGCCAGCGCCTGCCCTTTTTGTGATGCGCCACAGCTCACCATGGCTGAGATGATCGATCAATCGGATCACCTTTTGCTCGCCAAATGGGTTTCCGGCGAACGGCCAACACCTGAATCAGCGGGAAGCGTTGACTTTGAAATCGTTGAAGTAGGCCGGTCTCAGGAAGATCAACTCAAGGCAGAACAGACGATCACGCTGCCGTTTTACATCACTGGAGAACCCGGTCAGCAGTTTGCCTTGATGGGCCCCGGAACAGATTACCTCAACTGGCAACAACCCATCGAAGTCACAAAAGAGGCGTGGCTCTATCTTCGGGAATGTCCAGCCCCGGAACAGGATCCTGAGCGTCGCGAAGAACGCCTCGCCTGGTTTCTGCAGTATCTGGAACATCCAGAGTTGCTCGTTTCCAACGATGCATACGGTGAGTTTGCAGCCGCCCCCTACAAGACAATTCGGCCGCTCAAGGATCAGTTCCCTCGTGAGAAACTCAAGGAATGGCTGCAGAATCCGGACACGCCTGTTACACGCATCGCTCTCTACGGAATGATGCTCGGGCAGTGCGGTGATGCCGAAGATGCACAGATCCTGGAAGACATCATCATGAACGTGGACACCGACTTCCGGCTGGGGCTGGAAGGCATCATGTCCGGCTTTGTGATGATTACAGGTGAAGAAGGATTAGAGAAACTGGAAGCTGCAAAAGTCCATCAGACAACATACGTGGACAAAGAAGGTAAGGAACAGAAGCTGCCGTTTTCAGAAACCTACGCGTTTGTCAACACGCTTCGTTTTCTGAAACGATATGAGCCGGACTGCGTTCCATTTGAACGTCTTGCTTCGTCTATGTATCTGCTGCTCGACCGTCCGGAACTCAGTGATCTGATCATTGCCGACCTCGCTCGCTGGCAGGACTGGTCAGTACAGGATCGCCTGATGAAGATGTTTGACGAGGAGCCGTTTCAGATCCCATCCATCAAACGAGCGATCGTGCGGTACATGCTGGCCTGCGAAAAGGCAGGAAAGAAGAATCCGGAAGAGTTCTCCGAATACGCCGCAACCGCTGCGTCGAATCTCACGCTGCTGGAAGACAAGGACGCTCGAATCTTCCGAGACGCCAAGCGATTTTTTATTCGGTAGCAACCGATGAACTGAAGTTGATCGCGGGCTACGACTTTCGCGACTGTTTCGACTTGTTCCCGGCAGCAGTCTTCTTCGGCACCTACTTCTTGGGATTTGCCTTCTTCGCGGATGTCCCGTGTCGGCGGTGACCAGCCGTCGCTGCTTCACAGGTCTTGATGAACTTTGCCACAGGCACTCGTTTGACAGCCTCGCCAATCACTTTGAGCGGAACGTAGTATCCGATCATGCCGTACCGCATTCCCTCTTCATACCCGGCTGGCAGGTTCGTCAGAATGACGTCGCGAACAGCCTGAACAATCTCACGCCGGTCATCCGACAGCTCAGCAAGATACTCTTCCACTGTTGCCGCTTTGCTTTGCATAAATCAACGTCTGTTCAAAGGGGCAGGAAACAATCGCTCCCCGCGATTCAGCTTCATGCCGGGGTTCAGTAGTAGTTTGCCAATGGCCTCCCGGATACAATACAGACCGTCTCACGTTGTGTCAGTTGGTAAGAGCAGTTTGCATCATCCGCTTCAGGCCAGTCTCGTCATGTCCAGTCGTATTGTTGATACCGACGATTTCAACGGCTTCATGGCGTTGTGTCGTCAGCGGTTTGTGTCGCATTCGCTCTTGCGTGGCATATCGAGTGTCGTACTGATCACCGTTGGAACGATCCTGTGTGCCGGGTTGTTCGACTTCCTCATGCCACTCCCCGGATACCTTCGACTGATCCTGCTGTTGGGGATGTTGGTGCTGAGTGTTCTGAGTATCCTGCGATTCCTGCTGCGCCCATTGACGCAGGGAATCTCCGACGCAGAACTCGGAGCTGCGGCCGATCTGGCCTGCCCGGAACTGGATGAAGCGCTGGCAACTCTTGTGTCGGTTGAGTCACCAGATGCATCATCGGCCGAAGCAGGATCAGCGATCATGCGTCAAAACCTCTGGCAGCAAACACGTCCGCGGCTCACAACGGCATCTCAGGCACCCGTGATGGAATCCGGCACGACTGCCAAACGCTGTGGTGCGGCTGCTTCGATTATCCTGGTGACTCTTGTACCGCTCATTGCCTGGCAATCCGGAAGCCTGCTGTTACTTGAGCGACTTCTGCTACCACTCAGGAATCACGCAACAGCGACTAACCTCTACTTTGACGTCATGTCACCCGGTGATGTGGTCGCACGAGGAGACGATGTTGTATTTCAGGCCCGGCCAATGTGGCGCAGCGGCACAAATCATGATCCACCATCGGAAGCAACTCTGCTGCTGACAACCGGGTCCGGTCTTTCGGATGCGCTGCAGATGAAATACGACAAAGACACAGGTTACTACACCGCCACACTCAGAGAGATCAGCAGCTCTCTGGATTGGCAAATCAACGCGGGCCGGACAATGACCGAAGTCCACTCCCTGCGCGTCGTCGATAGGCCTCAACTGATTGATGCCATTCTAACCGTCACACCGCCTGCCTACACGGGACTTCCTCCACGACAGTGGCCAGGGATAACTGGAACGATGGATATACTCGAGGGCAGTGAGGTGACATTGACTCTTAAGAGTCGCGCCCCCATTGCATCAGTAGAACTGGTTTGGTTAGACGACCCCGAAATCCAACCAGAGGCCTCAGATGGCTCACCAGACGAAATCGCCATTCCATTCACGTTGAACGAAGACTCAGTTTCGGCATCGCTTTCGTTTCCTGCCGAACGAGGCGGCATGTTCAGGCTGAAACTGACAGACTACGACAACATTACAAATCACGACGAGCAACAACGGCTGCTTCGGCTGCTTCTGGACGAACCACCAACACTCAGCGTGCGAGGTATTCGCAGTCAGGAAACAATGCGACCCGATGCGATCGTGCCGATGAACGTCCTCGCTAACGACGACATTGGTCTGGCGTCACTCGAACTGCATGTCCAACGGGACGACAGAGAGGTTACAGTCATCCCTGCCGGCGATTTGGTTTCTGGGGACCAGGAGTTCGACAGTGAGTTTCGCACTGACCTTTCAGAACTGGATCTTGTGGACGGAGACAATGTGCAGTTGCAAGTGCGAGCCACCGACGGATATGTGCCGAAACCCCACGAAGTCTGGTCTGACATCATCCAGATCCGGATTGATCCCAATGCGAAACCAGTGGGAGCGGATGCGATGAATGAATCGACCAGACAGCTGGTCGAACAACTGGAAGCTGTCCGACGACAACTCCAAAAGGACATTCAAACGCTCAACGAACTCAAACGACAGGCGAGCGAATCGTGGACACAATCGTCACAGGCCAATACCGCCCGACTGTCTGAACAGGAACAACAACACGGTCGGCAACTCGAAGAGCTCGCGCACCAGGCGAGCCGTCATCCGCTGATGGCATCACCAGCAGCCGACCTGAATCACCTGGCTTCAGCGCTACGTGAGCAGGTTGCCGGACACCTGAACCAGGCAGACACGTCCGACTCAAATACTGCAGCTCAGGCGCTCGATCAGTCGAAGGAATCACTTCTCACTGCCCGCAGCGAACTTGATCGGATCATTGAACAAATTGAACAGGCTGGAAAACTGGAACAGGATCTGGCTGAATTGAACCGTCTGGCCCTTGAAGCTGAACAACTGGCAAACGATGCACGACAGCATCAACAACAACCGAATCCCGATGACAGCGCAACAACAGCCGAATCAGAACGAATTGACTCCGTGCGCAACAAACTCACTGACGACCTTGCGAATCTGCTCGACGAGCAGGCACGCCTGCGCGACGCAGCTCAGCAGTCGGTGAGGAATCGGTTGAAGGACGCTGCCAGGCAGGCAGCCGATCTGGCAGAACAACAGCAGCACATAAGCGATGGACTGACTCGACAGGCCAATGATCGAGGTGATTCAGTCGAACCTCCATCTGCCGACCCCCACGCGGGAACAGAAAACCTGCTCGACAGAATCGAAGAACTCGCTGCAGCCGCTCACCAGTTGTCTGAACTGACTCCTGACGAGGCAGCCTCTGATTCAGCCGAACAGATGCGGACGTCTGCGTCGCAGGCTGCTGAGCTGTCTCGAACAGGCCAGTTCGATCAGTCTGCAGAATTGCTCCGAAAGGCAGCCGATGCGGCATCGCAGCATCAACTTCAAGCCGGCGACAGGATCTCACAGGATCAGAAGCAGCAGTCCGACCGACTTCAGAATCAACTCCGGCAGGCGGCGAATCTGATTGCTGACCTGGAACAAAATGACGACGCTCAACTTGCCGTCCAGAGCGGTGCACAAGTTAAGATTGCAGCAGCGACGGAGGATCTTGTCAGCGACCTGAGTAACATCCAGGATCAAATCCGAATGCCCGCACTCGACATGCGGCAGGAACAGTCAGGGGTGGAAGCAGCTGAACAGTCATCCATCAACGCCCGGAACGGCTCTAAAGATGCCGCTGACAAACTCCCGGCTGGCCAGCTTCGCCAGGCAGCTGACAAGGGAGCACAGGCCGCCGCCGCGCTCCGGCGCGTGGCAGAGGTCGCTCAGCAACCGCCTGCAGACAAATCAGAAGACACAAGCATCGTTCCGCCAGAAGTTGGCCAAAGTGTAACGGATGCTCTGCAGAACCTTAGCAACGCCGCTCAGGCAACGTCGGAGTCATTGGGGGACAGCCCGACAGACGCCACCGATGATGGTGCATCCGGAAAGTCCGGATCGCAGGAATCGGATGACAATTCTGGAGAGTCCTCCTCTTCCGACAAGGCGCAGCCGAATCCATCAGCGAACTCTGCCGACGGCGATGCGGCAGATGACTCGGACGGAGGCGGCCAACCGAGTGAACCCAGTGATGGCTCCAGCCTCGACGAACAACGTGCACGACAACTGGCGAATGCGGCTGCCGCTCTGTCCGATGCGGCACGCCAAAGCCTGCCCGCTCTGGACGACAATGACGCAACCATGGACTCGAATGGACAGCAGGCCGGTACGGGCACAGCGTCGGATAAACCAGCTGGCTTTGCTGCCGACCTTGCAGCACCGCCGCAGCCCGCAGCCGTGCAACGAAACTGGAGAAGACTCAACGATGAACTCAACTCTGATCTCCTCTCAGGCGACCAGGAATCCGGTGACGCTCGCTATGGTCCACTGATTCGAGCTTACTTCCGGCAACTTGCCAGACAATCAGCAACGACGAATCAGCGTGTTGCTCCGTAGCCGGAAAGCGAAACGTGAATACTGAACAGGATTTCTGGACAGCAATGCCACACAAAAGGAGCAACTGGCGAGTCGCATCGGTCTGCGTCATCCTGTCTGCCGTGGTATTTCACTCATCCGTCAGCATCGCTGACGAAATAGAAACACAGGTCGACCAGGCGGTCCGACAGGCACTCCCGTGGCTCGCAAAAGCTCAACGACCATCCGGAGCATGGACGACCGGGCAGACCGGCGAATCCACGGCAGCAACATCTCTCGCGATTCTCGCGTTTCTCGGCGCTGGCCATGTGCCGAATGAAGGACCGTTTGGCCATCATCTGACTCGCGGGATCGGGTGGGTCCTGAAACAGCAGGACGAAGAAGGCCTCCTGGTCGGTCCTTCGTCCAGCCACGGTCCGATGTACAGCCACGGCATCACCACACTCATGCTTGCCGAAGTTTCCGGAATGGTAAGTTCCAGCCAGACGATGGAATGCCGACGAGTGCTCGAGCGCGCTGTAAAACTGATCGTCGATGCTCAGAACCAACCGAAGAGTGACATGGCCGATGGCGGATGGCGATACAAACCCACGAGCCGCGATTCTGATCTCAGCGTCACCGCGTGGCAGCTGTTGGCACTACGAGCGGCCCGAGACATCGGCTGCGACGTTCCGGTGGAGAACATCGATCGAGCGATCGCCTACATTCGACGATTGAGCGTCCCGGATAGTGGAGGATTCGGTTATACGTCGGCGCGAGGCAGCACGGTCACTCGAGCCGGAACGGGAATCGTGGCTCTGGAAGTCTGCGGAGAACACCGAACCGACGAAACGCTGGCGGCCGCTCAATATGTTCTGGCACATCCACTCACGCAGAACGAAGGATACTTCTACTACGGTGCCTACTACTGCACAGTAGGGATGTACAAGGTGGGTGGTGACGAATGGAAATCAGTCCGACGCGCTCTCTACTCTACTATCCTCACTGCCCGTCAGCCCGAGGGATTCTGGAGTCCTCCGGTCGGAAATGAATCGGAAGCGGGCCGCGTTTATGCGACTTCCATGAGTATCCTGGCACTCACTGTTGAATATGCCTACCTGCCGATCTATCAACGATAGATTGTTCACTTTGTAGCAGCCTGCTGCACGGGCTATGTAAGACCTCGTCACCCCTCAAATGTCCGCTCGATCTATGTCTGAGTCCCGTCCCTGGCGTTTGCCCGTCCCGGAGCTGTTCTGGTCCGAGTATCACAATGCGCCGTTTGAACACTGCGTGGACTGCGAATGTCGGCTGGACGACGCCGAACTTTATCTGATTCAAAGGTCATTTGTCGGCACAGAACCAGTCTTCGAATTTGCCATCTGTCGCCAGTGTCATGAATCAATGAGCGACCAGTGTTCCAAAGAAACCGGGCAGGCAGTCATGCAGTTCATGCAAAAATGCCTGCTGAAGCGTGCGGCAGAAATACAGGAACTGACAACGGCCACGGAAGCATTCCACAAATGCGTCGACGAATGCGTTTCCTGCAGCAAGCCGAGAAACGAATGTCATCGGTACGGGATCGGCGGGCTGTGTGTCGCCGATCAGCTGATCATCGAAGTCAGCTTTCTGGCGCGATCACCTGTCATGATCTGCCATAATTGCGAGATGTCGATTTCGAATCTTGTTTCGAAGAAGACACGCGAGACGTGGAACAGGTTTGTGGAAGACAACTTCGATGGGCCTCCTGGTGTGGGACTCGATCTGCCCACCGGGGCGCCGATGCTGCTTTGAATCGTTTGACAACGCCCCTCACTGGCTTACATCACGGCTCGCGAATGAACTGCGCCGCATAACTGCGCACCGGCTGACCGTTCAAAACATGCACGGTTCTCAGTCGATCGATCATGGCCGAACTGAATCGGTTCAGCGGCACGTGGATGATCTTCTTCCTGTAGCGTCGGGCCAGACGTCGCCAGCCGGCTCCCGGAGGCAAATGACTGAGCAGCGCGACATGCGCTTCACTGCTGTAATAAAGTGCTGCAGCAATCAAACGTTCTTCCAGAGTGTCGGTGAAGTCAAACTGAGGGTCCTGAAACACGTCCGGAACCGGACGAGGTGGGAACAGAAACATACATCCTCCGTATCGCGCCACCGCGATGCCTGGACCAATCAGTTCCTGAGTGAAATCCGTGGCGAACAGAGACAACGTAGATTCGTCGTGGGATTCGGCATGCCAGGTGACTCGCCAGGGATAATCACGAGGGTCCGCCGGACTGTCGAACAGCATCACAACGCAATCCAGGTTGCCGCGTGCAGGGGGAAACTCCCGAACGTACAACTCACCTGTGTGCCAGTTTCGAAGTGTCTCCCGAATGTCGAGGCCGTCCTTCATGCTCGCGTTGAACTTTTCGGTCCGCGCAAGATCGTTCCCAAGCAGGTTCAGTGCCACGTCCTTCACATGAGTGCGAAAACGTTCGATCGCGACGTCTTCGGGAGGCCAGCTGCACTGGCCAAACGGATTCCAGGTCTTTTGCCATTCGACCTTCTTCTTCTCATCCGGTCGAGCCTTCAGCTGACAGCTGCGCCAGACCACCGGGTGGCCGGGTAATCGGCTGACGGCTGACACAACGTCTCCATCCGGTAAAGCGATGCGATCAATGCCAAATCGCAGAGCTGATTCCTGCAACTCATCCTGAAACGGATAATCGCGCGCCGTTTCTGCCAGATGGATTGCATACTGATCTCCTGCCGTCTGCCGAGCCGCTGTCACCAACGTGTACAAATCCGGAGTGAACCGACGTTCAATGAGCGACAGGTTTCGAATGTACTTCAGGCAGTTTCGCAACAGACTGGGCGTAATCGGCCGCGACCGCGTCTTGAATTCCTTCCGATAGGCATCGCGAGCTGCCAGCAGCAGTGCTTTGACACCATCCACTGACAGGTTCTCGTCATCGTCGAGGCTGGATCGTGCCTTTTCGTACAGCCCCGTGATGAACGGCAACTCTCCCAGCATGAACAGAAGCGTATCGGGTTCTACCAAATGCACTTCCGGCTGGTATCGGCTCAGCTCCTGCTGCGGCGGTCGATCCACAACGCGTTGGAAGGCGTCACGGATCCAGGGCCATTCACGCATTCCACAGACCAGCAGAATCGAATTGTGAGATTTCGTCAGCCGGTGCAGTTCGTTTGCCATCCAGTGAATGCGAATCGTCTGCGATCCTTCCTGAGGAGCGGCCAGAGCAGGCAGCATCGCGGCGGCAAAACGATCGGGGGAAACGTTCTTGAGAGCATACGCATCCGGCAATGAGTCTGACGCCGGTTCGAAATCTTCGTCTTCGATATCGATGAATACTCGGCGAATATGTTCCTGAGCGGCAATGCGCAAGGCGGCAATGACCGGCTGACAGGGATCGATCGGAACATAGGTCGCCGCCCCGTCAATTTCCTTTTCCTCGCATTCGTCCTGACTGTACCGGTCTGATCGCTGAATCACCGCAGCAACGCTGGGCAGTTCCTGCACGCCCACTTCCACTTCGTGCTGAAATGATGGTGGGAGAGGCACTGCCAGACAGTCAAAGCTCTGCTCAAGCATCAATCGGCGGACCTCGATCGTAAAATCGCCGCTGCCGTGAATCACGGGAAACACGGTGATCTTCTGCCCCAACTCCAAAACCTGAGAAACGCCGTGTGGCATAATCCTGTGACTCAACTGCGAACCTTATTGACAGATGAGGCGTATTCTTCGGACCGACGTTGCTTCTGACCACCCTGCCATACCGTTTTTCTCAATTCGCCCACTGAGAACGCCGCCGACCGCTCCGGCCGGTCAGGCAACTGACAGGTTGAATGCAGTCCCATCTGTGGGATGATGTTTGCACAGCATCAGCAACGGCACCTGGTGAAGAACTGATCTCCCCGTATGTCCCCCGGAAATGTTCGCGTCTTTGGCAACCCCCTCACACACCGACAGCTTCCGCACGCTGCTTCTCATCATGATCGTGACGCTGCTGGCATTCACGTTCTCAACACAGTGTTTGGCGACAAGCGATGCGGTTCCTTCCCGAACCGTCGAACTGCGACTCGTTGACGAGGGTCAGCAACCCGTACCTGGTGCATTGGTGACAGCAGTGGGACTGAGCATCGGCCAGGGGCCCGGAATGTCCTGGGGAACGGACGATGGTGCCCAGCCAGTTCATCGGAGCGACGATCTGGGAAGAGTCGCCATGAAACTTCCGGCAAAGTGGCGTGGTGGTCATCCTGTTGCGGCGATCATCTGTCGGATCAGTCATAACAACTTCGTATCGGTCACCACACGAGTCGCTTTCAAAGATTCGCCTGCGACGGTGCAACTGCAGCGCGGCCGGCGCATTGCTGTAACGGCTGCCGATGGCCGGACCGGCAGCAGAATCAAGCACAGTCTATTTGCCGTCCTGAGCAAGGGACCTGCGAATCAGGAATGGCAGTTGTTGAGCAACGGGGTCCTCGTTTCCGGAGGAGTTGCATTCGACCGGACGCACCTGAGACTGATTCAGTTGCCGGAAGACGGGAGCCCTCGATTCAGTAGACTGATTGATCTCACAGAACACGGCAGGAATCGTCGGGTTTTGTTGCACGACATTGACATCCACGATGGAGTCCGACTGGAAGGTACCGTGGATCCACGAGTTCCTCGCCCCATTCACAATGGAATCATTCGCGTCCTTGTTTCTGCTGACGATAATGACTGGCAGGATGGCTGCGATATCCGCGAAGACGGTACGTTTGTGATCGATTCACTACCAGCTGGCGAAGTGATTCAGGTGACAGCAGTCTGTGATGGATGGATTTCGGCCAATCCAACGAAAGAAGAAATGGCTGCGGTTGAAATGGCCAACCAGTTCCGCCGCATTCAGCCTTCGCGGTTGTATCCGCAGGTTCTTCGGAGTGATGAAGAAGTCGTCCTGCCCATGATTCGCATGAACGAGGCTGCCAGCTGCCGCGTGCAGATTCTGGACACCAGCGGGAAACCAATTCCGAATGTCTTGGTACGGCTGCAGCCGTTTCAGGGTTCGTATGATGGTCGTTCTCTGTTCGTTGGACAGGGAAAATCCACACGAAGTCTCCTCTTGCGAGCACAAGCCGAATGTCAGCAGTCCGCGACCGACGCTTCAGCGCATATCCTGCCACATCGAGTGTACTCAGCATCAACAAACGCAGACGGAATTGCTGTGGTGACATCACTGCCCGGTGGCCCCGATGGAAGCCCGGCTATGACACCCGTCTATGTGTCGCATCCTGATTACGAACGTCCACCCAACGACGGGCTGGGCGATCGCGGACTTTTTCGAACAGCACTCTATCTCGGGCAGACATCAGAGATTCAGTTCCAGCTCAGAAAGAAACAGTGATCGCTGTGTCCGAAAAACTGGTGACTGTGAATAACCCCGCGTGTCACTCGGCGGGTGTTCGCGACTGCGAAAACAGCCACTTCCAGACATCCGGATTGCTGTATGCTTTTTCCCAGGCACCAACGTGCGCAACTCCTTCATAGGTCGTGAACATTACCGACTTGCTGCCGGCCTGATGTAGCAGCTCGACAAGCTGCTCCGTTTCGACAATAGGAACTGATTCGTCTTCGCTCCCGTGAAACGTCCAAATCGGAACATCCTTCGCCTGCTTCAGGCCTTCAGGATCAAACTGGTTCTCGATGCCGACCTTCTCCGGTGGCCGGTTCTTTGGCAGCCGCAGAGGATCACCCCCACCGCAAATCGGCACAGCTGCAGCGAAATCATTCGGGTAGTGCGACAGGTAACTCCAGATACCATAGCCCCCCATGCTGAGTCCCGTGATATAACGCCGATCAGGATTCAGGTCATCGCGGCTGGTAGTGACTTCATCCACAAGCGCCTTGAGAGCGTCCACTCGCCACCAGCTGTCTATTGGGCATTGAGGCGACACAATCACACACCGGGACAACTGTTCGAACTGACCGGTGAGCTTAGGCGGACCATGCACTTTCACTTTCTCGATATTGTCCCCGCATTCCCCATAGCCGTGAAGAAACAACAGCAGAGGCCAGCCTTCCCCGGGAGGCTCACCGGCAGGTGTCTGCACCAGATACTGCAGCTGGTGTCCTGAGACAGTCTCTGTCATCTGACAGATCGTCTCAGTCACGGGTACGTCTCCATGCGCCGCCATCGGGAGTATCATCCAGCATGAGGCTGCCAGCAGAGTTGGTTTGAGAAGTCGAACCATAGAAGCCACCATCAAGTCGGCAGAAACCGTGAGACCCGGCAGGTGTTACAATACACACGGTACACCTGCAGGAATCAACAGCAGATCTTCGAGTCACACGAAATCCACGACTTCCGGCGAGCATCGCCCGACATTTTCGCGATTCGTCCCGTCGGTGGTAATATCAATGAATCCATCCGGACCTGGTACCGAATAATTCGTGAGCATCCATCCTATGAAATCCACCCATCAGACTTCTGCAGCCGCTCGCCCATTCCTCGTAAGCCAGTTGGGCAGTGTGGTCCTTCTGTTTGCTGCTGTCGCTCTGCTGACGGCAGCGCCCACCGCAACCCGGGCGCAGGACTCCCATCCACAGATCACTGCCAAAGATCGCACCGACTCATTCGAAACCAAGGTTGAACTGCTCAATGAAGCCTGGAAGCGAGGAGACTTCGACCTGGCCCGATCGCTGACGCATTCGCTTCGCGACACCGTGATCCAGACACAACTTGAAGAACAACCGCCGGGCGAGTCCCTCCTCGAAGTATCCCGGTTTCGAACGGTGGATTCACTCCCTGCGGCCTGGAGGCAATGGGCGCTCGGCTGGAAGTACTTCAAAGTTATCTCGGTGACAGAGCAGGTTCGCGAAGCACGAACGGCGGAACCAGTCGAAGTAACGTTGAGCTTTCCGAACGAACAGGTGCAGTCGCTCAGCCGTGAAATTCGAGTTGCTCGCATCGAAGACGGCCAGCTGATCGAAGTCCCGTCTCAGGTGTTCAATGAACGCCGTCGCGGCGACGAGTGCTCCTGCACAATCCTGTGGATGGCCAACAGTCAGCCAAAACAGAAGCAGTCCTGCCTCGTCTTCTACGGCAATCCGGATGCGGAACTGCCCGAATATCCATCCGACCTGGAAACTCATGGCAAAGGATTTGGTCTGGACATTTCCAACTCATTCTTCACAGCATCGCTGTCGCCGCAGACGGGACAACTCGAACGCCTCACCCTGCGGCGCGAACACGGGCTGGAATTATTCTCCGGAGGACAGGGACACGGCGAACCTCCCGGCATCGACTGGGCTCATGATTACGTCGATGCAGATCATTTCCAGAAGTTCCGTATTTCGTTGTGGGAAACGTGCCCTGACTACGAAGTTATCAAAGGGCCGTTGTGCACGATTATTCGCCGATGGGGATTTCCGTACTCACCTGTTCATCCCGTGTACTCTCCGGCACGAGTCAACATCTCCGTGGAATACCGTTTCTATTCCGGCCTTCCGTGGTTTCACAAATCCGGTTCCATGAAAGCCGTGCAGGACCTCGAAGCCGCTGCACTGCGTGATGACGAGTGGGTGTTTTCGGGCCACTCGTTCACCGATAAACTCTGGATGACTCGTAACGGCACGCTTCGAACCGGAGACGTCGACGCAGACAATCAGAATGACATCTGGGGAGTTGGCTTCTACAACAGTGACAGCAAAGATTCGTTTATCGCTCTCTTCCTGGAACACACAGCCGACGGTTTGCCGGAACTCAATCATTCCGGAGCTCCCACTCTTTCCTATCGCTGGCACGGACAGTTGTGGAGTCGCTATCCGTTGCCGGTTAAGAACGTACCGGCCGGAGCTGTTCTGCGGCAGAAAAACGCCTATCTGTCCATTCCGTTTGATGATTTGAACGGGGAAGACAAGGCAAAGATTGAACAGTTCCGACGTTGCATGATGAATCCACTGGTTGTGTCAGCCAATCCAAACGGGCCGTTGCCGAATTCAACTGCGAAACAACCTGTAACGGCTCGTCTTGCTCGCCCAGGCGAATCGGGAGAACAATCTGCCATCAAACGACAGGTATGGGAGGCCCTGAAAGATTGTAAGGACGCACAACTCTATCAGGCGGACATCAACGTCGTCGATTTGGGGCTGGTGTATGACGTTCGAGTCCGAGGCGATGTCGTCACCGTGGTCATGGCGATGCCTCATCGCGGCAGGCCACTCCTTGGCTACTTCGTTGATGGATCCATTTCGGTTCACCCCACAAAGTCTGTACCAGTTCGAGAACGTCTCATGCAGATTCCCGGGATCCGTCAGGTGGTTGTGGAGCAAACCTGGTCGCCCGGGTGGAGCTCCAACCGCCTCACCGACGACGGCCGCAAAAAGCTGGGACTCGAATGATCCGGCAATCGAAAGAACCGATTGAGTTATGGTGCCGGAATGGCAAGTCTCCCAACCTTCCTTCTTTGCAAGCTGTCAGGTTCTGATACACTGCGACGCCGCATGCAGGACAACACGTCCACAACACAATCAAAACGCGCCCGTAGCTCAGCTGGATAGAGCAGCGGTCTTCTAAACCGCAGGTCAGAGGTTCGAATCCTCTCGGGCGTATTCCTCTATCTCGCTCCGAACGGCAGACTTGGCTACCTGTCAAAAAATCGGCAGTGCAGTCGGCTTCCAATCCAGAAACCAAAATGGGATTCGCTTTGTAGAAAGCTGCTACAGGACCTGAAATGCAGCATTTGTCTCACCTACCCCCGGCCAACCAAACTCGGAAACTTCTGCGGCAATTCGTTGGCTGAGATGCCAAACACCCATTTCTGCTTCTTATACAACACGATTCCAACTCACTGGCACCTTTTTACTTGTCCCACGGCAGAAACGTGAGCAGAGGATTGTCTCGACTGGTTCTCTATCAACCAGCAAGACCATCGAGCCCGAAGGGATAGTGGAGCACGAACTGGGCCTGAAAAGTCATTGTGATTGATTAGCAGTACCAAACATCGTCAGCTGCAAACCGGACAGGATGCGATTTGCGCAAATCAGTTCACACTGTGATGACTCGGAGGGCATGGTTTGATCTGACAATGATCAGGAGTGCGCGGGCGGACACGTACACAATGCCTGTCTGTGTTTTCCCGTGCATGTCTTCCTGGAATGGGGCAGATTGTCAACTGAGTTCGTAGACTTCGATTCGCCCGAAGTCAGGGAAGCGGCCGTCGTTCAATCGCTTTGGCTGGCTGTGCAGGCCGGCAAGTATGAGCTGCGAGCCATCTTTGCTGAAGGCGGCTTCCGTGATGCGGTAGCTTGTCTTGATCTGGGTCAGACGGTTGCCGGTGGTCAGGTCAAACAATGCCGCATTCCAGTCTCCGCCGCGCAGCCGGCCTCCAATAGCAAACTGCTGCCCGTTCGGATGGATGGCCAGTGCTTCCATCAGGCCTTCACCCGATTCGGCTTTATGTGTTTCATCCAGCATCCGTGGCGGCTGCTCCTGCCAGGCCCATTTCTGCCACAACTGACGACCGTTTCCGGCCATCGGGTCGCGCATCGGCCCCATGCCGGCCAGCAGCAAATGCTGGCCATCAGTGGTGAATCTCATACTGAAGATTCCACCCAGATAGCAATGACTCTTCACAATGCCCCAGCTGGTGAAGCCGTCAGTTGTCCAGCTGTTGACGAGTTCGCCGGACTGCGAATCCCAGACTCGAACTTCACCCATCAGGTTGCCAGCCGCGACGAAACGGCTGTCAGGGCTGAAGGCAACGGACTGCACCGAGGGAACGTGTGACAGACTGTGCAGGATTTCTCCGGTCGTCGCCGACAGTATTCTGACCGATGGCTCTCGTTCGGGCTGCGGTTCGTATTTGTAGCCGCCGGCCAGATACTGACCGGTCACCGATGCGAGCATCGTCCCGTCCGGAGACAGGGCCATGTCCCACGACCAGAAGTCGTGCAACCTGAGTTCCCGAATCAGGGTTGCGCTTCCGCGACGATACCAGTGAATGACGCCGTCGTAGCCGGCGGACACGATGATATCGTCCTGTGCATGGAATGCGGCCGAACTGACATAGCTGTTGTGCTGCCCGAGTTTTGTGACCGACTCGTCTGCAATGTCGATGAGATACACTCCATCCATGCAGGCTGCAACGGCCGTGTCCCCGTCTGCACTCACGGACGCCCCCAGAATACCGGAGGGCACTCGAAAATCTGTGATGCGAGTGAGGGATGGTGAATTCATGATTCAGACGGTTGCAGATGAAATGGCAGACGAGGCCTGTGGCGATTTCGATGTCCTGTCAAAGAAGCAGTTCGGCAACCGGTGCCGCGTCTTCTTCCACGCGTTGAAATGTTGGCAGGTCGGGCAGGTTGTATTCTTCGTGGGGGTCAATTCCGAGGGCACTGAAGATGCTGGCGAACAACTGTCGGTTGTCGACGTGTGAATCGATAACATCCATTCCCAGTTCGTCGGTCGCTCCGTGGACGACCCCTCCTTTGATTCCCGCACCGGCCATCGCCAGACTCCAGGCCTTCGGAAAATGATCGCGCCCGCGCGCCTGATTGAGCCACGGCGTGCGGCCGAATTCCCCCATGGCAATGACCAATGTGTCGTCCAGAAGTCCTCGCAGATGCAGATCACTGACCAGCTGGAACAGCACGTTATCCAGTTCCGGAACCAGCATCTGGTGCATTTCATGCTGGTACACGTGATTGTCCCACGGCATCCCGTTGGCCACCATCACGAAGGTGGAGCCGTGTTCGATCAGGTTGCGGGCGAGCAGGGCGTGCTGAGCGAACGCTCCGGGTCCGTACCGGTGACGATCGTCGTCCGGCAGGCTGTTGAGATCGAACAGCGGTGCGCAGCTCATCAGTCCCCGCACACGTTCGAACGCAGCGTTGTACGACGATGCGGCTTCGCTGCGCTGTTCATTTTCAAAGCGGCGACTCAGGAACCGACGCAGAGCTTCCCGGTCGGCATGATCCGCTTCTGACAGAATCTCGGGTCTCAGAATATCGGGAATCGAATACTGACCGCCGGCCCGAACCGGACCATATTCTGCTCCCAGCCAGCCAGCCCAGTTGCCGGCTTTGAACTGACGAAACTCGTTTCCCTCCGGACAGGGGTCCAGCAGGATAAACTGCGGAATTGGGCTGTCGAGGTGCCCCAACTGCTGTGCCAGCACAGATCCCAGGATGGGGCGGGTGAAAGGCGGCCGCGGCTTTTCGCCTCGCGTCAGTCGATCAATGGCCTGGAAGTGCTCCGATGGCTCGGTCTTCATGTTGCGCACGACCGCCAGACGGTCCATGATTGTTGCGCACTGTGGCATCAGCTGACTGATGTGAACGCCGGGCAGGTTGGTCGAGATCGCTCCGAACGGGCCGCCGGTAGCGGTGCCCGGTTTGGGGTCCCAGGTTTCGAACTGGCTGGGCGCACCGCACAGCCACAACAGAATACATTTCTTTCCGCGTTGTTTGGTTTCTTCGGCGAGTGCCGGAATCGAGAACAGCCCGTTGAAGCTGGCGACAGACGCCGTCCCGGCGGCCATGGCCCCCTGCAGAAACATCCTGCGATGCAGATGATGTTCCGGGCTGCCGCAATCGGCAGATTCAGGTTGTTGAACGCAAGACGACATCAGTAGCCGGCAGCTCTAGTGATTGAAGTGGAATTCGGCACTCGTCAGCATAGACCAGGCAGCCTGTTGGAGACGTTCTGTCAGCCGCGTTTCGTCGGACTGACCTGACTGCAGGAAGTCACAGACAACCTGCCGCTCTTCCGACGACGCTGGTCGTCCGAAGATAGTTTGAAACAGCAGGTCGATGCGTTCCTGATCAGACTGCATTCCGACGAGTCGCGGGATCAGATGGTCGGGCTGTTGACTGTGAGCCACAAACTGATTGAGTGCCGGATTGTTTGACAGAAACAGGGCGGTCCCGACAGGTGTCACGCTCTCGTCCGGCAGAATATCGGGCAGACTGGATCGAAGCGGCTGCAGCAATGAGCGAGCGTCTTTATCGATAGAGGTCTGCCCACGCAGCGCCGTGGAGACGGATCGAGTCAGCTGCTCGGCGGTCAGAGGCTTTTCCAGCGACCACGCAAACAGTGCCGGATCGTCAGCTCCTTCCGGACGCACGGACTGCAATCGATAGGGTTTGCTGAGGGCGATGGCTCGGATGAGGCGCCGTATGTTGTAGTCGGACCGTCGAAAATCTTCCGCCAGCCAGTCCAGTAGTTTCGGATGGGAGGGTTCGTGAGTGCTGTCCATTTCGTCAAAAGGGTGCACGATGCCTCAGCCCATCAGCATCGCCCAGATCCGATTGACGAATGCTTGAGCGATCAGCGGATGATCGCTCACGACTTCATGAACAAATCTCTCACGCCGCGAAAAGATCGGAACGCGCGGATCGGATTCCAGACCGGCCGGCACATAAAGATCGCTGCTGTCTTCCTGTTTCGTATCACCGTCCGGTCGGGATTCATTGACAGGAGTGGCGCCAAAGAACGTCAGCAGATTGGGCGTCGTTGTCCCTTCCAGATTGGCAAATTCGGAAAAGCCGCCGATGGCCGATTCGGCGATCCGTGGTCCGCTGCTGGTGTCCTGGTTGGTGCTGCGATTGAAGAAAGCCACCAGGCCCCAGTAATGAGCCTGTTCGATTTCAGTGGCCAGCATGTGATCATGACACTGAGCGCATTCGATACGAATACCGAAGAACGCCGGAGCAATTGCTTCCGCGATGCTCTGGTGGTCATTGTGCCGCTCGTAAAGAAACCAGACGACACCTCGGTCCTCAGTCGATTCGGGACGGGCGAGCAAAATGTCAGCCACGATGGCATTCCACGCTCTGTTCTCGCGGAAGGCCTTCGACAGCCAGGTCAGCCATTGGTGCTGGCGACGCTGAGCATATTCTCCGGGACTGCCGCGCCCCATGAGAAGAGTGTCGAACATGTCGGTCAGATGCTGGATATGGTCATCGCTGGCAAGCAGTCGGTCGACCAGCTGCGTCCGTTTATCGAGATCGGGGTCGTCTACGTACGACGAACGTTCCTGCGGCGTTGGAATCCGACCGGCCAGATCCAGATAAAGCCGCCGCACCAGCTGCTGGTCTGAACACTCCGGGGCCGGACTCACTCCGAATGTTTCCCAGCCGGCAGAGATGCGACTGTCGACTACTGCCTCGGGCTCCTGGCTCCAGACAGTTGCCGTAAGCATCGAACTCAGCAGGAAGACCTTGAAACAACGGGACATCATTGTGCAGCAGTGAACGTGACGCTGGAAAGTTCTGGCGAGAGCTGCATTGTGTGGCAAGCCACGACATTTTGCCAGCAGTGATCTGAGTTTGGACCATCGCCGCCGCGTGGGAACTTCCTACCTGGAAGAGTTCCCGACATTCATCACTGGTACTGACGCTGCACACAATGACTTTTCAACAGACATCACATGAACGACGAGATACGTGTTTCTTTTTTCTGTACAGGTTTTCCGTATCATCCGATCTGGAAAAACTAATCGTTGGGTCGATTCGTATTCCAACGCAGTCTCAGCTGAGACTTCCGCTGCGTTGTTTCACAAAACGAAAATCAGGTAATCGACGCGCGTCCAACGATTGCCACTTTGAATTGGCCCCAGATGCGGAAAACAGTGAAATCATTTCAGCGAGAAGACGCACTGAACGTTTGGACTGATGAAATTCTGCTGGGAACGCCAAAGGCCGAACTTGAGCACCACCAATGAAGATCATCTTCGTATACAACGCAGATAGCGGAAGAATCAACAACTGGTTCGACATCGGCCACAAACTGCTCAGTCCTGACACATACGCGTGCAACCTCTGTTCATTAACCCATGGAGTGTTTGCAGAACGTGAGGAATGGAAACGCTACAGGGACTCAATCGATGCCGAACTGGTATTCCTTCACAAGGATGAATTCGAAAAAGCCAACGATCCAGGGACATCCATCCGCTACCCAATCATCCTGAAAGAGCTCGAGTCGGGAGAGCTTGAAGTTCTGGTTTCTACTGAAGAAATCAACAGCTTGAATAACCTGGATGAACTAATCGAAAAGCTGGAGCCCTGAACACCACTCAACACTTAACGACAGGACTTGCTTGACAGGCACAGCAGTGCCCCCAAAAGTTATTCATAGTCACGACAACGACAATCGCAACGATGGACTCGGCTAAGTTGCTTTCCTGGCCCCTTTAGTCCCGCGGGAAAGCCCACCACATCCGCAGTCGCACCATTCTCCGGCCGTAGTTCACGTGCAAACAAACCAGCGGGCGACTCATCAGCAATATGAATAACGTCGCAGAACACAGGAGTCAGTAATCCGCGTAGCGTGATCTGCTGTAGACCGCCGACGCGATGCAATCGAACTGTCATTTCTAATACCGGGGCACATTAGTCTTGTCTTCTCGCTTCAAGGCATCTCCTGCCGTCACCATCAGCCTTCACCCGAACCTGCACTACGGTTTAACGTTTCGCTCGCATGGGTGAGCTCACACAAGCAGCTTCACCAGAGCAATTCTGCAAGGCGGAATTGGGCCCGCGACGTTCTGCTCGTAGACAGCAAAGACGATCTCGACACCACCATACACACAATGCGGAATGGGCGCAATCCGATGTCTTCTACCGCTCACCCAATCCACTGCACGATCCAGCCGATGAAACACTGCGCGACGACCGTCCATGCTTCGCCAGATGCGAAGCACCGCGAGAATCAAAGTCGACACCCATCTGAAATGGAGCGCCGACAGGCACAAACTGCATCAGGAGCAAATCACAGTCGACAAGAATTCCACCGCAAAAATGTGTGAAATTGGGCAACCGGAATGGGAAGATCTGTCCGCAGGCTTGTGCAACACTAATATCTTCAATGCTTAGCCTCTCCTTCGACCGGTTTGAAACTCCGTTCGTATCAAGGAATCTGTTCAGGAATGACAGCTCAAATCACCATCCGTTGGCACCTGAGAACGGAACGCAGGAACGCAGATCACTCATCACCCCGGATATTCAGTTTGCTCTCAGCGTTGGTAGTCATTTCCAGTGGAACCGGGTTGTTGGTTCCACTGGGAACGCTGAACGCTCAGGGATACCCTGCGGACGAAGCTGCGGCGCGTATGACGGTGCTGGATGGGTTTCAGGTGGAGTTGATTGCTGCGGAACCTCAGGTGCGGCAACCTGTGGCAATCGATGTGGATGATCGAGGGCGAGTGTGGGTGTTGCAGTATCTGCAATACCCCAATCCGGCAGGACTCAAACGAGTCAAAGTCGATCGCTACTCGCGCACGACGTACGACCGAGTCCCCAAACCGCCTCCTCATGGACCTCGCGGAGCAGACCGACTCACCATTCTGGAAGATAAGGATGGTGACGGAGTTTGTGAGTCCGCAACGGACTTCGTTGATGGGCTGAATCTCTCGACGGGTTTTGCGTTTGGACACGGAGGCGTGTTCGTTTTGCAGGTACCGTATCTGCTGTTCTATCCGGACAGGAATCGTGATGACGTTCCGGACAGCGATCCGAAAGTGCTACTGACAGGGTTCGGAATGGAGGACACCAGTTCGCTGGCCAATTCACTGATCTTCGGCCCCGACGGCTGGTTGTATGGGACTCAGGGAACCAACATCACGGCCCACATTCGAGGCATTGAATTCGAACAGGGTGTCTGGCGATACCATCCGGTGACCGATCGGTTTGAACTGTTCTGCGAAGGAGGCGGCAATTCATGGGGGCTGGATTTTGACAAACAGGGCAACCTGCTGTACAGCACCAACCACGGCGGGTACCTCATGCATCACGGCGTGCAGGGAGCGTACTACGAAAAAGCGTTTGCCAAACATGGTGAACTACACAATCCTTTCGCCTTCGGCTATTTCCCTCATGTGCCTCACACGAACTTCAAAGGAGGACACGTTACGGTCGGCGGATTTGTTTATCAGTCCGATGGTTTTCCGTCCACGTTTCGCGATAACTACATGTCGGTCGATACGCTGGGCCACGCTGTTCATTTTCACAATATCACAGAAGATGGTTCCACATTCCGAACGGAATACGGAGGCACACTCCTCACCGCCAACGATAACTGGTTTGCTCCGAGCGACTGCATTCCGGGACCGGACGGATCGGTGTACTTCTGCGACTGGCACGATCAGCGGACTGCTCATCCTGATCCAGACGCCACCTGGGACCGCAGCAACGGCCGCATCTATCGGCTCAGCCATCGTGAGATGCACCCCGTTCCTCATGTAGACCCCAACAAGCAATCCAGTGCCGAACTGGTTTCCTGGCTGACCAGTGCGAACAACTGGAAAGTGACGCGCGCTCGTCGCATTCTGTCAGAACGGCGTGATGCGTCCGTTGTCCCGGCACTCGGGAAGATGCTTGCAGGCAACAACGTACAGCACGCGCGTCAGGCATTGTGGACTCTGGCTGGCATCGGGGAATTCGATGAGTCAGTCCCGGTGGAGCTGACGGAACATCCTGATCCTGTGATCCAGTCCTGGGCTATTCGGTTTCTGGGAGATCGATTCATCCCGGACACAGACGATTCGCCAAAGGAAATCTCAGCCGAATGGCACCAACGTCTGCTGACTCTGGCTTCGTCATCCTCCAGTGTTCGGGTCATCAGCCAACTTGCCTGCACCGCAAAACGGCTTCCAGCCGAGACGGCGATTCCCATCGTTCACAGGATGAGTCAGCGCTCAGAATTAATGGGCGATCGCTACATCCCGCTGCTGGTGTGGTGGGCGGTCGAGGAACATGCAATGGATGCTCAGTCGATCATTCTGGACACCTTCGCGACGGCGGCCGGCTGGCAGAATCTTTTCGTGCGAGACATCATTCTGGGACGGTTGATGAAACGCTACGCGGGCGACAACAGCTCGGCTGGTTTTGCAGGAGCCGCCCGACTGCTGGATTCTGCCGCCACACCAGACGACCAGCGCCTGATGCTCAGCGAACTCGACGCCGGACTAAAAATACTGGGACATGAGAAGCCCAAAGGGCTTCCGCCGGGAACAGCGTTCGCTGACATTGCGATTAAGACGGCTTCGCACAACGACGGTCAGCGAGGGCTGCAGTCGACACCGCCGGAACTCGCATCAAGTGTCGCCCGTCTTTGGAAATCGGACACGACTGACCCACTGACAATTCGCGTCTTCACGCGTCTTGGCAACAGGAATGCATACGAACGAGCGCTGACACTGGCAACCGATAGCTCCTTCGATACGAACGTCCGGCTCAGCATGCTCGAAATCCTGCAGGAACTCGGTGGGCCGGACTGCGTCGACGTGCTAATGAAGCAACTCGTGCCAACCGCCGATGAAGGGATTCTGATTTCCACGCTGAACGTCGTGGGCCGGTTTTCGTCACCGGAAGTCACTCAGAAACTGTTGAAATTGTATCCTCAGTTCAGCGACCGGCTGCAGGAAGCCTGTCGCAACGTCCTGGCAGCTCGCCCAGCGTCCGCCCTGGCGTTTCTCAGAGAGATTGATTTCGGAAAGTATCCCCCCGAAGAAATTGCAACCGATCAGTTGCGAATCATCGCACTTCATACAGATCGCAACATTGAAACACTGGTACAAAAGCACTGGGGCAGGATTACGGCGGGGACTCCGGAACAAAAACTGGCAGAAATCAGGCGACTGACAAATGACCTGCGAGCTGCCGCCGGCGATGCGTCACGGGGCAAACTGTTGTTTACCAAACACTGTGCGACCTGCCACAAACTGTCCGGAGAAGGCAAAGACATTGGCCCGGACCTTACGCGCGCCAATCGAGGCGACCGCATGTTCTTACTGACGAGTCTGGTCGATCCGAGTGCTCAGATTCGCAAGGAGTATCTGCGATACGTGGTGGCAACAACCGACGGGCGGATTGTGGTCGGCCTGCTGACAGAAGACACTGGTGCACACGTTACACTGCTCACAGAAAAGAACGAGCGAGTCGTGATTCCGCGGGATGAACTGGAAGAACTGCAGGCCACTCAGGTATCGCTCATGCCGGAGAACCTTCTGAAGGAACTTAAGCCCCAGGAAGTCCGTGATCTGTTTCAGTTCCTTCAAAGCAATATTCATGAGGAAGCCGTGATCTCGAATTGATTTGCTCAGCCACAAACACGTGTGAAACGCACGCGCAACCGGAAAGCCCAACCTCAATGTTCGATATCGATACCAGACGCGATTCCCAAGCCACGCCTGTGATTTCTCGTCGCAACTTTCTGGTCACCACAGCGGCTGCCATCGCAGCTCCAACAGGAACCACTCACGCAGCTCCGGAACGCGGAAAAGCTCAGATCGCCATCACACTCGATCTCGAAATGAGCCGCATGTATCCTCAGCGTGACATCATGGAGTGGGATTTTCAGAAGGGGAATCTGAACGAAGAAACAAAAAAGTACTCACTCGATGCAGCGAAGGTGGCCAGTGAACTCGGAGGAGTGATTCATTACTTTTGTGTTGGTCGAGTTCTTGAACAACCTGATGTCAACTGGCTGAAGGAGATCCACGAACTTGGTCATCCGATCGGCAATCACACCTACGACCATGTGAATGTGTGGACAAAGAATCCGGAAGAAGTGCAGTTTCGGTTCAAGCGTTCGCCCTGGCTCATTAACGGGATGAGTGTCCCCGATATCCTGAAGACCAACATTCGCCTGACGAGTCTCGCCATGAAACAACGTCTGGGTTTCGGCCCCGATGGCTTTCGCACTCCTGGTGGTTCGTATCTTGCTCTGGACGGCCGTGAAGACCTGCAGCAGCTGATGCTCGACGAAGGCTTTAGCTGGGTGAGTTCCAAGTATCCGCAACATGCCTACAGCAAAGCCGGTGAAGAACCAACGGCTGAAACATTTTCGTCCATCGTCAACGCCATGCAGGAAGCTCAGCCGTACCGTTATCCGACGGGATTAATCGAAGTCCCGATGAGTCCCATCAGCGATGTCGGCGCGTTTCGCACGAGTCGCTGGAAACGCGAGTACTTCCTTAAGTCCATTCAGCAGTGTGTGGAATGGGCGATTGAACACGGAGCGGTCTTTGATTTCCTTTGCCATCCCTCGATCATGTACGTGGAAGACTCGGATTTCGAAGTTATCAAACTGATCTGTCAGCTGGTAAAGGACGCCGGTGACAAAGCAGAGATCGTCGGCCTGAGTGAGATTGCGAAACGAGCGATCAATGCACCAACATAGAGTTTCATTTACCGTGTGCTGTAGTGTGCCACTGGCTTTGCCAGTGCCTTGAGCTCACGGTCACACTGGCAAAGCCAGTGGCACACGTTCACCCATGAAATCAACGATAACACGCGAAACTACGACACAGGATCATCAACCATTATGGCGGCTTATTCCTCAACAAGACGTTGCAACGTTTTGCATGTCCTCTTGCCGGGCATCGTGATGTGCATCCTGGCTCGTTACTTATCTGCAGGGGACAGTGAGTCGGTTGCAAACACGCGTATCTACAAGAACGTACTCACGAAACTGGACAATCCTGACCCGCTGCTCAACGATCATCCGGAATTCATTCAGCCCGTGATTGAACAGACTCGTTACGAAGCACCGGTTCTAGTCGATCAGCCGGGCGCCGATCTTTCGGTTCGAGCGTGGCGGTTTTCCTACAACGCGCGCGGCGTCATCGAAATGCCGAATCGTCTGCGAGCCGACCAAACGGCCGTCATCATGGTCCATCCGTGGGGAATCGATGACGGTCAGGGCTGGACGACACCGGAACCCGCCGGAGTCGCCGACTTTTGCACACCAACCAAGAATCATCTGGCGGAGAAGCACATACGAGAAATCGTCAATCCGCTGCTGAAGCGCCTTCGGCCTCATGTGGCGTTCACCATGTACAGTCTGCGTGACAAACAGTATCCGGTTCACAAGAAACTGTACCGCAGTATGCGTTACAACCCAACAGTCGCCGAACGAGCTGCAGCAAAGAAGGAAATCAGCCGCATTCTGAACAGCTTCGACTATCGTGGGGCCGATCTGCCAGAGGAACTCACGCTGTCATCAACCAGCACTGTTAAAGACTACTTCAAACAGTTTCCGGGATTGGACGCGGGTGATCGCTACAACAACGCCGGATTCTGGAAGATGCCGATTCCGGTCTGTGCTGCCGTTGAGATGGCTCATGATGACATCGTGATCTATGACGCCGATGGCTACGGTGAGTTGCGGGACTTTCTTAAGAAGAATGAGGTCGCCAACGTAATTCTGGTCGGCTACGCCACCGACATGTGTTTCTGCAAGACAACGGCCGGTTATGAAAACCTCTCACAGGACTTCAATGTGTTTCTTGTCGGTGACGCCACACTGGCCACATTCCCGGCCAACGAAACACCGGCCTACGCCACGAACGCTCACATTTCGTTTGCGTCCCTTAACCAGCTCGTCACACAATGTTCGTGGATTAAGAAGATCGAGGAGTAATCGTTCTGATCTCATTGGTCATCCGTGTCCTGAAGAGTGCCAATGGCTCTGCCAGTGAATTGGTGAGACGAGGACACTGGCGGCGCCAGTGGCACACAATCCTGAACTGTCCGGAACAGTCGGACCGATATCTACTTCAACCTCGGAACTGAATGATGACAGAACCAAACGAACGACGCCGATTTGTGACCGGTACAATCGCCGGATTGGCCGGTGGAGCCTTGGCTGCACTGTCGGCCGAGAACGGACAGGCTGCGGAAGTCAAAGAAGCGACGCGAGTCGGACTGGATCCCTCGGCGGCTCCGTCAGCCGATTCCGGATACACCCCCGGTATCATGGCGACAGGTAGCACGGTCGTCTTTGTTTCCGGTCAGGGCCCCAAAGACTACGACGCTGACATGGAAACTCAGATGCGTCAGACGTTTGATCGCATCGAAGAAGTCCTCAAAGAAGCGGGAGTTGGATGGGAAAATGTCGTTATCCTGCGTTCTTACTTTGTTCACATGCATCGTGACTTGCCCGTCTACCGGAAAGTTCGCAAAGACTATCTGAAGAAGCCGTACCCGGCGTCCACGGCCGTCGGCACACCGGAACTGGCCATCCCTGGTCTGGAAATCGAGATCGAAGCGGTTGCTGTGATCTGACTCCAGCCAACGAAACACAGGGGCATCCAATGAGCGTTCATAAGGCCAGAGCAATCATCAACCGCCGTCGGTTTCTTTCGACGACCGCTGCTGCATTGGCTGCGTCCCGGACGGGTAAACTTGCCGCCGGTCCGGACTCATCCGCAACACAGCTCTTCGATATTCACGTACATCTGGCCCACGCATGGTATGGAACAGAACGAGGACCACTCACAGCGGACATGCTGATCCGCTGGATGGACGTCCACAACATCGAACAGGCGGCGGTGCTGCCATTGGTTTCTCCGGAAGCGTTCTGGTATCCGATCAGCACCGACACCGTTATCAAGGAGTCTCGACACTACCCGGACCGCCTGATTCCGTTTTGCTGTATCGACCCTCGCACGCTTGCCACGCACCTGACGACTCATGTGCAGGTTGTCGATATGCTCAAGCGATATCAGGATGCTGGTGTCCGAGGGTTCGGCGAACACAAGGCTTTGTTGCCGATCGACGATCCACTCAACATGAAGCTGTACGCCGCCTGTGAGGAAGTTGGTTTTCCGGTTCTTTTTCATCTCGACAATCGAGCCAACATGGACAAGCCGGGGCTGCCAGGCCTGGAGAGCATCCTGCAGACGCATCCGAATCTGAAAATGATTGGCCACGGCAAAGGATGGTGGGCATCGATCGCCGGGAACCTCCGGCAGGAAGACCTGCATGTCGGCTATCCGAAAGGAAAAATCGCTCCCGGCGGAGCGCTCGACCGCCTGATGAAGCAGTACCCGAATCTGTATGGAGACCTGTCCTCCAGCGGTGCCCATGCCCTGCTGCGCGATCCTGAATTTGGCGTCGCGTTCGTCAAACGCAACCGCAGGCAGTTGTTGTTTGGCACCGACTACTATGACCTGACTCAAAAAGACTTTCTGCAGTTCAGTCTATTTCAACAGCTTTCCATTGGCGAAGATGATCGTAAAGCGGTTTGCTGGAACAACGCGAGGCAACTCCTGCAGCTGAAATAGCAATTTGTCGGTTAGCTCAGCGATGAGTTCTCCAAGCGACAATGACATATCATGCCCGACACGACATCTGGGTTTGACATCCAGGAAGCCGTGTCATGTATCACGGAATGCTGTGCCACGCCAACGATAGAATCTGTATTCCGGCAGCCCACAAAACGTACGATCTCAAAGTACGCAATGGCTGCTGGCCGACGCAAACTCAACCAGTCCTCCTCAGGCACCTGAATTTTTTCGAGATTCACAAGAACATGAAAACGATATTCTCGAACCTGGCGTCAATCATCCTGCTGATGAATGTCACAACAATGGCAGACGAACTCGACACGCCATCCGTTTTACGACCAGAGGTTGATTCCAATGCCCAAAAGAAACAAGGACTTCCACAATTCGATTCAGACGGTGCGATGATCTTGCCGGATGGTTATCGAGAATGGATCTTCGTCGGTAGCGCCATTGGCCTTGGGTATAAAGAAACTGCCGACGCGGACGCTGGATCGTTCAGTCACGTGTACATTAACCCGTTTGGCTATCGGGCATTCAGAGACACAGGCAAGTTCCCGATCGGTACGGTTTTGATGCTGGAAACGGCATCACGTGGAGAAAAAGAGAATCCTGCGCTCACCGGATACTATTCAGATGAATTCGTTGGACTTGAGGCAGCCGTCAAGACAGGTGACCGATTCGGTGATCCGTGGACATACTACAATTTCGTCAACAAGGACCGGAAACAGATTGAACGTGCCCAGCGGATCGAGTCAAAGTCCTGCATTGAATGTCATCGGGAACATGCCAAAACCGACCACGTTTTCACACAATTCTACCCGGTCCTGCGATCTGTGACGCCGAAACGATGACCTGGAGCAGGTGAGCAGTTCCATGAGCATGGCAGGAGAGGCATTCAACGAACATCCCCGGTAAAGATGCCGTACCAGTCGGCAGCGAGACGATTTGCAGTTCAGTTGCGTCGCTCAAACAGGCTAACGTCGTCGGAGAACCGCAACACGCCAAAACAGTGTGGCACATGAAAGGCAGGTTGCGGCGTATCGGCCGGGGACCATTGGCTGTATTGCATGTTGGTGTCACCACCGTGTCGATTGAGGTTGATACGCCATTCATCGCCGGGTCTCGGAGGAAACTGAGGCATGTGTTTGGCAAAGTTTCTGAGGGGGATGGCGACCTCGCCGAGCCACCAGGAATCGAGGTCACTGTCGTCATTGACTGTTCCCTGCAGACTGCCGCCGAATCGGGCTCCTTCCACGTCCCAGGGAATTCGAGGTTTCCGCGTACCGTCGGGACGAAGTCCGTCGACGTAGCCTCCGATGACGTTCCATTCAATGTTGAAATAGAAGCTCGGCTTCCCGGGATCTGGTGCGACCATGATTTCAAAGCAATCGTCTTTGGCGACCGGTCCGTCGTGTTCTTTCGTCCGAGCGGTGATGTGAGCATCCAGGCAGACGTGCGCGATGTAGACGTAATCATCATCCCACAGCATCTTCACGATGGATTGCTCCTTCGAGCCCTTTTTATGCCAGGGAAAATGAAACAAACTCATCGCGGGTGCGGCGAACCATGCAGGTTCGTCCAGTCTGCCGTCGATCTCAATTGGACCATCCGTCCGATGCATTGTGTACTCGGGCAATGGCCCGGCATCGGTCTGTCCGGAAGCTGGTACAGTGATGAACAACGCTGTGAGCATTCCGTGAAGCGTTCTGTTCCACATTGGTCGTGCACGATCGTTTTGCATTGCGTCCGTTTTCTTATGTGTCATTTTGCCGCCGACGATTGATGGATCCGCAACGTGATCCGACCATCAACGGGCTTTACGGAGACTCTGGGATACGCAAACGGATGGCGGTCAGTGAATTTGAAACCGGGTGGGCTGAGCTGTTCACTGATAACACCCGGTGGAGTTGTTGAAATGACTTCCCCCTTCAACACCGTCAGTCCAACTCCATTCGGCCACGTCCAGCAGTTACCGTTCTGCTCTGCCGGACCGCTGAACCACCACGTCAGAGTTTCCGAAGTCCGGCGATCAATTGTGAGATCTGCAGGTCGTTCCAACTCGACATATTGTTCTCCGAAGTATGAATCTACACAGCGAATGGACGCACGGGTTCCGTCATCCCGCAGGATTGTTTCCTCGGCAGCTTCACGTGGCTTGTTGATGTCTTCCACGTCAGCCGCATCGACAAACACTCGATGTCCGCCGGCATGAACGACGATGCCCCCCTTCTTCATGCCAATGACCAGATCGCCTTTGTCGAACGACGACCGAAGGTACACTTCATTGACCTCAGGCTCCGGGAATTCGAATGACAGGGGAAGATTGTCATGTGCCGCAGCCGGGACGTCCGGGTCATACCATATGTAGGCATATGGCCCAAAGCAGAACAAAAGTTCTTCACCAGTTGTGCGTCCGTCGTCCTGCCCCAAAGACACGTATCGCGACCGCTGCAGCGAACCCAGAGACTCATTCCAGAGTGCAAGATGCTGGTAAACCGGTTTCTTGTAATGCCGAGCCAGATAGAGCAGCACGGGCGACCAGTAGTCAATCTGCCCGTAACTCGGACCAAAAAGGACCGACCGGTTGTGTTCGTTGAATTCAAGGTTTGCCGGCTGACCTCCGACCACAGCGGCGAGGGCAATGTTTCCCGGCAGCGAATCCGGAAACTCCATAAACAGATCACGTCCTGTCACTCGTCGCAACGGATCTACAAACAGAATGCGATACTGCAGCGTGGAAGCCCAGAAGTTTGAAGTCTGCTCACTTGTGCCACTTGGCGTCAGCCCTTCCGGAAGGAGATAGTCGACGTGTTTCCTGATGGCTAAGTCAAGCCAGGCTTCCACCTCCGGTTCTTCATCCAGAAGCGCCAGCGCCATGATCCCAAACGGCGATGCATCGACGCTGCCGTGATGTTTGTTGTAGCCCTTGCCCGCCGTGAGATCCAGTCGGAAAAACTCGAAGTACGGTCGACCGACGGCAAGGATCGCCTGACGTATTTCGTCGCGTTCGTCGGTACTCAATCGATCATAGAGAACGTCGTATGCAACGGCGAGGCCCTTGATGATCCGCAAGACGGCATAAGCCTTGCTTGCGTCGGGTGTATTGTCCGCTTCATTGCGCCACACTCGGGCACCGCTCAGTGCCCACTTCCGCGCAGAATCGAAGAAGGGGTCATCGGCGGGGTCGGACAGTGCTGAAGTCAGCGCGAGGTGTTCGATGATGGCCATATCGGACATCGCGGCGTAAAAGCGATTGTACAGATTCACGTAATTCGGGTCGTCTGTGAGCGTCGGAATCCATTCGGTGCGAGGTTCCTTCTTCTGGCACCAATCCGCCCATTTGGTCATGTTCTTCCAGATTCCGGCAGTGACACCGTGATTCCGTCTGCCCCGCAGTTCGGACAATTCGGTGGCGTTGAAGTAGAGTCGCGGGTGTTCAGCGGCTGATGCGACGGGGCATGCAAGCGGCGAAATCAGAGAACCCCAGCACACCAGTGTGACCAATAGCACAGATGTCAAAGGGCTGGCGTGTTGCACGGAATGCGTCGCTGCGTACCGGGTGTGTTTCATCATGCCTGATTCCGAGGTCGAATGGTTTGCTGACACAATCAAGGTCGTTTTTGCCATCTTAAGTGATTGTTCGAGACGATTTCCAACCGAGGCGCATAAACCCGCTTTCGATGAGTTGCTCTTGGCGTTCCAATGTTTGTCGGCATACACCGTTGAGACCCAGGCTACTTCCTTCCGACTCTGCACGCTGATGGCATTCCCCCGGCACACTGCATTCCTGCTGGCAATACTTGTGCTGGCGACGCATTCTTCTTCCGCGAAACCGGACGACGATAAAAAGCTCCTCACGCATCCACTCGTGCCTGGTTTGCGCAGCAGCCAGCTAAACGAAACGGACTGGGCGAGGCCATTTCATGATGCCATTGGTTCGGGGTTTTCGCCGCTGGTGTGCGACATCGAATCAACGTCGAGAGTCTGGAGCTCCATTGGGACGCCCGGCCAGTTGCGTTGGTTAATCGTGCTGGCTGGTGACAACGGCAGGGCTCGTGTGCTTGTCAACGACGGACGCCTGCGGCTCATCGACACCAACGGTCAACTGATCTGGACCAGTACCAAAGTGGCCCCCGTTCTGTACCATGGCCCGCTGCGAGGTGGATCAAAGAACTATCTGCTGCTCGGCGGGCGGGCACAACTAAAGTCGTCCGACAATGAGCAACGGGGCAAGACCACCGGAGCGCAGTTAGTGCTTATGGATGCCGACACCGGCGACGTCGAATGGCGACACGTTTTTAGCAATCCACGAGGTCATGTGAAGCCGGCCATCGGAGACATCCTGCCCGAAATGCCGGGGCGGGAAGTTGCCGTATTCCTGTCGCATACGGATGAGGGATGTTTGATCAACTTTCCTCCAACGGGTGATCCGGAATTCGTGTGGCAGAAAAAGGTAACCATTCCCGGAGAATTCGATGAACAGTTCGATCACGGCTGCGACATCCGGCTGGACGTCAGCCAGCCCAATGCACCGATAATCTGGAATGTCCGTCGCTTTCGTTGTCGAGGCTTCGATGCTCGCACCGGTGAAATGCTGAGTACGCTCAGCTACGACATTGGCGGTGCTCATCGTCGCAACTACGGCCCGTGGAGTCTGGGCGTTGGTCGAGACGGTCAGGCTCTGGCTTGTGTCGTCAGCAGTCGAGTCCAGACGCACGTTCATGGAATTGAACTGTCACGCAAGGGAGAAAACCGACTTGCCTGGCAGCACTACTATGGCGAAGTCCACAAAGAATCACCCGGCGTAGTCGTTGAACATCTGGCAATCGCCGACCTGGACGGTGACGGGATCACGGAAGTGGCATACTCGGTCCGTGATCCCAAACAGACCCTGAGAACTTTCGTGCGGGTTCGGGATGCGCAAACGGGCAAGATCGAGGTGGAACTGCCTGACTGTTGGGGGATCGGTGCTGTGCAGAAGGTGGGAACCGACGAGATGTCCTGCCTGCTGACCGTTTCTGATCCTGATGGCAGAATGTCGCTTCAGGGTGACATCAGCGTCTATGTGTTCGAGAATCCCAACACGGTGCAATCAGTGGGGAAAATTCCGAATGCCAAACAATGGGGACCGGCGACGGTGACTCACCATGGTCACAACGAACTTCTGCTGAGACAAACCGACGCGTACAACAACTCAACACTTGTCTGCTACGACATCCGGAACGATCGATTGCAGGAAACCAGACGCACCGCCGCCGAGGGCCTGTTGCAAAGTCGGGTACGTGCCGAGTTACCAGATGCAAACGGAGATTCAATTCTTCTGAACACAAATCATGATGGGCAACTGCAGGCATTGAACTGGTTGGGCGACCTTGTCTGGGCACTTCCTCTGGCCGGCAGGTACACTCCATCGATCAGTGCTGCCGACTGGGATGGCGACGGGAAGGCGGAGCTCTTCGTCGCCTATCCAAACGATGTCTTGAATGTTTACTCAGTCGGTGCGAATGGCGAAGGTGTGAAGGAGTATTCCGGCAAGTATCTTTCAACAGCGTCATGGAACCCGACGGTCCTGCGCGACAAAGAGGGCCGTCGTCGGCTTGTTTCTCCTGCAGCAGGCTCGACGGGCAACCTGGAGATCCGACTGACCGGCTGTGATGGTTTCGTGGCAGGCATGGAACTTCCGATTCCCGCGAGTGTTCCCAATGCAATCGTGATCAACGTCGGTGACTTTCTTCCTGGCGGCAGACAGGCCATTGCTGTTTCAGTATCCGACGCTGCGAGTGCTCAACAGGGTGTTTACCTGTTGGACGTCGGTACGGGCAAACTGCTTTGGCACCGCGACCGCTACAAAGATGGGCTTGTCGCAATGCCGTACACGATGCGCGGAGTCCCCGCTGCCTATGACTTCGATGGCGACGGGGCCGAAGAAGTCGTCATGGACCTACTGAGTTACATGGCATTCGTTCGTGGCAACGATGGCAGCTTTGCTTACATCCTGCCGTCGTCCAACATCCGCACGACAGACTCGATGTATGCAGGAAAACTCTACAACAGCTTTTCGCCCGTCTTCAAATCAACAACGGACAAGAAGGCTCACTGGCTCGTCACGTCTGGCATTGGCAGTGTTGGTTTGATGAAGCCCGATCCGAGTGAGGGCATCTGGAAGCATGAATTAGTGTACGACATGCCTCGTCGTATGGGCATGATCGATGTGGACAACGATGGAGTGCTGGAAGTTGGCTATGCGGCGGCCAACCACGATCGTTTTCTGTGTCGCGACCTGTGGACTGGTGAGATCGAATGGGAAGTAACGTTGCCGCACCCGATTCACTCACCGGTTATCACTGCTGACGTGGATGGCGATGGAAAGGGTGAGTTTCTGGCAGACCGGTTCTGCATCGGCTCCAACGAACAGGGGCAAGGCGAAATCCGGTTTGAACTTCCTCAGCCGCTGGGCTACGGACTGGTTGCGGACTTCGATGGCGACGGAATTGGCGAGATTGTCTGTTCTCATCCGGGTGGTGTCACGATTCTGAAGCCATAGCGCGAAGACCGAACTACAAGGGTGGCATGCCATGAGCACACAACCTGTCACACTGCCAGCGGACCATTGCACCGGACGTATCGATTCTGCGGGACGAAACACGGAGGGCTGTGTATGATTACGGCAACGCCGGACGGTGGATGTGGTAACGTTAGGCTGCATGCCGCGCCAACCGGGCCGGATTTCAGTGCCCCTCATGGTTCTACCGATGATTCGCGTTCAGGGATTGACCCGGGAATTCCACGACTACAGCGGCGGAGCGTTCCGTGCGCTGGATGATGTGTCGTTTGAGGTTCATCCGGGGGAAATCTTTGGGCTGCTGGGGCCAAACGGTGCTGGCAAGACCACGTGTCTACGAATCCTCAGCACGGTACTCAAACCCACGCGAGGCCTTGCGGAAGTCGCTGCCCTGAATGTGATGAAGGATGCGGAAGGTGTTCGACGAAACATCGGTTTCATGTCCAACAACACAGGCATCTACGACCGAATGACGGCCTTTGAAATGGTCGAGTACTTTGGTCGTTTGTATGGAATCCCTGAAGACCGATTGCACGAACGGATCGACGAGATCTTCGACACCCTGCAGATGAATGAGATCCGGGATCGCACCGGTGGCAAGATGTCGACCGGGATGAAACAAAAGGTGTCGATCGCTCGCACAATCGTTCATGATCCGCCTGTCATCATTTTTGATGAACCCACATCCGGCCTGGACGTCCTCGTGGCCCGCAATGTCCTCGAAGCAGTCGAAGTCCTGAGAGATCAGGGCAAGTGCATCATCTATTCAACTCACATCATGAGTGAAGTTGAAAAACTGTGTGAACGCATCGCGATTATTCATCGTGGATGCATTCTGGCTCATGGTCGTCGCGAAGATCTGGTCGCAGAACACAAACAACCGAACGTCGAAGAACTCTTCTTTGATCTGATTCGACAGCATGACGCTGAACAATCAGGTGACGACAATCCATCTTCCGGCCGAACCCTGCCAGAAACGGCGGGTGTCTCATGAGCTGGAAGAACGTCCGACTCATCTTCATGCGGGAAGTTCGTGACCAGCTTCGTGATCGCCGCACGTTGTTCATGATTACCATTCTGCCAGTCCTTCTGTACCCGATGCTGGGACTTGGCCTGGTGGAAATGATGCTCACTTTCAGCGAACAGCGCCGCACGGTTGTTGTCCTGAACGCCGATGAGCTTCCTGACGAACCGGCACTGCTGAGTGAAAACGGAATCGATTCACGGTGGCTGGCATCTGGTGGTCAGGAGACGCCGCTGGCAGTGGTTACTGACACTCAGGATTCAGAGAAGACGGCATTTGAAAACACGCGAGGCGCTCGAGAACGCCGCAGGATACTCAGTGATGCCATCGTCCTTGCAGAGCACGTCCGCAGGGCGAATGCCAGCGCAAACAATCCGGACCAGCAAACTCCCTCCAGTGACGCGAAGATCGAAAGCGACCTGAGTTCGATGTTCAGCGAATCAGGAATTGAAGTCCTGATGCTCGTCCCGGATGGCTATGCCAAGACGGTCGCAGCAGTCGAGGAACAGATTACCGGCGGGGCGAAGGCGGCAGAAGAAGCGAGTGAATCGGAACGGCTGATCGTGGTTCGCAACAGTGCCGATGACAAATCAGTGGTCGCTTTTTCCGTTGTCCAGTCTGCATTGCAGTCGTGGGAATCCCATCTGCGAAAGTCGATCTTTGACGAGGCATCTCTTCCCGAATCTTTGCAGCATCCCGCGCACATGCAGTGGGTTGAAGTGGCAAAAGGAAAACAGGTTGCAGCGAATGTCTGGAGCAAGATGTTTCCGGCTATGCTGGTCATCATGGCGTTGACCGGAGCCTTCTATCCGGCAATCGACCTGGGTGCCGGAGAGAAGGAACGCGGCACGATGGAGACGCTCCTGATTAGTCCGGCCAGAAGAGTGGAACTGGTTCTGGGCAAGTTCTTCACGATCATGCTGTTCAGCATTGGTTCGGCATTGATGAATCTCGCCAGCATGGCATTCACCGGTCAGCAGATGGCGTCTTCCATTGGTGCTGGCCTGACGGATTCGATGAGTCTTCAATTTCCACCATTTTCAGCGATGGTCTGGGTTCTCGTGCTCCTGCTCCCACTGGCCGCTTTGTTCAGCGGTCTTTGTCTTGCTCTGGCAACCTTCGCTCGATCAACCAAGGAAGGACAGTATTACCTGACACCACTGCTCATGGTGATTATGGGCCTGACGATGTTCTGCCTGTCGCCGACTGTGGAAATTGCTCCTCTGTACAGCGTCCTGCCGATCGTCAACGTGGCGCTGCTGCTGAAGGGGCTGTTGCTCACTTCCGCTCAAACGACATCACTGGTTGCGTACGCGATTCCTGTTCTGGTCTCCAGCTTCGGGTACAGCATGCTGGCAATCTGGTGGGCGATCGAACTGTATAACAACGAAAACGTCCTGTTTCGTGAGTCAGAAAAATTTGACCTGCGTGTGTGGCTGCGTCAGCTGATGCGTCCTCGCGATGCCGTTCCAGCGTTCCCGGAAGCCGTGTTCTGCTTCATCGGCATTCTAATGCTGCAACTGGCTGCCATGACGTTTATGCAGCCGGACCTGAGTGGTTCTCCTGAACAGGTCCACCAGCAGATGCTCAAGCTCCTGTGCATTCAGCAACTCGTCACGATTGCGTGTCCTGCGGTGTTCATGGGGATCATGCTGACGACCAGCCCGCGAGCGACGTTCCGACTGCGTGCTCCATCTGTTAGATCACTCGTGACGGCAATTGTCCTGGCCATCAGCGTTCATCCGCTGAGCATTGAGTTGAATCAATACCTGATGAAGCATGGCGTCTTTCCGGAACTCCCCGAAGCCATCGGACGTGTTCAGGCGCTGATGACCAGCGACACTCAGCCGCTGTGGGTCCTGATCGCTGCCTTTGCGGTGACTCCGGCAATCTGTGAAGAACTTGCGTTTCGTGGCTTCATCCTGAGCGGTCTGGCTCGGGGAGGCCGACTGGGAATCGCAATTGTGATTTCATCCATGATGTTCGGAATCATGCATCTGATTCCTCAACAGGTGTTTAACGCGTCACTCGTCGGACTATTGATCGGTTTGCTGGGGGTCCATAGTCACAGTCTGTTCCCGGCAATCCTGCTGCACTTTTCGAACAATACTCTTGCGCTGTTGTACAGTCGGGGTCGGCTGACGGCTTCGGATGGGTTTCTGTTCAGCCACGATGAAACCGGCCTGCTTCGGTATAACTATCCTGTGCTGATCGTTTGCAGTGCAGTTGTCGGATTCTTCTGCTGGCAGATGATTCGCGACCTGATCCGTCAACAGGAGGCGAAACGGCGAGGTGAACTCAAGCCCTACGTAGATCCTCACCCGCTCCCGGCAACACCCGGTACGACGTAACAACTTCACCCAGTCTGTGACAACTCGGATACGATAGCCCTTGTACGTCGAATTTCTCCGTGGGTATCATGGAGGGCTCCTGTTTGGTGGTCTGCGTTGCAAACAGATCGGGAAGCATCATGCCTCAGAGATCCGAAAAGCTTATTGGTGGACGCGCGCGTAGCACTCCTGGAGGTTCGTCAAAACGTGGTCGACCTCCGCAACATGCACCGGCCGAACAGATTCTGGTCAACCTCGGAAAACGGTTGAAAGCTCTTCGCGAAGAGCAGGAACTCTCTGTAGCGCAGGTTGCAAAGCGAACCGGCATCGCACCTCAGACAATTATCCAGTTGGAAGACTCCGGGCGTCCAATTCGTTTTCCAGTCATGTTCGACATTGCCGAAAGCCTCGGACACCGACTTGAGTTCCGGCTGGTCAAAGCCAAAGACTGATACAACCAGACTCTTTGCCCTGCTGCAGCAAGTTTATCAGGAACGCGGCTGGCCAAAGGGAGCTGGCCCCACGTCGTAGCCCGGTCGCATCGCGATATTCATCAGCAGACCGACGGCGATTGAAAAGCTGAGCAGGCTGGAACCTCCGTAGCTACAGAACGGAAGGGTCATACCGGTGATCGGCATCAGCCCCACGGTCATGCTTGAATTGATAATCGTCTGCACCCCAATCATGGCAACGATCCCAACAGCCACCAATCGCCCCCACGGATCCTGCGTTGCGGCGGCCGCCTTCAGCCCATTCCAGACAAGGACCGCATACATCAGCAGCACAAACGATACGCCCGCGAGGCCGTAGCGTTCACCGATGATGGTCAGGATGAAATCTGTACGCGCCGCCGGAAGACGCATCGCCGTGGGATCATCAATGATCGGTTCATCACGACTGATGCTGCCGCGCAGCCCGCCGAGTGCCAGGATCTGCTTGGACTGATGAAGATGAAACCCGTCTCCTGGCGGAGCAGCCCCGCCGTCTTTCTGATTCATCAACATTACAATACGAGAGCGCTGCTCCGGTGTCATCTGTTGCCACAGCAGCGGCAGCAGGCAGACGCCGACCGTCGCGGCAGCCAGCAGATGCTTCGTCCTGGCTCCCGCAGCAAACAACATCGAGTACAAAATCGGCAGGAACAACATGGCCGTTCCAAGATCGGGTTCTCTGAGCACAAGCAACAACGGCAGTAGTGTCAATACAAACGGAACGATCAGTCCTCGAAGAGTGCGCAGGTTCTCGCGATACATCAGCCACGACGCCAGAGCCATGATAAATGCCAGTCGTGCTGGCTCACTGGGCTGAAAATCCATCAGGCCCAGAGGGATCCAGCGTCGCGATCCGTTGATCGGCGGCAGGAAGAGCACAACGACCAGCAGAACCAGGCATACGGCGAACAACGCAGGGCCAACATGACGAAATCGACGCCAGGGAATCCACGTCATCAGGAACATTGCCGGCCACGCCAGGCAGATCCAGACTAACTGCCGTTCGAACATCCGTGATTCACCGTACAGCTGATCCGCACGGTGCAGGCCAAACAGACCGGCCAGCGTGATCGCCATGCAGCAGAGTGGGATCAGTCGAGGCACATTCCTTAGCCAGTCCGTCACGCGTCCATCCGGTCTTCAGTTCGTGACGTGCCGCCGGCGAACAGCTCAACAGCGAGTGCCTCAGGCTTCATCGACCGCTCGAACAACAATCCGGTTCCCGGCGACTCGAACGACTTCGATTTCGGTTCCATGTTCAATGAATGATCCCTCACTCACAACGTCCACAAACGAGTCGTCGAACGTTGCCTTTCCAACCGGTCTCAACATTGATGCTGCCAAACCACGATCACCAACTCCAACGGCGTCGCTCCGTGACATCGCTGTGGAACCTGACGTGTTTGCCAGTCCATTGTCTGTGATTTGTCCCGGTGGTGTCAGGATGAGGTGCCTCAGGATTGGCATCGATGGCAGAAAATAGTTCAACGCAGATGCCACTACGATGACCGTCACCAGGGAACCAGCCAGTGTGCCCAGGCCTGTCATTGTTTCGTGAAAACGCTCTCCCGCCGACATGCCGGCGAATGTCTGACTGGCCATAACCAGCGATCCAATGATGAGCAAAATACCACTGATGCCGAATACACCAAACCCCGGAACAACAAAGATCTCCAGCAACAGCAGGCCCATGCCCAGGACAAACATGACCAGTTCCAGTGTTCCAGCCGTGCCGCCCAGATACCGACTCCAGAAGAACAATGCGAACAGGGCAGCTGCAAGGATGCCAAAAAATCCGCTGGGAAGATGAGCTTCCAGATAGATGCACATGATGGCCAGGGAGATCAACATGAACGCTCCGACCTGAGTATTCAGGAGAAACACGAGTGTGTCGACCCACGACGCCGCGCGAGGCCGCAGTTGGTTCTCCGGAGGAATTCCCAGACGCAGTTTGAGTTCATCAACGTTCTCGCAGGGAGCTTCCGCGATCTGCAGTTCGTGCGCCCGGACTCCGCTGAGTGTCAGCAGGATCTCATCACGTGACTCCGGTACGATATCGCCTCGCACCCACTCGCCATCCGCAGCATCAATTTCGAACTGCGTCATGTAGGTTGTACGACCTGTGTCTCGATGAGTCACCTTGAACACCTGCAGCTTGCGATCAACCATTGCATGCAGCAGGCCAACCGGGCGTCCCTTCTTCTTCGCCAGTGATTCCATCGTCAGCAGAAACGGGCTGACCAGTTTCTCCGGCACGCGATCAAAAGCCCCATCTTCACCAGGGGCGATTACTCCCACGTCACCGATTCTGGCATCGGGTGTCATGATGATCTGGTCACACCCAAGCGCAGCCACCGCCGCGCCACTGATTGCATCGTGTTGAATCCAGGCAACGGTTGTTACCGTTGTTGCATCCAGATCCGCAATAGCGTTCGCGATCTCTTCGCTCGATATCAGAAACCCGCCGGGCGAATCGATATCGTAGATCAGCAGATTGGCTCCTTCGGAGACAGCTTTGTGCGTTTCGCGCACCACAAAGTCGGACAACACCGGTGTGATCGTGTCGTGAATCGCAATCACAGAAACCCGCACATCATCGCCTTCGGTTGACGGCTCACGCTGAGCAGAAACCGGCAGTCCCCAGGCGTTGCGAACGTCATCATCATTGTGAGCCATTCGAGTCGCCAGGAAATGAAGCCGCAGGGCTTCTTCCGTTGTGAATGCGGACGATTGGCCGGCTTCGCGGATTAGCTCGGTCGATGAGATTTCTTCACCGGCAGCAACCAGTTCACGCAATTCGGCAGGCGACACAAATCGATAGTCAGGTTCGCTCGTTCCGTTGGAAATCCCGATACGCACGAGGCCGCGATCCGGGTCGATCATTGCTTCCGCAACCGCTGGCGTCACGCGTTGGTTGCGGCGTTTCTCCACGAGCTGTCGGACGAACGCCGCTTCGTGAGCTTCAACAGGCTGCCCGCGCCCTACGTCGCCCACTGCCGCACCCGGGGCCATCATAATTTCATGACATGCCAGTGCAATAACCGCATGTCGCCCGACGATTCGATCCTGAATCCACGCTACGGTTCTGACTTCGGAGGTCTCGTCGTCGCTCAGAACGCGGGCCACATCAGTCACGTTTCCTGCGGAGCTGGCTCCTGGCAACAGCTTCACAACGAGGACGGCTTCGACATTGTCGCGACGCCCACGCTGAGACAGATCCAGCAGGTGATTTCGAAGCAAAGTCACCTCACGATCACCAATCTGGCCGCCTACTTCAACAAACTGGCCGATGCGTTCCTGAGAAGACTCCTGTCCAACCGCTGTTGCACCAAACAGCAGTAACGCCGTCGTCAACTGGACAGACAGCAAACCACGTCGGGAACCATCTGTTCCTGCGGCAATGTGCCGGATCTTGTTTGGATTGAACCGCATACGAACCCTTTCGATCGAACGCCCCATTATACGCACGGTTCGCCGTCCTGGTAACCTCCCTCGGGAAGCAGCCATTACCCGGACTTTTGCCACGATGGACGCGAAAGACCCTGCAAAACAGATATGCCAACGAAGCCAAGACGATAACAGGAACAGATTTGCGGCTCAGAACGCACGGAGAATGCGACGTGTTGACACGCAAGGGACAACGTACGGACTGTTCGATGGAGATCTCAGGATCTCGCCATTGACGTCGAAAGTTAACGAATCCGGCTGGAAAACCTGCCAAATCAGCAACATCCGGTGTCGCCACAACAATCGGCGCCTGGAAGGACGTCCAATGTGGGTTGACCTGACTTCGTCTCCTGAGGAGATCGCAGGGCTTCTCTGCGGCAGTCGAACGGCTCCGCATCTTCTAGGGAGATGTCGGTTGTCGGTGAAATGGGGATGATCTGTGATGCATAGGGCTCACTTGTGTAGATCCTGAAAGTCTTATCACATACGGCCATTCGCTTTCCGCGATGTAGCCGATGTCCATCATCATCTACCACTGATTTCCACGGACCGCTGTAGACGACCGCCTGTCGACGATCCAGGCAGGGCCCTTCTTTCCCTTTCCATGCCTGCACCGTGAGGCTGCGGAATTCGATGCCGTCAACCACGGCCCAGGCTTCCTGCTGCCGAGTCACAATCTCAACGCCGTAGAAGCCGGCATCTTCGAACGCTTTCAGAAATGCATCCTCACGGAATGCGCCACTGATGCATCCGCTCCACAGCCGGGGATCGTCCTGCAGCGATTGCGGAACATCTTCGTCACTGACGATATCACTGATAACAGCTCGCCCACCTCGACGCAGGACACGAAACACTTCACTGAACAGTTGCTGTCGATCTTCGTTCTTCACAAGGTTGAGGACACAGTTGGAAACGACGGCGTCGATCGAGTCACTTGCAACCAGGGGAGATTCGCGGCGAAGGCGGTCGGCTTCTTCCTGAGCGGCCAGCCAGTCGGCCGCACCGTTCACAGGATGCTGCTGCAACCACAACTCGAACTGTTCCAGGTTCAGCTGCAGGTCCTGGATACGTCCTTTACGAAAGTCGACGTTGCTGTGTCCGATTGTCGTTGCTACTTCCGACTGATACTGGCGCGCCAGTTCCAGCATCTCGTCATTGACGTCAACGCCGATCACGGAACCGGCTGAGCCGACAACCTGGGAGGCGATGTAACAGATCTTGCCACCGCCTGAACCCAGATCCAGAACGTCGTCACCTGAGCGAAGATGCCGAGACGGATCGCCGCAACCATAGTCACGTTCGATGATCTCCTGAGGGATCGGTTTGAGATACTGAGCGTCATAGTCAACTGGACAGCACAAAGATGCTTCCGCTGCCTGAGCCGCGTTGCTGTAGCGATCTCGGACTGCAGAATCGACGTTCATTGGTGCGGACATAATGACTGTGGCTTCCTGTCTTCGTCCTGAATACTGAAACTGCCCTGCAATGCGCAGGACACATCCTGTTTGTTGGCTCAGCAGCTTATCGGAATCCAATTCGACACGCGACAGGTGACGTGTTGGAGAGTTCACAATTCACAAGCTGAATGTGAAAGTTGCAGGGCAGGGTCGTTCGCCGTCCGGACTTGCAGTGCCTACGGTCGATTCGTCTCTGAAGCCCGCACATCGGGAGCTCCCGGGATCTCTCGACCGTGCGGATCTGAGGATGGGCGATCAAGATCATCTTCCAACTGACGTTGTACTTCCGGACCAATAAAGTGCTCCATCGCTTCCGCAGGGTCGTGCAGGTGATCCGGTGGCAGGGCGAAATTCTGATCCAGCCAGGATTCCCACAGCCGGTGAGACCTCACCAGTCCCTGGGCGTATCGCTGGCCCTTGTCGCTCAGCTGAGCCATCCCGTTTGACGTCAACAAGAGCCCTCTTTGCCCCAGCCAGCGGACTGCGATGTGTGCAGCCAGACCGCCCCCCGCTAAAGACCGACATTCCGCCACCGATTCAGAGACGACTGAACCGGCTCGTTCCATGCGGCGAAATAATCCCGCAAGAACATCTTCCGCAGCAATTCTTATTCGCAAACGCAGTGACCGCCGAACCCGGCCCAGCAGTCCGTAACGCGGAGCAACCAATACCGCAACGAACAACTCGACACCAGCAACCACCGCTGAGAGTCCGGCAGCGGAAGAGTTCCATCGCAGAGCCAGGAAGTAACCGAGTGTCGTGCAGCTAAGACCGCTCAGCACGGCAATCCACAGCATGCGTCCCATTCGATCGGTCAGCATCCTGGCAATACACGCAGGTACTGTGAGAAGCGCGACGACCAGCAGGCCAACTACTTCCATTGCCGACACCGTCACCATGGCGACTGCAGTTGTCATGAGGTAATGAATCAAAGGCACACTGAATCCCATTGTGGCGGCATGCGTCGGATCGAATGAAGTGAGCTTGAGCTCTTTCCAGCACAACGCCAGGAAGGCGACAGTCATGACCAATGTTGGTACCAGAGTGAACACTGCTTCCGGAATCAGCCAGCCGCCGACCGGGCGAAAGTTCATGCCGGCAAATGCGAGGTCACCGAACAGAACACAGTCCAGATCGAGATGAACGCCCTTCGCCTGAGACACCACTACGACGCCAAAGGCAAACAACGACGTAAACACGATTCCAATGCTGGAGTCCTCCGGCACGGAACCGGTTCGATGAATGAACTGCGTGGCCACGGCGGTAATGATGCCTGCGGTCAAGGCACCCAGGAACATAGGGATTGGATCAATGCTGCCGTTGATGAGATAGACTCCGGCAACGCCGGCCAATACCGAATGGCTGAGCGCATCGCCCAGCAGACTCATTCGCCTCAAGAGCAGAAAACATCCCACCAGCGCACAAGCAGTGGCACACAGTGCGCCAACAACGATTGTTCCTGCCGCGTTCTCGACGGCAATATGTGACTCTCCCAGCGCATCGGCGATCCTCGCCAACACAGAGTCAAACGGAACACTCGGGCGTTCGGCCAGCAACAGAATCTTCATGTGCCGGCCTCCGCAGCACTGGTCTGTTGTCCGGAAATGATCTCTTCAGCTGCGGACGCCAGTTCTTCGCGGCTCGCACCACGATTCCAGAGCCAGCCACGCTGGGGAGCAAACATCCACGACACAACAAAAAACGCAGCAGCTGTCAGGACGACCAATGGACCGGTCGGCATGGCGTTCAGCTTTGCACTCAGCAATGTGCCGGTTGCCCCGGAGACTCCTCCAATAAATGCGGCAATCCACATCATGCCGGAAAGTCGGTCTGTCCAGAACCGCGCCGCCGCTGCGGGGATGATTAAGAGCGCCGCTGTCAGAACGACTCCGACTGCCGGCAACCCCGCGATCACCGTGACGGCTGTCAGAAACATCAACAGCAGGTCCAGTCCTGTCGCCGGCCACCCCTGAATACGACAGAATGATTCGTCGAAACTCAGCAGTTTGAACTCCTTAAAGACTAACAGGACCGCGAAGCTGCAGGCTGCCGCCGCAATGCCAATCTGCACAACGTCGCCCACCAGCATCGTGGCCGCTCGCCCAATGATGAACGATTCCAGATCGGCGCCCTGTTCGTCTCGATAGTGGTTTTGAATGACACGAGTCAGAGCAATCCCAAGCCCATACGCAATGCTCAACACCGTACCGAGAACTGCGTCTTCGCGCAGTCTGGAGACCCGCCGCAGCACCGCCATCATGCATGCGCCAAACACTCCTGTGATGAGTGCTCCTGCCAACAGAACGATGACCGATCGGCTTTCGGTGATGAGAAATGCAAGGCACAACCCAGGCAGTGCCGAGTGAGCGATCACATCTCCGGCAAGCGATTGCCGGCGCAGGTAGGCAAACGTTCCCACCAGGCCAGCAGTAATGCCCAGCAGGACGGTGCCAATCAGAACCAGATTTGTCTGAGTCAGCAGAGTCAATGAAGGATCACAGTCGTAAAGGAAACGGACGCGGAAGTGCCGACGGCGTCAGTGGGATGTCATCTGGTTTCCCGCTGCATACGAACCGCTTCTGCCATCGTATCGAGAATAGAAAGTCGGCCTCCGTACGTTGCCTGCAGCTTCTCGGCAGTGAAGGTGGATTCCACAGAACCGCTGGCCACCACACGTACGTTCAGTAGAACCACATCGTCAAAGTACTCCTTCACGGTTCTCAGATCGTGATGCACGACAACAATTGTCCGACCGGCATCGCGGAGAGTTTTCAGGAGTTCAAAGATGATGCGTTCAGTCGTAGCGTCCACTCCGGCCATCGGTTCATCCATGAAGTACAGATCCGCCTGCTGAGCCAGAGCCCGGGCCAGAAACACTCGCTGCTGTTGTCCACCTGACAGCTGACCGATCTGCCGTTTGGCGAATTTCTGCATCCCGACGCGTTCGAGACATTGCATCGCCCGCTCCCGGTGCCGACGTTTCGGACGACGAAACCAGCCCAGTTCGCCATATGTTCCCATCAGCACAGTGTCGACAACGTTGATCGGAAAATCCCAGTCAACAGATTCCCGCTGAGGCACATAGCCGATGCGACTCAGCTGCTCTCCCACCGGGCGCCCCCAGGACGTGACACGTCCGCTGGCCATCGGAATCAGCCCCATGACCGCCTTAATGAGTGTGCTTTTTCCGGCTCCGTTCGGCCCGACGATCGCTGTCAGGCCAGGTTTGTTCAGCGTGAGGTCGATGTTCCACAGGACCGGCCGACGGTCATAAGCAACCGTCATGTCATGAATATCCAGAATCGCGTCGTCTGGCTCAGAGGACGTCATGGCTCGTCCTCGCCGGAAGTCGGACCTGCCAGTCCGGCCGCAATCTGGCGAACGTTGTGCAGGATCGCTCCGGCCAGTGTTTCTTCCGGAGTGCCAGCCGGGCCAGCCGTGTCAGAGTAGAGCGTGCCTCCGACAGTCAAGTCATGCTCGCGAGATGCACATTCCGCAATCAATGCTCGGATGTTTCGATCCGACACACTCTGTTCCGTGAAAATGGCATTGATCTTTTTGTCCACAAGCAACGTTGCCAGTTCATTAATCTGCTTAAGCCCTGGTTCGCTTTCGGTGGAGAGCCCCTGAACTGCCTCAACCTGAAACTGGAGTGCCCGTGCAAAGTACTGAAACGCGTCATGAGCCGTCACGAGGATGCGCCGTGCCGCCGGAATGGTACTCAGAGTTTCCTCACCTGCGGTCTGAGTCTCCTCCATCAACTGCCGAAATGTACTGGCAGCAGCTGAGTAGTCATCGGCATGTGCCAAATCGATTCGCCCCAGTTCCTTCGCCAGCCAATCGCCGCAAATGCCCCACAACTCCGTATCAAACCAAACATGAGGATCAACAGTGCCATCGGCAGTCAGCAGCCTGTCAGAATGAGACTGTTCCAGGATCTCCGTGACCTTGATGACGGGAATGCTCCGGTGTTTCAGACTTTCCAGTGCTTCTTCCAGTTGAGCTTCCAGATGCAACCCGGAATAGACAACAACGTCGGACTCGGTGAGTGCATTAATATCCTGCGGCGAAGGAGTGTACAGATGAGGATCGATGCCGGGCCCATCCATAATTGCTGTGACCACAATATGATCGCCACCGATCTGTCTGACCAGATCTTTCACGATGTTCGTCGTGCAGCCAACCCTGAGTTTTCTTGCCGACGATGAATCAGTTGACGACGCGGGGTCGTCATTCTGCGCCGACGAACATCCGGAGACACCGAGCGTTGTCAGCAGAATGAACAGAGACAGACTGGCCAGTGCGATTCGTATTTTCATGTGTTTTTAATAGCCAAATCCATTTTTTCGATCAATCAAAAACTCAAGAGCCTGTCGAGATTCCCGCAATCAATCGGCTGCCATTTGATCCAGTAGCTCCTTAACATTTCTCAGAGCCACTCGATTGATGCTCATGCGCGAAGACTTCCACCAAGTGCAATGTCACACATCAACCTGGTGCGAGTTCAGAAACGATCCGCAGCACGATCCAGGGCAGCCGCCAACGGACGATTCTTAGTGACACCACCCGGCTGATCTGCTTAACAGATTCACTTTGACTTTCACGCATGATTCCCTACAGCACCGACGCACCCATTTATCATCCACCAATCGGAACCGGCCTTCTGATTGCTGCAAACGTGATCTGCTTCATCGTGCACGGACCCCTTGTTCCCGAGCACCCCTGGGTCCTGGAGTTCGGGTCACCTCCGAATCCTCTGGAATGGCTGTCCAGCATGTTTGCTCACGACGGTGTTATGCATCTGGTGGGCAATATGTACTTTCTGGCAGCCTTCGGACTGATCGTGGAAGGCAAACTGGGACTCAAACGCTTCGTCCTGCTGTATCTCGTTCTCGGCCTGACTGATTCTGCGCTGACTCAGCTGATGATGTGGCCGTTTGACGGCACCGGCTCGGTTGGAGCGTCTTCGGCAATCATGGGGTTAATGGCGCTGTGCCTCATCTGGGCGCCGAAGAACGAATTCAGCGTGTTCATGATCCTCCCAATGCCACTGTACTTCTTCCGGATCTTCATGTTTGACGTGTCGATTCTGGTGTATTGCATCCTTTTCATTCTGAAGGAACTGTTCTGGTTGATGGTGTTTCAGTTTCACATGAGTACACCCGCCCTCCACATGATCGGGATTACTGTCGGCGCGATTGCAGGCACCATCTACGTGAAACGCAGCTGGGTGGATTGTGAAAACTGGGATCTGTTCGCGGTGATGGCGGGAACTCACGGTCGATTTGGCGATGAATCAACAACGGTGGGCAGCCATGCCGACGCGTCGCTGCTGTTTGGCAAAGACGTGGACGTTACCGGCCTTGTGGTTCCGGAGGGTGGACTTCAACGTGTCGGAAAGCATGACAGCGAGGTTGATCGAGCACGGCAGTTAATTGACAAAGGACAGTTCATCGAAGCATCCGAAGTGATGTTTTCACTGCAACTGGGCAACGTCGAAGACGAATTGGACGAAACACGACTCAAGCGACTGGGAACTGATCTGCATAATGCTCACATGTTCGATGAAGCTGAGTTCTTTCTTGAGGAGTACACTCGCAGGTTTCCTTCGAAAGCCGACTGGAGTCGACTGCGACTGGCTCATATGCAACTGGCTCAACGCCGCCGTCCGCGTGCAGCCCTCGAAATTCTCCGAACGGTCCGGCTGGCGAAGCTGTCGACCGGGCAGCAGAAGAAGGCCAGGAAGCTGGTTGAGCAGGCAAAGAAGATGATTCGCGCTGGCATCAAGGACAGCGAGGATGAGTACAATTAAGACCTTGAGTTAGAGTCGGGAAGCCAGGTTCCCGCGAACGAGAACGCTGCAATGAACGGTTTAGCCAGTTTCCAGCCAACGTTCTTCGCCAGACTTGATGCGATTTGGCAACAAATCCCAATTCTTCCGGCATTGGCTTTACTGATAACAACTGTCGCAGCTATTGGGCGATCTGCGATGCAATCAATGAATTCCCCACGACATCCTTGCTTAGTGGGCACATCAACGGGAATACTGAGGAATACTGGGGAATCTGGGGACGACTTTCGCGGCTCGCGAAGTCAAGCAATTCAAATGCACGTCCGTTGAGAACGGAGTCCGGGTCGGACGTCTCTACACTGGGTGAGCAAGAGTGTCATCGCGAACACTACAGCCGATTGCGGTTGTCGGTATTGGGTGCCGATTTCCGGGGGCTGAAAATGCAGACAAATACTGGGACTTGATTCATCGGGGGGAAACGGCCATTTCGCCTATTCCTGATTCCCGACTGGATCGCGACCTCTTCTTTCATCCGGAGAAGGGGCGCACCGGAAGCACCTATACGGATCTCTCCGGAATCGTCCCTGAGACGCCGTTTGATCACAATCGGTTTCCGATTCCGGACGACCTGTTGTCCTCATACGACAGCGTTCATCTTCGGATGCTGGAAGTCTGCTGCGAGGCGGTTTCCAGTGCCGGGATGGACCCGTTATCCGACCTGGCCGGGTCACGCACCGGCGTCTATATCGGCAATACAAGTGGCAGCACGTTGGGTGCCGACTTGACGTTTGGCACAGTCTCAGCTGAAGTCATCGCACGTCTGCGGGACACCGAGTTTGCCGATCTTCCGGCCGATCTGCGTGAAAGAGCGATGCAGCGGGCACTCGCTTATATTCATGATAATTCGCCGGTGCGAAATGCGTGCGGCGGGCCAAACGTCGAAGCCCATGACGTTTCGCTGCTGGTCAGTCGCGCTATGCAGCTGGACGGGCCGACAGCAGCCGTGGATGCGGCCTGTGCGTCTGCTCTGATGTCGACGGCCCAGGCGGTCTACGCGCTGCAGCGAGGTCACCTGGACATGGCCATCGCCGGTGGCTGCTCCTTTAGTAAATGGTTTGCGCTGATTCTGTTTTCACAGGCTCAGTCAATCAGCGGCACCGGGACGCGTCCTTTCGACAAGAATGCGGACGGACTGATCAGTTCTGATGGTTACGCTGCGATCGTCATGAAGCCGCTGGACAAAGCTCTGGCTGACGGTGATCAGGTGATGAGCGTGATTCGCAGCCTGTCCATCGGTTCCGACGGCAAAGGCAAGAGTCTGTGGGCACCTCGTCGTGAAGGTCAGATTCACGCCGTTCGCAAAGCCTACAACTCAGACGTAGCGGCTGGGACTCTGCAGTACATTGAGTGCCATGCGACGTCGACACAGGTGGGAGATGCCACAGAGATTTCTGCTCTGAGTGAAGCAATGGAGGGGGCTTTCGCGCCGGGGCAGAAGATTCCAATCGGGAGTGTGAAAGGGAACATTGGGCACACTCTGGAGTGTGCCGGCTTGGCTGGAATGTGTAAGACGATTCAGGCGCTGCGTCACGGGATCATACCGCCTCAGCCGTCGATCAATGAACTCAATCCGGACATCGCCTGGAACGACATCCCGTTCTACGTTCCCACTTCACCGGAACCATGGGCGGAGCCGAATCAGGTGGGAGTGCGTCGTGCGGCGGTGAATGCCTTTGGCATTGGGGGCCTGAACGGTCACTTCGTCCTCGACGACCGACCGGAGCCACAGCGAGTCCCTCAGTCAGCCGTCCCGGCCGACTTTGCGTCGGAAGAGAACAAGGCCGATGACGACCTGATTGCTGTGATCGGTGTGGGTGTAATTGCACCCGATGCCAATAACAGGGATGAATTCTGGTCGCTGATTTCCAGTGGCCGATCCGCAGTGAGTGAAGTTACTGATGACCGCTGGCTCTCCGACATCTATATGCAGCCGGAAGCCACGCCTCGAAGCACCTCTTCAAAACTGGGCGGGTTCGTTCGCCACTTTGAGTTCGACTGGAAGAAGCACCGGATTCCGCCGAAGCAGATCGAGAACAGCAACCCGCTGCAGTACATGCTGCTGGATGCGGCCGATCAGGCATTCATTGATGCCGGTCTGGGTGACATGGAGTTCCCTCGGGAACGCGCAAGCGTCATCGTGGGCACGATGTTTGGCGGGGACTTTTCCAGTCAGATGCAGGCCGGCCTGCGACTCCCGTATGTGGAGCGGGAATTCCGGAAGTCGCTGATTGCGGACGGAGTTGACGAAGCGCAGGCCGAAGAGATTGTGGCTCGCTATCGTGAACATACTCTCAAATTCTATCCGGCAATTCGCGATGAGACGGGCAGTTTCACGAGCAGTACTCTGGCGTCTCGGCTGACCAAGACCTACGACATGATGGGCGGTGCCTGGGCGGTCGATGCGGCGGATGTTTCTTCGCTTGTCTGTCTTCAGACGGCCGCCGATATGCTCCGCGTCGGTGCATCAGATATGGTGATGTGTGCGGCCGGTCAGCGCAGCATGGACATCTCTTCTTTCGAAATGCTGGATCTGCACGGCAGGCTCTCCGACGGTGTGTCAGCTGCATTCGACGCCGGTCAGGATGGTGGCGTGCCGGCGGAAGCCGTGGGTGTGCTGCTACTGAAGCGTCTGTCTGATGCCGAGCGGGACGGTGACCGTGTGCGAGGTGTGATTCGCGGCATTGAGCTTTCTTTCAATGACGGTAACACCGCTGAGGCCGTTGCTAAGAATCTAAAACGTGTGATGCCTGCCGATGGTTCGGCTGCCCGCATCGACGCTATTGAAACAGCGCGTGTGTGTGATCCCAAACTGGATGCGGCCGAGCTTCAGGGGATGCAACAGGCGCTGCCACCACAGAACGGCTCGCTGACTCTGGGATCGACATCCGGTCAGATTGGGTATTCACTAAGTGCCAGCGGCATGATTTCGGTGATCAAAGCTCTGCTGGAACTGGAACATCAGTCGGTTGCTCCGGTGGGAGCCGACTCACAGCCGTCGGAACTGCTGCAGAACTGCGGTGGTCAGTTCCTGCTGCCACAGCAGACCATCGCACTGGGCAAACAGCTGCCGCCAGGCTGCGGCCGCATTCTTATTAGTAACATCGATCCGGCCGGAGCTGTCGGACATCTCGTGATCGAAGGTGTAAAGGAACATATGTACAAAGCCGCTTCTGAGGCCTCCTCTCCGGTCGTGGCACGAGAAGTCGATGCCGAAACCGATTCACTGCAGGTTCTGCGAGTCGCAGCTGCCACGACCGCTGATCTGGAGATACTAACCGCCACCGAAGAGATGAACAGCGTATCGGCATTCCAGCCGGCCGATGGAGTTCGCATCGGTATCGTCGCTATCACGGAAGACGATCTGAATCGCAAACTGCCTGCAATCCGACTTGGAATAGCCGACAGTCAGAGGCGTCACATTCTGAGTGACAACGGAATCCTGATCATGGAACCAGGACAGGCCGGGAAGCACGTTGCTGTGGTCTTCTCCGGTCAGGGAGCTCAGTACACCGGCATGCTGGCTGACTGGATGGAAACGTCTCCGGCGGTTCGAGCGTTCATTCAGGAAGCAAATGATGTGCTCGCGTCCATGCAGCTGCCGTCCTTTGAGTATCTGACGCAGGACGAATCGGCAGGGCTGGGCGAGCATGTTCTCAACACACAGCTGGCTGTGCTGGTGGCGGATCTCGCCGCCTGGGCAGCCCTGCAGGAAGCTGGTGTTCAGCCGGACTTCATCGCCGGACACAGTTATGGAGAATACCCCGCACTTGTTGCCGCGGGTGCCTGGGACCTGCGGGCTGCTGTGCAGGCCACACTACACCGAACGAGTGCGGTCGAAGGAGCCGGTGCGACCAACGCGGCCATGGTGTCCACCACGGCACCTCCGGACACCGTTACTCAGCTGATTCAGAAACTGCAGCTGCCGTGTGACATCGCCTGCTACAACGCTCCGGATCAGACGATCATTGCCGGTCGGATTTCTGACCTGGATCAGCTGAGCGAAGAGCTCAAAGCGGGCGGCTTCATGAGCCGTACCATTCGCGTGCCAATGCCGTACCACAGCCGTCTGATGCAGCCAGCGCAGGCACCACTGGCCGCTGCCCTGCAGCAGATTCCAGTGAACACGCCGGCCATTCGCTTCATCAGCTGTGGAACGAACCGTCCTCTGGAGACGCCGGACGAGATTCGTGCCAACCTGGTGGCGGAACTTGTCGAACCGGTGCGATGGCACACGCTGGTTGAAACACTGATTGCCAGTGACGCCGGAGTGATCATTGAAAGTGGTCCGCGGCAGATCCTCACACGCCTGAATCGAGGCATCATCGGCGCTCGTCCTGTGATGCATCTGGCACTGGACGCCCGACCGGGTCACGCTGCAGAACAGCAGGCCCGCGTCCGACTGCTGCTGGAAATGGTTCGAGGTGCCGCGCCGCAACCGGCCACACCTCCGCCCGCCGCACCAGCAGTCCCTCAACCTGCGGCGGCGGCACCTGCCAGCCCGACCGCACCAGCCGCGCCGCCCGCTGCCCCGCCGGCCGCGCCCAATCCAACCGCCACTCAAACTTCACCGGAGGTTGTCTCCATGACTGATCAACCCACCAAGGGCCGAATCACCTGGGTCGATGCGACCGAGCGTCGCCGCGCCAAGATGCGGGAGGCCGCACAGGCCAAAGCCCCTGGGAAACCGAGTCCCGGCAAGGCGTCCAGCAATGGTGTCCATCCGCCTGCTCAGAACGGACAGGCCGCCACCAGCAACGGTGTCGCTCCAATCCCGGCTGCACCGCCTCAGGCTGTGACCCCTGCCGCTCCGGCACCGGTTGCTCCGGCGGCACCGGCTCCGGTCGCTGCGGCAACCGCCACAATGACACAGCCGGCTGCAACTGCTCCGTCGGCCCCCGCGCAGGAGCTCAGCCGGGATAAACTGGAGTCCTTTGTGCTGGACTATGTGGTGGAACAGACCGGTTATCCGCCGGAACTGGTGGAACTGGATGCCAACCTTGAAGCCGATCTGGGTGTGGACAGCATCCGGAAAGCCCAGCTGATGGGTGAAATCACGGAAACTTTTGAAGTCGAACAGGCCAAGGATCACATCAACGATCTGTCACTGGACGATTTCCCGGACCTTAACTCTGTCATCGAATTCTTCCTGAAGATCAGTGAATCACCGGATGCGGCGCAGCCTGCCGATCCAGTTGCTCCCACGGCGCCCCCAGCGCCTTCGGCACCTGCCGCCGCTCCGGTGTCTTCTGCTCCCGCCGCTCCTGCTGCGGCCCCTGTTGCACCGGCTCCCGCCGCTGCCGTACCGGCTCCGCCTGCCGCCGCCGCTCCGGTGGCCACGGCCATCTCCCGTGATGAGCTGCAGAAGTTTGCAATCAGCTTTGTGGTGGAACAGACGGGTTACCCGGAAGAACTGGTGGAACTCGACACCGACCTCGAAGCCGATCTGGGCATTGACAGTATTCGCAAGGCTCAGCTGCTGGGTGAAATTGCCGAGCAGTATCAGATGACCAGCCTGGCCAGTCAGATCACCGATCTGTCGCTGGACGACTTCCCGACGCTGAATTCCATCGTGGACTTCTTTGTCGCTCAGTCGAGCGGTGCTCCGGCGGCCGAACCGCCGCCTGCGGCACCCGCGCCGGCCGCTGTGGCTCCGGTCGCACCAGCACCGGCACCCGCCGCCCCGGCGGTCGCGGCTCCAGCAGCTCCCGCTCCGATCGCTCAGGCAGCCCCGATCGCTCCTGTTGCACCGGCGACACCCGTGGCCGCTGCTCCGGTGGCGACCACTCCCGTCGCGGAAGCGGCTCCTGCGGTCAGCGTGACCAAAGAAGAATTGATGACCTTCGCGATCGCGTTCGTCGTCGAACAGACCGGGTATCCGGAAGAGCTGGTCGAGCCGACCGCGGACCTGGAAGCCGATCTGGGCATCGACAGCATCCGCAAGGCTCAGCTGCTGGGTGAGATTGCCGAGCACTACCAGATGACCAGTCTGGCCGGACAGATCACCGATCTGTCACTCGACGATTTCCCGACGCTGGAGGCGATTACGGATTTTTTTTTCGAAGCAGCAGGACGCACAACTGAACACGGAGCAGACAGTAACAGCAGCAACATCGCTGCAAAACAACCCGCCGCGGCAGCCACAACAGCCGCACCTGCCGCGACTCTGACCCCATTCGTTCGGGTTCCGGAAAGCGATCGCATCATGCAGCGGTACATCGTCCGCTCGATGCCCGAAGCACTTCCGGAATCACTCGACACAACGGGGACGGCATTCGCCGGCAAAGTGGTTATCCTGGGAGACAACGCGGATGCTCAGGCACTGGCCGAACGACTACAGTCGGCCGGCAGTGTGGTGGAGATCATGGCGGCCACGACCGATGAAGCCGCTGCGGTGTCTCAGTTCGAAGCCAGCTGGAATCAGCAGCCTGTGCAGCATCTGGTGGTGATGACTTCCAGCTGCGAGCAGCCCGCCGACTGGCCGACGCTGCGTGATCAGCAGCTGCTGGTGCCTTACTTTGTCATTCAGCGATGGGTACAGCTGCGACTGGAAGCCGCCGGCAAAGAAACGCCGCCGGCCGGTCAGCTGGCAGCCGTCACTCGACTCGGTGGAGATTTCGGAATTGGCCGGCGCATTGGCAATGTATCCGGTGCCGCGCTGGCGGGGCTGTTCAAAGGGATCATCCGCGAACACGAAGAACTCAATGCCACAGTCCTCGACACTCCGGCGGACGAACCGGCTCGGCTGGTGATCGACGCCCTGTGTCAGGAAGCGGCCGCACTGCGACCCGCTGTGGAGATTGGCACGATTCGCGGCAAACGCCATCGTCTGCAGATGATTCCTCAGCCGGCGTCCGGCATTTCGCAGACCGGTGAGAGTCTCGCCGGGCCGTGGGTGGTCACGGGCGGTGCTCGCGGCATCACGGCTCGCATCGCGGCGGCTCTGGGACGCACTGCCGGTGTGCGACTGCATCTGGTCGGCCGCAGTCCGGAACCGGAAATCGATCCGGCCTGGGTGGCTCTGGATGAGGCCGGTCTGGGTGAACTGAAGAAGGAGGTGATGAGGCAGGCGGCCGCTGATGGAAAGAAACCCATCAACGTCTGGAACTCGCTGAGTCGCAAAATCGATCTGGCCAAATCGCTGCAGGAACTGCGTGACGAAGGACTGGATGTCACGTATCACGCCTGCGATGTGAGTGATCGTAATTCTGTCGGCAGCATGCTGCAGGCCGTTCGCGATCTGCACGGCCCGATCACCGGTGTGATTCATGGAGCGGGTATCGAAGCGGCCGCTCGTTTCGACCGCAAGAAAGCGGATTCCGTGCGCCTGACGGTGACATCCAAGGTCGACGGAGCACGCTGGCTGTGGGAGCACACCGCCAATGACAATCTGAAGTACTACGTGGGCTTCGGTTCCACCAGTGGACGGTTCGGAGGACTCGGTCAGACCGACTACTCCATGTCGTCTGACCTGCTGTGCCGCATGGGATGGCAGTTTGGTACCGAACGACCGGACTGCCGGGTGTTTGGCATCCACTGGCCACCGTGGGGCGAAGTCGGCATGGCGGCTCGTCCGGAAAGCCGGTTCGCTCTGGAATCGGCCGGCCTGAAGTTTGTGGAACCGGATGAAGGCATTTCACATCTGCTGGATGAATTCGACATCGCCGCCAGTGACGGTGAGGTCGCCATCGTGGATCGTGTCTGGGGTGTCCCGGAAGACGAGATGCAGAAGGATGCGAACTTCATCGAACTGGCTCACAGCACGAAGGCTCAGGTTCAGTCCTCCGCCTTCGTGGACGCGATCATTGATCAGTCGGACAACTCACTGACGACAGAAATGTCGTTCGATCCGGCGACTCACCCGATGCTGTACGATCACACCGTGGACGGCGTCGCTGTTGTTCCCGGAACGGTCATGCTGGAACTGTGTCAGCAGGCGGCCTGTCTGCTGGATCGCGGTCGCATTGTGACCGGAGTTCGCGACTACCAGATTCTGAATGGTGTTCGCTGTCGTGGAGGTGCACAGCGGCTGACCGTTGATACGGTCCGTGAGGGTGATGGCGTGATTCGCTGTGAGGTTAAAGGAGCGTTCACCGATCAGCAGAATCGAATCATTGATCCGACTCGTGTCTACGCCTCCGCCACTATTCTGACGGGTGAGGCTCCCGTTGCCGGGAGTCCGGCTGCCGGTCCGCTGTCCATTGAATGGGAAGAGCTGCAGCTGGCAGCCGGTCCGGATGACTTTGACCCCAATCACGTGGGCACCGTGTATCACGGACCGTCACTGGCACGCATGAAAGGCATTGCCGGCATGGAAGGCTGCAGTGCGTGGTTCCGAGTTGCGGATCCACAGAATGCCAATACGCCGACCGGCATGGCCCGACCGGCCATCCTTGACGCATTCCTGCAGGCGATGGATCTGATCCTGCACCGGGCTCGTGGCACCAGCCAGTTACCTGTTGTGATCGGGCATGCCGACATGCATGTCGCGCAGCTGGATCAGGAAGAGCTGGTGGCGCACGTGGCCATGACTCATGAAGAAGGTGACACCACCTACTGGACGGTGAACTGTTACGCTCCGGACGGCACTCCTGTGGTCAGCATGCAGGACGTGCAGTTCCACGGTATGAAGTCGTCACCGGCGGCCGGTCAGTCTGCTGCTCAGGCAGAAGTCGAGCAGGTGACACCTCCGGCCACAGTGGCTCCACAGAAGATCGTACGTCCACTGATGCTGAGGGCAGGAGTGAACATCGAAGGCAATGCGGCCGCCGTGGCGATCCCCGTCAATCCAGTGACCGATCGCTTCCTGTCCGAACATCGGCTGCACAGGGTGCCTCTGCTGCCCGCCGTGATGTCGCTGGAGATCATCGCGGAGTCGGCGGAAGTTCTGGCCATTCCCGGCGAACGAACGGTCGCCATTCGTGACATGCATGTGCTCACCGGAATCAAATGCATGGGCAATGAGGAACGGACGCTGATTGCTCGATGTCACCGAACCGGAAATGATGTGGCGGTCCAGCTGTTCGAAGCAGAGGATGCGAAAACGCCATCCATGACAGCGACTGTCAGCTTGGGAACGGAGTTTCTGCCGCTCACCACTGAGAAGATTTCACCGCCACACGGTGAGTTCATGGACTATCCGTATCCCAAGGACGCGCCGATTCAGCATGGACCGGTGTATCAGACTCTAAAGAAGCTGGCTCCCTGGAGGTTCCAGGGAACCGCCCATCTGAACACAAACGCCGAGTGCATGGCTGATGACTTCCCGTCGGAGGCAGAGTGGGTGATCGACCCGGCCCTGCTGGACGGAGTGATCGTGGGCTGCGGTTCGGACGCATGGCTTTACTACGGCTTCAAACCTGAGTTGCCACATTCCTTCGATGAAATCATCGTCGGTAAAGTCCCGCCTCCTGGTGAGGCCTGCATGGCTGAATTCAAATGTCGCACGACATTCAAGGACGACACGACAACTTACGATATTGTGCTGCAGGATTCCGCGAATCAGACCTTCATTCAGGTGAACGGGTTCACGCTGAAGCGATTGATGCCCGAGAAGCCCGGATGGCTGACAATGGGCGCCGAACTCATTGCGTCAGGCAAGGCCGGCTATTGATACCGTTTCGGACTCCGGGTTCTTCGTCTCATTCACTGTTTGTGTGTGCTCTCATGTCATCTGCCGTTATTTCCAATCCGACTGCCACCGGCACCGTGCAGGTGTGGCTGTCTGACGTATCTTCGAATCTCGAAGATACGGCGGCGTGCGGCTGCCTGTCTCCGGCAGAACATGGGCTGGCAAGACGTCTATCATCGGTCGCACGACGTCGGTCGTTTGAAACGGCTCGTCGTCTTGGCAAACTAGCGGTGCGGCAGATGCTGGAAGCGCGCGGAGAGTTTTCCGACACCATCGAAATCCTGTCGGAAGATCCCACTGGTACAACATCCCGCCCCGTGGTCTGCGTGGATGGGCTGTTGGTGGATCTCACGATTTCCATCTCACATCTGGATGACACCGTGGCCGTGGCCGTGGCCGACGGCGACTGCAACATTGGAATCGATCTGGCTCAGGTTCAGCAGCCGTCACAGGGATTCGCCGAGTTCTGGATGACGGACTGCGAACGCCGTCAGGTTCAGCACAGTAACGACCCGGCACTGACGGCCAGCATGAACTGGTCAGCGCGGGAAGCGGCCTTCAAGGCCACCAGCACCGATGAAGGATTTCGCCCGGCTCACTGGACCGTCACCTTCGACGGAGACCAGGCCAGCTGTTTTCACCGAGGACAGCGACAGCCGCTGCAGTTTCGATTTTACCGAGTGAGCAGGACGCTCCTCTTAACCGTGGCCGGTGACGAAGCCCACGTCACTTTCCATTCCACCTGAACCAACATCACATATCATTCGTTTTTGAATTGGGGAATTCAGACATGATCGATCTTACCGGAAAAGTGGCTCTTGTAACCGGCAGCTCTCGCGGCATCGGCAAAGCCACCGCACTAACACTGGCTCGTGCCGGAGCGGACCTGGTCTTGAACTACGCCAAGTCCCGTGCCGCCGCAGAAACCGTTGCGGAGACCATCGCGGAGATGGGACGAAACGTACTGGTCGTGAAGGCCGACGTATCCGCTCGCGACGATGTTGACAGCATGATGGAAGCAATCGATGCCGAATTCGGCAAGCTGGACATCGTCGTCAGCAATGCTGCGTCCGGCGGGTTCCGGGAGCTGATGAAAGCCAATGAAACCCACTTCGAACAGACGATGAACACAAACGTTAAGCCCCTCATTTCACTCGTGCAGGCCGCCCTTCCACTGTTCAGGAAGACCTCAGGATTTGGTCGCGTCATCGGGCTCAGTAGTCACGGCTCACACCGAGCACTACCGGCATACGGACTCATCGGAGGATCCAAGGCGGCTCTGGAAAGCGTTGCCCGCCATCTGGCGCTCGAACTGGGTGACGAGGATATTCGAGTCAATGTTGTGCAGGCCGGACTGGTGGAAACCGATTCCGCTCGACTCATCCCAGGAGTGGAGCAGATGTTTGAACACGTGGAATCACGTACCTGTGTGGGTTCTCGCCGACTGCAGCCGGAAGACGTCGCCAACGTCATCACATGGCTATCAAGTCCGATGAGCGATATGATTCAGGGACAGACAATTATCGTTGACGGTGGTGCTACAGTATTTGCCTGATGCGGCGGATCCTGAGCTCTCGGTATTGTCCCTGAAGGCACGTTACCGGCGAACTACTCAAAGGAACTGATTCATGAGTCATATTCTTCTCACCGGCGCCACCGGACTGCTTGGGCGGTATCTGATCCGCGACCTTATACAACACGGGCATTCAGTTGCCGTTCTGGTCCGTTCCAGCCGCACAGCAAGTGCAGCGGATCGCGTCGATGAGATTATGAAGCACTGGGAACCGTCAGCCGGAGTGCTGGCTACGCCGAAGGTACTGGAAGGCAATATCACGCAGCCGAATCTGGGATTGTCGGATGCCGATCAGCAGTGGGCCGCAGCCAACTGCTCCTCAGTCATCCACAGTGCAGCCAGCCTGAAGTTTCAGCCGGCGGGTGACGAACCCTGGAATTCAAATCTCAACGGAACACGAAACGTCGTTGAATTTTGTGAGACCAACAACATCGCTCACCTGTTCTACATTTCCACAGCGTATGTCTGCGGAAAGATTCATGGAGTGGCTTACGAAACAGCCGTCCCAGGAAACTCAGAACCTCGCAATGTCTACGAAGCCAGCAAACGCCAGGCAGAACAACAGGTCCTCAACGCCGACCTGATTGCCCCGCCCACGATTCTGCGGCCAAGCATTATCATCGGTGACTCACAGACGGGATACACGAGTACTTTCCACGGACCATACCTGCCACTGCGACTTTCCCTGTCGATGTTATCACCAGCAGCAGCGACTGCCGGGGTTCGAATTGCACCGGATGCACTCAAGATTCTCAAAGCAATGGGGCTCACAGGTCAGGAACTCAAGAACATCGTGCCGGTGGACTGGGTGTCTCGCGGAATCACCAAAGTCGTGACGACAAGCGCACTGCATGGTCAGATCTATCACCTGACGACAACCAACCCACTTTCCGTAGAACACCTGACACGAAACACAGTCGACTTTCTGGATGAGATCTTTGGCTTCGACAAGTCGACTCCTGTCGAATTTGATGAACAGATGGATCAGTTCTTCACGACTCAAATGAGCGTCTACAGGGAATACTGGGCCAACGACCCAACATTCGACACTACGAACCGTGACCTGGCAATGCCTGATGATCCACCACCCGTCATGGATGCAGCAATGCTCCGGGTGATGTTCGGATACGTGTGGGCTGAAGAACAGCGACAACGCGTTCCGGCAACGGCAACATAGTGTGGACTCCGCCGAGTTACTCGGGAGTCAGCACTGAGATACTGTCACCAGGTATCACGTGGCAACGGTAGCCTTCGATGCTGAGGCAAACGCGATCGTTGGAAACAACCGAGATCACGAACTCTGACTCTTTCTGGTCGAGCTGCCTGCATTCATAGTGAACGGTGCATGTCTGCCCCTTCTCAGGCATTTGCTGACGCTGTACTCTTCGAATCGAAACAGGGAGCTGCAGGGCATTGCCCAGTCGGTGCTGCGTGAAGAAATTGCACGCGACAAAAGCCGCATCAATCATTGATATTGCCCGGTGACGATCTCCAAGAGTGCGCAGTGCCGCACCCATCTCGTGGTGCCCCGCGATGATCTCTCCTGACCCACCGTTCTCCGCCCCCAGAGTCATCCGACGAAGGCACTGCATGGACGCCCCGAGGACCACTGTGTGACCTTGCAGATACTCGATCCCGTGCCATGAGGTGGCTGCGGGAGTCGTCGGTGCCCAGGGAGCTGGTGTTTGTTCGCTAACGAGAACCGTTGCCTGAGCACACAACCGACTGGCATCGAGTACCTGCCCCGAACGATTGCGGAAAACATGCCGCAACTCACAGTGGTAGCCCACCGCATCGTGGCGGATATGAATCGTTGCCTGCTCCGGAACCGTTCGAAAACACCTCAGCCCATTCACAAATGCAACGTCGCGAAGTTCTGTCACATCACAACTGGCCACTCGTCCTACGGCTGACTGAATAGTTCGATGACACCGGCACCTGGCAGCAGAGGAACTCCCTTGAAAACATGGTCAATCAGGTAGGCATCGTCGGATCCGGAAAGGGTCGCATCGACTTCATAACACTCCGCACTCGTTTGTCGAACGTCCGACAGCACCGGCCAGGAAGCCGAATTCGTCCCGGTAATTGTGGGCGACGGATTGTCGTCGTAACTGTAGAACCCGCGACCATTCTTGACACCCAGCAGCCCCTGATCGACGTAGCGCTGCAGAAGATCGGTGCGCATTGTCAGCTCCGGGCTCTCCACTCCCATTGTCGCCTGGACATGAGCCGAAATCCTGAGCGCGCTGTCCAGACCGATGATATCCATCAGCTGAAACGGGCCTTCCTTCGATCCGGTGACTGTCTTCCACACCTCGTCGATGTCTTCGGGCGAAGCCAGTCCCTTTGCTGCAACAGACAACGCAGCTCCCAGGTATGGCAGGAGCATCGCGTTGAAGATAGCCCCCTGAGATTCCTGTCTGCAAACAACAGATTCGTGACCAATCTCCGCAAGAAACCGTTCCAGACGGTTCAAGACAGACGGCTCTGTCCCTTCGTGCCCCATCAACTCTCCCAGTGTGCAGCCGGGGAAGAAATGCATCGCTGCAAACAACTTCGAATTCGGCACAGCTCGAAGCATTTGTGATGGCAGGTAGGCTGATGTGTTGGTCGTAAAGATCGTGCGTTCCGGGCATAGTTTGCTGAACTGGAACAGAACCTGGCATTTGAGAGCAATGTCTTCCGGCACACACTCGATGAGCAAGTCAACATTACGTGCTGCCATTTCCGCATCGGATGTCATCAACATCGTGTTCAACAGACCCTGGCGACGCTGTTGTTCCACCGGATCTGAACATGACATCACCAGATGATCGATCGTTTGCGGATGCAGTCGTTCCGGCGGCTTAACATCGTACACTCGGGTATCTTTGCCATGAATCAGACAATGCCCGGCAATCTGCTGGCCCATCACGCCGGCGCCAAGCACTACAACAGATTCCAACCGATCACTCATCAGGGGTTCTCTGGGGGAAAGCAAATAATCACACAATGCACGCGTCGCAGTCTATTCCTTCGCGACACCCCGTTGCAATCTGTGAGAAGTCACCAGAGCAAATCACTTCCTTCAATGCCGTTGCAACCGACTGCGGAACTCTGCACGGCATGTCATCCGTTGAACTCAAAGTGTGAATAGTCTGGTCGTCGTGTACGTTGCAGATAGGAAACGACGACTCCCCACCAGTTGTTGGGAATCGTTCCGTCAGCAGACTTGTACCAGCTTGAACAGTCGCCGGCCCATATGGAAGAAGACAGCCGCTTCTGAAGTTCGTGGTCAAATCTTTCGACCGCGTCCTCCCGGACCTCAACTTCACGGTGACTCCCACCCTGCATATGAATCAGACAGGAGATAATGTAACTCACCTGAGACTCCACCATGGCAATAATCGAATTATGCCCCAGATTGGTATTCGGACCATACAGCATAAACAGATTCGGGAACCCTGGAGTTGCCATTCCCAGTAACGTCTTTGGTCGGTCAGACCATGCTTCCTGCAGTGACTGGTTGTTCCGGCCCATAATGGTCATTGGCTGCAGAAAACTCGTTGCTTCAAATCCTGTCCCGTAGATGACAACATCGACCGGAATCCGCCGTGTGTCACTCACAACACCCTCTGCATCAAGATCCCTGACATGTTCTGCGATGAGTTCAACGCCCGGCTGGCTGAAAATACTCAGGTATTCGTCTGACTTCAGGATACGTTTACAACCTGGTGCATAGTCCGGTGTAAGCAGTTCCAGCAGCTCTTCCGGCACCTGCTGCCGGAGGTGCTGCCGCATTTTTCGGGCGTACAGCCGATTCGCAATGCTGCCTTCACGAAAAAACAAGAAGCCAAGTTCACATTCGAGGAAGATCGAAGACCGATACGCGATGGCAGCTCCCGGAACGTTCCGCAGAATCCATTTTGCCCAGTTGGGATACGCAAAGTTCCGGACGTAGTCGACCCAGGGCGGACTTCGTTGAAACAAATACAGTCGTTCAGCACGTCGCGCTACTTCAGGCACAAACTGAATGGCACTCGCACCGGTGCCAATCACAGCCACCCGTTTACCGGTGAGGTCAACGTCGTGATTCCATCGAGCCGAATGAAAGGTTGTGCCATTGAATCGGTCAGCGTTTTCAAACCGAGGAATACGGGGACGGTTAAGCTGTCCGACTGCCGAAACGAGAACATCACACTCACGAGATTCACCGTTCTCGCAATCGACAGTCCAGGTGTGGTTTGATTCGTCATACACGGCTCGGCTGACCGTGACGCCAAATGAAATGTGTTCCCTCAGTCCGCTGTCCGATACGCAGTTGCGGAAGTAGTCCAGAATCTCCGGCTGGCGAGCGTACTTGTGCGTCCAGTCGTAATTTGCTGCAAACGAAAACGAATAGAGCCAGGAAGGAATATCACAACCGGCGTTGGGATATCTGTTGACCAGCCAGGTTCCTCCCACATCATCTGAACTTTCCAACAGTTCAATAGACCTGAACCCTCGACGCAACAGCTGGATGCCCATACAGATGCCGCTCATCCCGGCACCGATGATAATGATTCGCGGTGAGTCCGATTTTGCTTCTGGCATGGTTACAGGCTCTGGCAGGCAGGAACATGCCTACCTTACGTGCTGGCAACAGGGACCGCACTCACTAACCATAAGGCTGTCGATCTATTCCGTTTCGGCCAAACCGACCATGCCTGATTCACCACTACTCGGGATCCGGACGATTACCTGATGTGAAGCCACGCCACAACAAGCGATGTTGCAGCAACTCAACAAGCCCGAACGATTCACATTACAACACCGAAACTGACGATAGGTCCAGTCGGCCAGGCAGGAATACGATCGTCAGGAGACGGCAGGCGTCAGCTGCATTGCTGCAATTCCCGCATCCAGTTCAGCAACGAGAGTATCAAGAAACCGATCGGCAGCCGGAACAAACTCCTCCGGAACCGCAGTGCTGAACGTCAGTCTGCCATCATAACCACTCATCCCAAATCCCAGTGCGGGAACATAAAGCGGTGGAACGAGCATGAAACTGTAGCTGGGTGGATGGTCAAACGTCACTGAATCAGCGTCGATGGGCCCCATGTTCGTCAGAAGGTTGCGGGAATTATCATCGAGCGCCACTCTTCGAAAGAAGTAGTTGAGAATCCTGCGAGGAACCAGCATCAGCAGGCCCATCTCACCGAGGAAGGAACTCATCCCAATCCAGCTGGCTTTGCGGGCCTGAGTAAACTGAGCCACCCGCTCGAGCGTTGTCCGAAAATCGGCGCCCGGATCTTCGCCAAGGTTGGGATACTCAAAGAAGCTCAGGTTACATATCCCACCCGACTTCCCGTCCGGCAGATACCATCGTCGCAGATCCACTGTTGTCTGCAATCGCAGCTGAGCTCCCTCTGGACGGGGCACGGCTTTGTACAGCGCTCGCAGAAACGCAGCGATCACTACATCATTGATCTTCGCCCCGCAGTCACGTCCCAGGCTGGTCATTCCACTGACCTGCGATGCCGTTAGGTGGCGCGTGAGAAACACGGGAGTGTCTGTGCGAACGACCTCACCCGATTCGTTGATGAGTCGAAACGCATGAGTCAAACGCGGTTTGCTTTTTGAACGCCCTTCCTGGCGAGCATTTCGCCAGATCTGCGGCAGTGCAGATATCGGTACCTTTTGAGTCACCTGGCTCAATTCGCGTGAACCATCAACGTTTGGCACCGGGAGGTAATCGGGATCTTCAGAAAGAGTACGATAGATCGAAGCAACGACAGCGATTGCATCCTTGAGACCAGCGCTGTCGCCCGCGAGATGACTGATCTTAAAGGCCAATCGGTCACCAGATGCCTGCTGCAACAGACACACGCGCAGCTGAGGCCCCGCCTCATGATCCAGTCGAGTCTGGATGAAACGATCCAGCTCTGACTTATCACTGACAACACTGAAACTGTCTCGCTCCTCCGCCGGGAGACGCTTCCAGAAAGACCGAAAATGCCCGCCAACGTATCGGCATCCGAGGACGGGTTCAGCATCCATCGCAAGATCCACGGCCCTGGCCAGGCGATCCACATCCAGCGAGTGTTCAAACTCCAGCTGCATCTGAATCATCATTTCCCCGAGCTGATCGAAAGCTCCCATCAGCTTGTCACTGCGGTTGCTCGGGAAACGATCAGGACTTGTCTTCATCAAACACCTCGGCCCGAGGAATAAATCCAGGAGAATGATTTCCTGATGATGTCACAGGATACTGCCACGACTGAGGTGTTAGGAGCGAATTCGCGTCAACGGACTACCATTTGTCGATTGGGCCGGATGGTAGGGGGATGTGGGCTTCTGTCAGCAGGCCCGTGCGGTTGCCGTCGACCGGCCCTTCCGCCTGGATCTCCCTGATCGCAGCATCAAACTCAGCACGTGTTCGCACGAACTGAAAATCGCCTCGCAGGCGCTTCCGAATGCGCATCCCTTTGAGGTACCAGTGAGCCATCTTGCGGAACCGAATGATGGCTCGTCCGCTGCCAAGCCGCTCTTCCAGGAACTCGTACTGATTCACCATGAGTTGCAGGCGTTCGTCAAATGTCCCCACAGATGAATACCTGCCCGTTCGTTCCCATTCGTCCAGTTGACGAAAGATCCACGGATTCGCCAACGCTGCTCGACCAATGGAAACGGCATGGCAACCGGTTTCCCGGATCATTCGAGCGGCGTCTGCAACCGACCGCACATCACCGTTTCCGACCACGGGGATTTCTTCGACAGCATCAACGACCTGACGAATGCCGGGCAACGAAACACTGCCGCCAAATCCCTGGGCCCGTGTGCGCCCATGAATGGCGATGGCAGAGACACCCGCCTGCTCGAACTCTCTGGCAAACTCGGGCGCGGTGATCTGAGTCTCATCCCACCCCAAACGCATCTTGACACTCACAGGCACATCGACGGATTCGACCACCTGCCGAACAAGCGACACAGTCGCATCGGCGCGACACATCATGCCAGCTCCGGAACCCGAACCGGCAATACGATTCACGGGACAGCCCATATTGATATCGATCGTATCAACACCTCTTTCCTGCAGAAACTGTGCGGCCTCCGCCATCTGCCCGGGCTCACTGCCAAAGATCTGAACCGCAAACGGCCTGTCACGCGGATGCGATTCGATCATCTGCATCGTACGTTCATTCTGAGACAACAGAGCGCGACAGTTCACCAAGTCTGTTGTCGCGAGGCCCACGCCACCCAGCGTGCGGACAATGACGCGAAATGGAAGCGTCGTAAATCCGGCCAGCGGTGACAGCAGGTATCGCGTCGGCAGCGTCAGCGCCCCGTAGCGAACCGGCTCGCGAAAATCGGGGCGCGATACGTCAACACGCGTCTGCGAAGCTCTGCAGTCGTCGTCTCGAAATGCATGCGGGATGGCGCTCTTGATTCGTCTTCTCCTGCAAACGGTCTGTTTCAGGTGATAACGAACCCGTGGGACCAGTGTCCAGCGCGCGCAGCAGAACGGCAAGGAAAAGACGGAGACTTCCAACTGAGCATCATCGAACAAAACGATTCAATGCCGAAGCTTCCAACTGCGGTCGTGACACCTCAGACCTTTGGCCGAGTTAAACTGCGACGACGGCGATACCAGGAAGCTCCACCGAGTCCACCACCCAGCGCCAACAAGAGCATGCTGCCCGGCTCAGGAACAACCGGTGTGTAACCGGGAGGCCCGGTCGGCGGCTCTTCAGGATAGGGACAGGTTGGATCGTCCGGGATCTCCGGCACGATGGGTGGAATCTCCGGCAAAGGGATCTCAGGGATACACACCACTGGAGGATCAACGGGTGTAAATCCGCCACCTCCACCACCGCCGAATGAACCACCACCTCCGCCACTGCTTCCAGGCGTACCGAAATTCAGGGGGCTTCCCGCTCCACCGCCGGATAATCCTCCACCGAGTGAACGTGGGACTCCAAACGCGCCTGCGCCGGGAACTCCGCCCACGATCGTTGGCGCACTACCGCCGGAACCTCCTGGCAGCACAGACCAGTCACCCGGAGAATCAAACTTCGAATCCGGTGAGCTTCCACGGTCGCTGTCCGGCTTCGCCCGAGCTGGTGCGGTTGCCGGGGACGGACCATTTGCCTGTGCGATCCGAGAACCAAACAGACTATCCGGGAATCCCAAACCGCTCCGCGCGCGAGTGCCGGACCTGATGGCAGGGGCCGCAGACGGCTGGCTTCCTCTGTTGTCCAGAGACCGGACAGCCCCGCCTTGAGCCGGTCCCGCTTCTCGCGGTGCTACTCGCATATCGCCGACATGACTCGCCGGTCCTTCAATCCGCAGTCGAGCTGCCGCGTACAAATCAGAATCCGCAACAGCCCCGTCGGCTGCGATGCGAATCGGCTTGCCAAACAGATCGACAAGGCGTCCGTCTTTCAGCGCGATCTGAGTCCGCGTCCGTTCCGGAAATGTTCGTTCCGACTCTTCGTCCACGCCTTCAGAGGCTGCGTCGCCACCAGTTCGAGCGGGTTCCAGGAGTCCAAATCGCATTCCGGCGAATGGTTCCCGATTCTGACTCGCATTACTGAAATCCGTAACAGACTCACGAATCGAACCATCTTCAGCAACGGCTTCTGTCACCCATTGCCAGATTCCGTCACGACACTGACAAGTTGTACGGACGGCTGCGTGAGCACCCACTACATCGACTGGGGTGCCAATCACCAGCCAGGCAACAAGAACAGAAGTAATGCGAAATACCGACATGGAGAAGACTCCGCGATTTCTGGTTCATCAACAAACAGCAGACGAATTGTCCGGGACAGGATCAGCAGCAGTCGCGAAAGCGCACCGCAAGATCTGTCCTCGAAAAACCTGTGTTACAGATTTCCGACACGCTGCGGAATGCGATCACTTTGATGCGCCACAGCCACAAAAAGGGGACTTGTGACAGATACTCCGTTTGTGCCGCCCACCCGATCTCCACACCGGAGTTCGGAAACTCGCTCAGCCGCACAAACGATGTCGGTACCGTCGGTAAAGGCCCTTCAACAGGAACAGACGCACTGGCGAATGCCAATTGCCACACAGTCAGACAGGCACCGATGGTCCCTACGACATAGTTTTCCGGAGGCAACAATCGTTGCTGCGCGAAATCAGATCACCGGCCGGTTACTCAGCCTGAGTTCCCGATCCGGATGTTCCCGACAGGATCACAATGACATCACCAAGCACAACCTGGAAATGCGATGACTGGCAGCTGCGCGCCGCGTGGGCTGCAGGACTCATCCTGCTGCTTGGATTCGTCTTTGCAGATTTTCTGCACGAACTCATCCAACGCTGGTCTGCTGAGCCCCAGTATTCGCACGGCTTCGTCATTCCCCTCATGGCAATTGGTCTGGGCATATTCCGTCGCCATAAACTCATCAGTGGAACTGCAAAGTGTCATGCGAGTGGGCTTTTGCTGATCGCCATCGGTGTCACACTGAGGCTGATCGCTCGCTACCTGTTTGTGGAACTGGCCGATTGCGCAGGACTGATAGCCTGCATTACCGGCATTTCACTGCTTGTCTGGGGACGACACTTCACGATGGCCATCTGGCCGGCAATCGCATTCCTCGGATTCATGTTCCCATTGCCATACAGCCTCGAACAACTTCTGTCGGCCCCCCTGCAACTGTTTGGAGCAGGCCAGGCCGCGTGGTATGTCCAGGCGATGGGGATTCCAGCGATCGCTCAGGGCAGCATCATCATGATGGAAGACGTTCAGCTGGGAGTCGCCGAAGCCTGCAGCGGAATGAGAATGCTGATGGTCTTCGTCGCCATCTCAGCTGCCACCATGATTATCAGTCAGCGAACCCGATGGGAGAAGGTACTGATTCTGTTCAGCGCCATTCCAATCGCCGTCACCTGCAACATTGCTCGCATCGTGGCAACGACATGTGCTCATCACTGGGTCGGATCAGAAACCGCTGATCTCGTTTTCCACGACCTGAGCGGATGGCTAATGATGCCAGCGGCCATGGTTCTGCTCTGGCTGAACCTCCAGTTGCTCGACTGGATCCTTGTGAAGAACACCAACCCTCTGGCTCATATCACTGCCAGTCAGCGAGCCCCTGGAACTGTCCCCGTCCTGCCAGCCACCAGTCATCGGTGACACGGCCCTCTTCTGGAAATCGTGACGTGCTCCATTCGAATCTGAACCGTCGAGAAGTTCTGCTCATGGCATCCGGTGCGGCCGTCCTTGGCCTCGGTCGGATGACAGACTACTTCATCCCATCGGCTGCCGCCGGATCAACCGAAAGCCTGAGTCTGGCCGCTCGGCGGTTGGATGCATTTCCGGAATCGTTCGGAGCCTGGACATCGAAGGCCGGCGAAATCACCGAACAGGAACAGTCAGTCGCCAGCATCCATCACTACATTCGACGTGACTACCATAACGCAGACAGCGGATACAACGTTGGCGTGACGCTGCTTTGTGGTCCGGCAGGCCCGATGGCCGTGCATCCTCCAACAGCCTGTTTCGAAGGCGTCGGATACTCTCTGAAATCCGGGCCAGTGGTCACCTCATTCGCGACGGACAGCGGGACTCAGTCCGACGAGTTCAACGTATCAAAATTTGAGCATCGATCATCATCACTGCCACATACCGTTCGAGCGTTCTGGGGATGGGGTCAGGGGGAAACGTGGACCGCTCCGGCTCGACCTCGCATGGCATTTCGTGGTCAGCGTTGGCTTTACAAGCTCTATGTCACGGATCGAACAATCATCCGCTCCGACTCCGGCACGATCCCGCAGGCTGAGTCTTTTCTGAAGGAAGCTCTCCCCATCCTGCGATCGACACTGGCTCCTACAAATCCTTCTTCGACGAACTCATCGCAGGAAGTCACAGCGTAACGATTCCGTTGGCAACGGATGGTTGGGAACAGGCCGCATGAGTATCACTCCGACAACACCCGAAACAACGCCTCGACGCGTACTGAATCTGAAAGCCGTCGCTATCTGCGCCGTTGTCGCCATCGTCGTCACGATTGGAATGCGCAAACTGCACAGCAGCCAGGTGCAGGCCACAACGCACTTCCTGAAACAGCGAGCTGAAGCAACCGTTCGGTCTGGTCATCCACAGGAATCCATTCACAGTCTGGAAATGTATCTGGCGTTCAACGGAGGCGATACAGAAGCCAGAAAACAGCTGTCCCAGCTTCTCATTGAACACGCTCCCGATGACGAAACGCTGCTGGCAGCCTATGAGATGAATGAAGATATGCTGCTTGGCGAAAACGGCAATGAGGAACTTCGACTTCGACAGGCCCGACTGGCGGTTCGTCTCAATCGTTTCTCCGACGCAGATTCTCACCTGATGGTTCTGAGAAATACAGCATCCGATAACGCCGACGTCTGGCATCTGAGCGGCATCGTTGCCGAGCACGTCGGTCAGGACGATCTTGCAGAAGCGCACCTGACACAGGCAATTGCTCTCGACAACAGCAATGCAGATGCACACGGCCTGCTGACAAAACTGATGACACGCCGCCAGGCTCCTGATGCCGAAGCGGAAACACTGCTTCACTCACTCGTGGAGAAACACCCTTCTCCCGAAGCATGGCGAGCCCTGGCATCCTGGCTTCTGGAACGGAAACGAACGGATGATACAATCGACGCATTGTGGAAAGGCCTGGGAAAGGATCCTGCAGACGTTCGACTCAACGGCATGCTGCTGACGGTTCTGCAGTCGAAGGGAGCAACCGATGCGTCGAAGCACAAACAACAAACATCCCGACTTATCACTCACCTCAGACAACAGGTCGTCAAACATCCAACGTCGACGCAGCTGAGATTGTTTGCGGCTCATGCCTGTTGGGCAGCAGATCAAAGAGAACCGGCAATACAAATTCTGAAGGAAGGGATCTCCAAAGATCCGCAGGCATGGTCCCTGCAGGCAACACTGGTCGATTATCTCGTCAGTCTGGATCGCACGGCGGACGCCCTGGATGCCTTTGAGCGAATCCCACGCACAGCCATCGCACACGGGACCTGGCACTTTCTACAGGGCCGCCTGCAAATGAGTTCCCGCCAATGGAGTCGTGCGTCGAGTTCATTTGAACAGGCGCACGGATTCGCCGGGACAGACGCCAACATTCGACACCGGGCCAGAATGTGTCAGGCGGTATGCCGTCGAGAAATGGGACACACCGACGGAGCGATTGAAGCTTATCAGGCCATGCTGCAACATAACCCGACGTCTCGCGACGGCCGACTGGGAATCGCTGCCGCTCGTCTGGAATCAGGCCAGACAAACCTGGCCATCGCAGAATATCGTCAGCTGATGGACGTCAAAGGTGTCCCGGAACTGCTGACAAGCCTGCTGATTCGAGAAAATCTGGCGATTCCGCAATCACGGCGCAACTGGCGCGAAGTGGAATCAATCCTGGCAGACGATTCCAACGTCATCACAGACTCGATCCAGAAACAACTACTGCAGATTGATCTGATGTTCGGTAAAGGCCGACCGGCACAGGCCCTCCGCATGCTGGATCGCGCTGTGGCGAATTCTCCGCAACAGATCCTCTTTCAGTCCGCTCGGCAACGACTGCTTGAAGATCGAAGCGGAACTCTGCGACAGCGCATGAAAGAAACCATCAACCGAAATCCCCAAAACGAAGAAGCATACATCGTCCTCACGCGGCTGCGACTGCGGCACGATACTCCATCGGCTGCCGTTCACTGGATCAACCAGATTCGGACCGGACAATCCACGCAACAACTCTCCGCCGTAACTCGGCTCAAACTGGCTGCGAATGTCGCTGAATCAACGGCAATGGATCTGAAGGCAGCAGATCGACCGCAGGCCGCTGAGGTCCTGTTGCAGGACGCATTGGCGTCTCAACGGAAACTCGCTGAACTCACACCGGAACACTGGACAAATCTGACCGCATTCACTGCGCGACATCATGACTCGTCATTCGTTCTCAAAACACTCGAACAATTGCCATCCACGCTCAGCCTCGACCTTCAGGCAAACTGTTGGCTGGCTGCCCTGGAACACGCGACTTCCGGTGATGAACTCCGAATCCCCACTGACCGTGCGCTGCGAACCCTCGTGACAGCAGATCCCACGCAAATGAACCTTCGACTCGCCTACAGTGAGTATCTGACTTACTACGACGATCTGGAACCGGCTTTGCAAATCGCCAGAGAGATCGTTCAAAGGCGTCCTGCCAACACTTCGGCGCTTCGATGCTGTGCGTGGATTCTTGCGATGACGGGAGGTTCTCCGACCGATGCGATGTCGTTCTCAGAATCCGCCTCGCGGCACGCTCCTCAGGATACGAAAGTCAGAACCACGCGCGGCCTTGTCCTCGCGATGTCAGATACGCCGGAAGCGGCGTTGCCTGTGTTCCAGTCGATTCCATCCGAATCACGCCCACCCGAATCCTGGATCTACGAAGCCTGGGCTCATGTTCGTATGGGCAACGCCCTCGAAGCTAAGACAATCCTCAACCGGTTCCGGTCACTCAACCAGCCGGAACTGACGCGCCCGGCCGATCGGCAACTCATGGAAAAGCTGTCATCAGCTGTGTCTGCCGGATCCGTTGACAGCCAGACACTCTAAGCCATGCCTGCATTAGGGCATTTCGCTTTTGTTGTCGACGTTCTGGCTCGTGGGATTGCCTGATTCACAGGCTCTTTCACGTCCAGCGCGGCCACAAGTCAGCGCAATAAGCTGTAGTAGGTTTCAGCGGCCCCTACTCAGAGAAGCCGTTCTCCGTCGCTGTACCCTTCGGACCGCAATCCTGTTCGATCCGCATCGAGTGCGCTATCATGTTTCGCTTCGAATGCGACCTGAAGTGAACCGGTTGATAAGAACATGGCAGACCAGCACACGATCCAGCAGGACTCTCTTCAGATCCCCGCCCGCGACGGTTATGAACTGGGAGCAAATCATTTCCACAATCGCACGCCTCGTGACACGTCACCCGGAGTGATTATCTTCAACGCCGCGACAGCGACACCTCAGGCTTTCTATTTCCGATGCGCACGATTCTTCGCCGAACAGGGATTTGACGTTTACACCTACGATTATCGAGGCATCGGCCAGTCGGCTCCGGCAACACTTCGCGGCTTCGACGCGATGATGCACACGCTTGCAGAACACGACATGCCGGGCGTGCTGGATTTCGTCAAAGCAAGACATCCATCGCAGCCGTTGATTGCCATGGGCCACAGTGTCGGTGGGCAACTAATGGGAATGCTCGACAACGGATCATTGATCGACAAGGCCGTTACTTTTTCATCACAGAGTGGTTACTGGAAACTGCAGGGTGGCAATCAGAAACTGATGGTCCTGTTCACGATGTACCTGCTGCTGCCCGGGCTCACCCGAGTCTTTGGCTACTTTCCATGGAAACGATTCGGCGGAGGAGAAAACCTGCCGAAAGGCGCCGCGCTCGAATGGGCCAAATGGTGTCGCAGCCCCAACTATCTTTTTGACGACAAAGACCTGCCGCATCTGAGTCGATACGCCGAGTTCAAAGCCCCCATTCTGGCCTACTGTTTCGCGGACGATGACTGGGGAACTCGAAGAGCCGTCCGTAGCCTGATGGATCACTACACCGGAACACCACTGGAATACCGAGACATCTCCCCAGCCGACTTCGGCCTGAAGAGCATCGGTCATTTCGGCTATTTCAAACGAGGCAGCGAACGCCTGTGGCAGGACACACTCAACTGGATCCTGGGTGATTCTGCCCGATCGTCGCCAGGCTTGAAGTGATGTGTCAGACCGCCGGACGGTAAGTTCACAGCTGAGATAGCGCGTTGAACTGTTTTAGTCACTGGCTATTGATTGGCGACGAGCGACGAATTGGCTTTGGCCACGTTGATGGATCAGCATCAATGTTGATCGTACCGAGATCGAAACGTGCGCCGATCGGTATCATAAGATCCGGCAGAATGGCGTCTTCAACCCGGAGGACATACGGACCACCAGAAGGAATTGTTTTCACTTCCTTTCTTCCTTCGGAATCGACGTAGAAAGACGTAACTGCGATGCGTTGTTCTTCATTAGATCCACCAGTCTTCAGGTACAGTATCCCCGGTGATTCTACTGTAGTGCCATCATCGTGAACAAATCGACCGGCAAGACTGGCTCCCGGTGATAGCTGCAGTTGATACACACCGTCCGAATCCCGCACCAGGTCATCCAGACCGGGATGCCGGTCGCTATCGGACGCGAACAGAATCACAGCAAGGTTTTCTTCCGCGTGACGAAATACAACGGGCTTCCGACCAGAAGAATGCATGTTTGCAACAGGAATGTAGCGGCTGCTGCCATGACCTAATTCAAGACCGCTATCCGGTGCCTGAATCTCACCGTCCCACGGCAAGTGACCAGTGACTGATACATGATTCAATAACTTACCACTCGTCGAGCGACAGCGAACTCGGTCTATATTCGTAACGGGGCTGACAGCCACCCGAAGTTCAGATGGTTGCTCACCTTCCTGGAAACTGATTGGTTCAACACAGTGGTATTGATTCGCCGCAACCAATCCTCCATTAGCGATTGAGATCAGCCCATACCGTCGGTACTTGTCGTTTGACCGATTGAAATCTCGCACTGGCGCACACAGGTACTTTTCGGACATGTCTGATGGTTGCGATGCCACTTTAACCGCAAGAGTCCCTGTCCCAGGCAGGACGGCAATTGAATAGCGTCCGTCACGATCTGTGAAGGCATTTGTGTATTTGATTGCTCCGTCAAGAGCCGCAACATGACTGTTGTCGTCATACGTCAGGTATCGTACTTGAGCGGGCAACCCTTCTTCAGTAACCCGATCCACAACACGACCGTGGACAACGATTCCTTTGGTCAGACGCAGATGAGTGGCCTCCGGCGTGAGGGGTTCTGATGGTGACAGTTCCAGTTCACGCCCAATGGAAATGTACGGCAATGAAGTTGTGACTGGCAAACTTTCAACGTACAGGCTCAAAGTCCCTTTCTGAGCAAGACCGTTCAATGTGTACTGTCCATCGCTGTTTGTCGTGGCGACGGCGTAGTTGTCTTCATTCAGAACTCTACCTCGGATCTCAACGCCACCAATTGGCTGGCCTGAGCTGATGTCAGTAACGAGTCCGGAAACAGAAACACCTGGTGCCATCACATGAGCAAACTCAGCGGGATAGAACGTTGGTGCAGGACCAAACGCCATATAATTGTCGGGCTCCTGCCGGCCTTCGGAGTTGTCGTCTGGCTTCTGAAGCGACGGACGCATGACGACGAAGATCTGGCTCGATTGCAGGTCCGGCCCCTGAACCCGGATGCTGGCTGCTCGCTCGTTTCCGAGTCCCCACAATTCAAATCTGCCTGATTCGTCTGGAACAATCGTGACGCCGTTCGGATCAGTCGTATCGAGCGAGCCAATCGGAACTTCCACATTGTATCGCCATCCAGCTAAGTCTCGCGTTCCAGTTTGTTCAGTTAGTTCGCTGACACTCAATAGTTCCAATCTCGCATTAGTGACTGGACGTCTATTCTGGTCAAGAATCTGTCCTCTAACCGGAAAGTCATCATCCCGCAGTGTCAACGTTGGGCTCTCGGTACCTTCCAGCTCGTTTGCAATCAGAAATGCCGGGGCAAAACCGTCAGCGACTGTCGTGAGAACGGCGCGCCGCCAGGGTTCCAAGTGTAAAGCTGGTTCTTTGATTTTCGATTTGTCGAAAGTTAGAGAAAACCTCCCGTCAGCGCCTGTTTTCGTTGTGAGTACCTCGTCAGCTTTTCCCCCTTGAAAAGTAACGGTTGCATCCGGTGCCGGTGTCCCGTCGGGGAGGAGAACCTGGCCTGCGACTTGTACTTCGTCTTCCAAGAGACCGTCAGAAGTCTTAGTTGAGTGAGGCTCAGCTTGCGCAACTTCTACCGGTTGGACAACTGCCGTTGCGACGACGAGCAGAATTGATATTACCAGCAATAACCGACCGGCCCGTCGTCCCAATGGCATGTGCGATCGAGCTGCATCCAGCAACAAGCGGATGCGTTGTTCCAGACTGGTGCGCTGAGCCATCGCGACTGCTGTTGCCAGCGGCACGGTGTGATAGTGGCGAGCGATCTCCAAAAGTTCTTTCGCATAGTCCGATGGACGGGCTCCGGCCATCAGCACGCAGTCGTCGCATGCCAGTTCGCGTTCGATTCTTGACCGTCGCAAAGCGTACCACGCCAAAGGATGAAACCAGTACAGCACGCACGCCCAGCGAGCAACAAGCTGGTAGGCAACGTCGAAGCGTTTCACGTGAGCCAACTCATGCAGCAGAACCAGCCGTCGACGCTGATCGGTCCAGTTTCTCCACGCCTTCGGGAACAACACAATGGGCTTCAGGATGCCCCATGTCATGGGAATGATCGATCGGCCGGTTTCCAAAAGCCGGACCGAGCGTTCGAGTGCCAGGTCGCTGCTGAGTTCGCTGACTCTCCGTGCTTCTTCTGCATCGAAGATCTCTTCCGCAGCACACTGCAGGCGGCGATTTCGAATCACACTGATCAGCAGTGGACAGGCAGAGATGCACAGCCCCACTATTCAAATCACGACAAGAACCATACTCCACGACAGGTCATCGCGTTCGTCCGTCGCTGTATTCACTGGCTTCTCTGCCGGGATCTCAGCAGCAGCATGTGGCACCGGCGGAAGGTTCAGCACCGGTTCTTCCGAATGTGGCAGTGGGGGCTCTATTGAATGGCCATTGAAAGCATCGACTGGCAAAGTTCTTTCGGGAATGACGGACTGAGTCTCCTGAGAATCAGCAACAGCAATCTCTGTCTGCCGCTTCGCATCATGAGCAGGAAGGATCGGCAGTTGCCAGGTCGGCAGCATCAGCGTCAGCCAAGGCAGCAGGATCAACCCACAAAACGACAACCCCCAGATACGGTGACGAAGTGCCGCCGGTTGCTTTCGTAACAAGAAGCAGGCAACAGCAGCCAGCATGAGCAGCGCAGTGGATTTGGCGATGAGGTCCAGGCCGATGTTCAGCGATTCCATGTCAGTTCCTTCGCAGTTGTTTGCGGGAAGCAGGTCGACAAGATGAATTCCGGAATGTTGGTTTCGTCTGCGATCAACGTCCGTCCTTGCGGGCGTCGTCGATCATCTTTTCAATTCGAGCCAGATCGGTGGCGGACAGCTGTTCTGAATCAAGAATCGCAGCGACGGCATCCGGAGCAGACCCGCTGAAGAACGTCGTCATCAGGTGTTTCAGAGCCGACCTGCTGGCGACCGACCGCGACTGAGTTGGCCGGTAGACGTACTTTGTGCCTTCGCGACGATGCTTCAGCAGCTTCTTGCTTTCCAGCAGCCGGATCATCGTGCGGACGGACGAATAACTGGGCGGATCTTTGAGCCGTTCGAGCACGTCGCCAACGGATGCTTCGCCCAGCTCAAAGATGGCATCCATAATCTGCCGCTCCCGAGCACCCAGTTCCTGCAGTGACTTCTTCTTTCCCATCGACGTCAACTCCTGAGTCCTGAACTATTGTGGCAACTCATTGCCACTGGCAATATATTAACAGACCTTGCAGCCGTCAAGGACGAAGCCAAAAGAAATCGCCATCACATTCCGTGCGATTGACAAGCTGCAAAACGCCCCCGACTCTGCGACAGCGGGCTAAATCCTCTCCCGTTGTTTGAGTCCGGCACGGAATGAGAGAGAGGCCAATCTCGACAAATTGGAAGCACGAGATCCCGCGGCAAAGACAACTACGGATACTTGCTTCTCAACTCTGTGCAGCGGTGGCACTCATGCAGCTTACACTACGCTGCAATACTCTCAGCGTTCGGTAGCTTCTGTGCATCGAATCCACACTGCCCACTTCGCGTTCGGGATATCGCTGTCCAGCCATTGGTCACTCAATGCCAGAGGTTTACTGTTGCGGTTCTTTTCGACCACAAGCAACGTGACATCCGACGGAATTGTCTCGGGCGATATCGTTCCTACCGGAAAGCAATCGTGCATGACTGCGCTTCGTTGTGCGAACTCAGGCGTGTTGAATTGATGTCCAAGCCAGGGCCGCAGATTGGCGTAGGCGGGCAGCACGTAGTTGATGTCTTCGGAATCGGTCAGCGTCACCAGACCCGGATATCGGACGTGCAGATCAGCCAGCAATGCTCGGTCGTGATGATCCAGATGGAAACCGTCTTCCTGACGATACTGGTGGCCGCACTGAATGATGGCGAAACTCAGGTTGTCAGTGACAAACAGGATTGCCAGGCCGACCGCGACGGCTTTCATTCCTCGGGAACGTCGCCATAGCTGATGAATAGCTGTCAGTAGGACCGGGGCTCCCAGCAAAAAGAGCGGCATCCAGACGTAGCCTCGAGTGAAGTGCAATGGCTGCACGGGTTTGATGATTCGATCGTGAAGAGACAAAGCAACCGCTACTGTCAGAGCACACAGAAGAAACTGCACCGTGATGGTGCGCAAATCGTCTGGATGATTCCACAAACGCCATCCGGCTGCTGCTGCCACGATGCCCCATGCCGGGATTGCTGACGACCAGGCAAGACTCCAATCCAGTTCCCAGACACTTTGAAGGGCGGCGTGCTGTTCAAAGGACGGCAGCCACAGTTTGTAATAACTCAGGAAGATCACCAGAACGCTGACGGCAAATCCGAAATGCAGCACTCGGTCACGATCGCGTTTGGTGACAAGCTGGATTCCTCGCCACAGATTGATCGTCAACAGTAATTCCAGACCGGACCACGGATGTGTCGTTGCCAGCAGCAGCAGGAATGCGTTGGCCATAAATCGGCGGTTGCGAATTTCTGCTATCCAGCAACCAGCACACAGCGCGTGATAGATCGCTTCGGTTGGAAACAGCGAATTGCGTCCCCAGTTCAGAAACCACATTCCGTGACCGGGATCCAGTCGTAGCAGATCGAAGTCAGTTCGCGAATTGATCCAACTCGTCAAAGCCCCACCCACAATCAGAAATCCACCTCCCCACATCGCACCAAACAGAGCGAGTGTTGGGTGAGGGAACTCCTCCGGCAGGCAGCCCTGAACCAACCGCTGCGTCATGACCGCCAGCAGTAAGGCGGCGGCGGCGGTGAACCAAACGATAAGTGTTCCGGGGTCCAGGCCAAGTGACGACGTCAATATGCCGAGTAGTTGCGGCAACCAGTGAGCGTAAATCGCCGGAGCGTCTGCGGACGGGTCGTACGGGTTGGGATACAGCAGTCCGTTGCCTCGTTCGAGCGCAGAACGGCCGTTCGCGACATAGTACGGAAGTTCGTAGTGAAAGAATCCCGTCGCTGTTTCGGAATTCGAATAGAGATGAGTTGCCGGAATCGCCAGAAATGGCAGAACGACAACAACCAGCGCCCACACGGAAACAGTTGGTGGGCACTGGTCATTGTCGTCCGGAAACTCGGCAGCAAGCTGTTGAGACTGCAGAGATGCAGGCTGCGAGTCAATCGGAATGGTGACCGACATTGCGTGCGTCCCGGGGCGCAATTGCTGCACGTGGCAGAACTGCGGGCTGTCGACGAATCCGTTGATCGCTCGTGGGCGACAGACTGACCTTTCGAGCCAGTGCAACCTGCTGCTCCGCCGGTTGACGACCGGTCAGCAGTTCCATCAGCCACGGCGTCGGCTTTTCGATGACGATCATTTCCTTTCGTCCGGAGCCATCAGTCGCATCAACAATCACGGTGATTGAGGCCGGTACCGCTGCATCGGGTTTCGTCGGCGGACTGGTTGCAGTCAATTCCGCATGAACCGTTGGAGCGTCTTCGGCAGCCGAAAGATGAGATTCCACGAACGTGTCTGCTAAGTCGCCCCCTGCTTTGCCATTGCCGGCGTCCTGCTCATCACCGAACAGAGTTGCGATGAGTTCATCGTCGTCAAACGATGAGCCTTCCGGTTCCGTCGATGCAAATTCCGCAGGAGCATCCGATTCCGCCTGCTGTGTCAGCAGGGACTTCAGCCCTGCTTTCTCAAACAGGGCAAAGATCGGCTCGCGGCCCATGTAAAGACCTTCGTGTTGCTCTCGATCGGCACAACTGCAGACTCCGATCAGACGACCGGCGTCATTGAACAGGCCTCCTCCGGAGCGGCCAACGGCCGGATCAATGCTGCACACCAGATGAGCCGGGATGTTGACATCGTACCGGTTGAGACTGACGACTTTGACGGCCATGTGTGATGGTGGCTGACCCTGATTGCAGCCAATACTGAACGCCGACGAACCTTCGGCAACTTTCTCATCCATCGAAGCGATGTTCACACTTGGCAGTGGTTCATTGTTCTGAATCTGCAGAATCGCCAGATCGGAATGGTGATTTCCCCGGATGATCTTTGCTGGATACTTCAGAACGCGTCCGTCTTTGAAGACGTCAACCATGACCTTCGAATCTGCTCCGGAATCGCGAAACAGATGAGCACAGGTGAGAATGATCGACTCTCCCTGAGCACTGTGAACGATCGATCCCGTTCCGACATCCTGTTTGCCGGCTTTGCCGTCGACGTGCACTCGAACAGTCGCCGCCATCAGGCCTTCGCCAGCGAATTCTTCCGGCATCGCTTCGGGGCTTTGAGCGCGAAAAGTAGGATGTTGAAAGCCCGTTTTTCTGGAACGGCCTGTCAGCCCGGCACTCAGACGAGCCAGCACACCTCGAAGTCCACCTGGGGATTCCTTTTCCCGCCGCCGAGCTGTTTGAGTCGGCTTTGGTTCGGGGGGTCTGGCAGCCGCTTTTTTCCTGTTCAGGTCCTCTCGGGCATTTTCCATGATGCGCCGCAGTTCGCTTTCGCTGCGAAGACCGACCAGACGTTTTGTTTCCTTACCTTCCACCAACAGAATGAACGTCGGGATCCGCTCGACGTTGTACTGCCGCATCACATTGGGTTCTTCTGTCGTGTCGACCTTCCGGACAGGAAATCCGTCCTTCTGCAGCTTCTGAATCGTGGGGACCATTTGCTGGCAGGGACCGCAGTAGCTGGCGGTGAAATCAAGCAGCACAACGTCGGGCATTTCGCTGGCCATCGGATCCGCGGCCAGCATCATCAGAGCGATCAGGGTCATCGTGGCTTCCTTGCCAGAGGAGACTGATGGACGGTTTGTGAGAGTGTGCCGGAAAAGATTTCGTGAACACGTCCGCTTCCGTACGGAGTGATCTCAAAATGCGGCCTGGTCTGGCTCAGCCAGCCCAATGATCCAGCGGGGTCAGAGGTTTGAGAATTGTAAGTTCTGCCAGGAGATGTTGTAAGATCTGCAGGAATGATTGCAGAAAGGAGAGCTCAGTTAGAGCCATCATGAGAAAGGAAAGGAAAGCCCACCGTAGAAGATGGGAGGGGAGAGGTGTGATTTGAGAACCATGATCCATCCAGCTCCGCCTGGAAGCTGAGGCTCGATGGCTTCTCCATGCAAGTGAAATGCCAAACCCGTGCAGAAACAATCACGACAACGGACTACGCTGACCTGGGACGGAGCGAGACGCCTTCAGTAATCGACTGTCCTATCGCTTCCTCAATGCGTTTTCCATTTCCCGGCGGTCTGCCTGCTTCTTCAGGCGATCTCGTTTGTCGTGAAGCTTGCGGCCTCGACACAGACCCAGGCGGACTTTGACAAACCCACGACGGATCATGACCGCCAGAGGAATCAGCGTCAGCCCCTGCTGTTCTCCGCCTTCAGCAAACTTGCGGATCTCGCGCCGGTGAAGCAGTAGCTTGCGTTTTCGCCGGCGATCATGGTTGACGATGGACGCCTGAGCGTACTCCGCAATGTCGCAGTTAATCAGCCAGACTTCCCCTCCTTCGACACGCGCGTAGGCTTCTTCGATGGAGATCTTGTTGTTGCGAATGCTTTTGACCTCACTTCCGCAAAGCTGAATGCCGCAGTCAATTTCGTCCAGGATGTCGTATTCGTGCCGAGCCTTTCGGTTCTGACACACAAGCCTGGAATTCGGATCTTCGTTCGTGGCCTTCTTCTTTGATTTCTTGCCTGACATCGATCTTCTCTTGAAAAAGCCACCACGTCGGTCGGGTTCCATAGTCGATCGCCGCGAATCAGACCTGATCGGACGGACAGCGGACCCGTAGAGGATCGATTGGGTTCGCTGGCATGGAATCTGCTAAGCCAAACAATAGCTGGTTCGTCGCCCCCACAGGATCACACAATCAGAAAATCGCGAGAATACAGGGAACAGACCGGTTGACGAATGCACCCGGTCGGGCGAATAATCGGTGGATCCGCATCGAAAAGGAGCTCGCTGCGGCTGGCGAACAAAGGCACTGAATGAAACAGGGGTAGAGGTGCCCGTCAGTAGAGACACATAAGTTCGCAGGCATAGTCCCGCGTTACCGAGTGCCTCGTTTAGAATGCCTTCGCGACACGAACAAAGCGGTTGGTTTTGTTTGTGGAACTGAAGCGACCCAAGACTGGAATCCTGAAGGAGTCGGGGAACCGTTGTAATGGGGTACGTTGCATCAATTGACCGGGACGTCGCCGGGGCAAAGTCTGGCCCGGAGTATCCACCGGCGCCAGTCAGCCGCATTGGCCCCAGACCGGACAGATTGAACTCGCTGACTGCATCCGCGGGCCCGTTCGATCTGAAGTCCAGAGAGCATGATTTCGATCGGCGTGCCGGTCCACCATCTTCTCGCGGGACACAGGCTGCCTTGGGTTGCTCCCGCAAATGAAAACGGCACACCAGCCAGCCACACGGATTCACAGACTCAGTGCGGATAATCGAATTTCACCTTGCAGTCGATTGATTTTTCGCAAACGCCGGTATGCTGAAGATTCGTTTGCGTTTAATCATCTGAAGATTGTTTGAAACCCCTTGGGTTTTCATCAGACTTGTACACAGGGACGTGTGTCTCACACGGAGGCACGGACACTCGTTTTGGATCGGGACTATCCCGAACATCCACTGGTCGGTCTTACTCGAAAGCCGGTTGTTAAGTCGCATTCGGCTGAGGTTGCAAACGCGACTCGATTTTCCGACAGGCCACACAAAAGCATTAAAGAATAAAGGGGATTCGCGTGCATCGTCTGGATAGAGGAATGAAGGCGATCATTGAAGCTGGCAGGGAACGCGGCTTCGTCACAATCCAGCAGGCTCATGCCTGGCTGCCGGACGAAGGTGGCGATCCCGCCATGGTCGATGACCTGATTAAGGCACTGGATGTCGAAGGTCTCAACTTCATCGAAGACCCGGACATCCCGCTGGAACCGGAACCGATTGAGGAAGAGGTTAAAGAAGAACAGGCAGAGAAAGCTGCCCGGGCATTACTGGGAGCCGAGACCTCTGCGCTGTCCTCTCGTGACCCGATTCGGATGTATCTCAGCCAGATGGGCAACATTCCTCTGCTGAGTCGTGACCGTGAGATCTTTCTGGCAAAGCAGATTGAGATCACTCGCAAGCGAATGCGACGGCATGTCGTGGAATCAGATTTCGCACTCCGCATCGCTGTCGAAACAATCGAAAAGGTCCAGCGCGGCGAACTGCCATTCGAACGCACTCTGCGAACGTCCGAAACTGAAGACGTTCGCAAAGAGCAGATCGAAGGTCGCATGGAAACAAACCTGCGAACGCTTCGGTTCCTGATGTCTGAAAACGAATCGGACTTCATGAACTGGTCCGGCATGGATGACAGTGATCCAGAGAAGGAAAAGCTGCACAACCGGATTCGTGACCGTCGCGTTAAAATGTGTTCGCTGTGCGAAGAGCTCAGCGTTCGAACTCACCGCATGCAGCCTGTCATGAAACGCATGCTGCAGATCGGCGAACGCATCGAACAGCTACAGGATGAAATCACCTGCCTGACAGGTTTGCGAACGGCCGAATCAGAACGCACTTCTCTGGAGCGCGAACTGGAAGAGTACGTTCAGATGGTTCTGGAAACACCAAAGCAGTATCTGGCCCGCTGTCGCGAAATCCGGAAACGTATGGACGCATGGACGGATGCCAAGCAGAAACTGTCTGGCGGAAACCTGCGACTGGTTGTTTCGATCGCCAAGAAGTACCGCAACCGAGGTCTCAGCTTCCTGGACCTGATTCAGGAAGGCAACGCGGGCCTGATGCGTGGTGTCGAAAAGTACGAGTATCGCCGAGGTTACAAGTTCTCCACGTATGCAACGTGGTGGATTCGTCAGGCGATCACTCGAGCTGTCGCGGATCACGCTCGTACGATTCGTATTCCGGTTCACATGTTTCAGAATATCTCCATGCTCAAGTCGAAGGCTGAAGAAATTCGCCAGGCAACCGGCCGTGAACCCAGCAACGAAGAGCTGGCAGAAGCGGTTGGAATGAGTATCGAAGAGACCGAACGCATCATGAAGACATGGAAGCATCCGATCAGCCTGGATACTCCTGTCGGTGAAAGCGAAGACAGCAGCTTTGGGGAGTTTCTGGAAGACTCACACGAACAGAGTCCCGCTGAATCGGCTGCCAAGCAGATGCTGCGAGACAAGATCGACCATGTCCTCAAGAGCCTGACGTACCGCGAACGCGAAATCATCAAGCTGCGATACGGACTCGGCGATGGCTACAGCTACACGCTGGAAGAAACCGGTCGCATCTTTAAGGTGACGCGTGAGCGAATTCGACAGATCGAAAGCAAAGCACTCAAGAAACTGCAGCACCACACTCGGGCAGTTCATCTGAAAGGCTTCGTTGACCTGATCGGAGAAGAAGACGGCCCCGAAGATGCGAACAAGGCTGAGGAGACGGCACCAGAAGGGAATGCTGTTACCGTGTAGCCCGCCTGATAGATTGGGAAATGGCAACTGATAGTGTTATGAATCCGGCCAGTGAGTCCCCATCGGACTCGCTGGCCGTTATTCGTTTTCGGATCAGAACCTCAACAATCATCGGCTCGACTCGCGGCCGAAGTTTCCTGTTTTGCAGTTCTGGTTTACTCTCAACTCAGGCTATCCTGAGATTGCCTGCCTCAGGATTCGTGACTCAGAATCGCCGCCGCTGCTACCCGTCGCGAATCACTCATCCCACATTCCTCGATGTCTTTCCAAAGAGATTTCTACATGCGTCTGCCTGCATCCTTCCTGTCAATGACCATCCTGCTTGCCAGTCCAGTCACCTGCGTGGCTGATGACAACGCAGCCCCAACACGAGTAACGCCACTGTTTCCTGCGGAGGACCTGTGGGAACCCACTGCTGTCCCTGACCGTATTGTGCTGAGTTGGAGTGATGACCCCAGAACGACAATGTCCGTCACCTGGCGAACAGATACGTCCGTCCAGCATCCGGTCGCAGAGATTGCGGAAGCAGCAGGAGGCCCTAAGTTCGTGGACAGCAAATCATCTGTCGACGCCGAGTCTCAGTCACTCACCACCAATCTCGGACCATCGCTGCGACACACAGCGACATTTCAGGATCTTAAGCCGGCGACTCAGTACACCTACCGAGTCGGCGACGGCACCAACTGGAGTGAGTGGGCTGATTTCGCAACAGCTGCAGACGGCGCAGAACCATTCAGTTTTGTGTACTTCGGCGATGCCCAGAATGCCGTGAAGTCACACTGGTCCCGTGTTGTCAGACGGGCGTTCCGTGATGCCCCTCGGGCATCCTTCTTTCTGCACGCGGGTGACCTCATCAACCGCTCAGAAAATGATGCAGAATGGGGAGAGTGGTTCTATGCGGGTGGTTTCATCCATCGATCAACTCCCTGCGTCGCCACACCCGGCAATCATGAATTTGGCCGTATCGGAGACACCGACGAACGGCGACTGTCGATCCACTGGCAGCCTCAGTTCGCGTTTCCTCAGAACGGTCCTAAAGGACTCAAAGAATCTGTCTACTGGTTTGACTATCAGGGAACACGTTTTGTCTCTCTGAATTCCAACGAAAAGATCGAAGAACAGGCGCCATGGCTGGACGAGGTGCTGACCGACAATCCGAATCAATGGACCGTGCTTACCTTCCACCACCCGGTGTATTCAGCCAAAGCGAATCGAGATAATCCGCACCTGCGTGCAATGTGGCAGCCCATCATTGACAAACATCATGTCGACATCGTCCTTCAGGGACATGACCACACCTACGCTCGTTCCAAACTCATGACCGGCGAAGTCAATATCGAAACCGGCGTAACTCATCAGGACCCCAACACCGGAACAGTGTATGTCGTCTCTGTCAGTGGCCCAAAGATGTACGATTTGGGACGACGGCCATTCATGCGCCGTGCGGCAGAAGACGTCCAGCTGTTTCAGGTGATCACCATCGATGGCGTGCAACTAAAATATGAGGCGCGCAACGCAATCGGAGAACTCTACGACGGCTTTATCCTGCGAAAAGGTGAGGGCGCTCAAAGGACACTCATCGAGCAGATTCCCGGAACACCAGAAGCTCGCCGATCCACAGAGCAACAAAAGGAAGCCGAAGAGAAAAAGCCGAAAGCCGAAGACGTGGTGAAGGAATGGCTGCGGGAGATGGACAAGAATCGGAACAACGAACTGACTCTTGAGGAGCTTCCGGGAGAGTACAAGATCTACTTTGGAGCCATCGACGTGAATAAAGACGGAGTCTGCACAGTTGATGAACTGGTCAACGCAGCTCGAACACTGGGTGGCGCCAAATAGGACGGTCTGGTTCTTGTCGTAGCCGTTCTGGCTCGCTGGAATGCCGGATTCCGCGGCTCGTTGTATGTCTAACACCGCCACATGCCAGCGTAGTACGCTGTAGAATGAGTCCGTCGCTCCATTACCCGGATTCGCTCAGCGGCTCGGCCCGACCGATAACCGGATTCTTCGCTGAGCGGGCCCCTCAAATCACCGCAACCCCTAATGCCGTAACAGTTTGCGCAGGCTGCCGGGGACAAACCCGAGGATGCCAGGAATCGAGAAGATGTATGGTGGCGTCTTGCGATTCGATGGAGTGATCCTTACCCTGGCGTCTGCGAGCTTGCCATTTTCTCTCCGCAGGGGAAAATGGTGATCTCTGCAGTCGGGTTTCCGTCGCACTTGTGCAGGTCTGCGCACGAGGTGGGCCGGGATTTCGATCGGGGACGGCACCACCGTTTTGCAATGTTGCATGAGAATGTGCAGAACGCAAACGCAAAGCGATGTGTCTGAAACTACGGTGATCAGGCATTGATTCACGTCAATGCCGACTGCAATTGTGGTTTCGAAACCAGAAATCACGCCGAAACGGACCACAGGTCCAAAGGCGTTTCAGTTCTGATTCCAGAACGCGTTACCCGTCCGACAGCAGTTCGGGAAGACACGGTCAGCGCGGTTCAAATCAGACAATGGCCGCCTGACCATCGCCGGCAGGTGCCAAACGGGAGACACCTCAGGCTTCAGCCTGACGCTCCCCGCGCCAATTGATGAGGTGGTTTCCAGCCGTACGGAGACGGCCAGATTGGTAACTTCCTTTCAGGAAGCGGCGACGGAACAAGGTACAGGAAACGAGACATGAAAGACATTCGAGGCAACCAGTATCCGGCTCACTGCAGCGGCCCGTTTGGAGCTCCTGAAGCTCAGGGTCTCTATGACCCTGAAAACGAACACGATAACTGTGGTGTCGGTTTCGTGGCTCATATTAAGGGGCAGCGCAGTCGGTCGATCATTACCGACGCGAATCGAATCCTCTGTCACATGGACCACCGCGGAGCCTGTGGCTGTGAAGAGAATACCGGCGATGGAGCCGGAATGCTGACGGCTCTGCCGACGGATTTCCTGAAGCGTGTTGCTTTGGAAGACATGGACGTCGAACTGCCAAAATCCGGTCGTTACGGAACAGGGATTGTCTTCCTGCCACAGAATCCTGCCGAGCGCAAGTCCTGCATGCAGACGGTTGAAACAATCATCGAAGAACAGGGACAGAAGCTGTTGGGCTGGAGAGACGTCCCGGTCGACTTTGTCGGTGCGGACATTGGAGTCACTGCGCGGGCATGTGCTCCTTATATGTCGATGCTGTTTATCGGAGCAGCCGACGGCATCGATCAGGAAGCCCTGGAACGCCAGCTCTTCATCATTCGCAAGCGTGCCAGCCATCAGCTGCGCAACAGTGATCTCACCGAAGCCCTGCAGTTCTACGTCTGTTCGTTGTCGACCAAGGTGATCGTCTACAAAGGAATGCTGACGTCGTTCCAGGTATTGCAGTTCTATAAGGATCTGCAGGCTGAAGACTACACCAGCCACCTGGCGATGGTTCACAGTCGATTCGCTACCAATACATTCCCGAGCTGGGATCGCGCTCAGCCTCTGCGTTTCATGTCACACAACGGCGAGATTAATACGCTCAAAGGAAACAGCAACTGGATGTTTGCTCGCCAGGGCAAGATGAAAAGCGATCTGTTTGGTGACGACCTGGACAAGCTGTTCCCCATCGTCGAACCACATGCTTCCGATTCCGGAGGGTTCGACAATGCCATGGAGATGCTCTACCACAGCGGTCGGACGCTGCAGGAAGTCGCCATGATGATGATTCCGGAGGCGTGGCAGAACCATCATTCCATGCCCGAAGAAAAAAGGGCCTTCTACGAGTACTACTCAGCTCTGCAGGAACCATGGGACGGCCCGGCATCTGTTTCCTTTACGGACGGCAAGTACATTGGCGCCACTCTGGACCGCAACGGACTTCGACCAAGCCGCTTCTACGTCACCAAAGATGACCGAGTCGTCATGGCGAGCGAAGTCGGTGTCCTGGACATCGAACCGGAAAACGTGGCCTACAAAGGACGATTACAGCCAGGTCGTATGTTTTTGGTCGACTTCGAACAGGGACGAATCATCGATGACGGTGAACTCAAGCAGGACGTCGCGTCGCGTCGACCCTACCGTGAATGGCTGGAAGAACATCGTGTCCTGTCCGACGAATTGCCGCAGGGCGACAAGCCCGTCTACTACGAAGACCAAGATCTTCTGAATCGCATGAAGGCGTTCGGTTACACCACCGAAACCCTCGATTTCATGCTGATTCCCCTGCTGCACGCAAAGAAGGATCCGATCGGTTCGATGGGTAACGATGCAGCACTGGCGTGTCTGAGTGACCAGCCGCGAATGCTGTATGACTACTTCCGACAGATGTTTGCTCAGGTGACAAACCCGGCGATCGATTCCATCCGTGAAGAGATCATCATGTCGCTGGAGTGCTACATCGGTCCGGAAGGGAACCTGCTGGACACAACGGCAGAACAGTGTCATCGACTGGCGGTCCCCCACCCGATTCTCAGCAACCAGCAGATGGCCAATCTGAAAGATGTGGATTACCGCGGCTGGAAGTCGAAGGTCATCGACATCACCTATGCGCGCGCTGAAGAAGCCGCTGGACTCAAGCCGGCTATTGAACGGATTTGCGAGGAAGCTCGTCAGGCAATTCGTGACGGCTTCAGCCTGATCGTGTTGTCCGACCGAGCTGCAGGCCCAGATCGTGTTCCTGTGAGTTCTCTTCTGGCAACAGGTGCGGTTCATCATCATCTGGTGCGACACGAAGAACGAACTCAGATTGGAATCCTGATTGAATCCGGCGAGGCGCGCGAAGTCCATCACTTCTGCCTGCTGATCGGATATGGAGCGGATGCCGTCAATCCGTATCTCGCGATGTACGCGTTGCGACAGGCGAGAGTCGATGGCCGGCTGCCGAAGGACTTCGACGATCAGAAGATTGTTCAGCTGTATCGCGAAGGCGTCGCCAAAGGGATGCTCAAGGTAATGGCCAAGATGGGAATCAGCACCCTGGCCAGTTACAAGGGCGCCCAGATCTTCGAAGCTGTGGGACTCAGCAGCGACGTCATCGATCTCGCGTTTGCAGGTACTGCAAGCCGCATCAAGGGAGTCGGTTTCGACGTTCTGGCGACTGAAGCCATCATGCGTCACCATGCTGGATATCCGAAGAACCCAGACAGTGAATCATCTGAGCTGGCCAACCCCGGACTGTTCCAGTGGCGCCGCAACGGCGAAAAGCACGCGTGGAATCCTCACACCATCGGCCGCATTCAGCAGGCCGCTCGGACGGGCGATCGCAATGCGTATCAGGACTTCAGCAAGCTGGTCAATCGTGAAACCACGCGAGCCTGCCACCTGCGAGGTCTGATGAAGTTCAAAACCAGCACTGCGATTCCACTGAGCGAAGTGGAACCAGTCGCCAGGATCGTGGAACGATTCTGCACCGGGGCCATGAGTTTCGGTTCGATCTCCGCGGAATCACACGAAGCACTCGCTATTGCGATGAACCGTATTGGAGGCAAGAGCAACACCGGCGAGGGCGGTGAAAAGTACGAACGATTCACCCCGATGGAAAATGGTGACAGCAAGCGATCTGCCATCAAACAGGTGGCCAGTGGACGATTCGGAGTGACCAGTTGGTATCTCACCAACGCTGACGAGCTGCAGATCAAGATTTCTCAGGGAGCCAAGCCCGGAGAAGGCGGAGAACTGCCCGGTCACAAGGTCAATGATGTGATCGCCAACACCCGAATGTCGACACGTGGTGTAGGACTCATCAGTCCGCCTCCGCACCACGACATCTATTCGATCGAAGACCTGTCTCAACTGATCTACGACCTGAAGAACGCCAACCGCCGCGCTCGCATCAGCGTAAAGCTGGTGTCCGAAGTTGGCGTCGGCACGATTGCGTCGGGCGTTGCCAAAGGACACGCCGACAACATTCTGATCGCTGGCAGTGAAGGTGGAACAGGCGCGTCTCCGCTCACGAGCATCAAGCATGCAGGCCTGCCATGGGAACTGGGCATCGCGGAGACTCATCAGACGTTGGTGATGAACGATCTGCGCAGCCGAGTAAGACTGCAGACAGACGGTCAGTTGAAAACCGGTCGAGACGTGGTCATCGCGACCCTGCTCGGAGCTGAAGAATACGGTTTCGCCACAGCACCACTGATTACACTGGGCTGTATCATGATGAGAAAGTGTCATCTGAATACCTGCCCTGTGGGCATCGCGACTCAGGATCCCGTGCTGCGGAAGAAGTTCCACGGCAAGCCGGAACACGTGGTGAACTACCTGTTCATGGTGGCCGAAGAAACGCGCGAAATCATGGCTCAGCTGGGATTCCGTACGATCAACGAAATGGTCGGACGCAGTGACATGCTTGAACTCGACGAAGACGTCGCTCACTGGAAAGCAAAGAGCATCGACCTGTCCGCCATTCTCACGCCGGCAGCGAAGCCTCACCAGGACGTGCAGACGTATTGCACCATCGACCAGAAGCACGGACTTGAAGAAGTTCGTGATATGGAACTGCTGGAGAAGTGCAAACGAGCTCTTCAGTCCGGCAGCCCCGTATCAGTTGACATTAATATCGAAAACACTGACCGCGCCTTCGGAACAATCCTGAGCAACGAATTGAGTCGAGCTCATGGGGCCGACGGTCTCCCCGATGACACGATCCATATCAAAGCAAACGGATCGGCTGGTCAGAGCGTTGGAGCGTGGCTGGCGAAGGGCATTACGATTGAAGTCGAAGGCGACGCCAACGACTACGCCGGCAAGGGCCTGTCCGGCGGAAGGCTGGTCGTTTATCCACCAAAGAGTTCTGATTTCGCTGCCGAAGATAACGTGATTATTGGTAATGTCGGACTGTACGGAGCTACCAGTGGCGAAGCTTATTTCCGAGGCATCGCAGCTGAACGATTCTGCGTACGGAATTCCGGAGCGTGGGCTGTCATCGAAGGAGTGGGAGATCATGGCTGCGAATACATGACCGGTGGCCGAGCCGTGATTCTTGGTCCGACCGGACGTAATTTTGCAGCCGGGATGTCCGGCGGAATCGCGTACGTGTACGACCCGCACGAGAAGCTTCTGGTGAACTGCAATCTGGAGCTGGTGGAACTGGAATCGGTATCCGCAGCCGAAGACATCGCAGAGCTTCAAAAGATGGTATCCAATCATCAGCGCTACACGGGTTCCGAAGTAGCCAACACGATTCTGAACGACTGGGACAATGCGTTGAGCCACTTCGTGAAAGTCATGCCTGTGGACTACAAGCGTGCTCTGAAGGAAATCGACGAAGAGAAAGCGGCGAAGATCCATTGATGAGCTGAGTGCCAGGAACATCACGGAACGCTGGCACCCACCAGACAACGGGCTGGTGAAACGAGCCCAGGCGAAATTGGTAACAAGACGAACTGACGAAAGTACAGACGATGGGAAAGCCAACCGGCTTCAAAGAGATTGAACGACAGATCCCCAGCGATCGTGATCCGCTGCTGCGAATCCTCGACTGGAACGAATTTCACAATCACATGCCGGAAGACGACCTCCAGAGCCAGGGGGCGCGTTGCATGGATTGCGGTGTTCCGTTCTGCCATACCGGCGAAATGATGGCCAACATGGCGGCTGGTTGTCCCATCAACAACCTCATTCCGGAATGGAACGATCTGGTTTACCGAGGTCGCTGGCGTGAAGCTCTCAACCGTTTGCATCTGACCAACAACTTTCCGGAGTTCACTGGACGAGTCTGTCCGGCCCCGTGCGAAGGCTCCTGTTGCCTGGGTGTCATTGAACCGCCCGTGACAATCAAGAACATTGAATGTTCCATCGTGGATCGTGGGTTCGAAGAAGGCTGGATCGTTCCCGAACCGCCGAAGGTTCGCAGCGGCAGGACAGTCGCCGTCATTGGCTCCGGTCCAGCGGGTTTGGCTTGTGCCGCTCAACTCAACAAGGCAGGGCACCTCGTCACTGTTTACGAACGAGCCGACCGCATCGGCGGACTGATGATGTACGGTATCCCCAACATGAAACTCGACAAGAAACAGGTTGTCGAGCGGCGCGTCAAACTGCTGGAAGAAGAGGGGATCTCATTCGTCACCAACACCGAGATCGGTAAGGATATTCCTGCCGAAAAACTGAAGGAAGACTTCGACGCCGTTGTTCTGTGTACCGGTGCAACTCGCCCCCGTGATCTGCCGATTCCCGGACGGGAACTCGATGGCATCCACTATGCCATGGACTTCCTGAGACCCAATACAAAGAGTCTGCTGGATTCCGGTCTGGAAGATGGCAACTACATCAGTGCCAAAGACAAACACGTGGTCGTGATCGGTGGGGGCGATACCGGAACCGACTGTCTGGGAACGTCCGTCCGCCACGGTTGCAGGAGCATCGTGAACTTTGAAATTGTCGAACGGCCATCGACCGAACGTCGAGACGACAATCCGTGGCCTCAATGGCCTCGAATCTTCCGCGTGGACTACGGGCATGAAGAAGCGGCCGCAAAGTTCGGCCAGGATCCCCGTGAGTTCTGCGCTCAAACGCTGGAGTTCATTGGCGATGAAAACGGCCATGTGAAAGCACTCAAGGCCTGCCAGGTCGATTGGCGAGCCGGTGATGCGGGGGGAGCGCCGTTCGCTCCCATCCCTGGATCCGAAAAGGAATACCCGGCAGACCTGGTACTGTTGGCCATGGGATTTCTGGGACCGGAACGAGGCCCCGGTCAGCAACTGGGAATCGACATCCGCGAAGGTCGAGGTGACATGACCTGGTTCACGGCGGAACACGACAAGTACACAACCAACGTCGAAGGTGTCTTCACCGCCGGTGACTGTCGTCGAGGCCAAAGCCTGGTGGTGTGGGCGATCAACGAAGGCCGAGGAGTCGCCCGAGAAATCGACCGCTGGCTCATGGGTGCCACCGACCTGCCATAGAGCCACGTCGGTAGACCACAATGTTTGCAGTCCTCGCTTCACGCGGACTACGGACACCGTTGACAAGAATAAGCAGCTCACCTGGACAACGGCAGCGTCAGCCAGTGTTTGGGTGCAGTTCGTCCGAATTCGAGATCCAGGTGTTCTTCTCGTAACGTCAGGGCGATGTCACCTGCAACGGACGTTCGCATGTTCCTGGTGCTATTTGCATCAACTGAGTGCAACAGGTGCCCAGGGAAGATCAGCAGATCGCCGGTCTTTGGCTGGATGGACCAGGTATCACGATTCCAGATGTTCTGTTTATCAACAGCCGATTTTTCTTCGTTGTGCCAGTCGTAGTGGAAAGCTGATTCAAACGGCGCTGTCGCCAGACGTCGTCCTGCGTGAAACCGAATGACCGGGCCGTCTTTCGGTACATTGACATAGTATACCCATGAGATATCACTGCACGAGTGATTGTGCCGAACCATCGCCGTGTCCGCATCATCCATAGGCGGACAGAAGACAAACCAGCTCTTGAGGCACTGCATTTCAAACAACTCTGGCTTCATACCCAGAACCTGCAGATACTCGCTGACATGTCTTGCAAGCTCACCGAAGAACGGGCGAAGTGAATCCTGTTGATGCAGCAATATTTTTCCGTGGTACTCACCGGCAAAGTGTTTGCCACCACTTCCCGATTCGACCTGAAATCCGGAGCGTCCCGCCTCCTTCCCCAGGGCTCCCTGAAAAGTCGTATGGTTCTTCAGCTTTGCCTGATAAACCAGCGTGGGAAACAGAGCATGCAACGTCGGCGAATTGTCTGTTGGCGATTTCTGCATGTTCTTCCAGGTGTTTGCAGACCATTTTCCTGCAAGCTACGCAGATACAGCCTGCTGATCGGTCAACCGGCCATTCTCCAGTCGAACCTGACGAGGAAATGCTCCCGCAAGCGCATCGCTGTGTGTGACGCAGAGCAGGCCGGCGTCATTTTCTGCAGCGACCTCCAGCAATAGATTTCCAATTGTCTCTGCTGTTCGAGGATCCAGATTCCCTGTGGGCTCATCGGCCAGCAACAACGAAGGTTGCAGTACCAACGCACGACAAACGGCAACGCGTTGGCGTTCGCCACCTGACAATGCGGCGGGACGGTGAAAGAACCGGTCCTTGAGTCCGACTCGGTCCAGCAGCTCCTTGGCTCGCTGTTCGACAGCCCTGCGATCGTTGCCGAACCCAGCCAGAGCCGGCAACTGAACGTTCTCCAGGACATTCAGCTGAGGCATCAGCCGATGTTCCTGAAAGACAAACCCAATATGCTGATTCCGAAATCGGGCCAGCTTGCGGGCAGACAGCGTCCACGGGTTTTCACCGAGAATTTCCAGGACACCGCTGGATGGCGTGTCCAGAGTTCCGGCAAGCAACAACAGAGTACTCTTACCACAGCCGGATGGCCCCTGGATGGCGATCGCATCACCGGACTGCAGTTCGAGATCCACATCCTCCAGGATAGTGATGGATCCACCGGGCCCTTCAAACAAGCGCCCGACGTTGTGCATCCGAAGAACAATGGGCATTGGTTTTTCCTGGGCGCTGCGACGTACTGAAGAGCGAATTGAAACGCGAAGAATACAAACTTCGTCCGGAGTATCGTAACGCAAGACCCACCGGAACAGAACGGTCGTAAGGGTTCTGCCTCGCTGGCCGGCAATTCTGGTCGCAATCGTTGCTCCGACATGTGGAAATTTGGCAGCACGGCCGATTTGGCAAGCTACTCATTCATGGGCGGCATCGTGCAGACACCCGTCCGCCCGTCAAATCCTGGCTAGCAGCACATGCTGAGTCTGCCTGCCTCGATCATCCAGCCTCACACTCTGAACATTCACAACACAATGACAGCTATGTTCCGAAGCCTGATTCCTCGAAGTCGCCTGGTCGTCGCATTCCTCGGTTGCGTCCTCTACGCAGCACCGACGCTGGCAAGCGAATCAGATGACGTCAACCTGATGTGTCCCGTCCTGCAAGATCGAGCGGCAACAGCGGACTACGCCATCAACTACAAGGGCAAAGAGGTCCGTTTTTGCTGTAGCGAGTGCGTGGTCGAGTTTCAGGAGAATCCTGAGATCTATGAGAACGCGGTTCCGCAGCTTCAGAATCTTCCTCTTCGCCACCAACTCAAACTGTTCTTCGGCGACTACGGAGGGTTGGTCATCGGAGGCACTCTACTGGCAGTTCTCATCGCACTCCGCGTCTATCGCTGGAAACACCCGGTCACCGCCACGCCACCAGACAATGCTGTCAGCCGGTTGTTCGCCAGAAAAATCAGCCCGGTCATTCCGTTGATTGTCCTGTCTGGATATCTGGGATACGAAGTGTGGTCACTGCAACATCAACTACATCTGCAGCAACTGGAAGACGAGCTTCACTACGCCACGTTCTATGACTTCGGGTATCCACCGGTCCCGCGCCGTCCGGAGACAGAGAAGCGTCTGGCAGCGTCGTTTTATCGCGGCAACGATGAGCGAAGCTCCAGGCTGTTCAACGAAGGCAACTACCGCACAGCCACGTTTCACCTGTCACTGTGCGATGCCGATGGACAGGTCGTCGACTCGCAGTCAACAATCGATGATTCTGAACTGTTCGTGCGACTGGAGATTGAACGTCCGCCGTTCACGCCCGATTTCCTGTACTGGGAGATGATGAACACGATGTTCCTGACGACCGAATGTGACCGCTTCCTTGGAGCTGACGGACCGATACAGGATCGCGTCACGCTGACCGAAATCGAACCGATGCAGCGATGGGAAGCTCTCTATCCACTCAAACGCAAGCCCACATATTGCTGCAGCACAGAAGGCGAACGACTGCGAGGCACCATCTATGTTTGTCAGGAACAGTATGCTGACGGATGGCTGCCATTCCTTCCAAAGAAGCGAACCGGATCCCGATTTCACTACGGCATTGGCTATGACCTGAAAGTGTCCGGCGATCGACTGACAACGGAATCCGACGTGTACATGGGCGCGTTGTATCGGACTCGAAAACTGCCGACGTGGCGGGTTCCAATGAACCAGTGGTTCAGTCACCAGCCTATCCCGGAACTGCCCGCAGAAAACGTATCTGACCCCGAGCTGCTGGGGATCACAGATCATGTGGCAGCAGGACTGGAATCAGAGCTCACCACGTATTGATCCGGAACAAACAGCTATTTGGAAAACAGGCCAAACAGGCCTTTCTTCTTATCCGCCTGATTTTCTTCCAGACGGGTTTCTTCGTCCGACGACAATCGAGTCACCAGGTCGCGGATACTGCGTGTCAGCCGGGACTTGGGTGAGTGCTGACAAAGTGGCTTGCCATTGTTACGGGCACCAATCATCGTCGCGTAGTCATTTGGAAGCTGCCAGAACACCTCCCGACCAATTGTCTCGAGTGCTTTATTGATGCTGATCTCGCTGTCTTCAAGACCCATCCGGTTGACGACGATTTCAACCTTGTTGTCCAGACCGTTTTGCTGGCTGAGATGCTGCATGATCCGAACAACGTTGCGAAGGCACGACAAATCCAGTTGAGTCACCAGCAGGATTTCGTCACTGACTTCCATCGCCGACAGGTCGAGTGGACCAAATGACTTGCTGGCATCAATAATCAGATGAGAAAACGTTGCTTTGAGCAACGCGAGGATTCGGCGCAGATCGTCCGGGCGAATCAGATCCTGCCCCTCCAGTTCCACAGGACGCGGCAACAGAAAGACACCGCATTCATGCCGTGTCAACGATCTCTTGAGCAGGGCATAGTCAAGTCGTCCAATGTTCTCGGAAACATCCCGTAACGTGTGGTCGGGGATAATGTCCAGCCAGACATCCACATCGCCCAGCGTCAGGTCCAGGTCAATTACCACGGGCGAGTTGGATGGAATCTGTGCCAGCGCGGCCGCCGTATTGACAGCAATCGCAGTACTGCCCACGCCACCGCCAACGCCGGCAACGGTAATGATCTTACCCGCTTCGGTGCTGCCTTCGCCGCCTCCCGATCCCCTTGTCGCACGAATACGGTCGAGGGCCGCTATGAAGTCATCCAGTTTGAGTGGCTGATTCAGGAACTCACTGGCACCACTCCGCATGACCTGCAGGATCAGACTGCCTTCCGTGGAACTGCTGACCACCAATACAGCACAATGCGGAGCGTCCGACGTGATCTCGGCAACCAGTTTAACAGCAGCGTTCGGATCTGAATCAACGTTGACCAGCGCGATGTCAGGCTGAGTCTGCTGAACGACATCCATGAAAAACTCGTACCGCGAACACTCCGCTTCCAGCCACACCGTGTCGATGCCAAGCAGCAGCGTCTTCAGTTCGTTGCGAGAATCCTCACTGGGATCGACAGTCGCAATTCGAAGTACACGCTTCATGAGTTGGTCCGTTTGGCAGAGGTCAATTCAGCTGACGTTCCGGATCAGTTCTGTTCGGGCTGTCGGTACCGGCAAACAAAAGTGTCAAAGACATGAGTCGTCTTCACAATGAAAACGCTGCCGGAACCTTGTCGACTACTTGCTGGTTCGTTTCGTTGGTGAAATCAGCCCCTGGAGAGTACCTCTCCCACGTTTCTTACTCTTCACTGCCGGCTTCGAAAACCCCGCCGGTATTGTCTTCTGCGATGCACCAGAAGCGGATTGTTTGGAACCCGCTGAGTCCTGAGCCACCTGCTGTTCTGCTGATGGACGGGACTGAGCGTTCACACAGTCTGTTCCGTTTTCACACGATTGGTACCCGCCGGCATGTCTCAGGCAGGAACCGTGTTCTCTGCATTCCATGCAGGACGTACACATGTGACATGGATCGCCATAGTAGGGAACTTCGATCATGTTGTGAAAGTACAGTTCCTTGCTGGTCGGAGTGTCCGTGAACTTACCAGGACCACCTGGTGGAACCTGTTCCCGGGACATCGGTGCGACGTATTCCGGTGTCACCAGAATAATCAGTTCGGTTTCCGATTCGGTGTAGCGTTTCGTTCCGAAGGCGGCACCAAGCCATGGAAGCTTGCTCAGGCCCGGAACTCCGACCGTCGACGCATCTTCCCGCTGCGAAATCAGGCCGGCAATCACCAGTGTTTCACCGAAGTTCATTTCGACTTCGGTGCTGGCTCGTCTGACGGTAAATGCCGGCACCGTCACACCGCCAACAGTTACCGCATTTGAAAAGTCGCGTTCGCTCACCTCCGGCTTGACCTGCATTCGCAAACGTCCCTGCCCGAGAATATGAGGTACTGCTTCAAGCTGCACACCGAACTGTTTGAACTCAATGGCTGTTGTTCCAAGACCTGCCGGAACCAGCACCGGGGTTTCACCACCGTTGACCAATTCAGCGGGCTGACCATTCAACGTGGTGACACGAGGAGTCGCATGGATCTTCAGCAGACCCTCTTCGCGAAGTGCGCGAACGAAGCCCTGGAAGATATCATTGTTACGGATGAAACCAAAACTCAACGTTGAATCTGCAAGGCCGGCAAATGTGGCAACCGGATTGGCACCTGGGGTCAACGTCGTAACCGGCGTCACTGGGCCAGGTGTGGAAACCAGGTACCCGGATGGTTTGCTGAACTGGAAGTTGAGCCCCAGTCGCCGAATCTTTGAACGTTGTACTTCAAGGATATCGCAACGCAGTTGTACCTGCTGGGCACCACCGACGCGCATCCGGTTGAGAACCGTCGGATAGAACTGTTCAGCAATCTCCACGATCTCGGTGATGTGGCTGGGCTGTGTGACCCAACCGGTGAGCAGCACCGCGCCCTTGATTTCGCTGGCTCGAACATCATCATCAGGAAAGCCACGACGAAGATAAGACTGCAGATGGCGGACATCACCTTCCACCAGAACTTCTACCTGAAAGTACTGATCGAACTCATCGCGAATCGTGACGGTCGTCACACCCGGTTCGAGAGCAAACAGGCGTACCTGCTGCGGATGTCCCTGAACCACTTCGATCTTGACCGTTGCTTCATCGAAATCGAGTACACTACGAATTCTGGCCGTGTGTTCGATGATTGTTGAAAAACCGTTGTAGACATCCAGGTGGTTCTCACCCGGCTGAAGCCGAAAGAGGCCGGTGTTCTGGGACTCCTGAGCTGACGCAGAACCAGCGAGGCTCACTGTCAGCATGGCAACGGAAACGGTTGTGAACAGGTTTCTAAGCGTCGGCATCCGTGCTCTCCTGAGACTGGAAGAGCGGTTCCGGCCGAACAGGCCGGAACCGCATCCCAACTCATAACGCGCTCCGCGCGAATCGATAGTATCGTGACTGGAACTGATGCCGACAGCAGAATCCCCCCTGCAGCCTTGATACATCAGCTGTTACTTACTCTCCGAACAGACTCCAAAGATCTGAAGCAGCATCTTTCAGCTCTTCCAGTCCTTCAAGTTGTTCCGGTCCTTCGGCCGCTGGTGCGTCCGGAGGAGTTGGAACCTGAAAGCCCCCCTGGGCTGACATTACAGGTGCCACCTGAACGGCGTTCGTCGGAATCGGAAGATCTGAATTCAGATCGACCGATTCAACTCGAACATTTGTTCCTTCCCAAATCGCTATCTGCCAGGTATCGGGGACAACCGATACTACTGGCTGCTGCATCACTGGACCGGAACCACCACCCTGAAAGCTCCGCTGCAGTTCTGCAAATATGTTTTCGTCTGATTGTTCCTCTTCTTCTGCTTCAGCTCCGAATTTTGGAATCGTGTTCGCATCCAAAGATGTTCGTGTGTCAATATCGGTTCCCTGACCGGAATCCAGATCACCTTCTGTCAGTTCGGAGGATGCCACTTCGACATCATCCCCGGTACGTCTGAGAACAGTCGACATCCTTCCCTTTGTCTTGGCAAGCTCCAGGAACAGTGCCTGATCAGGTGTGACCAGCAGTGAAATGTTCTTGGCTTTGCTTGCCTGTCCGTCGCCATCACGGCCGTAGACCTTGTCATCAACAGCGAAGACTTCGACGTACTGGAGAATTCGTTTGACCTTCTGAACTCTGTCTCCGATTTCAGTTCGAGATTCGTAGTTAATCATGAGGTCCACACGGTGGCCGGGCTGCAGCATTCCGCTGTGGCTTGTGGTCGCATCCACCGGAATAGTGCAGACCTGCATACCGTCAGGAATGTTGACAACTTTACCAATGAGACCTCGTTCTCCGAGCTTTTTCTCTGTGATCCAGTCGCCCGTGTTGACCGGAATGACCAACTGGCGTTCTTCTGTCTGTTTGAAGTCGGTGATTGCTCCTTCCGGAACAGTCCCCACGTCCACCATCACGTACTGGCAGTTCAGTTCGGTCAGCGGGACACCAATTTCGATGTCTGCAGACGCCTGAAGAACCCGTACCTTTGGAACGTCGTCTTCTCCCTTTTTGTTCAGCACCTGCTGAACGCCCAACATGGCAACCAGGCCGCAGCCGGCAGCGATAATCAGCAGAATCAGTGTCTGACTTTTCATTGGTGAAACCTCCGGTTTGTCGCCGAGTCTGCTGTATTCCGGTGATTCTCGCCGAAACGATTATGTTTCGGGAAAGTCCGCAGTACAGGCAGAGGCCGCACGATCAAACCATGCCCCACCAGCATCTTCATCGGCAAAGACGAAAACATCGCTTCAAAGAATGCTGGAAGGAAAGCAAATCCAGTAAGTGTCCGTGGAGCGGAACTCGGGGTAACGCCTGATGGACACACCCCAGATTCCGAGTTGAGTAGTCTCTGTTCCTACATCAGGCCGGCGTACAAAAAGTAACCGATCGAACCGATGCAGATTGGAATTCCGTACGGCAGCAGGGCCATCGTTGGCTTGCGCTCCGCTGCAATACGGGAAAGTTCGTAGGGGTTTCTGATAACAACCCATTCGGAGAGAATCGTCAGGAAGTTCTCATAGTGTTTCTTCCAGGTGCCTTTGAGAAGCACCATCAGGACAGCCATGATGGCACCGACGACGACAGACACGATGAAAGCTTCCAGCGTAATCTGCCATCCCAGCCATGCTCCCATACCCGCCATAAGCTTCACATCGCCTGCACCCATTCCTCCAACCGCGTACAGCGGCAGCAGACAGGCCAGGCCCATCAGCATTCCAGTCATGCCAGCGAGAAATCCCCCACCAGCGACTGCGCTGTAAACGAGTCCGGAAAGGATCATTGGAAAAGTGATCCAGTTGGGAACACGCAGTTCTTTGCCGTCGATCCATGCCGCCCAGATGAGGATGACAGAGACGACTTTGACGTGCCAGTTGTTGAATAGCAGTTCGTTCCAGTCCATTGTTTCCAGTCCTGTTCAGGGGTTTGCGGGAATTCTGTTATGAGTTGTTCGGACGACGAATCGCCGCACCGGTGATTCCGTCCTCGGAATCGTGAAATGATTCAGACCCGGCCGGTTGGCAGCAGAAACTGCAAACTGAAGATGGTCACAAACATCGCCACAAATGCAGTCCCCTGCATCAGGTCAGAAGCGGAAAGCTCCATCCAGTAAGGCAACATGTCACACCTCAGTTCAGTTCACCATATGACAGCCAGTCGTTGATGCTGCTTCAGAACACCAAACCAGTGACTGTCAGGCCTGGCCTTCGACCTGGCCTGAATGATTCCGCTGAAACCTAGGTTGCGGTTTTTGCCGGTCAAGAAGTTTTGGTGAGGAAAACAGCGATGCGACGTCCACGATGACAAGCGGCAACGGGCAGCCGATCGCAGAACCGACGCAACCGATCCGATCACTCGAAACCTTCCCCGGATGATGGATCAACCCAGGTGCCTCATGGCAACAGATCAGTCAGTCTGCGATGATGACCCGTGCAACATCCCCAGACCATAGAATCCGCTTGACCGTTTCGATCCCGACACAGGCAAAACCAGTATCGTGTCCTTCAAATTCATACTACTTGCCTTCTGTGCTTCGACGACAATGTTGCTGGCACAGACAAACGACCCATTACCTGGTGAACGCAGGTCGGTCATCGAACCGCTGATCGCGAAGGTGACTGCTTCCATTGAGGCTGAACGCTGGCTGGATGCAGTGCTGGCATTCGATCAGGGTTGGCAGTTGCTTCACGAAAATGAGGATCTGCTGACGGTCGGAGGACACGTGGGCGCCGGTGTACTGGAGTTCGGTGAAAATCGAACACAGGCGGGCGCGAGAAATCAGCTGCGTTCGATCGCCCGGTCGGCTCCTGCTGCATTTCGCGTAGCCTATGCGGAACAGTTTGATGCGGTAGCTCTTGCAGCACTCCAAAAGGCGATCCGATCGGGCCATCGCAGCCAACTTATCTCACTGCACCGACGCTACGAACACACTCCATCGGGAAGCAGCGTGCTTCGGTTTCTCGCTGCAGACGCCCGGGCACACGGTGATTCAACAAACCTGGCTCTCTTGTTGAAGCAACTGCTTGACGAATCTCACGGTTCGGAGCCGGAACTCCAGCTGACACTGGCAACGGCATGGTCAGAGGCAGGCTTTTCCTCAGAAGCCCGGCAAACAGTTCGGGAGCTGGCCGAAAACGAGGGCTACGGAAAGTCCCTGACCGTCGCTGGTCGCGTTTGGAAGCTGCCGAAAAGCGAAGCTGAAGTCGCGGAATGGACGGATCGCCTTGAGCCGCGTTCTGCGCAACATCCTGATAATCTCTGGCTGAATTCTATAGGAAGTGCATCAGGCTGGCGGACACACGCACAGCAGCCCCCCCAGCTAAAAGTCGGCTGGCGGCAATCGCTCTTTCAATCAGCGTCGCATCCGGAGTTCGCCACAGTACTCGAGCGGCTGGAAGACTTCACATTGCCAGCACTTCAGAATGCTCCAGTCGGGCCGGCTCAGCCATTGGTCACTGAAAGTCTGGTGATTGTGCAAAGCGTCGGTACGATTCGGGCATTCGATCGGCAGACGGGCCAACTGGTTTGGGAGTCGGACCGATTCAATCGACAGCTAAAAACCGCACTGAGCACCATTCTAGAATCATCACAGGAATCCCAGCGATTCTTTGTGGCCGCCCAGATCATCGCCAACGCTCCACAAAACCATGTTCGCGGTCAGATGACATCTGATGGCAATCTGCTGTTCTGCATCGAGGAAACCAGCCAGGGGATCGATTCACCCGTCCTGTCAGCAGCCTTCACCGCTGGAAATCAGAGTTTCAACATTCTGAGAGTCTACGATGTAGCAACCGGTCGGCTCCGTGGACAAATTGGCGGATTGTCCGCCACACCGGCTGGTCATCATTCCGAATCCCTGAGTGCCGTGTACTTTCTTGGCGCGCCCCTTCTCCTGAATGGTCGAATCCTGATCCTCGCCGAGGACTCACAGGGGATCCATCTTCTCGACCTGCAACCGACCTCCGGTCTCGGTAACAGTTCCGGCGAACTGAACTTTAGAATTGCCAATCGACAGCTGCTGCTGGTCCCGACATACAAATTGCAGTCCCATCCGCTGCGACGATTTGCGGGAATAACTCCTGCGTTTGGCAATGGACTCATTGTCTGCCATGGCTGTGACGAACACGTGGTGGCAGTCGACGCGAGCGACTTGTCTCTGCGATGGATCAACCGATACCGAGGTAATGTCAACCCAAAACAACTGGGTAACGGTGACCCGGTGCTGGGTAGTGCGCTCACTGATGATGACTCGCGAAGACGCGATCGTACACAAAGACCTCATGATTCGACGGCACGAGTCGTGGGTGACCACATCATCCTGATGCCACGTGATTCCGACCACGTAGTTTGCTTCGACTTGAATACCGGAACACAACTGTGGTCGCGACCCAGAAACCAGCTGAAGTATGTCGCGGGGTTTACAGACAAGACAGTCGTGCTTGCAGGTTCGTCACAGCTTGTTTCCATTCGACGAACTGATGGCAAACAGGTCTGGCAACATATTCTGAGCAACGCCGGTATCGCAGGACAACCGGCAGCGACCGACCGGCTGATCTATGTTCCAACCGAAGAGGGTCAATTGATTACTCTCAGCCTGGCAACCGGCAGACAGCTCCTTCGGCAGCAACTGGCCGACTCACGACTGGGAAACCTCACAAGTATTAACGGACAACTCCTGTCTCAGACGAATCGTTCGATCACGAGTTGGTTGGCGGGCGACACCGTCCGACCTGATTCTCTCGTCAGCATCGAGAAAGCACTGCTTAGTGAAGATATTCACTCAGCGGTTGATCAGTTGACTCAGCTAATCGAATCGACTTCTGCAGACCAACGCCAGCCCTTGCGACAACTGCTGGCTGACCAGCTGTTTGAATCTCTGCGCATCGATTTCGGGGCGAATCGGCATTTCGTATCGAAGCTGCAGACGTTGATCGATGAATCTTCAGTGCCAATCTCGCAGATTACTGACGCTCTTCACCGTTCCATGGGAATGACTCTTCTCGATGCGACGGAACTGCCAGCACAATGGATCGATCTGGAAGCTCCACTGGCGATGCAGGATCGAATGGAACAGCTCGTGATTCAGGGTCTGATGACTCAACAGGATTTGTCAAGTCAGGAATTGGTGACCCAGATCTCCGGTGCGATTCGAGGTTCCCTCAGACAACCGGAACGCGATCAGCGAGTGGGGCGGGTTCGCAGGCTGTCTGCCAACCATACCGCCACCGTCATCCACAGAGTTCTACAGCGCCAGGATGAAACAACCCGCAAGAACATCATCGCGTCGCTGCAACCAGTTGTGCAGCAGATCATCGATAGAACCTTAGACGAGAATCTGGCACTTCATCAGGCGCAATTCTGCTGGATGGCCGGGCTCGCCCGATGCCTGAAACGAGGGCAGGTCTTCGACAGGCTGCCGGAATCGAATCGCAGACCATTCTTCCACACACTGCTGGCGTCTGGCTCATCAGGCTTTGCACCAACTGCAGCAGATTTTAGCGGGCTGTGGAAATCAGGAGATCTCAGTTTTTTCGGTCACTTACTGGAGTCATCTGACTGGCAGAACGGTCCATTCAACGATTGGGTTGGACGCATCTCCGACCAGCTGCAAATCCAATACCCTGTTCAACGACTGAGCAATCCGGGTATCGAGGTGGGCGACGCACGGACGGCCAGGGCCACACCCAATCCAACGATTGGCAGTGTTCGCAAAGTAATTCCGCTATACGGTACGCCAGGTATCTTCCGTGGCTGGCAATTCGTGCGGACTCAGGGAGATCGAGGAATCCTGGCAATCGACGCTGCAGGTCGTCGCCGGTGGACTTTTGACGATTTCGCTTTCAACGACAGCACCGGAAAACGCGAAATCCTTCGGCCCAATCAGCAGAATCTCCAGCCGGACTACTGTGTCGCCATGGGTCAAATGCTGGCGGTCGTTGAAGACGGAAATCTCATCATGCTGGACGGTGCGGTTGACAAAACTGCAACCCCTCGAGTCATCTGGAGAATCGATCTGACATCCATCCTGCCGAACTCCACCCAGCACCAGCGCACAGCACGCGCGTGGGAACGCACCCAAATCTATGACCGTCAACCGGATGGACTGGGTCCACTTGGTCCGATCACGGAATTCGGGGTCCCGTTGTTTCGCGGGCACCGTCTCGTCGTCCTGAATCCCTGGACAGGAAGTGTCATGTGGTTTGAGGAAGGCTTGCCGGACGATAGTCGGCTGATAGCACACAGCAGCCGACTGTGCCTGCTGTCGGCTGCGACCGGGCAGGTTCAGGTGCGTGACATGCGCGATGGATCTGTGATTCACTCCGACGAATTACCTGTCTGGTGGGAACAGGCCAACCTCAACTACGACACATCTGTGCGTCAGGTTGATCTGGAAAAGGGCACGATTGTTCCATGGCGAGTTGCAATAGAAGGCACCCGTTGCCTGATCTTCAGCCTGACACCCGGCAGAGCATCGCTACAGTGCTTCGACCTGTCAGAGACGGAACCAGACGCAGAAGGCCTCAAGCAGGTCTGGCAGACACCACTTTCAGAGAACAGCGTCTACTCGAACGTGTCAGGTGGTCTGGTTGCAGTCCTGCAGGACGACAATCACCTGCAGATTCGCCAGGTCTATGATGGCCGGATTCTGGTAGACCAGCAGGTGACGCCTGCGAAATCATGCGAGCGACTCTACCTGCGAAAGTCCGGCGGTCGGATCATCGTGCTGACGCACTGCATGAGTAGCTACGAAACGCCATTTCCGGCGATTGGTACCGTTCCCGTAAACGGGCCAATCTACGCGTTTGAGGCCTTCACGGGAAAACCCGCCTGGTCGTCCGCATCGAACAACCAATCAATCCGAATTCTAAATCCGGACAACGCACCGATGCTGCCGTCAGTTCCGTTGCTGATCCTTGTCAGGAACAACTTCCCGCAGGTTTCACCCGGCAATCCGATTCGACGTTTCGTCTCAGCACAGATTCTGGACGTACGCGATGGCCGTGTCCTTTACGAAGAAGAGGATGTCGGACGGACTCTCTCCTACCATGCAATGCGATTCGACGACGACGACAGGATCACGGTGAGCTTCGACAAACGCAGCATTGTCTTTGACTTCACTCCGTCCAAATCCGATCCATAGTGAGCTGGGAGCTTTCGCCGGCAAACCGTCCTCAGGCTTGTGAGCCAACCGGGGAGTCAGATTCTTCGGCAGTCGTCGCATCGCGGGATATCTTCTGTTCCAGTCTCACATCCCAACACTGCACATAGTGTCGATACGCCGGATGATCGTCTGCTTCATCTTCGAGCATGGAACGCGTCATCTGAACAAGTTCCTGTTCGTCCTCAGTGGTCAACTGGCCCAAGAGCACCCGGCTGCGGAGAAACACAAAGTAGGTATCCAGCACATCGCAGCGACAGTAGTCGTTAATCTCGTCCAACTGCCCGTCGAAGTACATCTGCTGCACCTGAGAACCATCTACTCCTGACTTGCCGGGTTTGTCAATCAGGTTGGACATCAGGTTCAACCCACCATTCAGTCGCACAGCACCAAAGTTGGAGAACAAGTCACACAAATCAATGTGACAATCGATGTTGTAGCGATTGCGTGCCTGTTCAAATGATCTCGATTCCACGTTAAACCAGCCTGGCAAACTGATTCCGTAGCGAAAAGCGGCCAGTTCCATTACGGGCAGATCGTAACTCCGGCCGTTGAACGTTACGAACCTGGGACGATTGTAGTGATTCCAGCCCTGCCAGAATCGACGAGTGATCTCAGCAGGCCGAAACTCGGGCGCATCCAGAACAGTCAGATCGGCCAGTTGGAAATCGGCGGTGACCTTCGCAATAGCAACGGAGACAGGCAATGTAAAAGTCGGTGGCAGCACATCGCGGCCGGTTTGCTCAATCAATTCCGCCTGATAACGTTGAATGGCTTCTTTCGGCGACAACTTCAGATCCGGATATCGGACACGCTGAATCAGGTCTCCATCACCGACTGTTTCGATATCAAATATCAGGTACTCTACCTTGCTCATCGTCTGTCTCCCTCTGATGTACCGTGAGGTGGCGACCTGAGATCTCTACGGCTCGCAATCATCCATCTTTGTCGCTTCAATGGGCGTTTGCTTTCAGACCTTCGAGTGAACCGAGGATGCCGTTCGTGACTCAATCAACGGAACAGACTACCAGTGGTGAGGCCCGGGTTTCACCCGAAGAACTCAAAGAACAGGCGATTAAGGGCCTGTCAGCTGCCTATCAGAAGATCAAGCACGAAATCGGCCTGGTGATTATCGGCCAGGACGACGTAATTGACGAGCTGCTGATTGCCATGTTTTGTCGTGGCCACGTCTTGCTGGTTGGCGTACCGGGGCTGGCTAAAACTCTTTTGTGCAGCACACTTGCGTCAATTCTCAAGCTTCGGTTTCGCCGAATTCAGTTCACTCCAGACCTCATGCCGGCTGACATTACCGGTACCGACGTCCTGCAGGATGATCCGGAATCAGGGCAGAAGTCTTTCCAGTTCATGCAGGGCCCGCTGTTTACCAATGTCCTCCTGGCCGACGAAATCAACCGCACTCCTCCAAAAACCCAGGCAGCGCTCCTCGAAGCGATGCAGGAACATCACGTCACCGTTGGCTCCGAGACACGGCCGCTGCCTGATCCGTTCTTCACGCTGGCGACACAGAATCCGATCGAGCAGGAAGGCACCTATCCTCTTCCCGAAGCACAACTTGACCGCTTCATGTTCAACATCGTTGTCGACTACCCAACAGCAGACGAAGAACTTCAAATCCTGAAACAGACAACCGGGACTGAGCAACCTCAGATCACACCGGTGCTGAGCAGTCGCCAGATTCATGCACTTCAGGATGTGGTCCGACGAGTTCCCTGCGCGGAATACGTTTTCGTCTACGCGCGAGACCTTGTTCGCGCAACTCGGCCGGCGGTTCCCAATGCGCCGGAGTTCGTTCAGGAACTCGTCAGCTGGGGCGCTGGACCACGTGCCGGCCAACACCTGATTCTTGGCGCCCGAGCACGTGCCTTGCTGAAAGGACGTTTTCACGTCACCACGGATGACATTAAGGCTGTCGCCCGACCTGTTCTGCGTCACCGCATCATGACGACGTTTCAGGCGCAGAGTCAGGGGATTTCAACCGACGAGATTGTCGAGCGGCTACTGGAGCATGTTCCTGTCGAACTGCACGAACGCGCGAAAAAGCAGACTGGCCGCAGGAAACGTCCTTTGTCTGAATGATGATCGCCGAAACGGCTGCACTCGTCTGCGACGCGATTCCGGAATCAGCCAGGCTAACTGACACAGTCGCGCAACACTTCGATGAACTGATCAATCTCTTCATCGGTGCCAATCGTGATTCTGAGCCCTTCAACGCCTTGCCCATCATCGCCAGCGTCCGGGAAATGCATGTAGCGCACCAGAATCCGCCGTTCTTTCAACTGTTCATAGATTGCTTTGTGCTTCCTGGACACATGTTGCGTCCAGATGAAGTTTGCTTCGCTGTCGTGGACAGTAAAGCCAAGGTCCGGCAGCAGACCCGCCAGACGATTTCGCGTCTTCAGGATACGATCGCGATTTGCCAGCATCCATTTCTGATCCTTGATCGCGGCAGTCGCGGCAGCAATTGCAATCGCATCACAATTATAGCTGTCTTTGACTTTCAGCATCTGTGAAGTGACATCCGGATGCGCGATCGAAAAGCCAAATCGCAATCCTGCCAGACTGTACGACTTGCTGAGAGTCCTTGTCATAATCAACCGCTGACCAAAACGTTCATCATGAAGTAATTCACCCCGGTGAGGCGTATCCATGAAATCCGCATATGCCTCGTCCAGCACCAGCATTCCATTTTCGGGCAACAACTGAACCAGTGCGTGACTGTCCCAGACATTGCCGGTCGGAGAATTGGGATTCGGAACGAAGAACAAACGGGTTTGTTGCCGCAGCTGAGCTACCCGGTCTGCCTCCCAGACCCACGCCTGATTGAGAGGCAGATGTTCGACTGGACAATCCTGAATTCGGGCAAGTTCTTCGTACAGGACGTAACTTGGGTATGGGTAGGAAATCAGATCACCCGCATCGCAGACGGTGCGTATGATAATTGTCAGGTTCTCATCGCTTCCGTTCGCCGGCAGGATCCAGTCGGGATCGAGATCGAACAGATCTGCCGCCGCAATTCGAAACGGAGTGCTGGTTGCATCAGGATAGACGTTCAGTCGACTGGTTGCAGCGACCTGAATCGCCTCCACGACTGCCGGAGACGGCGGGTAGGGATTCTCGTTGGTATTGAGCTTAATCCACCCGGAATCCTGAGGCTGTTCGCCGGGAGCATAACCCGCCATCGTTTTGATGGCATTTCGAACTGGTAACGACATAGGGCGTGGTGCGAGAATACAAGTCGAGTGCTGAAGTTTGACGACCGAGCATAACACCTGAACATCGCTCCGGAAGTTGCATATTCCGGAGAACTCATCGGAATCAGGAAGTCCACTTTCGAGAGGCTGTCGTGGAAGAGTTCATTGGACAGGACGTTGTAATTGATGTGGAAGCACAGTACGTCTTTCTGGGGCGCCTTGCAGAAGCAGGCCCGGACTGGGTGGTCCTGAAACAGGTCGACGTGCACGACCTGCGTGACTCCAAGACGACACGAGAACTCTATGTTCTGGACTCGCGTACCGACGGTATCCGCGTGAATCGAAAAAGGGCCAAGTTGCCGGTCGATCAGGTCGTCAGCGTGTCGCTGCTTGAAGATGTGATTTCCTGAGACGAATCGCCACCGCCGCCAGCTGGACACATCAAATCATGCAAGGTTCATGATACCCGTCCAACCGGTCCGGGACGAATGCAGTTAATCGATGTCTTCGAGAGCGTTGGTGTCGTCCTGTGCACCTTCCTGGATCTTCTCCGTGAACTCTGATCCAAGGTAGCTCAGCAACTGCCCGCCAAAGAAGAATACCACGGCTCCAAAAGCCAAAATGGCGCATATCCAGACGATCAGACCGAACGCTCCAACCAGCCCCCGGAACTTGTTCTTCACCCATCGCCAGCGCTGTCGCGATCGTTCATCACGATCCACCTGTTTGTACAGGCTCTGCATGTCTTCGTTTTTCCCGGTCGCCGCGCGCCGGGCCAGTTGCTGGTCGATCACATCAGAGAACTCTGAGAACTGCGCCAGTGGAAGATAGCTTCCGTCAGAAGATGCTTTCGCCCGCGCCTTCGGCGTCAGAATTCCCGCGTTGATCATCTTGACAACATGACGGGTTGAGAACTTTTCCATCATCGGCTTCCCATCCGGAGTGTGATACTGAACGTACCACGTCCGTGAGGAGCCGGACCGCAAACCATTTTCGGAAGGCCGAGTCAAACTGGCAACACCACCCGCTACCGTCGCTCCCATTGCTCCTATCGTCGGTGACCTCGGCTGGCCAACCATCGCTGGTGCTTCGGCCCCTTCGATAAAGCTCAGTGGCTGACCGTGCATTCCCAGCCCGGCAAGATCTTTGACAACCTCACCGCAATCCTTGTAGCGGTGCCTTGGATCCTTCGCCATCATCTTGTCAACAATGAGATCCAGCCGCTCCGGGATCTCTGACCGTAGCTGTTTAGCGGACGTGTACTTCCCCTTCTCTTTGGCGATGATGAGTTCAAGAGTGGAATCTCCCTGGTAGGGCAACTGCCCGGTCAGCAGATGATAGAGAGTCGCTCCCAGCGCGTAGATGTCACTCCGCTGGTCCACATACTTGGCATCACGTGCCTGTTCGGGAGCCATGTACAGCGGAGTTCCCAAACCTGTGCCGCTTTGAGTCATGGATACATCTTCGTCCATGGCTTTGGCGAGACCGAAATCAGCCACTTTGACAATCCCCGATTTTGTCAGCAGGATATTGTCAGGCTTGATGTCCCGATGAATCATATTCTGACCATGGGCGTGACTCAAAGCTTCCGCGCACACGACAGCAATGTGAACGGCATCCGAAACCGGCAGAGACCCCAGTTTGTCCAGCCAGTCCTGGACACTTCTGCCATCGACATACTCAATCGCGACAAAATGAATGCCCTTGAAAGCATCGACCGCATAGACCTTGACGACATTGGTATGGTCGATCTTTGCCATCGATCTGGCTTCACGCTGAAACCGTTTGACGAAGTCCTCCTTCTTCGCCAGCTCACGTGTCAGCGTCTTCAGAGCCACCGTTCGGTCGAGGCTGACCTGCTTTGCAAGGAAGACCTCCCCCATTCCTCCCTTGCCAAGCCGCTTCTTGAGTTCAAAATCGCCAAGCCGGGTGACAGACTTCTTTTTCCGGCCCGTTGTCGATTTCTTGGACGAGTCATCAGTCACGCGATCAATTCCATGTGTAAGGAACGTACCGGAACCCAACGATCCTGGTTTCAGTTCAGCGGCTTCACGCTTTTGCCCGGCCCGACCAGGCTCAGAAGGATGTCATCTGATCTGTAAATGACAAGTGACACAGAAAATCCTCGTCTCACACTTTGACAGAGCTCCGATTCGTCGGCAATGGCAAAAACGCTAAAACAGCAGATGGAGCTCATTCCCTGTACAACAACAACGCATTCCGTAACGAGAACTGACGCGTCTTCAGCATCGTTTCTGTCCGGGATTCAGGTGCTGCGTCCGATGTCCAAAGTGGTATGAGCTGCCGGATAAGACCACAAAACCAGTCGACGTATTTCATACCAGACCACGTCACTCATGAGCGATCTGTTTTTTATTCCTTCAGAACCATATCGATGCACATCATGGCTGCGATTTTGAGCTGACGAATCGGGTTGTCAGCAGGGACGTCATCTGAAATCTGAAGCACGTAGTTGTCGGCTGACGTGAACAGCTCTTTCCCCAGACCTCCCCACTTCTTCGATACATGAGCAAACTCACGGTCGCCGCTGACGAAACGAAAATCCCATCCCGTCTATTGCCCTTTCAGGGCACAAAGTTCCTCATCATCTGCGCCAAGAACACGGAACGCTCCACCGAGTGAAAAGAACTTCTGTTTCCCCCTCGATGCGCGATTCATCTTCATCCAGCACATCCACCTTTGAAAGGAAGAAGGATACCCCTCGCGTCGCGGAAAGTACGTTCTCGCCGGAAGGCGTCGTCAGGTCGATATGAAACGGAGTCATGCGATTGTAGTCCGTGAAGCGCAGTATCTACGTCAGCATTCCAAGCTTCTCTTCCCGACAGTTCATAATCAACTCACCGGTCTCCGGATCGAAGACGTCAAAGTTGTTGGCCGCTTTGAACATGCCGAGATGCTCTTTCACCAGGTACAGGTTGCGATTGAGTACGGGGGTGCATATCGTCTGTCCTGCCAGTTGTTACGGGCCTGATCCGACGTTTGACGGTCCACTTACGGAGCGAATCATAATCCTCGGCAATCTGTACGCCGATTACAATTCCACGAAGACATACTCAGGTGCTTTGGACTCAAGGCGGCTGGCTGTATCACGGACCCCTTGACATGGCCGAAAGATCTGCGCCGGGCGCGCATGAGAAAAGGCTTCGCCGAAAACCCGACGAAGCCCCGATATTATCCTGCTCGCAAAAATGGATGCTGTGGAGAACTACAAGCTCACCTCCGTATGAATGTCTGCGAGCACCGTCTGGAGAAACCCAGAAACGGGATAATTGCCACCGAAGGAATCTCGGCAGCGATATGATGTCAGAGAGTTCCCCCTCTGAGTGACCTTTCATCAGGCACATGCTGTACCAATATTCAGGTCGACGCAGAATTGTTCCGTGTTCAAGCGGCTCATGGCAACGTATTTGCCGAATTCTGTTGGAATTTTCAGCAAATCAATTTGACCGAGTATTCGCACGCCATCGGTGCAAGACGATGTGGCATGACTGTTTGTTCACGCCTAATAGTGAAGCAGACGGCTGCAGTGAGTGTATTAACCTAGCGCAACCAGCGGATAGAGCGAGCTGTCTTCGCGCTCAGCGAACTCCCAGCTCCCGACGAATTCGAATCGCGTCGGTTCGAGCCGCTTTCGCCTCGTCGGTTCGCCCCAAAAGACTCATCGCACGGGCCATTTTTTCCTGAGCGAATGCAACTCCCTCGGCCAGGTAACGATTCCCGGGATCCCGTTCAATTGCCATTTCCACCGTCGTTTTCATCTGAGTGTACATCTCCAGTGCTTTGGCCGGATCGCCTGTTTGCAGCCAATGATTACCAAGTCTCTCATGGGAATATGACAGGGAATTACAAGCCTCCGCTGAAGAAGGATCAGCTTTGAGCATCGCCGTCGTCATTTGCAGCGTTTTTGGAAGTAGACGAATGCTCGATCATTCTGGTGCAGATCGTGGTACGCATCCCCCAGTTTCTCGTTGCAATGCACTTCATGCCTGCGGTAAACCAGCGCATCGGGAAAGGCCTGAGTCGCCTGCTCCGCCAGTGGCAGTGCCTCATTGAGAATCTCAATGGCCGGCTTGAATTGACGTCGCATCGAATGCATATCAGCCCAGTCAGCCAGACTGACGGACAACCTGAATTTCGCCTTGGGATCATCAGGAGTCTGACGATACAACAGACGTCGCAGGTCCAGCGATTCCTGCAGCATGCCCTCCGCTTCATTGAGCTGATTTCGGTCCAGAAGGAAGTTCCCACATTCGCTGAGTGCCCAGGACTTGTCACGGAGTAACACTGAATCTGTTTCATCAGCCGGCACAATCTCGCGAAAGATCCGTACAGCTTCTTTAAGGTTCACTTCAGCTGTGGCCAGCGAATTGTTGCCATCGTCGTCACCAAGCTCCGCATAGAGCAACCCCAGATCCACCAGCGCTTTTGCTGAATTCACATCGACTCGGGACTGCATCTGAACCTGTCCGGACACTTTCGCCAGGCTGTCCATGGCATCTCGCAGCAGCTCACGGCGGATCTCTTGGGCAGCTGGAATCATACGAAGTTTGTTTTGCACTTTGTCGATGACGGACTCCAGGGCAGTGACCGCAACCCGCACTCCGGTTTCGGCCTGCGCGGCACGCTGTTCCGCGAGGACGGCGAAGTACACCGAAACAATCAGGCCTGTCAGCATACTGACCGCCACAGTACCGCTGAGCACGGCGACCATCCGATTTCGACAGCACCACCGCCAGAGTCGTTCGGTTCTTGTCACACTTCTGGCAAGGATGGAACGGCCTTCCAGATATCGCTGGAGTTCTTCTCTCAGTTCTGCCGCCGACTGATAACGCTGCAGGGATTCCTTGTTCAGACACTTCAAACAGATCGTTTCGAGATCCGCATCGACATCCGGGTTCAACGTTCGAGGTTCCACCGGTTCCTCGTCGATCACCTGTCGGAGCGTTTCGACGATATGAGCTGCCTGAAAGGGCGGACGGCCTGTGACCAGTGTGTAGAGAACTGCGCCCAGTGAATAGATATCTGATCGCGCATCGATCTGACCAATCTCGCCGGCCGCCTGCTCGGGAGGCATGTAGCTGGGCGTCCCCATCACCTGCCCGGTGGCCGTCAGGTTGCTGTCCGATTCCAACTGGCGAGCGAGACCAAAGTCCGTAACGCGCGGAACTCCGCTCTGGTCCAGCAGCACATTCGACGGTTTGAGATCTCGGTGGATCACACCGTTATCATGAGCGCAGGAAACGGCATCAACGATGGGAAGCATCAGTGAGGCCGCTTCATTTGGTGCCAGAGGTCCATCCTTCAATCGGTCTCCCAGATTGGTTCCATCAACGTAGCCCATCGAGAAATAGTGCCGCCCAGCGTGTTCGCCCACGTCAAAGACCGGGACGATGTTGGGATGATCAAGCAATGCTGCTGCTTCCGCCTCACTGCGAAACCGGCGAACCTCTTCGTCACTCGCAAGTTGCCCGCTGAGAATCATCTTGAGCGCGACGACTCGATTGACCTTCTTCTGCAGCGCTCGGAAGACAACACCCATCCCTCCACGAGCAATCTCTTCCAACAGCTGGTAGCCCGCAAAGTCGTCTTCACTGTCTTCTGTTTCCGATGAGCCAGGCCGCACAGGAATCGTGTCAGCCCCGCCAGGCAGATTCAAAGGCATCGCAAATGACGCCAACTCGCTGGAGAGTGGACTCCGGCTGAGATGGGATGGCGTCTTCGGAATTGACGGATTTCACAATGTAAGTCCTGGCCAGTGAACCCTGCGCACCACCAACGGAACCAGCATATCTACCGAAGGTCAAAGACGCACACTCAAAGCAACTATCCACAGGATTTCCATTCAGACCACAAGGCAATTCCACGCGAATCCGGATTCTCGGCCGGCTTCCACTGGAGCCAACGACGATCCGCTGTACGCTCCGCACCATGACACGCTCAATCGTTCCCCTGCAACTCGATCGACACTTCGACAGCCTGCGCCGCTGGCTTCAAATGGAAGGCGAAGCCGAACAACACCGAATGGAGGAACGCCGGCGAATCCAATCTTCAGCGGAAGCCGAACGACGAGGCGAAACACTGCTGGATATGGTTGTACGCACGCACACGACAGGACTGGGCGGTCGATATCTGCTGACACTTCAGAAACGAAAATCAGGCGACAGACTTCCGTGGCACCGCTTCAAGGTCGGCAGTCCGGTCATTCTGTCCGTTGATCGCGCCAACAGCGTGGATTCCGTCCAGGGAGTCGTTAGTGGTCGTAAAGCCGACTCACTGGAAGTCGCTGTTAGTGACTGGCCGGAAGGTGACCGCTTCCGACTGGATCTGTCGCCGGATGAAGTCACGCGCAAGCGGCAACTGGCGGCACTCGATCTGGCCGAGAACGCATCCGGACGGCTGCGACAGCTTCGCGACCTTCTGCTGTATGACCGCGAACCCCGATTCCGATCCGATGCTGCGGCAAAACCGTGCAATCATCTGAATCCATCACAGCAGGAAGCAGTGGAATTCGCGTTGTCGTCCGAAGACCTCGCAATTATTCACGGTCCGCCCGGCACCGGAAAGACCACTACGGTCGTCGAACTCATCCGTCAGGCGGTGGCAAACGGAGAACGCGTGCTCGCCTGTGCCCCGAGCAACATGGCTGTCGACAACCTGCTCGAACGTCTTGTGAACGCCGGAGAACAGCCGGTTCGTCTGGGCCATCCGGCGCGAGTCCTCGAAGTTGTACAAAGCCACACGCTGGACGCCCTGGTGGAGAAGCATGACGCATTTCAGTTGATTCGCGAAATGCAGCGAGAAGCCGAACAGCTGACTCGCCAGGCTAATCGCTTCACTCGAAGTCGTCCGGCACCCGGGCAGAAGTATCAGCAACGTCAGGAAGCACGCGAACTTCGTCAACACGCCCGAATGATGGAACGCCAGGCTGTCAACGAAGTGATCGCCGGAGCACGCGTCATCTGTGCGACCGTCAGTTTCGATTTCAGCATTCTGTCCGAGCACGATTTTGACCTGCTGGTAATCGATGAAGCCTGCCAAAGCGTGGAACCCGGTTGCTGGGTTCCACTCAAACTGGCCAATCGAATCGTGCTGGCCGGAGACCACTGTCAGCTGCCGCCAACCATCCTGTCGAAGGAAGCCGCTCAACAGGGCTATGCGGTGAGCCTCATGCAACGTCTCGTGGAAACCTACGGCAGCACCGCGACACGACAACTGACGGTTCAGTACCGCATGAGTCAGGAGATCATGCAGTTTTCATCGGATACGTTTTACGATGGAACACTCACAGCCGATGAGTCGGTGATTCGCCATCGGCTGAGCGGTCTCCCGAACCTTCGGGAAGTCGACGATGCCCCTGCTGTCTTTATCGACACTGCCGGAGCTGGCTGGAACGAAGAACAGGAACCCGACAGCCTCAGTCGCCTCAACCCCAATGAAGGCCGACTGGTGCTCGATCAGGTTCAACAGCTCTGTGCTGCGGGTCTTAATCCGTCCGAAATTGCGGTCATCGCGCCGTACGCCGCGCAGGTCCGCTGGCTTCGTCAACACGCCGTATTTAAGCGACTGGAAATTGACACCGTCGATGGATTTCAGGGCCGAGAGAAAGAAGCTGTCGTCATGTGTACGGTACGTTCGAACACCAAAGGCGAAGTCGGTTTTCTGGCCGATGCACGCCGCATGAATGTTGCTCTGACCCGCGCAAGACGAAAACTGATAGTCATCGGCGACAGCGCCACGCTGGGATCAGACGAGTTCTTTCAATCGCTGCTGGCCTCGTTTGAATCATCCGGCAGCTATCGCACCGTCTGGGAACTCATGCCCGACATCGAAACGTAGAGCCCGATCAGAGTGTGTGCCACTGACTCTGCCAGTGCCACACATCGCAGGACTCATTCGTCGAAACGCGTCACTGATTCAGAGGAACCACGACGGCCGTTGTCGCACCTTCGTCAATGGTCACATCAAGCGGTGGTGATCGCAACGTTGTGTTAACGATCATCGTCAGCTTCAGCGGTCCGGGTTTCACCGGAATGACGACTGGAGCCTCCAGTGAGACAGGTTCATCATTCGCATAAAGTTCCAGTCCCCTGGTGTCGGCAAACTGGATACCCAGTTCCCCGCCTGTTTCGACAGTGATGGTCGATTGAGCAAACGCAAATCCTCTGTTGCCCTGAGACGTACGTTCGATGGGCATCACGACCGGAATTTCCACCAGCGGCAACGTCCCGTCAACGCGACTATATCGAGGTAGCCAGGTGAACTCGTCACGATGTTCCGTCGCCGTCCCCGTGCGAGTCCGACGCAGAACATGGTGGGCCTCCGGAGTCGCCTGCAGGACACGCCAGCTGCGCAACTTGCGGGTCCGACTGAGTGTGTATTCCGGTGTTCGACCAAGTTCCGACAGGAAACGCACCAAAGCTGCCAAATCCTGATCCGTCAGCAGATCAACAAGTCCTTCCGGCATGAGTGACACGCCGTTTGACTTCTCATCGATCGTATCCCTGGGAATCCGTATCAACTCGTTTTCGGTAGACCGCAGCACCAGTTCCTGGTCGGACTCCTGAACCTGAATGCCGCTGATAACTTTGCCTTCCGCCGTCACCACAACAACGGTGTGATAGTTCTCTTTCACTTTTGCATTCGGCTTGAGCAGCGACTGCAGGATATAGTCCGGTTGCGCACTCGCACCCAGACTCAGCATATCCGGCCCAACTAAGCCACCCGCTCCGCCGACTGAATGGCATTTCAGGCAGCCCAGCTTCTCCCGCCGAAAGACTTCTTCGCCCTGAGCGGCATCGCTGGAACTGGCTGCAAGCTGTAGAATCTGCTGCGTGGCTTCCGGAGACATCTCAGCACGACCGGTCACTTTCCCTGAAGCAATGATCGCCTGCTCGAGTTCCGGAAAGCTGCGTCCGGATTCCCGAACAATCTGCAACATTTCTCTCGCGGTCGCCGTTGGCAATTCAACTCCCGCCAGGTTCTTCTGCAAACGCTTCTGGCCATGAAGCACTGCCAGAAACGATCGAGTCAAATCTGAGGCTCGGGCCTCGGGCGGCAACGTTTGCAGCAGAGTCAATGCAACAGGCGTCGCCATTTCCGGGGCAGCTGCCATCAATAAGGTCGCGGCCTCTTTCCGAAGCGCTGTTGAATTGGATTCATCTGCAGCAACTTCGCCGAGAAGAACGTATAGATCGGCATTACGTGAAAAGACGATGGCTTTGAGTGCCGCGCTGCGAATAGGAGTGGATTCGTTGGGATCATCCAGCACCGTTCGGATGAGCTCACTCGCTCCTGGAACGTGCCACTGCCCGGCCAGGATCAGTGCCACGGCTCGGAGCTCCGGATCCTGATCGCTCTGAATCAGCCAGGAGTATTCGCCGCTGACACCCTGGACAGCCCGACTAAAAGAACGCTCTCGCACCCGAAGCAATGTCGGGACATCACGACGAAGGGCAGCCATCTTCGCGAGGCGCCCAAACTGCTGCGAGTTTGCTGTCTGACTGATGACATCCACCAACTGAACGCGTTGATCCGCGTCAATCTGTTCGTCGTACACCCGGTCAATCAGAATATCAGCCGGAGGAGCCTGTCCGACCGCAGAGAACGCCGTCGTCAACCGACGAGTGTCGCCACCAAAGTCCAGGTCACCGTTACGAAACGCAGGAAGCCACGAATCGGCCAGTTCACGAATCGTCAGGAACAATCCGTAATCCAGAAAGCGGTCCGTCTCCTGATCCAGTGCATTCAATGCGGCCGTGACACGGGAGGAATCAACGGTCGTTGAAGGCAGCCCGACAGCATCGCCTCCGGCCGCCAGTGCTGCCTGCTGGCGCTCTGAATCGTCCAGGGGAGAAAACGAAACCGCACGAACAGCTTCCAGACGCACGCGGGGATGAACATCCCGAACAGCCGCTTCAATCAGCGTCGAAGAACCCGGCAACATGTGCTTCCAGTGGCTCAACACTCGCACCGCTGCTGCTCGCACACGACCATCCTTTGCCTGCAACAACTGACGGAGAAGCACTTCATTCACTTCGCGTTGACTTTGAAAGCACCACAAGCCTTCCAGCCGAAGATGTTCGGTCGATTCATCAACCGTCAGACCAGCCACCCATTCGCGAAGTTCCGGCAGAACGTCGGAACCACGTTCCTTGAGTTCTCGACGTGTCGTGTGCCGTTCCCACTGGTCGCCGGATTCCAGCCGCTGCAAAAGCTCCGCAACAGATAACGATTTCGGACCCGTGACGCGGGATTCCTTCGCTCCCTTCCAGGTCACTCGCCAGATGCGGCCATGCGTGTGGTCACGTCGAGGATCACGGAAGTCGACTTCGCCGTGCTGAATGATGGGATTGTACCAGTCCGCAATGTAGATCGCTCCATCCGGCCCGACTCGAACATCAATTGGTCGAAAGGCGACATGATCTGACGCGATGACTTCTTTCTGTTCCCGTGAGATGTAGCCAGACCGGTCTTCTGAGATCTCAAACCGGCACACACGGTGACCTCTAAAATCGTTCGTAATCAGGCTGCCCTGCCATTCCGGAGGCAGCGACGGCGTTTCCACGATCTCCAGCCCGCAATGCTTGGGACTTCCCGGATTCAGCCCCCGCAGCAGTTTCGGCGCGTTGGCAGCAGTGAGGTAATACGCACCCGGCACGATGTAGTTGATGCCTTCTCCACCTGCGCCATCTGTCGCGAAAGACTGACCATATCGATCGATCACATGGCCCCATGAATTCACCAGTCCTCGCATGAACACACCCAGCTCGCGAGTCTCCGGACGAAACTGCCAGATTCCTCCTGCGTTCAGCCGCCGGACACCCCATGGCGTTTCGACATGACTGTGGATATAGATCGACTGATTGAAATACAGATGACCTTCCGGCCCCCAACGAAGCGTATGCAGAATATGATGAGTGTCCTCCGTGCCGAATCCGGACAGGATAATGTCCCTGGAATCTGCTTTGAGGTCGCCATCTTTGTCTTTAAAGTGAATGAGTTCCGTACTGTTGGCCACGTAGGCTCCACCATCGCCCGGCGCCACACCTGTCGGGATCAACAAACCATCAGCAAAAACCGCGTTGCGATCTGCCACGCCGTCGTGGTCAGTGTCTTCCAGCACGATGATCTTATCGCGAGCCGGTTTGCCGGGTTCGATGTGAGGGTACACCTCGGACGTGGCGATCCAAAGACGGCCTGCGGTATCGAAGTTCATCTGAATCGGCTTTGCCAGCGCCGGATCTCCGGCAAACAGATTGACTTCAAATCCTTCCGGCAGCCGAAACGTAGCTCGTTCCAGCTCCGGATCGGGTGACGGAATATCCGTGAGGTCCCTTTGTGCAGACAGCGGTGAACCAGCAGCCAGAAACATCACGATCGCTGCCACTGACCTCAAAAACGACTTCGTCATAGAACGACACTCAGAGCATTCGTACAGAGGAACCGGACCGGCACACATCAACACAACTCAACGTTGCCCGTCATAAAAGCAGAACGGCAGATTATCGGCGGAGTTGCCACTCGAAACAACTCAGGCAGAAACAGACTTCTGCAGGTGTTCACGACAGGGCAGGATTGAACTGCGATCTATCGAGCCTTCTTCAGGAACCGCCCAAACGCCTTCTCGGTTCCGTAACCCGGCACAAAGTCCTCATCATCGAAGATCGTTTCACCACCAACGATCACTCGAGACACCACACCGGGATGTCGATTGACCAGTCGAGGATAGTTGTCGAACTCTTCGATTGGAGCTTCCACAACTTCTTCGGTGATCGCATCGAAATGAGCTGGATCAATTATGTTCAGATCTGCTCGTTCTCCTACTTTCAGGTATCCGCAATCAATCCCGAACCAGTCCGCCTGTTCGCCCGATAAGCGCCAGACACATTTTTCCATGCTCATCATGGGATTCCCGGCGTCGATCGAATCCTGCACATGCTTCATCATCTGCAACGGAAAATCATAGAACGCCATGTTGCGCAAATGAGCACCCGCATCGGAGAAGCTGATGAGGTTAAACGGATAGTTGTACAGTTGTGGGTACTTCTCTTTGCGGTCGTTTCCAATCGTCGTCGTCCAGCGGATCTGCAGATCATATTCGACAATCAGATCCAGGAATGTATCCACCGGATGCTGATTACGCTCGTTGGCGACTTCCATGAAGTTCTTACCAATCAAACTCCTGTCCGGACAGTCGAGGATGACCGTCAGGCTGAGGTCCTTGTGCCAGACTTTGGGAGCGAACTTCCTGCGGATTTCCGCCTTGAACTGTTCCCGGTACGCTGGATCACGAATCATGTCGTTTCGCTCGTCCAGATTCTTCGCGAGCTGCCTCATCGCCTGCCCTGCAGGAAACTCTTCGAACATCACTGAATCGACGCCATCGTAATAGACAGTGAACGGACCGGGCGGCGACTGCATTCGGAAGTCGGCATTGAACAATCGATTAAATGCCTTCGCTCCGGTAGCCACCAAAGGCATCACATAGCGGTCGCCAATCAGATCGATCATAGCGATCATGGTCGTCCTGAGCTTCTTTCGAAGCAGGCCGGTACTGACAGCCATGTAGCGCAGCGCATTCAGCTTCGTAACCAGATTCGGAGCACCCTGCAGAATGGCATTGCGTTTGCGCAACGTCTTCAGCAGCGGCTTTCGCTCCTTCCACGTTCCATAGAATGACGGCGTCTTGTGCGACCAGTATTTGTCGCCGTCCATCTTGTCCCAGGGACTGTCCATGGTGGACATTCCAAGAAAGCCGGCATCCAGGGCTTCATTCAGCATGTCATTCATCTGAGCCTGTTCAGCATCGGTCGCGACTTCATCGTCGGTAACCGAACGAGCCATTCCCATCGCCTTGCTGCGCAGGTCCGAATGCCCAATAAACGAAGCCACATTGACTCCAAGTGGGAGTCCATTGATGTATTCCACCCATTCGGCGGGCGTGTTCCACGTTTTTTCTTTTTGCAGCAGAGGCAACATAACTTCGCGAGGAATCGCTTCCACACGGGTAAACGTATCGGACGTATCTTCCGGCGAATTGTAGATCGCCGATACGGAACAACTGCCAAGCAACACCGTCGTCACACCGTGTCGAGCCGATTCCTTCAGACCAGGCGATGCCACGATCTCCGCGTCATAGTGAGTATGAGAATCCACAAAACCAGGAGTGACCCATTTGCCACTGGCATCGACGACTTCCGTATCACCTGGAACATCGATCTTCTCACCGGAAATCGTTCTGATGTTTCCATCTTCGATGAAGATGTTTCGCCGAACCGCCTTGTCATCCGCACTGCCGGTGAACAGCAGGCCGTTCTCGATGAGGATACGTGTTTTCATATCTGCCTCACTATCAATTGGCCGTGTACTGTAACCCAAAACGCGATGAGAAACGGCATTCGAAGACCTGAGGAGTTGCCGCTATTTCCAACATGATGCTGCCCGGCTATGCGAACGTGAGTCGCCAAAGCCGTGCCCAGACGATTGCGGCTGCGCAAAGGACCATTAGGCCGAATCCGAATCGCAGTTGACGCCCCTGAAGCCTCATCCCGAACTCTGCTCCCAGCCGAGCCCCCACTGGCCCCGTCACCAACAACGCTGCCGTCAGCCACAGGTTGACTCGACCGTTCAACGCGTGCAGCACGCACGCCTGACATGAAGCCAGCCAGACGATTACTACTGTTACCGTCGCCGCGTCTTTGACCTTCAGTCCCAGCAGGAAGACAGTCGCCGGGATCAGAATCAGCCCGCCACTCATACCCAGAAATCCTGACAGACAACCCACGCCGAATCCCAGCAGCGCCAGCAGCGGAATGGAGTACTCCGACGGAGTCAGATCCGGGATGACGGCCATCGGACGAATGTGCCATCGACTGACGATTCCAGGAGGACGATTCGAAAGCAGCCCAGGAGGACGCATCGCCGTGCGGATGGAGACAAACGCGATCAATGTCATGAGCACGGAATAACAACTCAGAACAGCCAAATCGACGGCCGGAATGCTCTTGCCAAGCAAGTTGACAGCACCTGATGACTGCAGTGCCGACAAAGTGATGTTGCCGGTATACACGCCGGCAAACAAACCGCCTCCCAGAATCAAAGGCAGCTCCACATATCCCAGCGTGGGCCGGCGAGCCAGCAGCGCGGTCGTCGCCGGACCAAGCGTGTAGCAGGTTGCCGAACCGACTGCGATTGGCATGGGCACCCCAAGAAGAGTGCTCAACAGCGGCACCAGCAGGAAGCCGCCTCCAACACCAAACAGACCGGACAGGACTCCAACAAGCCCACCGGCTACGGCGCTCAGAATAAGTGTTGAAGAGTGAATCTCATCCATGAGTAAGTTCGCCGTCGTCGCAGCGATTCCTGTTTTTGCTCCACGAGGCCGGATCAAGGAGCCAGGCGACGCCGCTCCGGTAATTATGCCGGAACAGCGATGCTCTCGGTCTGGCCTACGAATCCACAACGGGAGTGTGGTCGGCATGCGGAAGTCTGACAACATGAGTCCTGAACTGGTCATTCGCCAACTCAATGACACGGTAACCGGGAGGATCGCTGGCGAAGTGTGGCTCCGCACCACATGGATCGAACTGGATTCCAGTGGATGGAGTTGTCACGACACACGCACCGGCCACAGTGCCGTCAAATTCATGATGCACATGCCCGCAGCAGATCAGCTGAACGGACGGAAAGTCGCGAACCACTTCCACCAGCCGATCCCGATCCTTCAATCCGATGCGATCCATCCATTCACTGCCAACATCAACCGGAGGATGATGAAGGAACAACACACTGGGATGATTCCCGTGAGCAGTCAGCCGGCGACGTAACCAGCCTGCCTGGGCTTCTCCGAAATATCCGGGGACTTCGCCGGGGACATGAGTGTCCAGGCCAAGACACAACCATTCGCCACATTGAAACGAAAACACAATTCGATCGTCATCCGAAACAGAATCATCGGACTGGTTCTGAATGACGTCACCGAGGACAGATCGCATCACAGCTCTGTCATCATGATTACCCGGCACAATGGTCAATCGGTCCATCCACGGATCCAGGATTCCTCGTGCCGCCTGGTAGCTTTGCAGCTGCTCATCGTGAGTGTGATCGCCGGTGACGACAACGTGGTCGAACTCGTCTTCATTCCGCAGAATGGCACTGACAACCGCCTGGAGCGTTTCACGCGTTGGAATTCCCTTAAGGGTCTCCTCCGGTTGGTTGAACAGGTGGAGGTCAGTGAGCTGCAGGATTCGAGTCATTTCCGTAGTATATTCGTAATAGAGCAGTGGGCTGAGAGGCCGCATATCAGAGCAAAGGTTGGCTGATTTTCGACGAATCACAGATTGCAGGGAACTCTGCGGACCCCGCCAGACTCTGAATCGATACAACTTGCCGGTTCGCCGTCTGCGCCGACCCCGAATACTGAACAAAAATGCAGTCAGAAGAAACCAATCAGCCAGAAGAACTTCTTTCAGCCGCCTTTGATGGTGAGTTCGCCTCAACCGTTGACGTGTCGCCGGAACGTCGGGCAAAGCTGGAGCAGGGCTGGAAAACAATCCGCTGCGGGATTCAGGCGGTTCCGCTGGCGCCGGTTGATCTGGTGTCTGCCGTCCGAGCGGAAATCGCCAGGTCCGATCAGCCAACGGTCGTGCCGTCACGTCTGTCAGATGCGTCGCGTCGCAACTCATTGATGGTCGCGATTCCCGGTCTGAGTGTCATCGCAGCCATTCTGTTGTTTGCCGTTTTGCCGCGACTGCAGGAATCCGACTTGGCTCCCGAGATTGGAAATTGGATCCTGCCAGCCGTGGCGGCGTCCGACTGGGAGGTAGTCGTCGTGAATGTTCCCGACGATTCAAAACTGGAGGACAGCGTCCGAGCCGTGCTGGGAGCAGCAGAACAACACGGTGCCGGCATCAAACAACTGCCGACGCAGAACGATGTGGCTGCTGAATATTCAGCCGGCATTCTGCTGGCAGATGGCGGAGATACCGAAGCGATTGTGAATTCGCTCGAACAAAGTCATCAGGAACTGGACTGGAATCCCGGCGAGATCGATGGCAGAAGCCGCGAAGAAATCAAACAGCTCTTTCTTTCTTCAATGGAGATTCCTTCCCGATCGGAGAAAGCGTTTGGGACGATGTACATCGTTCGGGAAGACAGCCTGTCCGTGACTGCCATGCCACTGGAAACAGAGGTTGCCAGTGCTGATATCGCAGAAGGCGAACTTGCCGAAGTTGCTGATATCGAAGCTGTCGAACAACCATCGATTCCCGGTCGCTCAGTGGTTGCACCGGCTCCCGCCGACAATGCAAAATCGGTGGCAAAGCCGAGAGTCCCTTTGGTCGTCATCTTTCGTCGGACCGCTCAACCTGCAAAGCCTGCAGCCGTTCCGGACCAGGGCAGTCTTTCGGTCAAACCCCGAATCAAGCCAACAGTTTGACTCGAACAGCGAATGACTTCTGGTGTGGCAAACACCGGACCGCCAGCAAGGTGCAGTTATGCAGACCCGGTACGATCATGCAGAACGTAAGCAATTTGCAGGCTGATCGCTCCATCTGAGCGTCCTGCATCCCACAATACAGGCTTTACCTGTCTTGTGATTGTCACGTAGAATCCGGCCCTTGCCGCGTACTCCCGACGACGCATCCTGCAGCGGCAACACCCAAAAACCACTCTTTTTGATACCGACTTATGTCAATGATGAGATCCATTCTGTGGGCCTGTGTTGCACTGAACTTCTCGTGCGCGATCGCTCAGGAATCCCACGATCCTCAGATCGTCCTCGTGCACCCTGGCGTCAACGCACTGAACGCCGACTTGATGTCACTGTTTGACCTGACAAGCGAAGAAGAAAAACCGTACGGGGAGGACCTGGAAGCGTTCATTGAGGACTTCGCTCTGGGAATCAACAATGATAAGCCGATCATTGTACATGCAATCACCAGCAGCGATCCCGTCTGCTACCTGGTTTGGTTGCCTTATGAAGACCGAATTGATTTCCTTGATAACCTGGAATCAATCGGATTCCCCCCATTTGTGCAGCCCGAAAATGGCAATTTCTATCTCCTCGATGATGAAATCGACAAAGGCTGGCTGATGCTGGTTCCAGGTGCCGGCATTAAGAATCCTGATGAGGAAGATGGTGGATACGCAGTCCTGGCACTCGTGATGGTGCCTGACAAGAAGGAAGAGACTTCAGACGAAGACCACCAGAAGCTGACTGACGAGCTGACAGAAAAGGTGAAGAAGCTGGTCCTTGCGGCACAAATCCCAGAAGGCTCATTTAAGCTGCTCAGTAAAGATGGACAACAGGCATCCATTGTCGTTCACCTGAAGAATGGAGCACTGTCAGCCGACGATCAATCCAGCCGGCGTAAGACCTTCAACGACATCCGCAAAGAAGACATGGAGACCGTGACGAAACGGCCGGAGGAAACGGCAACCGAATTCGATCTTCGCAAGGGCTCAGCAGGCTACTTCTACGATGAAATCGAACGGATCTATGCCGAAGCTTCAGATGTGGATCTTCGTTCCAACCTGAATCGTGATGCATCGACCATCCAGGTCTTCTTTGATGGCTCCGCCATCAAAGATTCTTCCCTGGCCGAATCCGTTGCGTTGTTCGGCCAGACCCCGGACGCATTTGCCGCCATCCAGCCTCTGGCCGACAACGTGCTTTCCGGCCGATTGAACCATCCTGTCGACGAGATGCGAAAGAAGAATGCGAACGCCTACATCGATCTGCTGACCGCCGACATTCACCGACGCATTGACGCTTCCGAAACGCTGAACGACGAAGAGAAAGCCGCCACGCGGATTCTTTATGACGACGTCGCCAAAGTCTTTCGAGACGGATTCAACAGCGGCAACGTCAACGGCTTCGTGGAAGCTGTCCATGATGGCAAGCAGTTCACGATCGTCGGTGCCGTGTCTGCTCCCGGTTCGGATGCACTCGCAGAGACACTGAAACAGGTTCCTTTGGCTCGCTCCGGCAACAAGGTGGAGTTGTCCGTAGCCACTGAAGCTGGCATCACGATTCACAAACTCGGTCTTGCGGAAGGGTTCGTCAAGCTGGCGGATGATCTTTTTGGAGCCGGAGCCGACTACCTGGTGGGTCTGGGCAACGATCAGGTCTGGCTGGCAACAGGCCCCGGAGCACTGGAGATCCTGCAGAGCAAGATCAAAGAAGCCGGCGAACCCGAATCCAACAAAAATGTACTGACCGCAGACTTCAGGCTGGGACCATGGATCCAGCGCTTGAAGGAACTGGCAGAAGAACGAGAAGAACCGGAAGCCGTGGAAGATCGAGCGGCATGGCGAGAAAACCTGGTCCGACTCCGGCAAATGGCCGAGTCACTGGTCAGCGATGATGAACTCAGCCTTTCCGTCACTTCTGACGGAACAACGGTCAACGGCAATCTGCAGATTCGCAAGGGAGTCCTCACCTTCCTCGGACGGCAGATTGCCAGGATGACAAAAGAGAACCTGGATCTCTGAGTCGGTACTGCACCAATACCCGCAAGTGATGATGTCGGAGGACACGGATGTCCGAACAGACCGCTGAAACAGAACCGGACTTCGACGAAGCCGACCAGCAGGTCGACGATATCGAGCTGGCTTATCGAGAAGCCATGGCCGCTCTGGACGAAGCCGAAGCAGAAGTCGGCAATGCGTTGATGGACATTGCGGAAGAAGTGCCCACAGAAGAGCCGCAGGAACACTCAGTGGTTTCCATTGGCGAAGAACTGGCACGCGACCTTCAGGATGACGTTATCGACGTAACGCTCACCGAATCCTCAGAAGAACGCGTTTCCCCTCGAGAAATCATCGAAGCCGCGTTGTTCGTCGGGGGCGACGTGGCACTGACAGCTCGGCGTCTGGCCAGTCTGATCGGCAGTGATGTGGAATCACGAGTCGCCGTGAAGATCATCGACCAGCTCAATCAGCAGTACTCGGCTGAAAACCGTCCTTACGAAATTCAACTGCACGAAGGTGGCTTTCAGTTGCAGCTGCGGGAAGACTACGCGCGACTGCAGAGTCAGGTTTATGGTCTGGGTCCGAAGGAAATCCAGCTCGCTCCGGATGTCCTGGAATTGCTGGCCTTCGTTGCCTGGAACCAGCCGGTTGACGCAGAAGCACTCGAAAGCACCGGACATCCAAAACCGATGACTCGCATCAGACAGCTGATTCGTCTTCAGCTGGTCGAAGTCGAACGCACCGGAACCCGGAGGAAAGACATCGCCTACCGGACCAGCGACCGGTTCCTCGAACTGTTTGGTCTGAACAGTCTGGAAGATCTGCCACAGGCAGACATCTTCTCGTTCAAATAGAGCCGTCTGCTGTTTGCTGTCGACGTCCCGGCTCGTGGGGAGACCCGTTGCGCGAACTCTTTCACGCCCATCGCGACCACAAATCAGCGTCACACACTGATAGGGTCATTCCGCTGCCGCTTTTTCAGCTTTTCGCTGCTCGGCCGCCGCTTCACGTTCTTCGATACCTTTGACCGCGATGAGACGGCGTTTGAGCGTCCGGACATCTGCATCCAGTGAACGCCACTTGGCATTCTTCCTGCGGGAAGTCGCTTCGACTTTTTCGGCATCCAGCTGCTTTTCCCAGTCAGACAGGTTTTCCTGAGCAAGCTTGAGCTGTCGTTCGATACGTTGGCGGTCCATGAGACGATTCAGTAGCTGGAGGGAAGGTGCCACCCGGTCGATCCGGGGAAAAATCGAGCCGGGCATTGTGACACGGGTTCCTGGATTCTTCAACGCGAAATCCGTCGGTTCCTGGCCGGAACCCACATCGATTTTGCAAATCGGCGTTCAGGTCACTATAGCAGTCTACTATTGTTGTCGTCGTTCTGGCTCGTGGGGTTGCCCGTTGTACAGGCTCTTTCATGTCCGTCGTGGCGACATGTCAGCGTAATACGCTGTAACGTCGTTATCCGGGAGAAACCTCCTTAACACAGGTGCTCCCGGGCGGTTTCTGCCTCCAACCCCACTCACCGGCCATGTCACAACACTCCGATCGCCTCGAATTCGCCCTCCGCACCAGCAAAGATGCTGGCCAGCTGATCATGCAGCACTACCAGTCTCAGGAACTGGGAGTGGAATCCAAGGCGGACGATTCGCCGGTCACCGTGGCCGACCGCGGAGCTGAACAGCTGATTCGCCAGCAATTGGCAGAACAATTCCCGGACGACGGAATTCTGGGTGAGGAGTTCGACGACGTGGAATCCTCCTCCGGTTACCGCTGGATCCTGGACCCGATCGACGGGACAAAACCCTTCATCCACGGAGTTCCACTGTTTGGAACACTGATCGGGCTGGAGCACAACAGCCGCATGGTGGCGGGAGTCTGCCGAATGCCGGCGATGAACGAAGTGGTGTACGCGGAAGAAGGCGAAGGAGCCTGGTGGCAGATTGGTGACGAGGCACCTCGTTCCGCTCACGTTTCCAGTTGCAGCAGTCTGAATCAAGCTCGACTGATGATCACGGAACCCACTCACACGGTTCATTGCGGCCGCCAGCCGATATTCGACACGCTGATGAGGTCCGTTCGGTTGGCGCGAGGCTGGGGAGACTGCTACGGGCACATGCTGGTTGCGACCGGTCGCGCGGAGATTGCTCTGGATCCTGTCATGTCGGCATGGGACATCGCCGCCCTGATCCCAATTGTTCGCGAAGCGGGTGGCAGCTGCACCGACTGGAAGTTTCAGGAAGATATCTTTGGTGGCGACGGTGTCTCCTGCGTCCCGGAACTCGTCGACGAACTGCGCGCGCTCCTGAAGGACGCTCCGCCGGTCAAAGGATAAGAACTGTGCGGGGTTACCGACTGAAGACAGGCATTTGCAGCACGTTGTGGATCGACGCCGCCAGATAGAACACTGTCACAATCACGATCAGTACACGGCCTGAGCGTCCAAGCCAGCAGGCAACCGCAAGAATGCCAACCACCTGCACCAGTTTCCCGGCAATTGGGCCGACAGTCCGTCCATAAGCATATCCGAACAGACGTATCCCGGGATGCAGCTCCAGGTCAATTCCACCATCGTGGAAGAACCACAGTGTTGACCCCAGATCCATGAGCGCGCTGATCAGTAATACGGACACCGATAGCCACTGCATGCGTGTCGATGGCAACCAGTTCTGAAACCGATCCGGCCCGGACAGTGACACCGCAGTCCCGGCAACCAACAGGAATGCTGTTGCCGGCAACTGCATGTCCGTCGCAGATTGACGTGCGTCGTGTTTCTCAATCGCTGTAGGTTCAGCGTCCCAGGAAACAGCGAACAGAAAAAGCCGACCATCGCCGACGCGTTGCAACTCCAGCCAAGCGATAACTGCAATCATGACCGTCAGCAACAGGCCGAACACAATCCACCAACGGGACTGTTGACGATGTAATTCCACTGCAGGCATCCTGCTCAGAATCCAGGAGAGCGCACCACTTCCGGAACCATCTCAAAGGATATTCGCAGGACACCATCCCGCGACCGAATCTGCCTCAGCTGCAGGTCCGATAGTCCGGTTTCCCGTTTGAGGCTGGCGAGCCGAGGCACCAGCGTGGGCGGCTGATTCAGCAGCATTTCGCGTGTCTGCGTCCGAATGATTCCCGTCATCGCCGACTCCGGTTCGGCCGAGTTTTCAGACTCAACGTCAACATCCGCGATTCGAATTGCAAATCGCCCCTGGCCAGCGTCCGCTCCCTTCAGACTCAAAGTCAAACGATGCATGTCTGACGGATCGCCGATCTTCGGAAGGACGCGAAACCTCAGCACTACAGCAATGCGGCCACGCTCAAACAGAACTTCGAGTGGCCGGTCTTTGGCGAACTGCAGTGAGAACAGAACCGGTGGGTTCGCCAGTGAGTTTTGCAGATTCGGAGGCAGCTTCAGCTGGCCGCCAACCATAAGACGGTCAGGATCCAGATCCTGCAGCGCCTGCAACGTGGCGTCAGGCACCGAGACTCCGTTGATTGGCAGCGTGCTCAATAACGCGTTCGCCATCATATCAGACACAGACACCACCAGATCTTCGCGATGCTGAGGATCAGGTTTCATCACCGTGTGCAGCACCGGGCGAGCGGCTTGCCAGGTTCCGGACGGTGCTGCAAATCCGCCGCGAATTGTCAGCCCGTCATTTGTGGAATCGGCCCGCCATTCAATCTTCCGGCCGGGCAGCAGTCGAGCAATCTGCCGGCGTGTTTCGGCCAGGCTTCGATTTGCTTCCGCCAGTTCCTGTTCGACTCGGGAATCAAACTGAGGCAGCACATCGTCTGCGACCTGTCGAGCGACTACGGAGTTGGTGCGAGGCTGACGGCGATAGGTTTCACGCCAGGCGATCTGTTCGCCCCAAGCGCCGAGCAGCGGAATGCCGGACACTACTGTGCGAATTCCGATCGGTTGCGTCCGAGCAATCACCCGGCCGTGCGAGCGACGTGTCATAAACTGACGACCATCGAAGAAGATCGGCTTGGTCAGTTCGAACGTGTGTTCGCCCAGGCTGTTCACTCTCGCCTGCTGTGTCACCCCGACGGTATTGCTGCTGACGTGACCGGTACCGTGTAGATTCAATTGAGCGATCTGACTGCCGGGACTGGCCGAAAGCCGGACCTGAACGGACGTCGTTTGATGACCACTGACCTGGGCGTCTTCCACCTGAGACGCCACTGGATCCTGTTCAACGACTTCGCGATTCCAGGTATGCTGAAGAAAACGCAGCCGCATCGAAACCCGGGCAAACTCTTCCATACCGGAAGCGTCAGCGACGGAAGACGCGCTGGCTCCGGAAAACCATGCCAGGACGATTCCAGCCAACCCAGGCAGGTACATTCGGCGAATCAATTGAGCGCAACGGCTCAGCATGGGTGGACCTGATTGCAGTGGAGGCTTTCGGCGTCAGTCGGGGCCGAAATTCTCCCCTGTCAATCAATGGATTTCCACAGATTCCACCGTGAATCCACAGGGGGATGTAAATCAGTTCGGTTGGCACGGAATACAACGGCTGCCGCTGCAGACCCCACGACTTCGCGTCGTCGTCGATCGGGCGCAGCACAGCACGCCTGTGAGCCACCTTACGTGTTCAGGTCACGTCTCAGCAGGCAGGCATTTTAGCCATTTTGACGAGCAGTCAGTTCATAGACCGGCCATTCGCTGCCGCAGTCGTTGCAGTGAAAGCCCACGATCGTGGCCGTACCGGGAACCGGGCGATGGTTACGCTGGCTAATCAGCCCATCATCCAGTTCCAGAGGTTCCACATCCGACAGTCCGCATTCCGGACACACGCAGTTGCTGCGAATCATCCTCGCTCGATCAGCTGGTGGCGTGTATCGACCACTGATGACCGTTGCTTCGCGGCGGGAACGGAACTGCAGAATGTGTGGACGATCCATGTCCGTAAGTTCCTGAGCAGGTTCATGTTCATCCGACTCTTCGGGCGGAACGAACAGGCGTAAACGGTTTTGATTCATAGTGATTCCTCCCTGAGTCACAATGATGAGAACGTGGAACCACCCACGTGTTGTTCGAGGAGCAATCCATTGCTCACAGCCAGTTGAGAAATCCGGCCGAACTCCCGAACTGTACGCGCCAGCAGCCAATGCCTCAAGCGATGATTGATGGAACAACGCCAGGCAGTTTGCAGATGCAGCTGAATTGAACCGTCCTGATAGCCCGTTAGCCCCGCAGACTACCTATGTTCTCGTGCTGCCGATGTCGTAGTTTTCCGTCCTGCAAACCCCGTAACACCGACAACAACAGGCACTCAACGCGGCAACTCATACCGCTCACTCCACATCCCAGCCATAGCTGGTGTAGTGGCTTTCAAACGAACCGTCATCGAACAGGTCGATGACGTTGTAGCCTTCATCTGTGTGTTCGTTGTTTCCTTTCCACCACAGTCCGGAGACGGCTCCGCTGTTGACGAAACTGATTCCTGCGATCTGAATCTGTTCGGTCAAGTGAGTATGACCGCTCAGGCATAAACGCACGTTGGGATGCTGTCGAAACAGTTGCAGCAGTTCGCCTCGATCCTGATGAACCAGCATCTTGTGAGCAATCGGTTGAGCAGCCAGTTCGCGACTCCAGCCCACATCGCCAACGGTCAGAATCGGAATGTGTGACACGATGACAATCGGTGTCGTGGAAGGAATGGCCTCCAAACGCCCCTCCAGCCAGTCAAACTGAGCTTCTCCCAATTCGGCTCGATAGACGGTATCACTGTCCGGCGTGATGCTGTCGAGCACGATGAATCGCCAGCCGTTGTGTTCAAAGTCGTACCAGCCGTTTGCCAGCCCCAACTTATCCAGGCTGAACGTCTTCCCCCAGCCCTCTTCATTCCCCGTGGTCTTGCTGCCACCTTTGTCCCACCCCCAGACATCATGGTTGCCCAGGCAGTGTCGGACCGGTAGTGAATTCTCCGCCTTCCACACATCACGCCACAGAGCCCACTGCTTTTCCAGAGTTCCTCGATCGACTTCGAGTGCATCGTAGATCGCATCGCCTCCGTTGATGAGAAACTCGGGTGGATCATCGAGGGACTGAATATGCTGCAACGCGGTCGCCAGCCCAATCGCGGCCTTCCGACTGCCGTAAAGATGAATGTCTGTCAGATGCGCAAATCGAACGGCGCGCTGACGACTCGGCACAGCCGCGGCCTGCACATCACCGCGACTGGTGGCACTCAGTATCGCACCTGTCCCGGCAGCCAGCAGTTTGATCGACTCTCGGCGCTGCATGCTCATCCCTTTCAACAAGGACTCTTCCCGAATGACTCCGTTGTACGCGCTGGCTGCAGCAAAGTCCAAAGCCGGCTGTTGGCCCTGCGTCAATCAAGCAGATCAGTCACCTTGTTCGTGATCCTCGCGTCGAATGCGGTAGAGCACGTGGCGTTGCAGCTCATGTCCCGCTGGTACGTTGGGATGATCAAAGTCGTCATCAGGCGACCGCGTCATTCCGATGCGTTCCATCACTCGCCACGACCGCTGGTTGACAACTGCGGTGAACGACACCACTTCATCCAGATCCAGATGATTGAAGGCAAAATCCAGTGTTCCACGCGCACCTTCCGTTGCGTAACCTCTGCCCCAGAATTCCTGAGCCAGTCGCCAGCCCACTTCGACGCACGGAGTGAACGCCGCTTCAAACCGAGGAGTACCAAGTCCGATGAAACCGGCGAACGCACCACTGTCCCGAACTTCAGCAGCCCACAACCCAAACCCCCGTTCAGCGAACTGCTGCTGAATTCGCAGAACGAGCGCATCGCTTTGCTCAGCCGACAGAGTCGAAGGAAAATACTCCATCACGGTCGGGTCCGCGTTCAAAGCGGCAAACGGAACCAGATCCGATTCCCGCCAGCGCCTCAGCAGCAACCGTTCGGTCTCAATCTCCCGAGGCAACATGTTGTGATGGTGGTTTTTCATGTTCTGACGAATCACCTTGTCGGTCGCAACCCTGATGGCCTGCCGACATTCTGTCCGCCGGCAGCCATCACGAGGTTCCATGACATCACAACGCAATGCAGGAGTGGCTATCCATCGTTACTCGGACTCCTGACGTGGAAATGAGTTGCGTTGTATGCGATTCCTCAACAGGATGTCGGCAAAGTGGCCATTGGTTCCCGAAAGGACTTTTGAATGTTGCGAACTGTATCCTGCCTGATGACATTCTCCGTTCTGCTCGCTCCCGGCGCATTCGGTGCCGACGGACTTAAGAAACTCGAGAATCCATTGTGGCAGCCCATCGTTGACAGCGTGTATCTGCAGGAGATCCCCACTCTCGTCCCCACAGATCAGGCTCTGCATTCTGTCGCCATTCACGAGGGCAGCATCTACGTCGGCGACGTCAATGGCGTGGCACTGCTCGTTGACGAACAGCTGACTCGACAATCAGGTCCCACAGGTGCGGTTCAGATCCTCAAGTCGCTGAATGATGCCCTCTACGCCTCCGGCCCGAATGGATTGTGGGCTCTGGCACAATCCGGCTGGTCACAGATCACTGACAAATCCGTTGCCGATTTTTGTCTGCACAACGGTCAGATCGTTCTGGCTTCCGGCAAAGATCTGTTCGCGGTGACGGACGACGGATTGCTGCAGATTTCAAAGGATGGCAGGACAAACCTGCTGGGAGTCGAATCCTACAGCGGTACGGTGTATGTCCACGATGGCAAGCAGGTGGGTCTCCTGACAGGCGACAGAATCCTCTATCGCGACATCGCCGACTGGGGCCGACTGGAGCGAGGCTGCACGGTGAAGGACCTTCTGGCCATCGGCAGTCGACTGTACGTGGCGACCGACGAAGGGCTCGGGCTGCTGCGAGGAATGACGTGGTATCACATCGATGGTGATGACGGGCTGTGCTACGAAGACACCACGTGTTTGGCAGTGGGATTTGATCGCGATTTGTGGATCGGGACGGCTCGCGGAGCCATCCGCAACCTGAATAAAGAGTATCAGTTCTTTGGCTGTGATCGCTGGATTCCTCATGATCACGTCAACGCGATTGCGACCGACGACAAACTCGTCTGTCTGGCCACCAACGGTGGGCTCAGTATCATCCGCTACGAACCGTATACGCTGGCAAAGAAAGCGGCCTACTACGAACGCTGGCTGAACGAATGGGGCATGAAGCGTCTGGGGTTCGTGCATATCCTGTTTCGTGAAGACGACCGCTGGGTGCGCGAAGTCAGCGACAACGACGTGGGATACAGCAGCCACTATCTATCGGCAAAATGCTTTGAATACGCTGTGACCGGCAACGAAGCCGCACGAGCCGAAGCCGTCGATATGATGAAGACGGTCAAGTGGAGTGAAGAAATCACATCGATCGATGGATTTCCCGCTCGTTCGATCTATTCCGTCGGCGAAGAAACTCACAAAGCCATGCACGGCTCCGGGGGACTGCCAGCCGAATGGCACGCAACCCCAGACAAATTGTGGGAATGGAAGGGCGACACATCGAGCGACGAAACCGACGCTCATGTGTACGAAACCAGCATCTTCCTCAAGCTGGTAGCCAATGAAGAAGAAAAGGTCTGGGCGACGGATCACCTGAGGCGTGTGATTGGCCACATCGTTGACAACGGCTTTCTGCTGCGAGACGTCGATGGCAAACCGACTCGCTGGGCACGCTGGGATCCGGAATACCTGCAGACTCCCTACGGTTCCTATGCCCGAGGGCTCAACGGTATGGAAGCGTTCAACTATGTGACGGCCGCGCATCACTTCACTGGCGAAGAGAAGTTCATGAAGGCCAAACAGTTTCATCTGGAACAGGGCTACCTGCCGGACGTGCTTCGCCAGAAGCTGACGTTTCATCCAGGCTTTTTTACTCGCTTCGACGATCGCCTGGCCTTCTATTCCTATTTTCCACTCGTCCAGTTTGAAACGGATCCGGCGTTGAAGGCCCTGTGGCTCCGCAGTCTGGAGCGCAGCTGGGAAATCAAACGCTCCGAAGCGGTGCCGTGGTTCAATTTCATCTATGGAGCACTGACCGGTAACGACTGTGAAACCGATCGAGCGGTTGAGCATCTCCGTGGCTGGCCGCTGGACCTGCGTCGGCATTCGTATACGAACTCTCACCGAGCCGACCTGCACATGCCGGCCGGTTATCGTGAGTATTCAGAACGCCCGAAACCGCTCAACCCGCGTGAAACCGAACCCAATCGCTGGGACGGCGATTTCATGAGACTCGACGGCACGTACGGTGGACGCATTGTGTCCGATCCCAGCGGCTGGCTGGATGCCTATTGGATGGGGCGGTACTACGGAATGATCACCGCTCCGCAGACCAACGACACGAACCTCACCACAGTCAAAGAACGTCGGCTAAGCCTCGGTGCCGCACCGTACAGCGGCCCACAGCGGCCTTTGCTTTGGCATGAACAGTAGGCCCGGACGAAGGCAGTGAAACCCGGTCCAAAATGGTTGGTTCGGTCAAACATTGTTGTCCGGTTGCAACGAATGGGGTCGTGATGTGGCATCTCAGTGCGGAAAACTGCCCATTGAGCTCGGGCAGGAAGAAAGGGTGTTTCGGGTCGGTCCGAATATGCCGGATCCGGAATCCCTGAAAGTCCGAAACAATCACCTGCTGGTGGACGACGGTGACACAGATTTAAGCGCAGCAGTGTGTTTTCTGCACTGGACGGGAGTTCGATCACCTCCCTGGAACATTCATGCGCTTATTTCTTCCGACAATTCACCGCCGGTGCCAACTGCTGTTGGCAGAATGGACGCACAGGCTGCGCGCGCCCCACTACGCGTCCACAGGCTGCGACCGCTCTCTGGAATACTGTGAACTGGAATCTCGCATCCTGATGAGCGCCTCGCCGGCTGCTGCTGTGGTGGCCGAGGCTCCTGAGGCTCAACCGGAATCTTCCTCCATAACGACGACGCCTGCAGCGTCCGAGGGTTCAAATGAGACTGACGAATCCTCGTCGGCAGTGCAATCACAGTCACTGACAGACGAATCGGAAACACACACAACGGTGGAACTGGTCGTCATCGACCCGTCCGCACAGGACTACGAAGAGCTGGTCGCCGATCTCCTTGGGCAGGACGACCGAGCGTTCGAAATTCTGGTTCTGGATTCAACAGCCGACGGCATCGATCAAATCACAGATGCACTGAACGAGTTGAACGACATATCAGCCATCCATCTTGTTTCGCATGGTCGGAGCGGTGAAGTTCATCTGGGCAACACAGTGCTCAGCCAACAGACATTGAATGGCTACGCCTCGCAACTGGCGTTGTGGCAGGACTCACTGACTGGCGACGCCGACCTGCTGATCTATGGCTGTGACCTCGCAGCCAGCGACGACGGAATCGAACTGACGGAATCACTGAGCGTGCTGCTGGGCACCGATGTGGCTGCCAGTATTGATGATACAGGTCAGGCAGCGCTTGGCGGCGACTGGGATCTTGAAGCTGGCGTCGGCACAATCGAGACTGCAGTTGCCTTCACATCTGAATTGCAGGAGACGTGGTCAGGTTTGCTGACGCTCAATGCCTACGAGTCGTTTAGTTATTCAGCGGGATCGCTTGACGGACAGAACGGCGGCACGGGTTGGGCAACGGGGTGGAATCTGGAAAGCGGCAATACAGCACAGGTAAACGCGTCAGGATTGACGTCTCCCACAGGACTACCTCCTGCTCAGGGCGGCACGCTGGAAATGAATACCGGCCTGACGTCGTTTAAGCAAAGCCGGGATCTTGTCGCCACTCTGGGAGCTGATGGCACGACCGCCTGGTTCAGCTTCCTGATGCAACCGGACAACGTTTCCTTCGGCGGGATCTCACTTGAAATCGGTGACGAAACGGGATCAGACAACACCGTCAACATCGGCAACAACGGCAACGATTTTTTACTCGGAATCGACGGGACGCCGACCGGCGATACGATTGACAATGCGGTGGTCAGTGGCCAGACCTACTTCATCGTCGTGCAGATCGATTTCGCAGCCGGCAACGACACGGTGACGCTGTACGTCGATCCCACGGCGGGTGTCAGCGCTCCGGATTCGCTCCCGGCAATGACAGCTCAGATCACCACCGCCGATCTGGGGACATTCTCACGAGTTGGCGTGATTGGCGGATTCAGTGGGAACGACGCCAGGATCGATGAGATCCGCGTCGGCGACACGTTCCAGGACGTTGCGGGCGGCAACAGTGTGACTCTTTCAGCCGTCGGCGACACGTACATCGACAAGAGCAACAAGTCCGACAACTATGGAACGTCGACCAGCATCCAGGTGAATAAGGGCGGTGGCAGCATTGGAGACGAACGGGCTCTGTTGCAGTTCGATCTGAGTACCATTCCAGCCGGCGCCACCATCACCGGCGCAACGTTAAGACTGCAGGCGACGAGTGTTTCCGGATCGTTCGACATCAACGTGTATGAAATCACCCAGGCATGGGATGAAGGCACTGGAAACGGCGGTGCCGACGCGGCGAACTGGGATGACCGTCAGGACGGAGTTGAGTGGACAACGTCGGGGGGAGGTTCCAACGATGGTGGAACGTTTGATTCCACGATCCATGACACCTTCAATGCAACCACCACCGGAACGCACACATGGGACATCTCGGCGCTGGTTCAGGACTGGGTCGACGGAAGTAAAACCAACAACGGTGTCATTCTGGGGAGTCCGGACAGCGGCAACGAGACTGTCATCTACGACAGCAGTGAAGGAACCACGCCGCCTGAGCTGGTGATCACCTATACCGTGCCCGCAAATACGGCACCGACCGTCAGTCTGGCAAACACCATCTCACTGCCGGAAGACGCAGATACGACGGCGAGTGTGAAAGTTGCCGACATCGTGATCACTGACGACGGGCAGGGAACGAATACACTGGCATTGACCGGGACGGACGCGGCTTCTTTCGTGATCGTGAACGGTGATGAACTTCATCTGGCCGCTGGAACGTCACTCGACTACGAAACCAAACAGACGTACGACGTGACGGTGACTGTCGACGATACAACAGTCGGTGCCGGAATCGATGACACGGCTGCATTCACCCTGAACATCACGGACATCAACGACAACACGCCTGTAATCACGAGCAGTCAGTCGTTCAACGTCAGTGAAGCTGCCACGAACGGAACATCACTCGGCACCGTCGCGGCAACCGACGACGACACCGGAACCACGTTCAGCGGCTGGACGATCACCGGCGGAAACACCGACAACATCTTCGCCATCAACGCCGCCACCGGGGAAATCACCGTTGCTGACAACACGAACCTCGACTTCGAAACCACCACCAGCTACACGTTGAGTCTCACCGTTTCTGATGGCACCAATACATCCGCGGTTGAGACTGTGGCCATTAGCATCGACGACACAAATGATAACGCCCCCGTCGTCACTGCCAGTCAGGCATTCAATGTCAGCGAAACTGCCATCAACGGCACATCACTCGGAACTGTGGCGGCCACCGACAACGATGCCGGAACCGTATTCAGCAACTGGACCATCACCAACGGCAATGCAGACGGCGTCTTCGGCATCAACACGACCACCGGGGAATTGACTGTCGTCGACAATACCAATCTGGATTTCGCGACGACCAGCAGCTACACGCTCACCGTGACTGTGTCTGATGGAACAAATACGTCGATAGCACAAACCGTTGCCATCACTGTGATTCAGGGCAATCAGACTCCTGTCGCCACAGACGACAGCTATTCACTGAACGAAGGCGGAACTCTGGCAGAATCTGTTGTCGCCGGCTGGTACAACGCCAGCTGGAAGACACGTCAGCAACTCACTTTCGACAACACGGCGCAGGCGAGCCATCTGGTGAACCACGCTGTGCTGGTGAGACTTCACGCGTCTGCTGCCGACGCTGTGAACATCGATTATTCGACAACACAGGATGCGGGCGAAGATCTGAGATTCGTTGACGGGGACGGAACGCTGCTTGCTCATGAAATCGAAGAGTGGGATGAATCAGGCTACTCGTATGTCTGGGTCGAAGTGCCTCAGATTGATGCAGGTGTCGCCACTGACTTCATCTGGATGTACTACGACCACCCCGCGGCGGCTGACGGACAATCTGTTGCTGCGGTCTGGCGAAGCGACGATGTCGCTGTCCTGCACATGAATGGAACCGTGGGTGACTCCAGCGGGCAGGGCAATGATGGCGGACAAGTCAACGTCGCGACCGCCACTGGAATCACAGCGGGAGCCGGTAGTTTCAACGGCGCGAACAGCTACGTGACACTCGGTTCGGACAACTCGCTCGATAACGTATTCGACGGCGGAGGTACAATTTCCGCGTGGATCAATGCTGATACCTGGGGAGAAAACGGCTACGGTCGCATCGCCGACAAGGCAACGACCACATTCGGGGGAGCCGGCAACGGCGACGGGTGGGCCTTCCAGGTCGGTCCTAATGGGAAACTGATCTTTGAACATGGATTCAGCGTGGCTGCAGGCGGTTGGCGCACCAACGACGGTGTCCTGAGCCTCAATACCTGGCATCATGTCGCGATCGTCTATGACAGCAGCGGAGCTGGAAATGATCCCCAGTTCTATGTGGACGGGGTTCTACAAACGACAAACGAAACTGACACCCCTGTTGGCACTTTCCGCTCCGATGCGGCCGTCGACTTGATCGTTGGGAATCACGCTCAGGTGACCTCGCGCACCTTCGATGGACGGATTGACGAATTCCGCGTCTCGACCAATGCCGCGACAGCTGACGAACTCGCCGCGAACGTCGCTGCCACAAATGGAACCTTCGTTTCCGGCCGAGCAGCTCAAGCGGGTCCCGGTGGTGTGCTGCAAAACGACTCTGACCCGGACGGCGATCCACTCACCGTGACACTCGTCAGCGGACCAGCGAACGCATCCTCCTTCACGCTGAATGCAGATGGCTCATTCACCTACGTCCATGACGGCAGTGAAACGACAGGCGATTCGTTTACGTACCAAATCAGTGACGGCACGACGACACAGAATGCGACCGCCACACTGTCTATCACCGCCGTCAACGACAACACGCCGGTCATTACTGGTGGCCAGTCCTTCAACGTCAGCGAAGCCGCCACGAACGGAACGTCACTGGGGACCGTCACGGCCACCGATGTGGACGCCGGAACCACCTTCAGTAGCTGGACCATCACCGGCGGCAACACGGACAACATCTTCGCCATTAATGCGGCGACCGGGGAGATCACAGTCACCGACAACAGCAACCTCGACTTCGAAACCACCACCAGCTACACGTTGAGCCTCACCGTGTCTGACGGAACCAACACGTCAGCATCCCAAACGGTCGATATCGATGTCACGAATGTCAGCGACAGCGCCCCGATCATTACCGCCGGCCAATCGTTCGACGTGAATGAAGCAGCTGGCAACGGGACACCTGTCGGGGTCGTGGTGGCCACCGATGTGGACACCGGGACCACGTTCAGTAACTGGACGATCACGGGCGGAAACACAGACAACATCTTCGCCATCAATGCGGCCACCGGGGAAATCACCGTTGCCGACAACACAAACCTCGATTTCGAAACCACCACCAGCTACACGCTGAGTCTCACCGTTTCTGATGGAACGCTCACGTCCGCCATCGAGACGGTTGTCATCAATGTGACCGCCGCAAATGACAATGCTCCGGTCATCACCGGGGGCCAGACATACAACGTCAGCGAAGGAGCTGCCAATGGCACGTCACTGGGAACGGTTGCGGCCACGGATGCGGACGCCGGCACGACATTCAGCAACTGGACCATCACGGGCGGCAATGCGGATGGCATCTTTGCCATCAACTCGGCATCGGGCGAGATCACCGTTACCCACAACTCAAATCTCGATTTCGAAACCACAAACAGCTACACCCTCAGCCTCACGGTTTCTGACGGAACCAATACATCTGCCGTCCAGACCATTGCCATCAATGTCCTCGATGGCGGCGACAGTGTCGGCAACCTCAGTGACAATGACGGAACGGTCAACAGTGTCGCAGAAGATGCAGGCATTGGAACCACAGTAGGCATCACTGCCTTTGCAGCGGATACAGACGCGGGAGATTCCGTCTCGTACAGTCTGGACAACGATGCCGACGGACGATTCGCTGTTGACTCGGTAACGGGTGTCGTCACCGTCGCAGGTGCCCTCGATTTTGAGTCGAATTCCAGTCACACAATTGTCGTTCGTGCCACCAGCACAGACACGTCGTTCTCAACGAAATCATTCACCATCGGTCTGACAGACGTTAACGATAATGCTCCGGTCATTGCTGGCGGGCAGTCGTTTCTGGTTCTGGACACCATTGGAATCGGAGCACCGGTTGGGACCGTCACGGCGTCGGATGCCGATACGGTTGGAAGTATCAACGGATGGACGATCGCCGGCGGCAATGCAGACGGAGTGTTTGCGATCCATCCTTCGACCGGAGTCATCACAATCGCCGATGACACTCTGCTCGATTCTTCTGTCACACCACAGTATACACTCCTGCTGCAGGTGGGTGACGGCATCAATACGTCCGCCGCTCAAACAATTACGATCAGCTCCACACCCGGCGCTCCGGCACCTCCGGAAAGTGGTTCCGGAGACGAATCATCTTCCAGTGATTCTGGTGCGGATGCATCATCCGATTCAGGAGCGGGATCGGGAGATTCCGGCAACCTTCCAGGTGGTTCTGATGACGACTCTGATTCAGACGAAACGGACAAAGACGGTTTCGCTGCGTGGTCGGCCTCGACAAAAAGCGATGACGAGAAAGCGGCTGCTCTGCAACTGTTGCTTCCGGATGAGCAAGACGATGAATCGTTCCTCCTTACCACCGGCGGCACAATCGATATCGTCGACTCAGGTCGTGTTGAGACCACTGGACTGGAGTATGGTGGCAGAGGCAGCGGGGACCAAACCGATCTCCGCGAATTGCAGGAAGAAGCAACGCTCTCTTTGGCCAAACTGCAGCAGCAGTTCTACGCTCAACTCAGTACCGACCACGGACTGTTCACTGAACGACTCGACGCGCTCAAAGACAGCGTGGCGGATGAACTCGATCTGGATCGAACGATTGTTGGATCTGTCACAGCTGTCAGTTCCGGCCTGGCTGTCGGATCTGTGATCTGGGCGGTCCGCGGAGGACTCCTGCTTTCCGGCCTGCTGGCTCAGATGCCAATGTGGACCATGTTCGACCCGCTGTTGGTTGTCGATGGCGTGACTGGTGACGACGAAGATGATGAATCCATTCACGATATCGTCGACAATCAGAACTTAGCGAAGGATCAGCAATCCGTTGATGAACCGCATACTAAGCGGGTGCCGCAATCTTAGAGCAGTTTACTTTTTGTTGTAGCCGTTCTGGCTCGTGGGGATGCTTGTTTCATAAGCTATTTCGCGTCCGTCGCGGCCACAAGTCAGCGTAATACGCTGTAGTACCGATCGGTATTGCGGCTTCGCAGTTGCGACCGATTCAGCCAGCGCACCGAAGGTTCACCGGGCAGCAGATCTCCTGTGCATCGTGTAGCCAATAGACGGATTCTGTTCAACGAGGTGACCGTCACCACGACGCCACCAGGGTGGTTCACAATGCCGTGCTTTTCGCAGCCCTTCACAATGAAGTGCTGGATTTGATCCGGAAGGGCCGAGTATCGTATCGGATAAGCCTGCCAGCCAACTCCGCATCCATTGCGACCGTCCCGGATTGATGAACCTATTGAAACTTTTTCGAAGCACTCGCACCGGTAAGTCTTCACGTCATGCTCACATGACCTGGGCCCGCGGCACCGTCTCCGCCCGTCTGTCTCAGACGGGGTCATTTCTCAAACAACAACTTTGGATCTGGCCCATCATCGCCGTTGTTGTTCTTGGAATTCTGGGATTTACGTTGCGCGGAGCCATCGAATCCACGATCAAGGACAACCTGCAGAGCGGTCTGCAGACAGTTCTCAGCCTCGAAACGGAAATGCTGAGAAACTGGTTCAAGACACAACAGGAGACCGCACGATCAATCGCCAACGATCAGGCAATCCGTGAATCGTTCGCGGCCCTTCTGGCGACGTCCGACGCGACGACAGAGCTGTCATCAGCGGAACCGCAGAATCCACTGCGAACGTTGCTGCTGCCCAGAATGTCGTCGCACAGCTACGTCGGGTTCTTTGCCACCGACAGGAATGGGCGCATTCTTTGTTCTTCTCATGAGGGGCTTGAGGGGCGAAGTGATATTCCAGAGTACAACGAGTTTCTGCCTCGCGTATTCGATGGTGAAAGCGTTGTCTCCGTGCCGTTTCCCAGCGTCGTCATGATGACGACGAAATCGGGACGAATGCAGACGGGCCAGCCAACAATGTATGTCGGCGTTCCGATCCGCGACGATTCGTTTCATGTCATCGGGGCTCTCGCACTGCAGATTCGTCCCGATCAGGAATTCACATCGATTCTGCAGTATGGACGAGTAGGCGAATCCGGTGAAACGTATGCGTTCAATCGCAACGGTGTCCTGGTATCAAACAGTCGTTTCGATACGGATCTGATTCTGCTGGGCCTTCTGCCGGATGAAGATGAGTCCCGGTCGCTGCTGAATGTGCATGTTCGTGATCCGGGTGGAGACATGACCGAAGGGTTTCGGCCTTCCGTACGACGCATTCATCGACCGCTGACAGTCATGGCTTCCGATGCCGTTGCCGGAAACTCCGGAGTGAATGTGGAAGGCTATCGAGACTACCGAGGCGTGCCTGTCGTTGGCGCATGGACCTGGCTCCCGGACTATCAAATGGGAGTCACAACGGAAGTTGATGTCGCGCAGGCATTCCGCCCGATTGTGATCCTGCAGCGTGCCTTCTGGTCTCTGTTCATTCTGCTGGCTTTGAGCTCCGCAGCCATATTCGTGTTCACTCTCATTGTTGCACGAATGCGGCACGATGCCCAAAAGGCGGCATTGGAAGCTCAAAAACTGGGGCAATACACGCTCGACCAGAAACTGGGTGCAGGAGCAATGGGAGTGGTCTATAAGGGCCACCATTCGATGTTGCGTCGGGCGACCGCCATCAAGCTGCTGGATGTGGACAAAGTCAATGACGAATCGATTGCTCGCTTTGAACGCGAAGTTCAGATCACCTGCCAGCTGAATCATGCCAATACAATCGCCATTTATGATTACGGTCGAACACCGGAAGGGGTTTTCTACTATGCAATGAGGTTGTCCGCACCAGCGGATCATTGTTGAACTCAGGTGAGTCTTTTGAGGAAGCCGGCAGACAAGTCCCTGTCGCCGGTCATAGTCAGGTTCTGGTTTGTGGAGGCGGACCGGCTGGAATAGCTGCGGCACTGGCCGCTGCGCGAGCAGGCGCAGATGTGCAGTTGATCGAACTGGCCGGATGCCTGGGTGGAGTCTGGACCGCCGGGATGCTGACAAAAATCCTCGATGCATCCAACAAATCGGGCATCATGAAGGAAATTCTGGCGGCTCTGGCCGAACGAGGCAGCAGCGTTGCCAGGGACACCAACGGAACGGTCTATGATCCCGAACTGGCCAAGGTGATTCTGGAAGAAAAATGCGTTGAAGCCGGAATCAGAATCCAACTGCACACAATGCTCGTGGGAGCCATCACCAACGAAGATAACCGTCTGCAGGCCATCATCACCGAGTCCAAATCCGGACGACAGGTGTGGACGGCTGACCGGTTCATTGACTGCACCGGAGACGGCGACCTGGCAGCTCAGGCAGGTTGTCGATTTGACGTCGGGCTCGGCGAAGATTGCACATGCCAGCCGATGTCGATGATGGCGCTGGTCACCGGGCCACAGCCGGATCAGGTTTCGGAATTCATCCGTGAAACCGGTTCCGCCGCCAAAGCTCGATTTCACCGCTTCATGAAAGACGCCGGCATCAATCCGTCCTATCGATCGCCAACACTTCGTCATCTGCACAGCGGCATTTTTTCGCTCATGACGAATCACGAATACGGTGTCTCCGCCTTCGATGCAGCAGCGATTACCAAAGCTACGATTGAATCACGCCGGGAAGTCCACGACATCGTCAACGGCCTGCGAAGACTTGGTGGAGTCTGGAAAGAGCTCGCGGTGGTAGCAACGGCAGAACAGATTGGTATCCGCGAGGCGCGCCGCATCAAAGGGCGATACACCGTCACAGGAGACGACCTCGTCGATGGACTCCGACACAAGCAGCGAGTCTGTACTGCTCGCTTTGCCATCGACGTTCATTCGCTGGAACTGGCCGGCAACCCGAAATTTGTCGACGACTACCGAGAGCAGGGCGTCAAGCCTTACGACATTCCCTATCCCGCTCTGGTTGCCGCTGACGTGGACGGTCTTCTGATGGCCGGTCGGTGCATCAGCGGAGATTTCATCGCTCACTCCAGCTATCGAGTCACCGGCAACGCCGTTCCAATGGGCGAGGCAGCAGGAATCGCGGCCGTCGAATCTTTGCAGCAAAAGGTAATGCCACACGAAATCAACTGGAGCGACAACATGCTGTCCGGGTAGCTCCACTGGTTCGGGAACCAGCTACCCGAACTGATAACACTGTCCTGGTTGGCCGATCTCAACCTGCGGGCGTGCCATTGCATTCAGTTCGGCGGCAATCATTTCATAGTGGCCCGGTTTCAGATGGCAGGCAATGATCCGTACGTCAGATCGCCCGAGTTTGTCGAGTTCCCCGGCAAACTGCTCGGGACACAAATGGCCAGACCTGTTTGCCAGTTCCCGATGAGAATCGGGAAAACAGCATTCGAGGAAAACTGCCTGTAAATCCGGGATCTTCGAAAGCAGTTCCCAGATTCGCTTTGTCGGGCTGGTGTCCGAAATGAACGCGACAGTGCCTGCCAAATGCCGAACAATAAACCCCGACGTCGGGACGACGTGATTCAGACAGACCGGGGTAATCCTGAGGTCTCCGCATTGAACCTCCTGTTCATCAATCATCGTACGGAGCTTCAGAAACGAAGTTCCTTCCGATGACAGTCGCACGAAATCAGGCCAGATAGCGTCATTGAAGACGTGCTGCCGCAGTGTTCGGATTGTCGAATCATTCCCATAAATCACCGGACAGCTGTCGCCATCCTGGTAGACATTGTCCAACAACAGCGGAAGCGTGGCGATGTGGTCCATGTGACTGTGCGACAACAGCACATGGTCTATCTTCTGCTGCCGCTCCAGCGGCCACACCATTCCCAGTGTTCCGGCATCAATGGCCACGCAATCATCGACAACAGCACCAATACAGAATTGTCGGTTGGCTGCCTGGCCAACCGTTGAGGGTAAGAGTTCTACCTTCATCTGCTGGTACTTTCGATGTGCTGATGCTGCGATCCGGACTGCCGGTGAATGTGATAATTATGGCATTGCAGACAATTGTCTCCTGCCATTTGCTGAGTATGACACCTGGCACAGTCACGACGCCGAATCGTATGAAACCCGACCCCCGCACAGCCAGCCTCAGACGGATCGGGCATCCCGTCTGTCAGGACAAACGCCGAATTGACCAACTGAAACGAGTCTTCATCGAGAGTGTGACAGGACTCGCACCGTGCATCGCTTCCAATCGCTCTGACTTCTTCCGGCCTGGCCAGAAGGGTCAGATGCGGCTTGTGAGAGAACCACGTGAAATCGCGTGATCGCTGAGTGCCATGCCGGGAATTCCAGTTCACAGCGAATCCACCTTCTGGCCGAGGTTCCAGTGTGTGGCACTTCATACAACGTCCGGTCGATTCCGGAGCGGCCAGATCTCGCAACAGGCGATCGAACTGCCCCGCTGCATTCGCTGCCGGAGCGGCCGGGTACTGGCGAGCGTTGGCTGCCGCCAGGTCAATCCAGGCCCGCAGAACGGGATCAGCATGCTGATTGCAGTCATAGATCATCCGAGCTCCATCCGCACTCAGCTTCCAGGATCCGTAAGACGCCCCTTCGTACGCCGCCGGATCTGCGGTGTCCGTTTTGTTGAATTCGTTCATTGCTTCAAAGAAATACGCACGAGTGAGCGCCTCAATGCTCGCCTCAATCATTTCTGATTCTGTCCTGTGATCAACCGCCATGTGCAATCGCTGACGAACAGCCTCTTCACCTTCGGCAGCAAGCTCGGAAATCAGATTCTCGGCACTGATCCCGTTCGCTGCTCCCTCGTCAAGCAACAGTTCCATAAACGGAGGATACGTGGACGCCTCCGTGCCCGTTTCCTGCCAGTCCAGAAAGACCAGATCACGCAGTCGCGCTGATGACGCTGCATCAGGAGCGCCAATCTGCTGTCCATGACATGACGCACACATCACTTCAAACGGCTGCAATTTCATGCTCACCCCGGCGGAATCCGATATGTGGCAGTCCTGACACTTCATGCGAGGAACTCCATCGGGCATTGTTCGTTCAAAACTGCTGAAGTGCAGGTTGAGATGTGTGACGTGGTCAAAATGCAAACCCGCTCGCTGCCTGTCATCGAACTCCGGGTGCCCATCTGAAAAACTGTGGAATGTCGACGAATGGCAGGACTGACACTGAGCGTTGGTCATTGTCGTGAGGTCAAATCCGGCTCCTCGGTGCTCATGGTGACAGGTCGCACATGCCAGTTCTCCTGTGACCGTGGTGGGCGGTGTTGCCAGCATGCGCGACAGAATCTGCTGAGTGGTATGAGCATGTTCGTCGGATGCTGTTGCGAGGCCATCCAGATCTGTCGGTTGAAGGCTGTGAGGAAACAGGGCATGTTCACCCAGTTCCTGATGACATCGCAGGCACCGCTGACTCTCCTCGATTCCTCCGGACCCTCCCAATACGCAACTCAGCAAACCCGTCGCAGATTGTTCTGCGGCTGAATGACAGGCCGAGCAACCTTCCTTCATCGTGGCGTGATGAGCCGACAACGGTCCTGGCGAAACGATTGCCGTCGTTGCAAAGGCCGAATCGCGTGAATTCCGGGAACTGCCTCCCAGAATGATGAGACAGACTCCCAGAGCCGACGCAGCCACCAGTCCGCTCACCAATCGCCGTCTGCTTCTCAGACTGCGCACCGGCTGACAGGGTGCCGGAAGGTGCGGGCAACTGGCGGACTCTGTTGGATTGTCAACATCCGGAACCGGCCCTTCCGCGCACCGGCCGCCAAAGGCTTTCGCACGAGTGCAATGCCAATTCGTCCCGTCGTACCACGGCTGGCAGATCTGGTCGACACGACATTCTCCGCAGTGACCCGGCCCAACCGCGCAGGGCTGTCCGTCTGCCAGATGCCCGCAAACGGTATCCTCATGCGGCAACTGATAATTGTCTCGGTTGACGCCGCCACCGGAAGGTCGCCTGCTCACGACAGACCTCCCGACCACGCATGTACCAGAACAATGTGAAACACAACAAAGATCATTAGCGCCCACGTGACCGGGATATGCACAAACAGCCACAGCTTCAGCGCTCCCTGAAGCGCATACTTCGTATCCAGCTGATGCTTGCGACGGATGTAGCCTTTCACTTCATCCATAACATGCTGTTCGTCTGCGTTCAGATACCTCCGCTGATCGTCGATCGCGCGTGAAAGCCGATGCCAGCGTGCGCTTTCTCCCCGGATCAGATGTGACAACACATCGTGATGTCGTATCAGGAATGGACGCAGTTCGTCGCGATAGAACTCGACAATCGCCGGACTCTGCCATTCGGCATTGCCTGTCAGCACAAGTGCTTCGACTTCCGTCTGCAGCTCGCGTCTGACAACCGGAATCTGCTCGAAAATTGTTTCATCACCCAGCATCGTCAGACGAGCCGGAAAGGACCGTGTCATCACCAGCCCTGTGATTCCACTGCAGAACACGACCAGGTACAGAGCGGCCAGCAGGCATTCGAAAATCCCGGTTGGTACCGAAAACCTGACGTGAACAGCAAACACGGCGAATGTTATCAAGCCGGCATAGATGTGGATTTGCAGCCACGCAGCTGAGGTTCCCAGAGGAAGAAACGGCACAGCCTTCCGGACATTGTACGACGCGAGAAAGACAATCAATCCACCAAGAAGCCAACCGGACGCGTGACCTGTCGCCCCGATATTTCCTCTGGAGATCGCCGCAATAACGAACAGCGACAGGACGAGCCCCATCACCAGCAGAATGCCGACTGAACGACGACGAACGAAGTAACTCATCGATTCAGCCATTCCACAGCCACTTCATGGCTTCCGAGATTCAGCCGCACAAGCGCATCGTGCGGGCATGCATTCACACAGGCCGGACCGGTCAGCTGATCGGCACACAGATCACACTTTGTCGCTTTCTCGATCGGTTCCCATTCTTTCATGTCCGGAGTAATCGGAGTGGATTCATCCGCTTCGCAGGAACCCGATACGTGAGTCGGATAAACCAGTTCGCCGCGATCATCTCTGATCTGGACCATGCGAATCGCATCGTACGGACAGTTGTTGGCGCATGCCGTGCATCCAATACAGGTCTGGTCATTGATCACAACCTGGCCTTCCAGCACATTACGATGAATCGCTCCCGTCGGGCACTGAATCATGCAGACCGGGTCTGCGCAATGCATGCAGGCATTGGCAACCATAAAGCGTCCGTGAACTGGTCCATCCCGGAGGAATCGAGGATTGCCATCATGAGTCGCCGCACAGGCTCGAACACAGTCGTCACACCGAGTGCATCGATCCAGGTCAATCAGCATGGATTGCGTGCCGTTGACGAACCGCCGTTCCACCAGAAACTCCAGCAACCCTGGATCCATTTGACTGGATGCAGATTCTGTGTCAGTCAGTCGTTTCATGGACCGGTCCGGCAGACGTACTCCCGCGTCCAGCACAACCTCTTCGAAAACAGCGGTTGGAATCACAACGGCCGTCACGTAACCAATGGCACGAAGTGAGTGTTTGAGATGAACCGGAGCGCCGGTTCGCCACGCTTCTGTGACTTCTTCAACACCGAATGCCTGCCCAGGCGTTAGATAACTGATCGTACGATGGCCATTGTTGTGGACATGGCTCACCCGTCCCAGGCCACTACGGATCAGAATCACTCCGTTCGGATAGTCGCCTTCGCCCGCGATGAGTGCTTCGTGAGCCAGGCTGGTGGCGTTACCCTGCTCAACGAGTTTTGTGAAACGGTCGACTCGATCGAATGAGCCGTACGATTCAAACTCTGCCTCTCGCACGATTCGTTCGTAGAGACTGTCCATTTTCTTCTTTGTCTTCTCCGGTGCCGATTCGTTAACCGTGAGATGTTCAAAGAACGGTGAGTTTCGCAGGAACGTTCGAAGCCCCCAGGTCCGAAACCGTTCATCAATGCGATCGCGAAGCCACGGAACGCGGCTCATGATGTCCCGGATTCCCTGCCAGCGAATCTCCAGCAGTTCACACTCGCCATCGGCGAACACACTGGCCGTCCGTTCGATTCGTCCGAGTGCCGATTGTTCGCCAAAGAACTCAACAGCTTCAACGCGTGTTGTCTTGTAACGATCAACGACAGACGAAAAATCCTGGAGGTACACACGAGTATCACGCCCCTGCCCACGACTCATCGAACTGGACTCTGTCGACCAGGATTCCAGATCACGCTGTTCCGCATGAGGCGACCGGTTCCACAACTGTGAAAGTGCCTCCAGAAAACTCCGACGACGAACGGGAGCCCGCCCCAGCAACTCTGCCGGAAACCGGTTACGCCCGCGTTCAATCTCAATGCGAATTGCGCCCGACAGTAGAAAGAAGGCTGAATTCCCCCAGTCGCCCTGGCGAATGATGATCTCGCCCTCGGTACAACGTCGCAGACACGCGTCATTCCTGAGAATGCCAGCCAGCGGGAGCCGTTTGCTAAATCGTCCGGGATCGATCTGATCCTCGCGAAACAGACGTAGCTTCAACAGACGCTCGACGTCTTCGTCGGTCATCTGATCTGAGAATGGCACTCCCCAGCGATCAGGGCGACTGATTTGAACAGCGCTCATTTCAGTTTCCCGAATTCAGGGTTCCAGAGCATCACCGACAGCATCTCCAAGATCTTCCAGAAACTCAACGTCCAGCACTTCCAGCAGTCGGCCATCGTGTGCCTGGTGGAATTCTGTTGCAAGAGTTTCAATCTTCTTTGCAGCCACCGCTGCATCCGCACGAGTAGGAGATTCCAGTTCGTCGAATTCCTCGAACGTTTCCACAGCAGCCAGCAACGGTGCTACCTGCTCGTCCGTGAGTGTCACGCCATCAGCATTCTGTTCCTCCAGCAACACTTCCGCAAATTCTTCCAGCTCACCGGCGGCATCATCAAAGATTCGCAGCATGGCATCGGCAACTTCACCATCCATTGATTCCTCATCCGGCAGACGAGTGATCCAGTTAAGCGCCACGTTCATCCGTGCGAATTGTTCCACAATGAAGTAGACCCGAACGCGTTCAGCCGGTGATACGCCGCGCCGATTGCTGTCCAGCGTGGGAGCCTTCGCATTGTGATGCTGATCCAGATGAAAGTTGTGCCGCACCTCACCCAGCATGTACGGAATCAATGAGAAGTTCCGGAAGCTGGTGTTGTGCCCGGCTTCTATCAACTGTGGATGCCCGACAATGTGACAGCTCAGACAATTCCGAGCGACTTCGAATTGGCGTTCAGAACGAATCATGCCAGCCTCCTCGCAGTGAGCCACCCGGGCCGCCAAATGGTCTGCTGATTCGTGTTCCATGCGGGTCACATTCGGGCCATAGACGGCGTGACGGTTGAGCCACCCATTCTCACCTCCGGCAGCACCATGGCACGACTCGCACGACGTGCCGGACTCGACAAGTCGTCGCCCAAACCGTTCGGCTTTGGGGAGCGCATGACACGTATAGCACAGATCTACGTTTCCGGTGAGCTCTCGATACCTGGTATCGATGCTGTTTTCAGTTCCTTCCAGCCGGATCGCATTGTTGTTGTAGTGTGCGCTATTCAGCCAGGAAATGTACTCCGATCGGTGACAGTCAATGCACACCCGCGCTCCCACAAAGTGAGAACGATCGGGAAGGACGTCCGTCTGTCGGATGGACACGTCAGCATCATCTGCCGGCTCGTCGTCGGCCTCCAGCGCATAGCCTGTCAGGCCAGCGAAGAGTGGTATGAGAAGCAGCACGACGAGGAAAATCCGTTTTCGCTCACGTGAGTGTGTCATGCGTCGGGTTCCGGTGAGTGAATGCAGGTTTGAATCCAGAACAAAACGTGTTTTCGCAATGGGGTGGTTCTACGGCTGATACGCCTTCCCCTGCGACCTGCCCAGATCATCAACGAGTTTCTGGACTCCTGCAAGGTCGACTTTGTCCTGTTCGGCGACCAGAAGCGTTGCGGCAATCTTCAGTTTGTCCGCCGCCTCCGCCGCGCCCTGTTGATCTGTGAAGCTTCGGCCCAGTGTCAGTTCGCTCACGGCGTCTACCGCAGCGGCAATGTGGTCATTGTCAACGACCGGTGCAATTTCTTCCGCCAGATACTCAAACGCGTCTTCGGCCCGTCCTGCCCAGCCACGACGGCCTGCATAACGTTCCTTGAGGTTTCCTGAATCAATGGCTGCCAGGTTGCGAAGACAAGTCTCCAGTTCCACGATCTTGCCGACGACCAGCATCACACGTTTCCGCTGTTCTGTGGAAACTCCATCCCTGGCATTCAGCAAAGACGGCGATTCGGCATTCTGCTTCTGATCGACCTGAAAATTGTGTCGAACTTCACCCTGCATCCATGGAATCAGATCAAAATCACTGTGCCCCGGTTTGTGCCCCGCAGCCAGCAGTTTCTCATCCGCGACGATGTGGCAGCTGTAACAGTTCCGGGCGAGCGCATACGTGTTTCCGGCACGGATCATCCCTGCACTCTCGCAGTCGGACATTCGCTGTGCCAGATGATCGGCCAACTCGTCTTCTCGATTCATGCCTTCCGCTCCGTAGTTGGAATGCAGATCGAACCAGCCGCTATCACCGCCAGCCGGCATATGGCAGGACTCACACGAAACACCAACAGCACCTTCAAACTGAGCGTCCGGCGTATGAGGCGTGGAATGACACGTCATGCACTTGTCGGTACCGCCGTATACCTGAGCGTACTTCTTGCCCGCACTGGAACTGATACGTTCGTGGTTGCGAGAATGTGTCGACAGACTCCACGCAGTGTATTCTGCCTCGTGACACTTGCGACAGGATACGGCCCCTTTGACTCGTGACGCATCCAACGCCTGATCAGTGGCCTTCGAACTTGTGGATGCAGTGATGACGACTGTGAACACCCCGATCGCTGAAATGAATCTGCAGTTGATCTTCATCGTCCGCTGTTGCCCTGTGTTCACCATCCGCCAACCTCTGCTCTTTCACTTTGTTCAATCAACAGACTGTCGCCTCCTGTGTGACGACTCAAACTGAATTCGATTCAACATTTTTGTTTGCCATACCATTCTACTCGATCTACGGACTCATGTCACGCATCGACTCGCAAGGCACCACCCGGAATGGAAACACATGCCAGACACGATCCATTGGTACAGTCTGCTGTCGATTCCGATATCGGCTGTACCCGACCACTCAGAATCGCGACTTCGCACGAGCCACAGTTTCCTGAACGACACCCAGAATCGATGGGAATCCCGTGCCGTTCCGCCAGGTCAAGCAGGCTGCCTGAATCACTGTCCCACGTATGCTGCTGACCGCTCCGGAAGAACTCGACCGAGAACTGCTCGTCGGTCACGCCGGATTGCGGCCCCTCTGCTGTCGCTACTTGCTGCGAAACGGCAGCCGGTCCGAACGCTTCCGAATGAATCCGATCCGGCTCAACGCCCCACTCTTTCAGCGCCGGAACAATTGAGTTCATCATGCCCGAAGGACCACAAACATAGAAATCGCAATCCTTTGTCGTAATTGTGTCGCGCACGCATCCGAACGTGACGCGCCCGGCACGATCATAATCTCTTTCGATCTGGTCTGTCGACAACGGGACGCTGTACGCCACAGACAGATGAAAGGACTTGCGCGCAGCAGCCAGTTGCTGCAAATGCTCTTTCATAGCGTGGTCAAATCCGTTTCGGACACCGTAGAAGAGCCACACGTCTCGATGAGACTGCTTTGCCACAAGAATGTTGGCCATGCTCAATAACGGTGTGATTCCGATTCCACCTGCAATCAGAACAACCGGGCGGCTGGTTTCCATATCGACGGTAAAATCGCCGCGCGGAGCACGAACATCCAGCAAAGCCCCCTGCTCAACGTTATCCAGCAAATAACTGGAAATCAGCCCAGGCGCGGATGCATCGTCGGCTGCGGGAACTCGTTTGACGGTGATGCGGTACTGCTCCGCTCGTGGTGCATCCGACAAGGAATAGCAGCGAACAATGTCCTTCGTTTCGCCCTGTTTCTCACCAGGCATTGCGAACCGAAACGTCAGGAACTGCCCCGGCAGAAACGATGGCAGCGGTTTTTCATCATGAGGAACAAGATAGAACGAACAGATACAATCTGTTTCGAACACTTTCTGTTTCACTCGGAACCTGCGATAACCGTTCCAGTGCGACTGCTCTTGCTGATGGACGCGCAACGGTGTTGTCGATGCAATCCGTTCGTCGAGCAGAATCAACGCCTGCTTCGAATGAGCCTGTCGGTGTCTCGCTACCCAACGGGCGAGAGTGATCGACTGAACCAGTCGCAACATGACCAGTCCGCAGATGATGGCTCCCACGATCTGCATGAAATCAATTGTTGAAGGAAGTGTAAAGTCTGAGAGAGCATACAGTAGACGATGATCGAACACTGTTCCAACGAGCAAACCAGATAACTCATCCTAGCTAAAACGCAGGCCGCCGACGTTGATCCGTAACAGGAACGCCGTTGAGTGTCAGAATTTCATTTGAAACTCGACTCGGCCACCTTGTCCAACATCGCGACCTTCCTGTTTCGCTACGAATCCATCGACGACGACTATCCAGTGTTCGTCCAGCTTCTTTTGATACCGCACACCGGCTGCAATCGCCGCCTGGTCCGTTTGATCGGTATCCTGCCGACCACCCACTTCAAAGACAACCTGCTGATGGGTGTGATCGAAGAACATCTGATACCCCAGGCTGGCTCCTGCAACATTGCTGGCCTGATTGCCAAGAGGTGCGCCATACCGTCCCAGACCGGCAGCAGAAAACAACAGACCGGTTTGCCCAAGAGGTCCGCCCGCCAGGGTTCCTCGTGACGCCGACGTAAACTGATCGATTGCCCAGAACGAATTCAGGAAGATCAAATCGTGTGTGTGATGAGGCGTCCATGAGAGCTGACTAAACAACAGTTCGCCCTGTCCGGCCAGATTCGTTTCTCCGTTGGTGGGAAACGACGCCAGAATGTGCAGTGACGAATTGTATGTGTTCTCAAATCCGGAGATCCGCCGAATGGCACTCAACCCTGCCACCAGCAAATCATCAACCCCGTTGTCCGACCAGACGTAAGCGACATCCGCATTGACAGTGCTGTCTCGAAAGTCGCTCTCCGTAAACAATCCGACAAGCTGTCCGTCGCTGTCACGAAGATTGTTGCCAGCCAGATTGTTTCGATTGATGTCATTCCACGCGTAGACAGCCGTCGCCCGGAGATTCAGGTTTCCGGAACCGTTGAGTGTATTCCGAGTCATCGTCAGGGCATCAATTCGATCTTCATTCAGCAACAGACCCTGCTGGAACGACATCGGCTGACGACCAATCGAAAAACCGTAGTCGAGTGCACCTGTATCATATGGATCCAGGTCCGGAAAGATTTCGCCAAAGTCACCCTCGAAGAACAACGTCTGAATGTCGCCGTTTAATCCGTCCAGATGACGGCTACGATCAAAATCGTAACCACTGAAGTTGCGAACTGAATTCCGTTCTTCGTCGAACGGTCGGAGGCCCAGTACGATCCGTTCTGTTCCCGACAGATTGAGCTGAGAAAACAGATCCAGGCGATTGGCCCATTCGCCCACGTGCCCTGGAGCTCCACTGTCAAAGTAGTTCATGCCAGTCCGGTAAGTTCCAAACACCCACAGCGCCGGTCTCCAGACCGCTCCGGTCCCGATGCGAACTCCCTGGCTCAGAAATCCAATGTCCAGGAACCTTTCACCCGCTTCGATCAACAGTGGTGGTCGTTCCACTCCCGGCTGAATCCCGATCGGATGATCGTCCAGCTGAGTGTGAGGCTCATCATGAGCCACGCCGAGACAATCGGCCAGGGCTTGTGAAAGCGGTTCGGCAGGTTTCGCGAGTGCCTCCAGAACTCCTTCTGTAATACAACACGCCAGTGATGCTTCTTCTTCCGGCACACATGGGTTGTATTGGACCGCGGGAGCGAAAGGACTGGGGCCGAACATTCGCTCCTCTGCGCGAAACGCCGTCGAATAGGGGAACTGACTGCCTTCCTCTGCTATTGCTTCTTGGCGAGACTCATCTTCCGAAGAGAACGTCGCATACCCGGCAATGTCTTCTGGGAAAGCAACATCTGGCATCACCAGCAACCAGCTAAGAGCAAACGCAATGCGACTAACTCGGCAACGCCATTGCGGCACTACTGAAAGGTCCATGCGATTTTGCTGAGTGATGAATTTCATTCGTGGCCCTGGTCACCCGCGAAGTCGTCGCCGGCAAGTGGCTGTCTACTTTGCTACGGAACCATCACTGTACCGGTTCGTTCATGAACGATCAGGTGCCCGTCGACAACGGCCTTTGCGACCTGACGAGCGCTCATTCCGTAGTCAAATCCGGCACTTGATATTTCATGAACCAGGTTCACCGGAACCATTCCGGCAATCAGCTGAACGCGAATCGTGTACGTTCCGGGGCAGGGAACCTGTCGCCCGCGCAAATGGTATTCAGCCAATCGCACTCCATCTGGTTCGATGTTCTGCTTGTGCTTTCGCGCGCCGATCGGGCGACCAAGGACCGTGAACGGTCTCGTCGCCGGCCGGATGTAGGGCAGAGGATCCAGGGAAAATGGCACGTTGAGCACCTGCTCGCGTTCGCCTCCGCGGATATTCCTGGTCAGGAATCGAGTTTGTAGAGACACTAACTGTCGATCCAGAGGAAGCTCACCGTTATGCACATAGAACGAGTGACTGTCGCGCACGTCTCCGTTGGGATCGAGGTCACCAGATTGAAACACCAGCTGGCCGTTGGGTGCCCACACGTGAACACGCAGGAACACCAGTCGTTCGGCATCGAAACCGGTTGGCACACCGTGGCCAGGCGTCCCGTTGGCGATCTCTACCTGAAATTCAATTTCATCCCGATCACAGTCAGAAACTTCAATCTGTCCCAGCCGATATCCGACCTTCAGAATCTGTAGACGCGCCAGAGTCGCTTCAGCAAGCAGTTCGTACTGTTCCTCCAGAATGTGTCGGGCCGCAATTCGTTTGAGGCGATTGTCCCAGGGAGGAGGAAACCAGCTGTTGTCGGTGACGCTGGCCTCAAATTCTTCCGTTCCCCATCCGCCGGCATCATCAAACTGCAACCATTCGCTCATCGTGGCCAGGCCCTTCTCCTGGACTTCGCCATCTGTCGCCCGATCGATTGTATCGACCTCGTACTCTTCGCGGATTGCGGTTCGATGAATCGGAAACAGGCCGCGATGCACCACAGGGTAATCCGGACCAACAATCATGTGATTTGTGTGCTTGCGAGGAGGTGTGCTGACATTCCCAACAACCGCCACTGGCGCACACACATAACCTTTCGCCTCACCTGGAAACGCTCCCATGTGGCAATCCTGGCAGGTGTGTCCGTGAATCCTGGCCGATGGCGACGTCTTGTATTCTGAGAACGCATCTTCCAGTCGAAAGCCGTTTGGAGCAAAAACATCGTGGCAGGTTCCGCAGAACCCCGGTGTTGTCAGCTGGAAGAACCGATGAGACTTTCCATGAATGTCGCGGCCTCTGACGTCCGGCGCATCATGAGTCTTCAGAACTCCAAAGCGATCCGGATTGGCCAGAACCTGCTGGAGAATTCCGCTGCCGTTGGGACCGTACACCGGCTGATGCAAATCTCCGGGCACAATCGCCAGACGTCCGGCTCCCTTGCCCCACGCCTGGTTGATTCGGTGACAAACGACACAGGTGACGCCTTCACGAGACGTGGGATGACGATTGAGGTTACTGTCCGTCACGGATTCACCAATGGCGATCCCGACGGGCGTGTGACACCGGATACAGAAGTCGCCCAGCGTTCCGGAATTCAGCTCGTTGAGCTTATTCGACATCGCGTTGAATACGGGGCTCAACTGAGCATAAGCATGCGGTGAAACAGACCATTCCCGAAAGTGCTGCGGATGGCATGTCGCACATTTTTTGGCGGACGGGAAACAGTCGTGTTTGAACAGATCCGCGTGAGCCTGATCAATCGCAAGTTCGAGTGCTGCTTTCGGATCGCGGTCGACATCACTGACAGAATCTGCCGATTCTTCGCTGTCTGGCAGCTGAGCGGCACTCAATGCGCACATCACCAGCATCGCAAGAACGATGGTGCAGCAACGCGCTACAGCATTCTGACATGAGTCAATTCCCACTGAAAACCGCCCCTGTTTCAGCATGAAGACTGGTTTTGTCGAATCATCGATTCAGAAAAAAATGCGGAAACCTTACCGCATGTGTCATCAGATGTATCGGTTCATTCTGCGTTACTACTACAGATGAATTGAACTATCAAATGCACTTTCACGACACAGCCCAAGTCGTATGTCATATGGATACGATAGGATCGCTTTAACTACAAATCCGACAATTTCGGCATATTCGAGCAATGGTATGGACTTGCTACCGATAGCGATCTGTCCTTCTTAGAAAAGAATAATGTTGACATTTCGTGCCAAACACCGGTCATCAGATCAACAGATGACATGGCAAATCAGTGCTGGCCAGACGCTGTCGCTCGGCAGGAGTGATAGCAACGATTGCGCGATCCCGTGGGACCGACGGGTCTCAAGAAAACACGCACGAGTATCAGCAACGGTCAATCACTTGATTGTCGAATGTCTTCCAGACGCTAGCAATCTAATCTGGCAGGATGGTCATTCCCTCACGAAGGTAGAACTGGCCTCCGGCGAATCATTCCAGATTGGGCAAACGAACTTTGAACTACGGGAAGCATCTGAGTTAGGCACCATACTTGAATTCGTTGAGGCCCCTGCATCGGCATCAACTGGCAGCAGCATGATGTTGAGTGATGCCGACGTCCGCCTGTCACTCGTATCGCGCAACGCGCCCACGCTTTGGTCCGCACCGGATGAGGCAACACTGGCTTCAAAAGCCATCATGATGTTGCGATAATTACTAAAGGAAGCCAGCCTGTATGTAGTTTTGTGTAGTGAAAGTTCAGACACGGACCAACGCCCAAGTGTCGTCCAGTGGCACATGGATGAGAATGGAGAGCAGCTGAAGTTCCCTAAGTTTAGTGGGCGCGGGTTTTGGTTGTATGAGACAGACAGCCTGTCTCAGAGAATGTTGGTGGAGGATTTGCCTTCGTCGGAGCCGGTCGTCGGTTCGATCACACTTGCC
>Ga0180430_10000026_pt1 | contig 183681 bp, 287 predicted proteins | sample SS_ome_9_FD_132999 | JGI IMG/M metagenome (GOLD analysis project Ga0180430, IMG submission 132999) | Hypersaline lake sediment archaeal communities from the Salton Sea, California, USA - SS_1_S_2 metaG | ecosystem: Environmental > Aquatic > Non-marine Saline and Alkaline > Hypersaline >...
CGGGTATGTGTTGAAAACCTCCATTTACCAGCCTCCTCCATCCGCACTGATGCCAGGAAAAGAGTCGACGACCTCACTCTGATCAGCGCACCCATACGCATCAAGCCTGACCGGTTCGTCCTCGTCGGGATACCTGTTGACAACATTCAACGTTCCGTCCATCACGAGAATCTCAAGGTTGTCTGGCCACCCTTTTTCAAGCCGACGAAGGGCACGCAAAACCTGTTCTGTCGTAAGCTTTTCCATCTACGGCCTCACAAGCTTGAACCCACGCCCCTCCATCAAGGCGATCAGATCCTCCTCGTTGTGATCGAAGAACTCGTCCAGATCGACATGCTCGGATATCGCCTCGATCCCAATGTGATCGAGCATGTCCCCTTCGTCGACCTCCTTGAGGATCGTCTCTTTGTCCATTTCGTCGAGGATCTTCTCCGCCTGATCGTTCAAGTCATAGTTGTCGATCTCGGTCATCCCGACCCGAACCTGATCGCCGCCAACCGGCTCGATCGAAACTGCACCACAGTCAAATTTCAGATTCATCACCCTTCTCCTCTTGAGCCCCTGCAGCATCCCGAAGTGCCGCCATGACCTTGAACCGATCCGAATAGATCTCAACCGAGAGCTTGTCCACCTCCCAGAGGCGCCTGTAAGCCTCCTCGAAGCAATCCTTCGGCCTTTCCTTGACTGCCTCGGCCCCCATGTCCTCCACGACCCTGCAGGCCACAGATCGGACGAGAGCGGCCACCTCACCCTTTTTCATTTGCGTCCCTCCGAAAGCCATGCCGAAACCTTCTCCGGGGACCCCCAGCACTGAGACGGGGCCTCGTTGTACAGATACCCAATGTACGCAGCGAGGTTTGATGCGTTTTCGTCGTCGGCCCTTCCAACAGCCTCCGACAGGTTGTTTTCGAGCACAGCCGTCAAAAAGTCTCCCACAGGACAATGCCCCTCGATATACCGCCTCAGTCCCTCCATCATGCGACGAGGAATGTAGCACCCCCGAAACTCGTACACACTGTCTCTGTCGATCTGAACAACCTCGCCACCGCAGACAGGACATTGCTCCTTGTCAGAAGAAAATCGATCACCACACTGTTCACAATTCCATTCCATCAGTCACCATCCTTTGCGCTATTGCGATCGAAACCTTACCTCGACTGAATACAGCTTCTTTTCAATGATACCGAGGACAATATCAGTCGCAGGATCATCCACTGCACAGTACATGGATTTCTCAAGTATTCTCTTCGTTACAACCAAACCATCCTTGGTCGTCCCACTGACTCCAAACTCTCGTATCTTATCAAGAGCGTCACACAACGGTGCCCCCGTCCCATGAATCAAATCTACCTCCCCAATTAGGAAGTCGACCAACCGATCAACACTGGATTCTGCACCATCTCGAATACTTTTGAGATTTAAAGCTTTCTGCATCAAAACCTCCCGCTGGGATCACCCCAAGCAATCGGTCCTATAATGCCAACTTTTATCGGTTTGTCAACTTGGAAACGAACTCAAGTTCGCAAGCTACGAGGTCACCATGCTCAGCGTCACAGTGTTGGCCGGAGCGGTCGTCCCAGGGGTGCCCGGCGACGTCACCACAGCGTACGAGAGAGCGGAAAAGTCCAGACCGTCCGGGGCGACGATCGTGCGTCGCTGATTCACCGGGATCCTGAAGATGTGATCAGGATCAGTCGTCCCGACCGTGGGCGCCGCGTCGTCGTAGATCTTCAGGTACGCGGCATCGGCCCCGTTGGCCGTGTTGTCCACATCTATCATGAAGATCGATCCGGCAGTACCCGTCACGTCCGTCTGGGCAGTTGCCCCGGCGTCCGTATCCTTGATCAGCTTCGTCCCGACGGGAGAAACCTGCGTTGATACAGAAAGCGTCATCTTTCACCTCTCAGATGCCATATTTCTTGAGCATGGCTTCAATGCTCTTCGGATCTGGTTTCACGCCGTCCAGACGGAGCTTCAGCTCAACAGAAACCTTCCCTGTTCGATCGTCCATGAAGATGGTTGCAATGTTGTTACCATTCCAGACCTTCAGCTCGTCGAGGTTCCTGCGCGTATAAATGCGCTTTTTCTTCAGAGCCTTCTCCAGGTCGATGGCGTACTGCTCGGACTTGGTCATTGCCGATTTGTCCATTTTGCGCTCAATCAGATCCTTCATTTCCTACTCCATCTCCATGTTCTCGACCCATCCCTCCAGTTCCATCTGGGCCGATTCCATGCCCTCCTTGGCAAGCTTCAGGTCTTTGATGAGACCATCAACGATTGGCTTTGGAACCCCAAAACCACCAGCATTTTTCTTGATGCCATTTATCAAGAAACCGATGCCCTGGAGGTATTTCCCAGCGTCCTTTTCCCAGCGTGCCACCATCTTCAGACCGCGTGCCGCCTCGGACAACTCTTGATCCCCGGACAATGCACTTTTTTTCTCGATGAGTTCTTTCATTTTTGCTTCATCTCCGCGCGAACGGTCACCTTGATCGGGGACCAAATTTCAGTTCTTCCACTCGGCCACTTCCGCCGAGCAGGATCGATCATCGCCCCTGCAGGCTTGATCTTCACAATCTTCGCAGACGGCCTACTCCAGGAGTTCCGCTGACCCCACCCCACAACACGCCAGACCCAGTTTTCGGGCTTCTTCAGCCACGCATGAAATTGCTTGCCGATGCCCTTCGTGGACTTCTTGACGAACTCCCCAAACGCTGCCTTCATTCCCTTGATCGACTTCGCGTCAGTCCCGGCCATGTTGAAGTACTGATTCGAAGCAGCAGCCTCGATACCTACCCCTCCACCACCAGCAGAACCGGGCCTCAGAGAGACGTCGAACACGAAAACGGACTTCTTCCCGCTCTCCGACTGGAGAATATTGGAGATGACAACCTCTCCATCGAACCCAACAATCGGATCGATTTTACGGTTCCACTTCTCGCCGTCCGGCAGGATGCCATTCGATAGAAAGTTCTTCGCCCGCTTGTGATCTTCGTTCCCCTCCAGAATCAAGTCTCCGTCGAGAAACTCACCAAGTTTTTCCAGCAACTTTTCCATGGACCCCTCAGATGTACTCGCTCAGCCTCGCGTTCATGCGCCGCTTGCCGTAGTGGTTCGTGATCATGTTTTGAGCCATAGCCCTGGACATGTAGTAGACCTCGGTGTCCCCGGCCCCCACAGACCTGTACTTCTGATGAACCGGATCGACAATCTTGTAGAAGAGCTTCTCGCCGATCTTCCCAGCAACACTGAGTTTGAACTCAGGATGATTCGCCAGGTTCTTCGTCAGCTGGGTCTGATACTTCGACATCGCACGGTTCAGGGCAGTGGCAGCCTTGGCCGATGCGCGAGCATCAAAGTCCTCATCCGGCTCGTACATATCCGCAGTATACAAGCTCCAGTCCTTGGCACTCATGCCGTCGTGCCAATCCCGGATCTTCTTGGCCTCTTCGAGCCTTCTTTCGATCAGCTTTTTCATGCCCTACCTTCCCATTGCTATCTTGAGAGCCCTCAGGCGGGCGTCCTTTGCCGACTTCAGGTCTTTCGCAGCCTTGGACTCGATCGCTCGCTCATACGCCTTTATGGCCGCCGTGTGCGCTGCCACAGCCTTCTTCCATCGCGCAGCGTCGGGGGAGCTTCTGTCCTTTTTCAGCAGACCCTCGATATATTTCCGATCCTGGACATGGAATCCGAGCGTCTGCCTTGCCTCGCGGATCTTCTTGTCAGGCACTGCCTCCAGGCAGAACGGCTCAAGTCGCTCCATCAGAGAATCCAATCGCGGGCTCACATCCTCTGTCTTTTTCGCGATTCCACAATCGTAGTCCGGACTCTTGCAGACGCTCTTGTAGACCGTCGTCACCAGGGAGTAGAAACGATCTGGATCATTCCTCTCGACCGCAGCCCCATACTCTTTGGCCACAATTCCCTTGGCCTTCTGCCAGGCACGCTCACCATCTTTTCCGGTTATCCATGAAGGCATTGATCACCCTTTCAACAATCCTTTTATCACAACCTTGAGGATCATGCCCAGCGATTCGCCGACTATGACGAGAAAATCGTTGACTTTCTTCTTCTGATTAGCCTCGGCATTTTGCATGATTGCCAGGGCATCGCTGCGTGTCCGGAGGTTGACGAAAGAGAGATCCGGCTCCTTCCCCTGAGACATCCGCTTGAACGCCTTCCTGACGCTCTCGATCCCATCCAGGCCATGCTTCTCTACCGCCTCCGCAATCATCTCCATGACTGTGGTCTTCCAGGGCTCGTCGATCATTTCTCGGATCTCTCCGATGCACCTCTCCGCCTTCTGGAATTCTCGCGTGTCCGAAGCCCTCACCAGGTTCTCAAGCAAGTCTCCCCAATTCATGGCTCACCTCTTCGTGAATCGCTTCTCGAACGGATCCTTCCCAGGGCACTCTACACGAACCGTCCCCTCAGAAATCCGCTCAACATCACATCCCGGATACTTCGTCCTGGCGTACTGCACCGCAGGATCGCACCCGAAAAAGAAAATCGAAAAAACAAAAAGCAAAATCCTCATCTCAATCTCCTGCATCAACCCCTGCATCCAATTTTATCTCATCCGGAATCGGCATGACATCAAATTCTCCGACGCCTGGACACAGCGTGTTTGGATCCGGAATCTCGGGCGGATCCTTCGGTGGTCGCTCATCCGAGATACCTCCCAGGTACCGCATGAACGCCGTGTGGTACGCCATCCTGGACTTCACCACGAGAATCGTATCCGCCAAGTCCTGACACTCTGGGGTCGTGAACGCCAACACCCCGCCAGAACCATCGCACGCACAAACCGCATCGATCAGCTCGATCCCCCTCTCGACCTGCTCACTCGAAGCAGCCTCGATGAAAGAAATCTCGGACGCATACACCTCCGGATCCCGGACAGCAGCACCACACCCTTGCACGATCAATGACGCGAAAAAGAGCGCCGTGAATATCGCAACCAGCTCGCGAAGAACCCTATAGTCCATCATGATGAACCTCCCGCTCCGCGAACTTGAGTTCGCCGAAGCTATGAAATCGTTCCGGACGCCGTGTCTCCCCCCGACGTCACTCCCGTCACCTCAACCTCGGTGTTCGCGACCAAGTAATCAATGATCGCCTGCGCCTCCAGGTTGATGGCTTTCGCATCCTTGTTAAGGGGATACTTGCTACCCCATGCCTCTTTTCTTGCCCGCCCGATCGCACCGGCCAGGCCCGTTCCGGCAATAGCATCTCCAACTTCCAGCGCCATCAATCACCCCCATCTTCTGCAGCTTCGCAAGCCTTCTCCAGGAGCTTCAGGGCTGTGCTCATTGCCTGGGCATGACTCCCGCCATACCTCTTCGCCAGTTCCTGGAAGGCATCAAACGTCTGTCTTGGCATCATCACCATGACCAGATCGTCAACACCATCTTCAACACCCTGTGGATTCTCCTCTGGCTTCCCGGGAAACTCCACAGCTTCTCGCTCGCTCCAACCATACCCAACATTGGATTCTTCCTCTCGCGGAACATCCACAGCTTCAACCCGGCCATTCTTCGCCTTCAACCCCATCAGACAGGTCCTCCTCCCCATCCATCAAGACCATTCTTCGGACGCGCACCACCACCCTCAGCAATCTCACGACTCTGAAGCTTCGACTCGAAGTCGAACTCTTGCTCAAATCCAACCTGGTAAATCGTCCGGTTGATCGGATCCTGCACCACCTGGCGAAACGTCAGCGAGACCGTTGCCCTTCGCGGCGTCCCATCCGGGAACAGCAAGTTGTAAGTCACATCACACCCCGTCATCACGGCATAGATCACGGTGCTTCCGTTCGCATCCCCAATCGGAACCCCGGGCACATATAGCATTGCGATCGGGGGCGGATATGCCGTCTTGTACCCCTCGATGTCCCGGTAACTCGGATAGCAAAACGCCCGCAAGTACCGAACCTCGGCTGCCACATCCACATTGTACGGGCGGTTGTCCTTCAGGTATTGAGCGCTCGGCGTGTTGAGCTGGAACGGGTCCAGGACGTTCTCAAAAAAGGTTCTGGACGCAACCGGCTTCATGAACCTGTGAAGATTGATATCGAACGTGATCGTGCGCCCTCCGTTGCTCGACCACTGAGCCAAAGAATGCGAGGACCCTGGGATCTCCTTGAAATTCCAACCGATCTCGATCGAATCGGAGATGCTCTCCGGCCAAAACTGAAACGTCCTCTCCGGAAGGAAGTTCACAATCTCCCCATCCACTGGATTCACCCCGGCAATGGACATGGCTTTGTAGTCCATACCCTCCGGGCCACTCATGATCGCCTCAGTCACCGCACCGAAGATACCCAGCGCCATATCAGCCTCTTCCCTTTACAGCAGATATCCTGAAAATCTTAGCGATATCAGGACCACCCAGATCGCTCTCGGGTGCAATCCATATGTTCTCCCCGTCAAACACCGGGCGATTCCTGCTCCAATCCGTTGGGATGAGCGCTCCAGGACTTCCAACAGCAAACCTGTCCCGAACCGTCGCCTCGTACGCATCGTTCGAACTGGCATCGAATCCGGACGACCCAAGGTACCCCGAGTATTTCAGGAACGTCCCAACGGGAACCTTGTCCAGCCACGGAGACCCGGACGGTCTGTCAGTACCATCTCCATCCCTCATGACCCAGAAGTTCACACCATCAAAACATGTTCCACCGAGCCCGTCTGACGATGCCGTCTTGATTTCGTTATACTGACGGCTTGCAGACGCATCGAACAGCGTGATTGTCACCGCTGAACTGTCCGAGCTTCCCATTCCGAAGATCCAGATGGTATCTCCGTCCCATTCCATGCCAGTTACCAGCGCCTTGGTGTCGTTCCATGCCCTGGCAACTCCGTACCAATTGGCCACGCTGACCGTCGTAGGATCAGAGATGTTCACATGGAACGCCATGTACATGTTCGGATCGGAGTTGCTCGTTGTGGCGACCCCGAGGGCAAACACCTGCTCACCATTTGAAACAAGAGGTCCTACCCCATAGAATGCAGCGGGCGTCAAAGCACCAGGCGTTCCACCGGCAATCGTAGCCTTGATGTCCCCAGCTCCAAGCGTAGGAGCCGTCCCATCCTTTGGAACTATAAAGATGCCCCCAGGCGTCCCAACCCCACGCATATCCGTCCAGTTGTCACAAGTCGCAAGGTTGTCATCATCCGCGACGATAATGTCGTCCGCGAACGGAATGTGGTTCTCAACCGCTGTCCCACTCCCAAGAGAGACACCACTCGAACCCCAGCCCGACTTAATGGAAACACCAGTCGCAAACTGGTTCATCGTCACAGCGAAGACACGATGTCTATCGATTCCAGACCCCGTCAGGTCTGTATCCCTCAGACGAAGGTAGATGTTCTGTCCATCACAGCACATTCCAGTGATGTACCAATCCCACGCAGGAACTTCCGTGAAAATTGTCGTGATATCCAACGTCAGAAGATCAGTGAAGTCTTTCAGATTCAACGCCGGATTGTACGACTCAGGGGAATACTCGATGATCCTGAGGAGCGCATCATCCTCTGCGTAGATAAGAACCGTGTGGCCATCCGAAGCCCGCCTTGAGGCGGTCAGGTATCGAACCTCTGTCGAAATAGTCTGGATATACGAAGCAGACGGAACACCGTCTATCATCATATCCTTGCGCCAAAACGCACGCGCAGCGACATGCTCATCTGTCCTGAGCAAAGGGTTTACTCCACGGTTACTCTCGTGCTCACGCACCAACGCATCCTGGACGTCCTGGACGCTCACGCGACGATCCCACCCAGGCGGGTACAGGGATCTTTTGACTGGAACGTTCTCAGCATGAGCAGTTGTGGTAATCGGCGTCTTCTTGACCGGCGTCTGATCTGTCGTCAAGCTCGTCTTCTTCAGAGCCATCCAGACTGTCATGTCGATAGTGCCGGTCGTGGAATTTGTATCAGCTTGAAAGACGAGCCTCGGGTTCGAATAGAACCCATTCGCATCGGCATCCACAGACGGGTCGATCGGAGCGCCACCGCCAGACGGAACAATCGTAAGAAGCCTAAGTGCTCCCCCATCCTCGTATGCCGGAGCGTTCCCATCTCCATCTACCAAGCGGAACATCTGGAGCGCCTGGTCCAATGTTCCCGTCCCAACATAGACATCGCCGGTGATGTCGATCGAGGTCGGAACAACACCCTGCGATTGTGTCACGGAATACGGATCCGCGAGGTACTTCGCCAGGATGTCGTCCTGTGTCAGGAAAGGATTCGTCGCGTCCGGAGAAGAGGCGTTGTTCATAGCCTTCTTCTGGTCTGCAGTTGGGGTCGCCCATGCCGCCGCAGACGTCATGAGCCCGAGAGGGGCATCCCCAGCTGAAAGTGTGAGCCCAGTCTCATCAGGCGTCGGAATGGGGTACTTCCTGACAGCGATCACATCCGCTAGAACCGAACCACTCGCAATGTCGAAGTCGATCGTCGTATCCCCCGGAGTCACAGGGATCCGACCAACCAAAATCACGTCCAAGTCATAGTTCGACGACCCGGAGTCGTACGGATCCTCATCGGAAACGTTGTACGTAGCCACCGTTGCCGAACCGATCTGGTACACGGCGTCAATGTAGACGTAGAGGTAGTTCACCCCTACTCCGATAGGGAAGAATCCCGCATCGATTGGAATCTCGACATCGGCAGTCTCCCGAACGGAGAGTGCCCAGCCCTCGTTCGAGGCATCCAGGTACTCGGAGTAGATCGCGAACGAATCCTCGTCCACACCAAGAGAAAGCGGATCTATTGCAAGCCACAGGCTCGTGTTTGGGGTCGCCGATCTCCTCGGCAAGAACCCTCTGTAACACCCCCTTGGGAACGCCAGGGCCTTCTCGTTGACCCCCTCCGTCACATAGGTCTCTTTGTGGCGAAGTTTGATCTTGCTATCGACGATAGAAACTGGAGTATTCAGCATTTACCTTACCTCAAATACTTCGAGACGGTGAATGTGAATCGCACATCCCCCGCCGTTATCGGACCGTTGTCCGTCGCCTCTATTTTGACAGGCGCGTTGTTTCCGATCAAGGACGTAACGTCGAGATCCTCTACGACACTCGTCCAGTTCTCTTCATCATCCACATTCGTGCTCTGCGTCGCCGTCCAGACAACAGCAGGAGAGTCGTCATACAAACGCATCGTCTGCGTCTGCCCGGATCCCATGTTTCCACGCTGCTCGACAGTCATCAGAATCTGGCGCGGGAAAATGTACACGGACCCATCCGCAATAGAACTCGGAATCACGCCAGCGGTCTCGAAGACAGTGTCGCCATTCGCATCAAGGTCGCTCTGAACGTCAACGATCACATACTCGGCATCATTCGCTGTCGAACCACGTACAGAAATCGTGTCATCTACAAAGATCGCATCACGGTAATCCCCGTTGATGGTAAACGTATTGTTGACCAACGACACCCCGTCGATATCCGAAAGCTCATCCGAGTAGAAGAATCCAGTGTATCCATTCCCGATCAGATCCTGAATCGTGTTGCCACCAGAAACGTTCTCCAGATCGTACCGCTTGATGATTGCCCAGTCGACGATCCTTGCATGAATAGGAACAAGCGTCGTCCTCAGCCTGGACTCCCCTGGTACACGTTTCGGATCAATCTTGTCGCGAATTCTCTCGATGGCAGCGTCTAGCTTCGCCTCGGTGTCGTAGAACTCGTACGCCTCATCAGTTGGCGAGATCTCCGCCCGAATTTTGTATGACTTGCAGTACTCGCAACTTGAGACATCCACCCCGGGGTAGTACCGGATCGCGGTATCGATCCACCCCATCTCACCATCAGCAACCGCGCTCGATATCGGGTTCGAAACCTCGACAACAGTGTCTCCGCCCGAAAGAGTGACGGCCACCACATTGTACGTGTTGTCGTTCCCAGTGGATCGCATGACAGTTACAGGATCTCCCGGGGAGAGCGTTGAAGTGTGGTCCCCGGAGATAGTGAATTCCTTTGATCCAACATTGACACCGACAATATCCGCGTGCCCAATGCTCGGACCAGGGAGAGCCGATCCACCAGAGTCCACCCCAACACCGATGATGACGTCCCACTCGCCGACATCCTCATCGGTTGTTGATCCAGAAGAAATCTGGACAAACCCAGACGCCACATCGTCGATCCAGAAAACAGAATCATCCAACGCAGGAGGAACCCCTCCAGACTTGTTGTACTCAGTCAGACCGAACGGCCCCCTCCTCCAGTTGAACGCTTCATACTGGCATCGCATAAGCCGGACCGTGACCCGGTACCCAGCCTGAAATCCGTACGAGGAGGCCTCTGACGTCGTGAGCTGCACAGATGCGACGATCCCAGCTGCATCCCGAAGAACGGCAGACGACGGATGCGGAGCCGGATACACATACCCATAGGACCCCTGTGCCACATCGAGACCGTACCCGAGACCGATCGAGAACCCGTCGGCAGAGGTGTCCTCGAACATGAACGCATTGTCCATCAAGGTCACCCACGCAGACGTGTCAGGGTCATAGAACAACTCGTCACCAGCGATGTCGTCGAACAGGATCCTTCTGGGAACCAGGTCCGTATACAGCTGCCCACTGTAGATGAACCGGTTCAACGGTGGAGCCGAAAGCCAAGTGTTCACGTTAGCAATGCTCCACATCGACCGCGTCACAATGTCAAACAGACTGATCTCCCCACGGATCCTGTACGAGTCCGCCGTGGACTTCAGGCCGTAGTACTTCGTCAAGTTCGCAATCGTGGATCTCTGGACATTCTCTGGATCATTCTGGTCGTTCTCAAACGCGAAGTCGCGGGCCAGCCGATCAATAATCCTCGGCGGGTAGAACGGCAGGTAGTACCCACGAACATACCATTTTGCGTCGATCGAACTGTCCACCACCACAGTGTCACCACCAGGGATATTCAGCTCAACCTGGCCCGTCTGGTAGTTGATCGTCCCGTACGAGGTCGTCGTGACCAGCTGTCCTGTTCCAAATTCCCACGCGTTCGAGGCCGCACCGGCCTCTGTGGCGCCATTCTCATTCGAATAGGTCACTGTGGTCGTGGTCGCGGATATGACCCGAAAAACGCCATCGTTGGACGCCGTACCGTGAACCCGAACCTCCTCACCAACCTGACTCGATGAGAACGGGGCCGAGGTATCCGTCAGTGTGACCGTGGATCCGGAGATCGAGAAGCTGATCGTCGCGCCAGAGTTCGAAAGGGAAACACCCTGAGGGTACAGGTTCCCGGTCTCATCGGAAGACCCATCTGCGGCATCGTACAGTCTGAATCGCTCTCCAGCAGATACCAAATCAACAAGCATCCGGAGCTTGGCGTTCGCAACCAGCCATGGAGGAGGCCCGAACGTGTCATTGAAATCGAGACGGATCGGCTTCTGGAGAAACTCCACGTCAGGGGTTCCCGTTCCGTCCCCGGATCCGATCGCCGTCCAGTTATCCCTCCACGACACATCGTCCGAGAAATAATCGAAGAAGATCTGTAGATCTCCCCCCTTCACCCAGACCTCGTTCGCCTGAGAAGAACTCGCGATATACGGTGTCTCCGGCCAATCGAAGCTACGCGTACGCACGCGCACAACCTCGTACCGCACCTCATTCCAGTTGCAGTCCCACCACCGGGCAACTTTCGAAATAGGCGCATACGGCCACCATGGCCACCACTCGGCGAGTACATCTTCATCCGTAGACGGAGCGTCATCCTCGTCATGGTTCGGCATGTCCGCATAGAGCTTCTCTCCAACGAGACGGACAACACTCCCCCAGTACGGATCGTCGTATGAGAATGCCTCTGTGAAGTAGAACCACTCCCCCTCGCCCTCGCGCGCGCGAACCTCGTACGGCTCCCGCTGCTTCGGAAGGCTGGCTATCTGCTGCAAAAACGTCTCGCACTCATCGCCCCACGTCTTCATGAGGCTCTCAAGGTACCCGTCCGAATCAAGGTCTCGATGCTCCTTTGGCATCTTCTCCCAGAAAACCTTGCGGCCCCAGTATCCCTGGCCGAAGAATCCGTAGCTATTTGGATCGCTTGGACCTACCACTTTACCCTCCAGACGAACTCAAGTTCGTTCTACTCCATGATGAACGTCATGAGCACAGTCAAGTTCTCAGCATCTCCAGTTCCACCAGCCAAAGTGATGTACAACTCGATGAAATCGCCGTAATCAATGTCCTGCTCAGTGAATGCCAAACCAAACGAACCAACCACTCTCCATGTCTCATCAACGTCCAAGAGGCCAGTGACAAACGGATACCGGCCGTTAAATAGCATATAGAGCTTGGGGTCAGACGTGGAGTCCGCATCGGTACACCGCACCTCTACGGCAGCGATATTTGCCTTGCCTCGCCTCCACTTGAAGTATTGCCCGTTGTCATCATGCAACAGACCGTCAGGATTGAGGACCCGGGTCCAAACGAGGGTTCCGCCACCATCCGAGGTGGTATCCCCGACACCTGTATTCCAAGTTGGCTCCGAAGCCCCAGATGTACCAGCCGTAGTGCAAACGTAGCACTCAGCAGGCTCGGCAGCTGGCCTAACAACATCTCCAAGAGAATAGGCTGTCGTGGCGGCCCATAGGACTTGAATATTCTGTGTGTCGTCACCAAAGGTACCGGGGACGTAAAACTCTTCTGTGACAACGTTTTCTTTTCGAAGGACCACTATGGGACGAAGACCCTGGCCCATAGCCTTGCCGTAGTGAGAGGCAAGCTTGTAGTCCTCAACCCGCGTCCAAACAAGAGTTCCCCCCCCATCTGAAGTGGTGTCCCCAATGTCCGTATCCCATGTCGGCTCTGTTCCGCCAGACGTACCAGCCGTGGTGCACTCATAGTGATCACCAGCTGTGGACTGGACCAAGTCGTTCAAGGAATATGCCGTGCTGGCCTCCCAGTCTGGAGGATCTGTGACCTCTACTATCACTCCGTAGTCACCACCAGGTGTGGTAGACCACGTGACACCGACCCCTTCTTCAATTCTCCCATCCGGGTCATTCGAAACCGGATACTGGAAGAGATGAGATGTTTTCTGCCTACCTTGGACACTAAGGACATACGAGCGGTATGGGTCGAAATCATCAGGTGTATAAGTCGAGTCAATAATTGTCCTGTTAGGGCCGATCGCCGTAAGGTTCCCCTCTGCCCCACTTGGTACGTGCTGCCAAAAGACTCCCCTCGTGTCCTCAGGTGTACCCGCATTCGGGTCATACCATGTTCCAAGGACGCTCGTAGCCAGCCAGTAAGAGTTCGCTCCAGCATAGTACGCAACGAAAACGACTGAGCTTCCAGACGTGTCGGTCTCCAGCTCGGCGGTTGGCGGCATGAGAGTTCCCACCTTGGGAACAAAAATGATATCCCCCGATCCCCCCGTCGCCGCAGCAATATTGACGTTATATGTCCCCTCGAAACTCTCGATCAGAACGGTGTACCCAGTCATGTCCGAGTCTTCGATCTTCGGGAGAGTAATCGACGCATCCCCAGTCAATGACGTCGCTGCAACAATCGACTGGTCGTCCTCCTTCGTCAGAGCGAGTGATGTGCTCCCACCTGTCAGCAACACCGTAGGAGCCCTTCTCCATCCATATTGCTTGTGGACGTCCTGGGCAACGTCATCGAGCAGCCAGTGAGACAGATCATCAACTGTTGGATCGTACGGCGTTGCCACCCTGCGGTAGTCATCGTAGGCTGCGATCTTCACCTTGCAGGTACCAGTTGTAAACGTGTCATCCGTCTGAAAAATCACCCTGCCGATGATGTGGATAGAAAGGTTATCGGGAACGCCTCCCCCCCCACCAACGTGATCCTTCCACGAGTAGCGCCTCATGAAATTCAGATCATCGGAGTCCGTCATCCCCTGAATCATCATCAGCGGAGCATACGGACAGTTTGTCGCAACGATGAAATACGGCACGTAGTTTCCATCAGAAGCCTCAGTCTGTGACCCACTGTTGTCGTAAGCCACACGCCCGGTGCCAGCGATCAGGAACGGAAAAGATGCCCCGGACCCATTCTCCGAGAGATCAAACCCAGTAGCCGTTGTATGAAGGACAGGCATCTCGGCAAAACCGAATCCGGATCCCGTCTCAAAGGGATATCCCCAGGCTTCACCACCATTCGAGTTCACAATGCCGACAGCGCTACCGATGACAATGGCATCAAGATCCCCCATGTCGAACCGGACGTTGTTGTCCCCCTCTGTGTCGAGGGTCCAGTCCTCAGGGTATCCACCATCCACAACCTGAACCCCACTCCAGAACTGCCGGAAGAACGTCTCGGCAGCCTCAGGGAAAGCGCCAGGAGGTGTAGTGTCCGTCAACAAGACAAGTCCGTCGGTTGCGTTGGAGTACACATCTGTACACCGCACAGTGTTTGCCCCACCAGATGTCCCAACCGAAATGCTCGGTGTGACCTCCGAGAAATCTGCAATCCAACGAAACACCTGATCATCCTCTCCTGTTCCAGCCGGGGTCCAGGAGTCATCAGTGTAGTCCCCGGCCGACACCGTGATCAGCCGACCCTGGATGTACATCTCGAAATCTGTCTCCACAGTCACCGTCAGCTCATGCGAAGGACTATCCCAGGAGAGTTGCCACTTTCGACCACTCGCTCCACTGGCCACATGCAGAGATCGAAACATATTGAGAGGCACCAGCGAATCGACGGGCTGACCGTCAGCGTTATACTTCACCAGATTGTCCTGGGTGGAATCCCCGCTCGAACCATCGAACGAGCTGTACCTGGTCGCCGGATCGTCGTCGTCAACATCGTACCAGGTCCCGAGCCCCTCGGACATGACCCATGCCGCCCCGTTGCTCTCCAAGACGATCTTGGCCCCGTACGCATTCGCTCCGATATTCTGGATGCTTCCACCGGACTTGTTGATAATGATCGCCGAAGGAGCCTGGACCTCGATCGTCCCCGTCCCCGAGACCAAAACAAGCGTCAACCTCGTACCAGCAGGATACGTGTCAGTGTTGGGAATCTCAAACGTCGCCTTCCCACCAGAGACATTCCCAGCAAACGTCCAGCCCCACTTGTTCTCGCCGACCGAATACGGAGTCGTAGTCGTCTCGACATATATCTTGTCCGCATTGTTGTTGAATCCCATGATCTACTCCTATGAAGCGTTGTCGAACTGAACCGCAACAACCTTCACTCGCGCTTCCCACCGGACATTTCCAGCAGTCGAATCGCCAACAGCCATCAAACGCACACGAGGTGTCCCCGAAGCGTCGTAATACTCAAAGTAGGCATCCCACGAAGCCTCATCGTAAACAGACGACATGTAGTGTGTCTGCTTGTCCTGTGGCGACGTGATGATCGATCTCGATCCGAGGTCATCATCTTGGAAAACAGCCTTCACCGTCCACGTCCGATGGACGATATTGTTGTTCGCACGCTTGGCAATGATGTCAGCCTCCAGGAACATCACGCCGACGTTCCCATTGGCCTGGATCACAATGCCGTCCGGATTCACCAGCTCCGTCGGAGTCGTGTTGCTCGTCACCTGAGCCAGCTTGAGATGAAGCGGAATGTTGTCCAGCGCATCGAAGCAACCCTGGGCCTGCTCCTGCCCAATCAAGGCGCCCGTGTAAGAGGATCCATCAACCTTGATTCCCTCTGCCACGTCCGCAAGCTCGACAGCGACGTTGTCCAGGGTGAGAGTGTTCGTTACCGCCAGATCCCCGTACGTGTTTGCGTCCACCACGAGATCCCCAGGCGTGCTTCCTGTGACCCCATCCCATCCGATCTTCCAATCTTGCTCGATGGAACAGTTCCCGACCTGCAAATCATTACTCGCGCCACCAATCGATCCCGCATACCCCGGAGTCGTCCCCGTGATCGGGTCCATGGTGTAATCCACATCCCCTGCAAAAGAGACCCCGTTCGCAAGCAAGAAGCTCGTGCAACCACAGAGATCATGTTTGATCTGAGAGTTGGTGGCAGCCAGGATGATGAAGTTCGGATCGTCAGCAAAAGAACTCTCCCGCTGCCCACCAATTCGCCCACTGCTAAAAGCGTACGGCTCATACGGGTAGCACTCATCCATGAAGAGAACGAGGCCGCCAGTACACTCTCCGGCCCCGGTGGCACCAGACTCCAGGTTCAGGATGTTTCCCTCTCGAACGAAGCACTTGTCGATCGAGAGCCACCGGACGTACGGATCAATCGTCCCGTTCCCGGGAGCATCGTTCTTGCAGTCAATGCTCGCCACCTTCATGGCCAACGGAGTGATCGGCGCAATCGAGAGGACCGGGATGTTCGTGAGCAAGCTCTGCCCGTACCAATACTGGATGTCGTATCCCCAGATGAGTTTCCCTGTGATGTCGACGTTGTCCCCAGTAATCCGCATATCCAAGCGATACGGAAGCGTGACATCCGCAGAATACGTTCCAGGAGCCACCATGAAAACGAGAGGCGTACTGAACTCAGCGTAGCTTACAGGAGCCGAGATAGTGGATGCAGCATATGCGATCGAGGCAAACGGATTACCAACCGAACCATCCCCAGTCAGATCGCTTCCGTTTGTGGCATCGACATGCAGCACACCAGTCCCCGTCGGTACCGAAGACGCCGGAGCACTGATCTCCAACTGCTCGTTCGCACCGGGATTCAATTTCGTCAGGGTGATATTCGAACCAGCAGCCAGCTTGCTCTGGAGATAGTTCGCCAGGGTGTCCGCCGCCGAGATCTTGACCTTGTCGGTCGCAGACCCACTTCCACCTGCCGCCCCGAAGAGCTTCTGAACACCACCGCCAGCAGCTATCTCCGCTCCGTTGTACCAGATGATGTTGTAGGAATCGTCCACGTACCCGACCGGCACGATTTCCGGATCATTCGACACGCTCTGCGGGTACACCTCCCAGGAGGCCGTCTGCTGCCCAACAGCGCCAGGCGTGAACGTGAGCCCAAGTATAGAGTCGGCCTGCAAAGCAACGCTCTCCTGCGTCACCACAATTTCCGTCAGAAGATTCCTGGAGACGAACTTCGCATCTCCCTTCATCTCCAAGATCCAATCCCCAGGAGTTGGCTCGCGGACCTCGACACTCGGCAGATCCTTCATGATGAGCTTGGAGTTGCTCATCACCGCAAACACCGTCGCGTCAATGTTCGCCGTCAGATCGGCGAAACGCTCCTGCCACTTCTGCCAGTCAGCATTCCACGCTGGTATCGGCCACTGAAATCTTCTGGTTTCGTCAGTCATTTTGAATTACCCCGAATACAGGACGTTTCCGTCCTTGTCCCTGATGATCAAGGAGCCGAAGCTGATCACCCTATTGGTCTCCGTCGGCACAAGGTTACCCTCCGCGTCGAGAGAGGAAGCAGGCCCAGTGATCTCAATGTTCACACGAACAACACCGTTCAAGGCTTCCACATTCTCGTACAACGTCGAGAGATACAGCGGATCATTGAAGTCTCGCTTCTTCAGCAGCCCAATGACGGTCGCAACCGCGTCGGACACGACTTCGGACTCGACATACGCGGCCTTGTTCACCTCCAAGAGCATGGCGATCTCAGCAGGAACCAAAAGCGAACTCCCGTCCACCACCTCCACGTGCTGTGTCACTTCCTTGATCTCATCCAAGCGCGCCTGCAGGCCAGTGATCAACCCAACCGAAGGCGCTGTATAATTCCCGTCCGTATCCAAACTCAAGATCGGAACCTGGACGAAGTTGCTCAGGCAATCCGCGTTGAACAACTCGCCAACCCGCTCCTGCATCTCTCCGTTCAGCCCACCAATCGCACTCACGTTGTCATTCAGAAGTGTCGCCTGGCCACTAATCGATGCCGCCAAATCGATGATGCCACCGCTGCCATTCACGACATCGTCTATGTCATCCTTGTCGGATCCCATGTCCGTGATGATCGTCGGAATCGTAACATCCGGAGCCCCTGTCGGAGACGGATCGGCGACAACAAGATTCGCTGGAGTCAATGCATTGTTGATCGCCGACCCCGAAGCCGAAGCAGCACTGGACGCACTCGTCCGCGCGTTCGAAGAGTACGTGTATGCAGCATTCACGTGCCCGTTGATGGTCCCAGTGTACGAAAGAAGCTGGGCCACCTCCGTGGGTGTCAAACTGGAGAGGGTCCCAATGTAGGTCTCCAGATCCGAAATCTCCGTGATCGCATCCTGGCACTCGTCTGCAGAAAGCTGGGCAGATGATTCTGCACTTCTTCCCTCAGAACGTGCGGTCTCACAATCCGTCGTAGCCGTTCCGATGTTGGTCTCAAGCCCAGACCGAATTGTCTCCAAATCCGTCAGATCGTCCGTGAACCCATTCAGGGGATCGACAAGATCAGCAGCCTTGCTATTGAGGTCAGTCTCAAGAGCAAGGGCGCCAGTGTATACGCCGCCGCCGTTCAGGTAGTCACTCAGATTCTGGTCGATGTTCCCGGCCAGCGTGTTGAATACGCTGTCCTGATACGCCCCACGAGGATTGAAGGCAAACGACTTTGCAACAGTTCCATACGTCGGATCCGAAAAGCTCTCAGAGAGAGCCTCGTAGTCCGGCTGCGTGATAGCAGCACCACGCGCAGCAAACGAGAACGGAGCCAGCTTCTTTGCGCGCTCCGGATCCTCTGGATCCTGTCCGCCGTTCGCCTCAGTGGCATTGTCCACCGTGAACGCAACTTCATCTCCGCCGATGAAGAGCGTGTCGATGGAGGACGTGATCGAATTCGCCTTCACATTTCCAAGCTCTCCCGCAACAATGACGAACCGAATCTTGACCTCGGCCCCCTCCGGCGGAACGTTTCCGGCAATGCCGTCACCGAACTGAACGATCGGCGGACTGTCGTTGTATCCGACCTCGTACTGGTTGCTCTTCTCGAACTCCAGGAACTCAACCTCATCCCAGAGAAGTCCGTCCACCCAGACATCCACGGTCCCGTCCCCAAGGAAGCGATCGTCAGCAATATTGGTCAGCCGATACTGCTGATTCTTCGATCCGTCAGACGTGTACGAAAGGAGCCTCGTCTCACCCTGCCGAACAGGGATCTCAATCGTGTCTCCTGGAGAAAGCGCGACCGGCTGGGAGTACGCAGCATAAGACTCGTAGATCAGTCCATTCGGCCCCAGGAACTGCCATCGAGCAGGCAGAATAAACGGGCCGGTCGTCCCATCCGTGAAGGTCAGCGTCAGGTTTGTGGAAGACGAAGAAGCCGCCCCCATCTTGTACCCAATCTGCTTCACCAAACGCGCTACAGCCGCTCGCGTACGCGCGGTATCCAAGAAGCAGTCGCTCGCCGTCCTGTCGAGATAAAACTGGAGCTGCTGAATGGCGTAGGCCATCAGCTCGATGAACATGATTCCCTGAAGCGTCGTGGAGTAGTCGTTGTAGACGTCCTCGTATTCGATCTTCAATCTCCGAAAGAGGGAGTCGTAGATGCTTGGGTAGTCCCGCGCAGCGTACTTGACCTCATTCAGAGGGGTCAGGTCTTGAACCAGTGGGTTGTAAGGATCCGTCATCTATCAACTCCTCACGGATTACTCTGAATTGTCCCGACGTTTATCGGGACCTGCATGTTCGCAGCCTGGTTTGCCACCCTGTAAGAAATCTCCAGGATGATCGTCGACTGCGTCTTGTCGTTGTTCTGCTGAAGTGTCGGAACCACCCTGAGAACTGTCACCTCCGGGATCCAGGTCTGGATCGCCGCCACCACGGCAGACGATATCTTCGCAGCAGTGATCGGAGTCAGATTGTCGAACACGTAGTTGTGGATTTCCACCCCGTAGTCCGGGTTCATCACGCGTTCGCCCTTCGCCGTCAGAAGGAGAGATGAAATCTTGTAGAACGCCACTCTCTTCGGATCCGCAAGAGCCGGGAACCCAGATGGTCCACGCTGGAACGGGAACGCCAGCGTCTTCACGGTGTCCGCGCTCGAAACTGGAGGTGGCTGGTATGCAGTCGGCATCGCTCTATCCTATCAAAGCGAACTCAAGTTCGCACTCCATTTTCAATCCAGAGGACACGGTGGAACCTCCGGTGTCTCGGGCAATTTTGGCGGCCTCGGGATCGAAAACGGCGGCTGTGGGATCGGCAGCGCAAGTTTCAACCCCGGAACATTCAGCGTCACCCCCGGAATATCCGGGGCACCAGGGACATCCGGAAGCTTCGGCGGCCCAGGAATCGAAAATGGCGGCTGCGGGATCGGCAGCGCCAACTTCAATCCTGACACATTCAAGGAGACACCAGGAATCGACGGTACACCTGGAACCCCCGGAAGCTTCGGCGGACTCGGAATACTGATCGGCGGCTGCGGGATCGGCAGCGCGAGTTTCAGCGTCGGAGGTATCGGTATTTTGCATTTGCTCGCCATTACCCGATCAGCACTTTCTCAGAGAGTTCCTTGTACAGAGTCGGAGGAGGCGTCGGGCCTACCACCGTCGTCCCAAGCGGGATAGTCGCCGTGTGCTGATGCACGAGACTCCACAGCAGGAACTTGTTCCCCCGGACCGCAGGCTCACTCGCCCCCTTCGCCAGCCTCACCGTCCCAGCATTTGCAACAAACTCCTTCGAGCAGTCCGCGATCACATTGTCCCCAGTGAGGGTGTGATCCTTCCCGTCGATCCCGTAGGCACCTCCACTCTTCGTCGCCAGGGTGAGCTTGTCATCCCCAAGCAGAAGGAACGATGTCACGTCCCCATCTGAATTCGCCGTCATCAAGCTAGTCTCTGGCTTCTCCCCATTCATGTACAATACGGAACCCAGAATGTTCGTCAGGATCGTATGACCCTCCTTCGTGAAAGACAGGAACATCGGAGTCTCGGCACCGGATCCGTCCCCTCGGCCGATCGTTAGATTCAGATCCTCCGCGTCGTCGTTCAGCCGAATGTAGTGACCGGTCTTCGTCCGAATCCCCTTCTTCAGCGCATCCTCACTGTCGAACGTATCCGACTCCTTGTTCTTCGTGATCCACCCGCCGATATAGACTGGAAACTCCGGGTTCCCATGGCGAAACAAGATCCAGATATTCGTCCCCTCATCCGGAGGGTGAAAGACGCCAGTCATCTGTCCAGTGTCCGGATCGATTCCCAACCCAGGCATCGAAGGCATCATCCAGAAGTCCTCGCTGACGTCTTCCTCTTTGACATGCCGAATGGCAGGGCACAGCGCCCGAACACGTCCCCGCTGCTCCGGGTCCGAGTTGTCTATCACGCGTCCAGAGTACAGGCCATAGTAGCGGCCAGCAAAGCCCTCAAGGCCAATCGTCGAAATGGCGTTCTTCAGCCACCCGATCGGGTCCTGCAGCCTTTGCAGCATCGATTTCCCGGAGAACGCCATTACATCTGCCCCTGCTGTGTTTCTTGCTGATCGCCCGTCTTCGCCTTCGTCCCCTCTCGGTGCACGGTCAGAGACATGTCCCAGCTCCCGGGCGCATACGTGTGAGTCATCTTGTCCACCATGTACAAATCGTCAAAAATCGCCCCGGCCGCCAACAACCTGCAATGATTCCCTACGCGCTCATCCGGGACCCCGATCGACGTGATCACACCCTTCTGCGCCTGGTTCCCCTGCAACTGCCGGTTCTTGACCTGAGCTTCAGCCTTTGGTTTGTCAGCCGGATCAACGGGGAAGCTCATGTACTCACCCTGTGTTCCGTCCGCTTTCTCCACATCGTTCGTCAGCTCATCAAACCACTCATCTCGCGGAGGGTCCCCAGAGAGGAACCCGACGGTCGCCACATCCTGCTGGGACGGCTCCACCGAGATCTCGTAGACCTCCCCCGTGTCAACATCAATATCCGCCGCATCGACACCATGCCCCGCCGGGTCCTGGGTGGTCCCAACAAGCCAGGAAGCAAACTCGGATTCCTCGGGGCTCCAGGAGAGACACGGATACAAATTGTTCGCGTCGTCAATGACCCCACGGACCATGTAAGTTCTCACGACCGTATCCTGGTCGACCTTCTTCGAAAGCTCACCAGGCGTAGTGACGAACAACTTTCTGCCACCGTCCTCCGTCCCTACAGCGGTCCCCGTCCACCACTCAAGATTCCAATCCGTGCAGATCTTCTTGACGATATCCAACGAGTTGAGGTCAAGAAGACCATTCGCATACTGCTTCTTGTCTCCCAGGATCGCCGTGTCTGCGTCCACCGAGATATTCAACTCCAGCCCCATGAACCGGGCACAGTTTTCAAGAATCCGAACCAAGTCACCATCCGCCTCGCGAATCCCAACCTTGTCTGCCTTGTACTGAGCACTGATCGCAGCGTTCTGGATCGTGATCTGGCCGGACAGACCGTTCGCATCGAGGCTGAGACCAGCTCCGCCTTGCTGAAGGAATCCAGAGGCCCATGGAGTCCACCCCCCCGTCGCGTACCCAATCCGCGCCTTCACGATATTGCCCTGTTTGAACGGGCTCGGAAGACTCATTAGCTTGATCCCAACTTCGTACGTGATGTCCAAACTGACCGTAAAAACAGAAACTCGCCCGCGCTCATAGTTGATCGTGCACCCGGTCAAGTACGGGAGATCGGGAGATGTCCACTTCCACTCCTGTCCGCTATCGGGATCGATGATGATCACCTGGGCAACTGGGGAGTGATACAGCATCAGGCAATGCTCCTAAGAACGACACCCTGTGGAAGGAGCGTATCCTCCACCCAATCTCGGTTTGGAACCTTCAGGGTCATCCCTCTATAGATCTGCGTGTCTGGAAGATCGAGCCTATTCCGCATCGCGATGACCCAGTCGAGATTTGGATCCCCGTACTGCTGACGCGCGACATGATAGAGCGCGATCCAACTATCGTCGACCACATACTCACTCTCGTTCTCTTCGACCCCAGCCCAGTTCGGCTCAATCAGAGGTCCCCGAAAACGCACAAGCCCATCCCGCTCAGAATCGTGAATGAGGTACTCGCGCATGAATTGCATCTTCGATGTCGGCCTCGAAGTAAGGAGGTTTTCTCTCGGTTTTGGATCTACCGCTCTCATCGCCCACTCTCCTACGACGGAAGTGCCGGGCTCGCAGCCCCGGTGTTCGGCGCACCCGACTTGAACATCTCCGAAGTCGCCATCGAATGCGTGTCCTCCCAGATCTTCTTCAGAAGAACCCGTGTCTTGTGCCCATCAGAAGCAATCGCCGCGACCACACCAGCAAGGCCAGGAAGGTTCAGAGCCGTCTCAAACGTCTGCTTTGCACTCAGCGTGTCGCCCTGGACGTCGACCTTCCCAAGCGAAAGCTCCCCACCAAACTCCTCGACCATCTGCCTCGCAACACTCCTGAGGAGCGATTTCTTCTTCGACCACTCCTCGACCTTTGTATTGTAAGCCTCCAGAGACTGAATGGCCGACTCCTCCAGGATCTCGGACATCAGCATCGTGAAATTCGGAGCCTCCTGGAGCATCCCATCACCGATCATCTGAATGATCTTCGCACCCGTGTTCGGGAGGTAATCCCCTTGGAGTGGCCCCTCCTCCGGAGGAGACTGCGGGAGCTGCTTCTTCACGGCTTCGCTCAGGACGGCATCCACCATCTCCTTCATCTGAGGCTCGCCATGCTCCATGCCCATGGCGATGTTATCTGTAATCAGCTTTCCAGACTCTTGAATGGCAGCCTGCTCATCCTTGATCTGCTCCAGAAACCACATTTCCTGCTCTTGGAACTCGCGCTCTCCGATGCCACCTGCAAAGAACTGATCCTCCAAATCAGCAAGCTGCTTCCTCTGCTGAGCGATGTACTTCATACGGGATTCGATGTCCTTGCCAAGCCTCCTTGACTCCTCTATTGCGCCTTCAATTATCCTGGCACTTGAGGCTTCTGCTCCCATCCGGGCTTCTTCTGCAGCCGCCTCATGACCAGCCTTCTCGATGCCTGTAATCGTCCCGAAGGTAGTACCCTTAAATGCAGATCCAAGAGCTATCGCAAAATTTCTCCCAAGCTTAGTCCAATCAATCGAATCCATGAACTTCTTCCCAATCGAGCCCCAATCGATCGCCACATCAATGATGCCTTTCACGACACTTCCAGCCTTCTCAACAATCGAGTTCACCGTATCCGGATCCGCCATCTTGTCAAATTGCTCTTTCAGACTTTTGCCGATCCAGTCAATCAGCGGCTTCAGGACCTTCTTGATCTGATTCTTCTGCTCGTCCGACATCATAAACCAGGTCGCAATCCCTCCAGCAGCCATTCCGAGAGGACCGAACTTTCCAAGTATATCCATAGCAGGACCCAGCTCGTCCCCGAGCTGCTTCGCCGTATCAACCACCACACCGAGCCCGACACCAAACTTCGCAGCCCCTTGTGCCGCCTCCTCGCCCCCGATGTCCTTCGCGAGCTTCTGTCCAATCCCGGCCATTCCAGCCTGCCGGAACACCGAGAGATAGTTGACCAGCGGCCCCCATGTCTCATCCGAACCCAGCTCCTGAATCTCCTTGCCAACCTCACGATATGCACTCGACTGCCGCTTCACGAAGTCCTTGGCCTCCTTGCGCCCGACCTTCCGAAGCTGCGTATCGAATCTCTCCTGTGCGAAGTTGAGCTGGTCCTGCAAGGTTCGTCCAGTGCTGAACGCCTGCTTCCCATAGTCCTTCAGGGCACTTTCCCCTTGAACCACCAGTTTATTCATCCGGTCGAGAGACTTCGTTCCCTGATCTGTGTTCGATGCCAACCAACCAAGCCCCGCCGAAGACTGCCCCATCGCCTTGTTCAACTCAGCAAGGGCGTACTGCACCTGCGGAGACGTGTCGCCACCCATCTCCGCAAACTTCTCGTTGATCCGCGTGACCCCCTTCACAACATCCCGCGATCCCTCGTTGATGATATCACGAGCCTCCTCTGTCCCGACGCCAAGCTGGGTCAGGAACTTGAACAGAGGCGAATCGTCCAGGGCGCCTTCTCCACCCATTGCATACAATTTTTCAATCAAGACCGACTGCTGGGCAAACATCTTAGCCGTGTCCTGCGCGCGCGCAACAGCATCAGCCTCAGTGTCCCCCATGTCCCTGAACGCGCCCGAGAGCTTGTACGTGGACTCCATGAGGCTCTGGATCTCATCTGACGTCCGCGCCATTGACGGAGGAAGCTCCTCGAAGATCTCATCGATCGCGTCGAGCTGCCCCTTCATTCCCTTGATGGCCTCGGTTCCAACATCCGCAGCCTTCCCAATGGCCATGATGTTGTTGATCATCTCTCCGGCCTGCTCGCCAGAAGCCCCCCAACTTGCAACCATGTCCCCCATCACACCAACGAACTGATCCATGGCCACACCGGTTGTCTGGGTGACCTTGACCCATTCCTTCTCGGTCATCGCCATGGCTTCAAGGGCCTGACGGGCAGGCTCCCCAGCACTGTGAATGGCCTTGAACGTCTCCGCCACAGCCTCTGCACCGGTATTCAACCCGATCGCCATTCCGACGACCTGGCTGTTCATCTTCTGCGCCTCTTTCGCGGTAAGATTCATCGACGCGATGATCGGCTTCGACGCCTGGGCGTAGCTCGCCGCCATTGACTCCATGCTGTTCGAAAGGTTCCCCGTCTCGCCCGTCAGGGTCCGCATGTCTCCCGCGATAGAAGCCACATTGAACTCCTTCACACGGTTGCGCATCCCCTTCCACATTTTGCCAACACTGGATCCCTTCTTGTCCTGTTCGTCCAAGAGGTTGTTGATGTTGTCGAGGCTGTTTACCGCAGATCCGATCGCGGCCTCGAACCCAACGTCGCGGGCTCCGAATCCAAAAGCTGCACCGAGAAAGCTTCCCATGGTCTACTCCAAAACGAACTTGAGTTCGTCACCGCCGTCTTCGTGACATGGATCTCGCCCGATTCGCAGCCTGTCTGGCCTGGTCTGCTTTTCGCTTCTCAAGGTCATTCTTCTTCTCGACAAACCGCTTCCTTCTGCTCCATGGCAAGGCCATTATACTATCGTAGCCAACGCTCTGCAGCTCTTCGAGAAAAAAGACTTCCTCCTCAAGGGCACCTACGTGCCCGATGGGAAGAAAAAACCCGCTTGCCCGACGTCCAGATCCGCAGACCACTCGTGACCACACGATGGACAAACGAACTCGACCTCAGTGTCCACGGATCCTTCGAACTTCTCGAAAAGCCGCCTGATGAAATTCCTATCCCGAATCCCGATCGACTTCAGGGCCGCGATGGCGTTCCGATGACCATCCCTTGTCGACCGATCAATCACATAGAGCCCCAAGACCCCATCCTCGCCCGCAACGTCCACAGCGTCGATCCTGGAAAGCATCGCCAGCGTCAGCATGTCCTCTTTGCGCTTTCCGTGCTTCGAAAGCCAGCTCTCATCCTCGGCACTCATGACATGCCACTTGACCCGACGCCCCGAGTCCAGAACATCCTCACGCACACGGGCCTTTTGGTCCTTCATCCGGACGATGTCGATCTCGGAGAGATCCAGGCTGAACCGATTCTGCGCCTTGCACTCCCTGTCCGGACACTGAATCTTCACATCGTAAAAGTCACCCAAGGAGACTCGACGGATCGCAATCAGTGCCACCATCCGATCCACAGATGTCATGTTCGTGACCGCTTCGTTGATGTCCTTTTTATCGGTCAGGTCACCGAACCGTTTTGTGCAGTTGGCGATGATCTGGTTCAGACGGGGGACCACAGGCCCCTTCCCAGCCAGAATGTCCTCTTCGTAGCCGGTCATCTCCCCCACGACAATCTTGTCGTGCAAGATCCCATCTTCATCAATGTACCCGCACGGCAGGTCCATAGACAAGATCCCGGGGCCGACGTCCATCGCATTCCCCTTGGTTTTCGGGGCTTCGACTTTCTCATCTCCGGCGACTACCATGTCCATGTTGGCCTGTCCCTCACCCTGAGCGCTTTTCTCCGTCATCTTTCACCTCTTCAGTGCCTTCTCTTGTGCGCAGGATTTGAAACTCCTCCCTGCGCTTCTTGGCATTCCAATTCGTCACCAGTCCGCGAACAACCTCGCTGATCGACTTGCCCTCCCGGGCACAGTGATGCGCGAGTTCATCATACACGTTCTTCTTTATTTCTACGTTGAGACGCATTACTCAATTCCTACTCAACAAAAACTATCAGAAAAACTGTGTCGCGCACAACAAAAAAGTGGCGACAGGTAGGAATGCCGCTGGGGATCGGCTCCTGTCGCCACAAAAGATGGCCCGAAAAAAAGTATCACAAAAGTTGACAAACCACAAATCCGGAGCTAACACTTTCTTCAGGCCCAAGATACCGCGCAAGATGCACGGAGGGAGGAACGCCATGATCGCCAAGAGACCAAGAAGGTTTCCGCCACAAGAAACCGATGAACTGGACATCTTCATCGACGAGGAGGAAGTCGACAAAATCGTCGGTGACGACTACGGAACCATAGAGGACAACGACCTCTACGAACACGGATCGCTCTTCGATCCCATCAGCGAATGCGAATAGGGGAACACAATGATCAGACTACTCACAAGAGACATAAACGATCTCCAGGAGAGCATCGGAGCCGGTAATCTCCATTTGACAGAGAACGCAATCGAGAGAGCTAATTGCTTCGCCCTGGGGACCATGATACGAGACGAAGAAGAACAACTCGATTTCGAACGGCTCCTCGATCGGCCTTCCTGTAGAAAAGGATGGTTTCGTCAACTCCTCGCCGAGAACATGGACGTGTCGATCATCACCCTGAACGAAATGGCGAAGTTCGAACCGGATCCCGGAGAGTTCATCGACCTGATCAATAGCGGAATCTCCCTCTATGTGACCCGCTGCGAGCGGGTCGACAACGACACCATCGCGATCACAGGAATCAACGACCCGGAAAAAGAAACTGAGGTCCTCGTCGTCCTGAGACGCGGCGAGTTCACCATCCAGTAGGAGGATCCAATGAAACTCTACATCGACGACACTCGCCCAGCCCCAGAGGGGTGGATGCTGGCGAAGGACTACGATGAGGCAATCGATCTGCTGGGGACAGGGGAGATCACCGAGGTGAGCTTCGACTACCACCTCGGCGAGTTCCAGGAAACCGGACTCGACATCGCCAGATGGTACGTCCCGAAGGTCAAAGACGGCACGCTGCCCGTCCCGGAAGCCGTCCACGTCCACTCGACCCATCCATTCAAGAACAAGATCGAGAGCGCACTCCGACACATCGATCAGCTGATACACAGGAAGGCTTTCAAAAAGAAGGCCCAGTTCCTCCTGACGCAAAACGACCTCTCACCCGCCGTGGCCCAGTACTGCGAGGAATCGATCTCCGCGATCGAAAATGACACAATGATCCCGCACAGGGTCATCCGGACCATCATGCGTGTCTACAAAGAAAAAACGGAGGAGTAGGATGGAAAAGGAAGTCATCAAGTACGGCATCTCTTTGTGCCCCACGGAGATCCTGGAGCGCGACGACATCGACACCCAGAAGAGCCTGGAAAGATTCTGCGGCATGGTCCAGGCCGCCCTGAACATGAAGCGCAAGGACATGCTCGGCAAGTACCACACCGCCCACTTCGACGTCATCCCGGCAGACCACGAGCTGCAGGAGAAGATCATCCACATCGGTCCCGCCGACAAGTGCTGGATCGAGCACATGAACATGGTCGAGTCCTGGATCCCCTACGAGCGGGACAAGATCCTGGAGGCCGGAATGTGGGTCGTCGAGAAAGAGGGTTGACAAACCAAGAAAACAATTGCAACACATGCATACAAAATGATCCCGACCAAGGTGGTCGGAGAAGGAGAAGCAAGATGGCAACGAAAGACGACAAGAAGAAAAACAAACCGCGCACCCCGGCAGCATCCAGGAAGCTGTTCACCATGCAGGATCCGACGATCCGGCTCACGCAGGACCTCAGGGAAAACGCCAAGCGCATGGGAATCCAAGAGGCCCGGTACCTCATCGACTCCTACTACCAGTACCAGAACGTCCGCATCCGGGCCAACCACCAGAGACTCCGGTGCAACGACCAGGGAGAGCCGTCAGATCTGCTCGACTGGGCTCACGGCAACTTCGACCTGATCGAGAGCGACGTCAAGAGTTCGCTCCGGATCTTCGCCGAAGAGTACGCTGTCGGCCAATGGCTCCAGGGCATCACCGGGATCGCCGATGTCCTCTCGGCAGCCTTCCTGACCACGTTCGACATCCGGGAGCGGCTCCTCATCGACTGCAACTGCACCGACAAGGCCCAGGACAAGAAGCACGGCAAGCAGAAGCGCCGCATGCGCCCCTACGGAGGAGACTTCGAGAACGGGATCCTCCGGTTCCGCTGCACCGGACGCCGAGGCCACGGCGAAAAGGAAGAAGACGACGGAAACGGACCAGAGACCAAGGACCGCAGCTGCAAAGTCGTCCACGAGGTCAACGCCAACGACCTCCGCGCCGGAGAGGGCGTCCTCATCCGGCCCAAGACCGCAGGCCACTTCTGGAACTACGCGGGCCTCAACCCGGACATCTCCTGGGAGAAGGGGCAGCTGCGCCCATGGAACGATCGGGCCAAGGTCCTCTGCTTCAAGGCCGGGGAGTCTTGGGTCAAGACACAGAACCGCGAGAGCGACTTCTACGGGCACCTCTTCGCCGAACGCAAGGCCAAGGAAGTGGCCAAAAACGAGGCCGGAGAATTCGCCAAATATGCCGCCGTGTGCCTCTCCAAGCTCAAGAAGGAGCGATCCCGGGCCAAGTCCTTCTACGAGAAGGGCAAGCTCCCTCCCGCGCACATCCACGCGCGCGCGAGACGCTGGGTGGTCAAGCTCTTCCTGAGCCACCTCCACGACGTCATGTACCGGGACTACTACGGTGAGGCACCCCCGGTACCGTTCGCTTTCTCGAAGCACTGCGAAGGAGAACACTCCCACTACATCGCGCCGCCCGAGGTCGAGACCGACGGAAAAAGCCTCCGGCACCTCTACGGCGAGGTCTAGAAAACGAACTCAAGTTCGCATTGCTCTTTGAAAACCAGACACGGGAAACAACTGAAACATGCTCGGTGATCGAAGACAATCTTCCTGACGGAAACACGATGCCCGAACGAAGACAGTCTAGGTAAAAGAACCACTGCTCATGATCGAAGACACTTTCGACGACAGAAACAAAGAATACGATCGAAGACACGCTGCTTGAACGAACCAAGTAGAAGATTCGAAGACAGTCTGCGTAAAAGAACCAAAGCTCGTGATCGAAGACATCATCCACGACAAAAACACGATCTCTGATCGAAGACATCTTGTGGAAATGAAACAAGTGGGTTGATCGAAGACATCTTCCAAGACCGAACCACACTCGGAGATCGAAGACATAAAAACAGAAAGAACCAAGTCACCCGATCGAAGACATGTACCCGGACAGAAGCATGGTTTCAGAACCAGCCATGATATTAGACGGAACCAAGTGATCAAAACGAAGACATGGATCCAGAGAGAATCAACACAACGAATCGAAGCCAACACTCACGACAAAAACATGGTGTGCGATCGAAGACAGTAAAATCGATGGAGTCAAACCGCTCATTCGAAGACAGAAGGCCAGATAGAAACAGTTGCGCGGATCGGAGCCATGACGAATGACGGAAGCAAGTGTTGAGAGTGAATCCAATCGACGTGACGGATCCCAAAGGATGAAGAGTAGTCAGGCGTGGCAATGGAACCATAACGCTGAAACGAAGCCAACCACAGCGACGGAACCATATCTCTCGATCGAAGCCATTTCCGGAAAGAGAACCACAAAACTGGAGCGCACCCAGGTGGCATTAATGAACCAGAATAATGGAAGGTGAGACGAGTTGACCGACAGAAGCAAGACTCTCGATCGTATCCATCATGCTGAAATGAACCAAAAGGAGTCAGAGCAGACACAGTGCAGGAGCGAAACAACCATGTGAATCGCAGGCAGAACGGCAGACGGAAGCATTAATCACGACCGAGATCCATCTAGGAAAACGGAAACACAAGGGACAACGAGCAACCATATGGAACGAATGAAACATTTTTTCTGATCGAAGCCATATCAGGAAACAGAAACATTCCACGTAAACGCAAACATCTCAAACGCTTATGAAGCCGCACTTTTCTTCGAATCTTTTGTTGACAAACCTTAAAAACCGGCTTAATGTCTTCACAGATGCCGAGCAAGATGCCCGGAGGAAGGAAACAAGAAAATGGCAAAGCACTACGCAGGATCAGACATGCTGAATTGGAAACTCGGCGACAAGGTCGTCGACGAAACCGGAAAAGAGATCCCAGAGGAGAGAGGCATCGTCGTCGACCACGGATTCGCGATCGAATCCGACCACGGCGTCTCCATTACCAAGAAGGGACTCGTCGAGGAGCACGCCATCACGCTCTCCCTGGAAGAGCTGCATGCCCTGGCCGAGCGCTTCCTGCCGAACGGAGTCTCCGGTACCGGCGTCGGTCGATAGGAGAAGACGATGATCAAGTACGAGTGTCAGAATTGCGGTTGCATGTTCCTGACAGACTACATCTACTGCCCGGAGTGCGGCGAGTACACGAGCGCATCCGGAATGATCGAAACCGAGGACGGAGAAGACAATGAAGGATGACACGATCAATACCGAGAAACTACTCGCCTTCCTCGACACGAGGATCGCCCACTATCACAAAGTGCTGCAGTCCATGGAAGACGAGCAATGCCGTGGAGCACTCCACGAACTTGAGTTCGTCCGCCAAGGCGTCCAGAACCACCGGGCATTTATCGATCCGGAGACGCCGTTCGACCCCAAAAACCCCGCCCTGCTCGAAAGAAGAGAGATGCAGGCCCTGGACGGCATTCCACATGCCGGGTTCAGATCAAGGCTTGCGTCCAAACACAGAATTTACGCAATCGCAAGATACAGAAAGCGGACCGGATGCTCCCTCAGGCAAGCGAAAAAAGTATGCGACGAGTATATCGAAAAAATCAGGAGGGAAGAAAAATGCTGACGAGATACGGAGAGCGAAAAAAGCCGTTCGAGAACACCTTCAAGAACGTCCCGCCGAAGTCCGAGATCACACTGGACCAGGCCATGATCACCCTCTTTGAGTTCGAACTCGGATACGGTGGCAAGATCACGGACGTCACCGAAAGAATGAACGGATCCATCTCGGTCAAGATCGAGACGGACGTGCTGTCCTGCCATGACACAACCTGGCTCGAAGGACCCAAGGAAGAGATGCAACCGATCCTGAGGGCCATCTGGGCATGGGGGCAGGTCAGCAAGATCGACAACGAAGTCATCGACCAGGTCGCGGAGTACGCCCCAGGCAATCCGATGATACTGAGCGTTACCGGACCCAAGATGGTCGGCAACTCGAAGGTCAAGATTGCTATGGCGCTGCTGCTCGGGCTCACTCCCGAGGAAGCAAAGAAATGGTCGAAGATCAAACTCGAAGACCTGATCTCGGCCACAACGATGAAACTCCAGGACGAAGAACTCACAACCGACGAGCTGTTCCAGCTCGTTTCATAGGAGAAAAAAATGGGAAGAGAGCTGAGAAGAGTGCCCATGGATTTCGATTGGCCGCTCAATAAAACCTGGAAAGGGTACATCAATCCGCACCGACCGAGGAAGTGCCCGGAATGCGGCGACGGCATAGGACTCGGCTACAGTCCACTGGCCAAACTGCTGCTCCTGCAATGGTACGGATACCACGACGAAAAATGGGTCTGGGTCGACGAGGAGAAAACCCGTCGATACAATGCGAACGCATGGAGCCAGAACCTCACCCAGGAGGAGGCCGAGATTCTGGCTAAGTCCGATCTCCTCTGGGACTTCACCCGGGTGCCGATCAACGAAGAGCAACGCGAGATCGTCCGCAAGCAGAAGGAAGAGGGCGGAAACTCATGGCTCAAGTTCAACAACGGCTACATCCCTACGCCGGATGAACTCGCCGAGTACGACAGGACAGGATTCGGGCTGAATCCTTTGTGCGCACACGTCCTCATCAAGAAGAAGTGCAAGGAGAGGGGCATCGAAGTCGAATGCCAAGAATGCAAGGGCAAAGGAGAGATCTTCGACAGCAAGGAGCACAAGGAGAAGAACGACGCCTGGGATCGCAAAGATCCACCCGAAGGCGAGGGCTTCCAACTCTGGGAAACGACTTCTGAAGGCTCGCCCCAGAGCCCCGTCTTCGAGTCCGCAGAAGCACTGGCCGAATGGTGCGCCGAGAACGCGACCACGTTCGCAGACTACAAAACGACCAAGGAACAGTGGATGGAGATGTTCGGAGAGGATTTCATCCGTCACGAAGAGGGCAACTGCGTATTCATCTGAGCGAACCCAAGTTCGCCGGAAGGAGGACAGAATGAAAACCACCCGAAAAATCCTGAGAACCATCGTCAGAGTCGCATTCTCCCCGCTGTTCATCCTCGGGTACATCCTCGGGTACACAGCAGAAGTCTTCGCGTTCGGAGTATCCGAAGGCTGGAACGCAGACTAGAAAGGAAATCACAAATGAGCCCAGAAGAGAAACTCGAAAAAGTCAAAGAAATACTAGAATCCATGCTCCCCGGTGAAAAGACCTGCAATAACACAAGCGTCGAGCGAGGGTTCGCAACCGGAAGAAGCTACCTGCGCGTATGCGGGCACGTCACCGTCGTCGAAGGAGACATTTGCCGGGACGTGCGATTTGGCCACCGATGGGAAAAAGCCGACATGGTCATCATCGAGGAAAAGTTCAACCTCCCGATCCATCGCGCGATCCAGATCATCAAAGACGGTAAAGATCCAGCCGACTGAGCAAGCACACGCCAAACCTCGCCGTTTTCTCGGAAATCACAACCCACGCTCCAAATACAAATAAGAGGCCAAGGAATCGCCTCCTGCTGCCTCTGGCATTGACACGACAACTCCGATGTGACAGAAATAGATCGTTCGGGAACGCCACGAGGGTCGTGGCATCATTACAACGACGGAGGTAACGTCATGCTTTCACTGAAATCCCCATTGAGTTTTCCAAAGATCGTCAGGCTTGGCCGAGCGGACGACCTGTACCCTGTTGAAGGGAAAGGGTCATCAGCCGTGCTCTACAAGCTGGACTGGTCTCACCACGACAAGGCGATGCGCGAAGGTCACGAAAAATGGCTGAAAGCCACCACCCCAAGCCCGCACAGGAACGAAGAGTTCGTCGAGACGTTCGACAAGGAATGGGACTCCTTCGTCACAGACAAGATCTTCCAGCTCAACCAGTGGTACCTCGAAGAAATCCGAAGAAACGCGGCAGAAGCAGTCAAGGAATGGAACATCGACAGGAGCTTCGACACCAATGTCCGCGAGTTCTGCCTTGGGCCAGCCATCAAGCATGTCGAGATTGCGTTCTACCTCCTCGGTGACTGCATCTTCGACAACGAGACACGATATTTCTCTCGGGACGAAAGAAGCTCCACATGGCGCTTTGCAGCCGGATGCAAATTCTGGCACCACCAAACTGGCGTAGGATGCGTCATGAGGAACTCTGGCCTCTCCCAGAAAATCGAATTCCTAGAACGAATAAAGCACCACTACAGCATGCCAAACCACGAATACCTCGACCTTCTGAAGGAACTCAAGGAAGCCACCAAAGGCGTCCTGTCCGAACTAAAGGGGATCCCAGAGACCGAGCCTGTGACAGAGTCCGTCACCCACTCCCCCGGCGTGTACGCCAAAGAAGAATAATCCCCGCTTGCTGCCCCGGACGGAATCGAACCGCCGACACGAGGATTAGGAATCCTCTGCTCTTGTCCCCTGAGCTACGAGGCAATCAGTCCCAGGAGCAGGATTTGAACCTGCGATACCGCCCGTATGAGAGGCGTGCCTTACCAGACTTGGCCATCCTGGGAGAGAGGATCCGCCCCGATTCGAACGGGGGAGAGTCGGGTAGAAGCCGACCGGTTTCATCCACTAGCCTACGGATCCGTTTCGAGGAGACTGGAATCGAACCAGCTTGGTCTTGCTCCCGAAGCAAGCGAGTCATCCAATGCTCTACTCCTCGGCGGTGCATACGGGATTCGAACCCGTGAAATCCGACGTGACAGGCCGGTGCGATAGACCACTACGCGAATGCACCATCTCAAACAGTCCGGGATGCAGGATTTGAACCTGCGACCTCTCGCTCCCAAAGCGAGCGTTCCTCCAGGCTGAACTAATCCCGGAAACACTTACCGATTACAAAAAAAGAGAGACAGACAGAAGGCTGCTACCTACCAGTGATTTCCGACGATCTTCTCTATGGTCTCTCCACGATCGTTGCACAAATATGCAACCGTATTGAAGAGAATCACCGTTTCCTTGTCACGAATATCCCTGGCAACGATCCGATTAACAGGAACCGTTTGAAGTTCGTCATCCTTGACTGACGCCATGGGATTAACCAGAACAATGTCTGCATGCAGTTTGTCTGTCTTTGGATCCTTCTCGTTGCCGACGTAGAAACCCTCCATCGGCTCCATCGCATAGCTGACCTTGGCAATCTCACCGAGGACCCACCAGCGATCCGACACACCATCTTCCTGACTCTGCTGTTTTATTTTCAAAATCATAACTATCTCCTTTTCTCTCTCAACACGTGCCTCGATGCCTGTCTCTCTGCATCAAGAGCTACCATAGCCACAAATCGTGTCAAGCCAGAAAACCCACCTGGACGAATCCAGGAAAACAGTCAGGGCAGCAGGGATCGAACCTGCGACCTGAGGCTTGTAAGGCCCCCGCTCTCCCAGCTGAGCTATGCCCCGATGTTTCAGGCCAGAAGGAATCGAACCTTCACCACCGATTTATGAGAACGGCGCTCGACCTTCGAGCTATGGCCCGCTGGCACCCCCGGCTGGACTCGAACCAGCGATTCAGCGTCCGTAGCGCTGCGGTTTTATCCACTAGCCTACAGGGGCGTTTTCTGACCCGGTAGGAATCGAACCTACGACACCCTCTTCCGGAGAGAGGTGCTCTTATCCACTGAGCTACGGATCAATGACGAACTAAAGTTCGTCGGTGGAGCTGACAGGAATCGAACCTGCGACATCTTCGGTGCAAGCGAAGCGCTCTCCCAATTGAGCTACAGCCCCATTCAAAAGAAGCGGTGGGACTTGAACCCACAACACCAAGCACCAAAAGCTTGTGATCTACCAATTGATCTACGCTTCTGAGCCCCTGGCCGGACTCGAACCGACTCGTCGAGATTGGAAATCTCGCATGCGACCAGTCACATCGCAGAGGCATTTGGAGGACCGAGAGGGATTCGAACCCTCGAAGCACAAAGGCATCTGATTAAAAGTCAGATCTCGTTGACCACTTGAGTATCGGTCCGTCAGAGCTGGAGGCCGGATTCGAACCGACGCGGGCTTTCGCCTCTGGATTACAAATCCAGTGCCATCAACCACTAGGCGACTCCAGCTTGCCTTTTTCATATGGCTGGATGCCGGAATCGAACCGGCGACATCCTCGTTACGAAGGAGGTGCTCTGCCTGCTGAGCTAATCCAGCATGGAGGCCCCTGTGAGACTTGAACTCACGCACTCTGGCTTAACAGGCCAGCGCTCTAAAACCAACTGAGCTAAGGAGCCAAATTGACTCCAGGGGGACTCGAACCCGCCACTAGCGACGTGAAAGGCCGCTGACCTAACCATTAGTCCATGGAGCCGTCTGGAACGTAAGTTGTCAAAGAACACACAATTCCGTGTCTTCCGAGACGCCTTTTGTTTTTGTGATTTTTAGATCGAAAAAGACGTCCCGAATTCCTATGGCCTTTCCGTCGTGGCGTCCGGGCGCACGTCGACAGGACGGTCATTCCCGCCTTGTTTGCGCTCTGTCGCCATTCTGGTTATTGCCATAGTCATCGTTCCGTCTCTCTGGGGAATATCGCTCAGAAACGAGCGCGTGTCAACCCTGTATTCCTAGGTAAAATACACTTTCAGCTTCTGACCATGGAGCTTGCCCCGCGTTTCATGCTTCGGCAGGTATCTCTTCAGCTCCTTGTACGACTTGGGATCAAAGAGCATATCTCCAGCCTTGCCAGTCGGAATAAAGTGAGTTGCTATCGTGAACTCGCTCCTAAACGGAACAGTGCCACCAGATCCCGCAATCTCATCCCCGAGGACAACCAAGGACCTACTCGATCCGCTCGGCGCATTCGAAAGGTTACTCCCCGTCGAACGAACAATCTTGGAGCCAGAAACCTTCTTCTTCAGCAGCTCCAGCAGGTTCGCGTTCTCTCCCTTCGCCTCCATCCTCTCAATCAGCTCTCTCATAACAACCTCCATGCGAACTTGAGTTCGCTCTAATCACGGCAAGTCGCCTGTGTACCCCATGTCTACAGCATCGGCGGCATGAAGCGAAGCTTTCTTCAGAGCCTTCATGAAACTCGTCGCCTCGTCACTCTCCACCAGGTTTCCATCGAACCTGACAAAGACCTTCCACTTCCCACGGAGTGGAACGATCCGAACATCCACGGTGCCATGAGTAGCCGGAGCCCTCTGCCTTATCTCATCCAGCACTTCTCCGTCAAACTCGACTCCCTCCTTGATGAACCGGAAAGCATCCGCCCTCTGCTGGATGGACAGCTGTGTCTTCGGATGCAGGACGGAGTCAAAGTATGACTCGGCCTCCTTTTTGCTCATACCAACCGACGGAGATGTCAACCGCTTGATAATCCGACCCTTGTTGTTCTTCAGGGTGCGATTGTCATCGGCCATCTTCTTCTTGAGATGCGCCGGAAACGACTTCAACACTATTCTTTCAATCAGCTCGCGCATGGCTACCTTCCATTCGAAATCATGTCCCAGGAATCGGAGATGAGTTCGCGCAGATCCGCGCTCCCGATCTTCTTCCAGTACTTCTTAAACACGGGCTCCTTGGCCACCTTGTTGATCACCCGGATATCAATGTCCTCGCCAGGATATGTCTGGTTGATTCTGTCCGCCAGAAGGTTCAGGAACGCGGCCTCATCAGCATCCTCGTCCTCTGCAACACCACGCAACGCACGGATGACCGTACTTGAGCTGACCTTCCGGCCCTCTTCAAGCTTCCTCTCGATCAGTTCACGCATACTCATCAGTCGTACTCCGTCTTGAGTCTCTTCCAGAAGTCGCTCTTTGCCTTGTCGTTTTTCTCGACAGCCTTCTTGGCCTTCTTCACCAGAGAGGACATCGTCTTCATCAGATCGTCAATGTCCTCCGGTTTCTCAAAGAAAAAAGCGTTCACGCCTCGACCCGGATTCACGATCCGTATGGAGTACGTCTTTCCGAGATTCTTCCCGGGTTCAATCTTCACCCGGACACGCTCTCCGGCCTTGGTTGATGCGTTGAACTCCTGAGGCTCGATGTGTCGAATCTTCGAGTACTCTTTCTCCAACTCAGCGTCGACCTCTGGGGTGATTTTCTTCTTTGCTTCGATCAGTTCACGCATACTCATTTCCCATACTCCTCTGCCAGACCTTCTTCCAGCAGTCTATCACTCAGGTTGACCATTTCGCCATCTTTTATGACGACAATCTCGCCGATATACCTGCCGAACTTTCCCCTGTCCTTCTGGGTTGTCACAAGAACCTGCTCAACCCCGTGAAGAAAGTCCTCTACAAACTCCATGGACTTCAGACCTTCGTTGCGCTCCTCGCCACGGATCTCAGGGGTGTCCACGCGCGCAAGCCGAACCATCTGACGACTATGGATGTCAAACCCGCAGTCGATCAGAAGCTCCAGCGTATCGCCATCGACAACACGCAGGACCTTTGCCGGAAATGGCCTGGGCTCCCACTTGATCGCCATGACCTACCTGTAATACCCGTCTTTCACGCGAATCGCCCAATCACGCATGACAGAATCTGAAGCGTCATCGCCAGGAAGAGAATCCATCGCAAGTTCAACCTCGTTGAGCGCACGACGAACATAATCCTCAACCCTGGCAGCAACATGGAACATGCCATTAGCAATCGCCCAGTGTCCTGCCTTCCCTGCCTTATTGGAAACAGACTGCATCTCAGACGCGGCCTTCTGAAGTTCCCCAGCTTGCTTCTTCAGGAAGTCGGTTTTTGACTTGATCAGCCGAACAGATGCGGCACCCGCCTTTGCCTCGCTGATCTCCTCGACATCCTCTCCCATGGCAGACAGCTTCTTCTTTGCGTCCTCCAGGCGAGACTTGTCCTCATCGCTGAGGTTCTTCCCGGCACGGTTGATGTAGAAGTTCAGCCGCTCCATAGCCTGGGCCTTGTCCTTCGACGCCGACATGAGACCACTCGCGATCTTCCCGGCATCCTGCTTGAAGAACCCCTCTGGCGGAGACCACTTCGTCTCGACGCCCTTGACCCACTTTTCTTCGTCCAAGGCAGTCTCCAAACCCTCCATCAGCTTCCGTGTATTCTCCATGATCCTCTCCTAATCCAAATCTGAAACCGGAGTTCCTTTTTCCCACATCTTGCAGCTCCAGTACGCAGCTGACGTCTTGTCAGACTGCTCTGAGCACCGATGACGCGCCCTGAAGGACTTCCTTCTCTCGGGATCGTCACGTTTGATCTCCATGTTCGGATCCCCAAACGTGACCTTCACCACATTCCCAGTATCCGGGTTTCGAACATAGACGCCGAACTTCTTCTTACTGCCAGAAGGCAACCTGAACGGATCCTCAAGCTTCACCTTGCGACCCTCGTACTCACCATTCCTCTGCTCGGATACAGAAGCAAGCCTCTCCAAAAGATCCCTCATGCAATCCTCTCAATCTCGCGAATCGGAACCTTGCCCTTGCCGACAATCTGATAGTCCCTGATCCTTCCAGACTTCAGCGTCTGCACCAGCCGATTGCTATCAACAACAATCCGGTACAAATCTCGACCATCCTTGCTTCCGAGATCGCGGCCAAATCCATACGCACGATCAGGATCGTTCGTCACAAAAATGCCAGATGGGACCTCTTTCGCGTTATCGTAGATCTTCCGATCCTTCTTCGGCCTGGAGGTGTAAACCTTCACAGGCTTCCTCTTCCTCGTGCTCCCAGGGCTCCGAAGCTCACTCACGACCTGGAAATATGCATGCTCCACTTCTGGATCGTTGAAAAAGTCACCGTCCCCAGCATCGAGAACATCATCAATCTCTCGCGGGCCAAAATACGTAAAGCTCGGAGATGTTCTCCCGCGCTTTCCACCCCTATGAATGTAAACGGTCGCCATGTCAGTAGGTGTCCCGTAATCACCGCCGCTTGAGTACATGGTAGACCTCGGCCACGGCTTGACCGTCGCTCGAATCCCATCGAGATCCAGCCCCTTTATGATGCGCGCGACACCGCTGGCGATCTTCGCCATGCTCTTCCTGGTCGGGCCGACAACCATCTTGTGCCAATCAGAATACCCCTTGTCCTTGCGCCAGTCCTTGGCATCGTACTCCTCCGGTCGTCTTTCTTTTGCCCGGAAAAATGAGTCATACATATAGCCCTCCACCTCGTCCTCGAAATCATCGAGTTCGAGAGTGACAGTACTCTGCCATGACTCCAGGATCAGCACATCAAGCTCATCCATTCTTTCCAGAAGAGTTCTCATCCCTGCCCCTTGCGCTTGGCGAGCTTCTGTGCGGCCTTCTGGAGGCTCTTCTCGGCCTTCTTGAACGCCTTTGCGTCATCGTTCTGCAAAGCCTTCTGCATCGCCTTCAGCGGGCCTGTGACAGCCTTGCCGCCCTTGGACCCCTTGGCCTTCCTGAGAAGCTCCGTTGTCTTCTTCATGGCGTCGCTCGCCTGCTCAATCCCAGCGGCAGATTCACGGCTCTTTGACTTCTTCTTTTTCTTCTTCGGGCCACCAATGCCAACGACACCGAGGACCTTTGCCAGGATCCCCTTGCCCTTCTTTTTGCCACCCTTGACCGTCGGGGTCGGAGAGGATCCGTCCAGAGGGAAGAAGTACCTGCGCCCACGGATCGTCCTCCAAACACCGACCTTCTTGCCAGTCAGCCAGAGGTTGTCCTTCTTGGCACCGTACGGCTTCGTGAATGAAGCTTCCTCCACGGGGCCTGCGCTCTCGATCCGGATCATGCCCACCTTGGCATAGCCGGTCTTTTTCTTCTTCCGGCGAGGAGTGATCTCACCAATCGTGTACACGCGCCCAGATCCATAATGAAAATCCCGGCGAACCATACCAAGAGGCTTCACAACACCGTCGATGTTTGCAGAAGTCGTCATGAGATCACCTACACTCCAGCCTGAACCCCCAGCCCAGCAGCAATACCCCTGAGTTTCGAGGCGACCTTGTCAGTCTGCTTGACTAGATCATTCAGCGCCCTAGCATCGCTGCTGTTCGCCTTGCCCCACTTCGATTTCGCCATATCCTTCATCGTTAGACCAGCCTTCTGGACGCTCGCGAGCGCCTCTTTGGCAGCCTTGTACGCACTCTTGTTGTCGTAAGAAGCCTCGTCGAGAACCTCTTCCTCTGACACGTTGCCCATGATGCGATCTGCGATCTTCATCTCTTCAAAAATTGTCCCACTCGTTCCACTCATTGAAATCTCTCCTCACTATGGAGATGAAGGGGCTGGCCCCATCCCCTCTTTGAACACGACAAACCGGTTCTCGTTGTTGTTGTAAAATGCAACAACCTTACTCTTGAGACCGCTGATCCTCATGATCGATTTACGAGGTCTCCAATACATTCCAGCCTTGCTCTCTTTGATGTTCTTCGGGCGCAACCTCTGCGAGTTTGCCTTCTGCTTCACACCCTCGTAATCCCCCTCGATGTACCCGAAGGCCCACCACGGCTGATCAGGATCCCTCGCCTCGCGCTCCTTCGCCTTCTTCATGGCACGAAGACCAATCCGCTCGAAATCGGACATCTTCCTTTCAATCAGATCACGCATCTTCACCTGCAGGACGAACAACGACGCACGCACCGCGCTTCGTCTTCACGACCTCCACCGCCTCCACCATCGCGGACTCCTCGAATCGCCTCGCCACTTGGCTTCCAACGGACATCGAGTGGCGCCCCTCCATGATCATGAGAAACGAGACGGAATCACGGAACTTCGACTCGAAAACCGTCTTCGTGACCTCACGACCCTTGACCGCACGCTCGCCCTGCGTCTTCAGCGAACGGAACAACCGCTCCTCCTTGACAGAGAGAGCGTTCTCCTTCCGCTTGCCATTCGCAGAGGAGATGAAGTTCTCAAGTCTTCCGGTAAGATTTCTCATTTCTCACTCCACCCGAGTTACAGATACCGCTCGGTATCAGACAGACCGTAGTCAGGATCCAGCTCTTCATATTCTGGCATTTTTTTCCTGAGCTTGACCATAGCCTCTTTTATCAGAGGCCAGAGATCACGACCAGGGTCAAACGGCTTTTTCTTCTTTTTCCACACCGACTCGACAAACACCTCTCCCATCCTGAGAGCGGGTTTCAGCTCCACAGAATCGTGATCCCGGGATGTCGGATAGAACTCGTCCACGACGACCGCACACCCGACCTCTGAACCACCATTCTCCGGGATGCAAGAAACGACAATCCGAGCCTCGGCCTCGTTGAACCTATCCCCGTCATCGTTCACGCCGATCGGATAGTCGTGGTCTGCAAGGATCGCCCCATCCATGTGGACCTCTCCATGCTTCTCAACACTCTGCCTATCCAGATCCAAATTCCCAGAGATCTCCCATGGAACAGGAAGAAGCTTCTCGATCTCGTGCGCGCGTGCACGCATGGCACTTCCAATACCCCTGGCCAGCGCGACATCCGCCTCCCGCGCGCGCCTACGCATGCGGCGTTTCCGCTTCTTCTTCCCTTTCGCCTCATCGAGAAAGGTCCCGAGACTTTCGAGCAAGCGTTTCATTCCATCCCTCCTTGGGAGAAGTCGATCAGATCCAGAAGCATGTATCGGCCGTCCGCGTGCGAAGAGAAGTCACGATGTGCGACCACCCCAGGATTCGGCCTGGCCTTCGGAGATGCATCCCATCCATTGATTTGACGGTTCCCGCCGTTCAGGTTCTTGGTCGGGAAACAGAACGGAACCCCGGTGACCTCGCAAAGCCATGGTGCCAACAACCGAATCGCTGCCATCTGAGCATCCGTCGGCAATACGTAGCGACGATCATTCTTATCCGGGCACCAGGTCCACCACTGAGCGGGAATCGTCTTCGAAAAAACGTCAGGCTTCGAGACGTAGCTCGGAGCGTACGGATTCACCACCTCGATCCCAAACGACGTCTTGTTGCACTGGTTGGCATGAACAACTTGCTCTCTCACGAGGTCGTTGTGACATGAAATATGGCCACCAGGATCCATGATCAAATGGACACCGTAATTGTACCCGCTGTCCTTGGCCTTCCGGTTCAGCGTATTCACGCAACCAGACGCCGTATTTCCGCACGTCTCATGCAGCACAAAGTGGACAGGATCATCTGCTCTGACGCCACTCTTGAAATGGGCCTCCCCATCATCCAGATAGTTGCTCGCGGACAACCCGGCCTTCACGAACTCCTCAGGAAGAACGATGCGCTTCCCGTCAACGATGATCGCATTCGAGAACTGCCCATCTGGAACCTCAACCACCGGCGGTACCGACGGCTCCTGAGAGCCAAACTCACCACGAATGGCGCCTTCCGTCGCAGGCCCCAGCTTCCCGTCCACCGAGAGCCTCTGGTCCTGCTGAAACGCCACCGTGGCCCACACAAAACCATCCCCGGTCAACTCGTCCCATGGCCACGGCATCGTGTTCACGTCCAGGCGCCCATCCGAGATACGACCCGCGTTGTAGCTGTTCGCCGCAGAAACCTGATTCTTCGTCAGCATCACCACATCCTCATCCCTGCGCGAACCGTCCGATCGGCAGTCCGGTTTTTCTTCACCTTTTTGAACATCCTGTTCATGGAGGCCACCTTCGTGACCCCCTGTGCCGTCCATCTCACTGACTCGAAAGCCTGCTTCAACTTCGGGACACTCTTCGCAATCGGATCACTCACCCCGTCCGGGACAACCACCACCTGCCGGTACCAGAACCCAAAGATGTCCCTGGTCCACTCGATGATGTACTTGATGCTATTCCCAGCAACCGGGACCAGCACATTGACCCGAACGGATCCCACACTCTTGCGCTTCGCATCCAGGAGATCGGCAACCAGAGTCATCGAATATTCAGCTGTCCCGGTCGGGCTCGGCGAAACAAAACCCCGGTTCACCAGCCCCGTCTTGAAGAGCAGATATCTCGCCGTGGATAACGCATCCTCTGTTGCCACGTACTGCGGAGACATGTCTACCGGGACAGCTTTCACTTCGTCTTTCATCAAGAAAACCTCTCCCAAACAGAGGGAGCGCTTGGAATCTCAAAATTGATGCCCAGAACCAAACGGAGCCCAGCTTCTTTCACTTTTTCAGCCATCGATTTCATCACTGACTTCCCTTGCAAAATGCCAAACTCCATCCGGTTCCAAGCGGATTTTTATCCTTCTGTCGCGATCACCTCTCCGACAACGTACACCTTGGCAAGGTGACCGGCACCAGCCGTCGTGTCCGCCGTAGTGACCTTGACATACAGTGTCGAACTCGCCGGAAGAGCAGGCTTCACGACGGCACTGAGATCGATGATCAGCTTGGTGTCGATTGCGATGACGCCAGTGCATGCCGTGGCAGCAAGGATCTCAGTTCCACCGCTGGTGATTCCGATGCTGATCTGGAAGTCACCCGCCGCCGCAGCTCCGGACACAGTTGCCATCTGCACGATGGCGTGCGTCGGAGCAAACTGCTTCGATGCGACACCCCCCAGGGCAACCGACTGCTCATCGTTGAGAGTGTCGATCGCGAGATCGGAGACGACAGCGCGAAGCCTCTCGCCCATGTTGCTGAGCACGTCGGAGACGTAATTCCCCTCAGCCTCTGTGTCGTTCGGGATCTGCGATGCCCACGGAACCGCTCCTGCGTTCCTGATTTTGTCATCACTTGGTGCGTTTGCTGGGTTTCTCATTCTTCTCTCTCCTATCAAAGCGAACTATTGTTCGCGAACCCTAAAAAAAACAACCGGCACCATTCAACTGACAAAACTGCTAACCGAGCAACTCCTTCTTGTCCTCGGGATCCACCTCGGTTGTATCTTCCCAATTCGGCCCATCATCATCCACAGGGGCCTCGTCGACGCCATCCATGCCCAGGACGTCCCGAACAGCGGCCTCGATCCTCACCCCATGGTTCACGGCCCTCCTGGCCGCCGTAGCGGCCCCCTGAGCGCCATGATCGGCGATCCCCTGTCCAAGGATGTACGTTCCGATCAATCCGAGGGCGGAGTACATAGCCTCGTCGCTCACAGGCTTCCCGAGAGCATCGTTGGCCACGATCAGAATCGCAGCGAGAATCGCAACGACAAACTTCCTGGACTTCAGATCATGAAACATCGCCATCTTCCATCTTTTTCTCGATCAGACCACGCATCTTGAATCCACCAGACACGTCGCCTTCGCCATCGTCCTGGACATCCTCGTAGGCTTCCAGCCAGCGAAGACCACCTTTGACCTTTAGGTCCTTCATGGCGGCGTCCATCCGCTTCTCGAACTTGGTCCCCTGGGACGGACCGTAGTCTCCGGTCTTCCACGCCTTCTTGAGGGCCTTCTTCCAACCCTTCCCGTGCTGCCCCTTCCAGAGCGAGAGGGCCGCCATGTGGTCCTTTCCCATCTTGAAACTGGACTCTTCCACGGCGCCTTCACCAAGGATGGAATCCGGGTTGACTCCAGCATTCTCCAGGAGCATCCCGAGGACCTTGTTCTTTCCGTCTGACATGATTCTCTCCTCCAAGCGAACTTGAGTTCGTCCTACTTCTTCATTTCCTTCTCGTAGCCCTTCGCTAGATCCACGAGCCCGGTCCCGCTGCCAGCACCCTCGCCAACAAGAGCATCATGGAGCTTCTCGGAGAAATGGGGGATATCCCCCATGAAGTCGAGCTTCGGAATCTTCGCCAGATCCCCAATCGCCCCCTCGACCTTCTTGGCCGCGCTCTTCAAAAGAGCCACGCGCTTCTTCAGATTTGCCGGTGTCTTCTCGTCGAGATCAGCCTTGCGCCTCGGAACCTCATACACCTTCATCTCTTCGAGATCACCAACTTCCTGATCTTCGTCACCCAGGAGACTGTCGACCTCATCCAACACACTCACTTCGCTCTCTTCTGGATTCTCTTCGCCATCCTGATCCTCGGAGATCTCATTCCCTTCGGCCACGACCGGCTTGTCATCCAGAAAACTTTTCAGCTCCTCTACCAATTTCCTCGACATCACTCTTCTCCTATAACGGGCTTCCGAGTGTGATTTCGGTAAAAGCCCACGGTTGCACCTCTAGCTCCGCAATGCTGACCTGCCCACTTTGGGCATCAAAGTCCGATCCAGCTTTGTACCGCGTCGGGATGCAATCCCACAGAAGCCATGCTTTGGCCGGAAGAAAAGCTCTCCCCTCCCAGGCATCTCCTGGCAAGTCCTCGACAGGACCAGCATCAAGACCGGACAAACTTATGTTTGAAAACTGAATCAACAAAAGATCCCGATTCGTCGTATCGATCCCACGAATAGCCCTCGACATCCACTGCCAAAACGTGTCGTCGTATCCAAGCATCCCACGTGTCAACGTGATCGGTCCCACCCCACCACCGGAGTACACATGCCTCTTGTACATCGAATTCAGCTGCTTGATCTCGTCGACGTCAGCTGTGTATTCCGGCGTTGTGATGGATTGAAACCCGAGAAGAGGGGCGCCCAAAACCAGATACGGGAACGTCGCGCTAGGAACTACATCAAGTAGCCAGAAGCGATGGTTCTGCAAAAAGTCCGCTGCACGACTCCTGGCCATTCAAGGTGCTCCTCCCTCTGAAGATCATGCAGACGGTTCGAGGATGAACGACTCCAGCGCGAAGTCGACCTCGGCCAGGGATACCTCCCCGGACATGGAGTCGAAATCACCAGCTGGCTTGGCGCGCATACCAAAGCAGTTCTTGCACTCGATCCGACGGAAGGTGTCTCCCGTCTCCGACTGAGACGCAGCACCCATCTCTGTGCGCTGGTAGTGGTAGATCGTAACATCGCAGCGATACTCGTCGCCGTCGATGCTATCCCTGACCCAGTCGTAGAAGGTTGTGTCGGCCTTCGCCACACCTCGCATCAGAGTCACGTCCGATACGGTGGGCGGCCCAGGATATTTCTGGGTCCAAACGAAGGTGCCCTCACGGTACTCCGTGGCCTCGACGCTCACCTCAGGAATCGTCACGCTTTGGAATCCAGCCTGCCCGCCTCCCTCGAACTCGCCAGGACGGCTGAATTCGAGAGGGTTTGTCGCGTCGGCTGTCGTCGCAACGACGTGAAACCTGAACGATTGCATCAGATCATCAACAGCTGCTCGTGCCATTTCTCTCTCTCCTTAACTCCTACGCCCGCTGCATGGACGGAGGAAGACTCTCTTTGCCAATCATTCCAGTCTGACTCGGCGTTGGCTGTCCCCATCCCTGGTGAATCACGATCCCCACACGCCCGAATTTCTCGTGGGTGTAGCTCGCAAGCGCATTCACCGCATTGAAATCTGATGGCGTGTTCAGGGTAATCGTCGCGACACCAGTCAGATAATCGATCGTCCCAGATCCCCCACCGCCACCGGCACCAACCAGAATTCCATCCGAGCCAGGATCCGTGAACGTCACGCTCCCAGCCACAATGGATACCGTCCCAGCCTTGACAGGCGTCTCAGCGAACACAAGTTCGTAGTCCGCAGACACACCATCACCGGTAACCCCAGTGTCCTCAGAGACGATCGGGACCGCAGCACCAATTGCCTGATCGGACTTGACGCGGATCTTGAACCCCGGAGGAACCATGATCCCGTGGTTGGTCTGAGCCCACGATCCGCTCGCAAGATTCTGTGAATCGATGAGGTACTCAGTCCCATTGTCGTCCACCAGGTAGATGTCGACATTGGGAGTTGAGGCGGCCTCGATGAACCAGAACACCTGCTCGACACGCATGCCGGTCAGATCTGGAGCATCGAATTCCCCGCCAACAGAGCCAGCCAGCCATTTCTGGATCCTGCCCCTGTACTCCTGCTCATCAGTCGGCGTACCGTCCGGGGCGGATCCATTGATCTGCCCCGTACTGTACACTTCCTGAATAGAGACTACCGGTATTACCGTAGTGGTCATCTCAATCCCCTATCCCGCTTACGCGGTCAGAGCCTTCTGCTGGAACCGGAATACTATGAATTCCGCAGGCTTGTTCGGTGCGATACCGATGTCGCAGAAAACGAGCCCCTGATCCACCGTGTTCTGCGGGTTGTTCGTCCGGTCGCAGATCACGTAGAACGCATCCTCTGCGCTGGTTCCGGCGAAGTATCCGGCCTGGTAGAGCCCCAGAAGGAAGCTCGAAACCTGGGTCCGGATCGCGGCCCACAGAGAAGGACCGTTGTTCTTGAACACATGCGTGTGCGTCGCGTTGAACACCGACTTCTCGCAGAACATGAACAGGCGCCGCATCTGGATGTACGGCCACTCTCCACCCGCGATATCGAGGGTACGAGCGCCCCAGACGCAACGTCCGGTCTGCGGCCACTGAACGAGGCAGTTGATCTTCTCCGGGTAGCAGACGCCGACCTGGTCCCTGGTGAGATCCAGCTCCAGTCCAACCGCCCAGTTGATCTTCCCATCCTCGACACCAGCCGGAGCCTTGCCGACGTTCTTCGTGATGTCCGTTCGCGCGTACACACCCGCGACGTGACCACCGCAAGGAACATCTGTGGCCACCTCGGTGACCGGGTCGATGATCTTGATGTGCGGGTAGTACAGCGCCGCGTAGGAGGTGAACTTCTGCAGCTGGAACTTCTTCCAGTTGACCGCCTCCTGCGGAGTGAGACCTGCCGGGACCGTCAGGATCACGAACTTGTCCTTGTTCAGCTCGGCGTAGGTGATCAGCGAGTCGGCAACCGTCGTGTCCGTCTGGAAGTCCGAGGCCACGAGCTGCATCAGCTCATCCACCTTGCCGAACGCCCACAGACCGCGCTGGTCCGCCGCCAGGGTCGCCCCAACGACATCATTCGATGTCAGGGCCGAGCCGTCGGATCCGCCCGTCATCTGCCCCGTCACGCTCTCGTCAGGCTGCGTGTAGTAGTCCGCCGTCTGAGCAGTCGCGCCACCCGGTCCAAGCGCCGGGGATCCGGAGACGGCCCACGTCAGAGTGAACCCGCCAGTGTCGTAGTCGATCTCGTTGGTGCCGTTCTCGTCCAAGATGAACTTCTGCGGGTACCCAGTCGCCTGTGTCGTGTTGAGCGACAGATTCCCATCACCGTCGTCCACAACCGAGATCGCAGTCGCGTAGTCGCACGCGAACCAAATCGGAGCACCAGCAACGATCGTGTCGGCGGCCCACGCCGTGACACCGCTGATGTCGATCTGATCATCGGTACCGGAGTAGGCAATCTGGCCCGTCGTGTAGTCGATCGTTCCACATGCACCAGCCACACCATCCCACAGGTTTCCAGATCCGTCATCGACGATAACCTGGGATCCAGCCGTGGTCAGCTGAACAGTGATCTTCACCGAACTCGGAGTGATCGCCGCCGGGACAGAAGTGCTTCCAGGTGAAACAACATCCGCCACCGCAACCGGACCCGCCGCACCCGTTCCGATCCTCAAAGGAGCCCGGATCTCGTAGGTGTCGGTGTCGTCCCAGTCGTTCCCGGTACCACCGGCCAGAGTCGCCGTCGCCGTCGTCGCGGTATTCGCCGTGATGACACCATGGCTTCCGTCGGCTGTGTTGTACAGAATCAGACCGACCAGGCCGTTCACCGGCCACGCCGCCGTCGAGTCGGTCAGGAAAGCGTTTCCTGATCCACCCGAGTCATCCGCGCCGGAAGCGTAGATCGCGCCATCCGAGAACTTGAAGCTCGCATCGAACGTCGTCGGGAAGCATCCGTTGGCCAGATCGTACGTCCACCCCTTCCAGAGCCCATCGTAGACGTCCGGTGTCGACGCGGAAGATCCATCCGAATGGACCATCGTTCCCGAGAAGTCCTCTGCGGTGACCTGGGTCCCCTGCAGCTCAGGAGGATTCATCTCGTTGCCGTAACCGACGACCTCGATGATGTCCGATCCGTTGTAGTCGGCATTGATGACCGTCTCGATGTAGTTCGGGCTGCTCGTGTCGTTGAACACGAGGTCGGTGAACTGCTCGACCGTCACCCAAGACGGAACACCGGTCACACCAGCGTCGGTATCCTCCTCGACCAGGACCGTGAACCTGCTGTAGGAAGCGGTCGCCTGAGTGAGGTAGTCGCTGTCTCCAGGCACGATGCTCACGCGGTAGTAGTTCCCAGCCTCGCCCGGCCACTTCATCCGGAACTGGAACACCACGTAGTCGTACACGGCCTCGATCTTGTCCGCGCCACCCGTGTAGTCTCCAGGCACGGCGAGGGTGATGCTCACTTCACCTGTGGTGTAGTTGATCGAACCCGTCCCGCCAGATCCCGCGCCGCTCGTCTTCGTGAGAACGCCATCGCCAGCAGCGTCGGTGAACACATTGTCCGTAGATCCGCTGTTGAACGTGATCTCAACACTGGTCGGATCGATCGGAGCATTGTCGATCTGCAGGCTGTAGATTCCGGTCCCCTCGGCGGTGTCGCCAAGCTCCTCAGGGCTCGCACTCGTGATCGAGTAGAGGTAATCCCAGAGCGCATCCTCGGCATCCGAGGCAGTCACACGCACCGTGTAGAGCCGCTGGCCACCGTTCTGGAAGAAGGCATACGCCATCGTCGGGGTCAGGCCGTCCTCAGTGAAGTCACCGAAGGAAGCCTTGAACTCATTGAAGCTCGTCGACAGAATCGGCTCGTCGACGGGTCCCTTCTTTGTGAAGCCGATCAGGCCGAGATTCGATGTCGAAACCCCTGCGATCGGGCCAGGACCACCTGATACTTCTTGGATTCGTGGGCCAGGGTAAGTGTACTCGGGCATTTTCTGTCTCCGTGTTGTCTAGGACCTACTGACCTTTGCGGCCACGGCCTTTTCTTGCTTTCTTTTTCTTGCCGTCCCCATCTCCATCGGGGCCACTTTCAGCATTCGACAACACGTCAACATCTTCAGCTTTTTCGACGTCCGATCCCTTAGTGTCGGGCTTGGACTCTTCGACCGGTTTGTTTTTCGAGGCAGCCTGCGTCTCACCCTCTGTCATCTCGGGCTTCTTCGACTTCGGCGTCTGCCCCTTCTTTCCGGTCACACCCTTCTCCGCGACAACCTTCGCGAGATTCGACTTCGGGGTGACCTTCTCGACATCCTTCGCGGACATCGTCGGGGCATCCTTCAGTGAAACAGCACCCTTCGGCTTCGAAGTCAGACGAAGATCTCCCTTTTTCTTGAGTGCCTTCACCTCGGGGGTGTTCACGTCGAAGATCTCAACCTTACTGTGAGGCTTCAAGGCAATCGAAAGACCTTTTTTCACCTGTACCGATCGAGGGACATTTCCTGAATAGTAAAACCACGGCATGATTCCTCCTAGCTTTCTGAGATACCGAGACGGACGTCCCGATTCTTCTGGTTGATTTCTGAAATCTCAGAGGGTGTGTACCGTGCGTAAGTCACATGCGGTTCGACCATGGCTGCGAACACACGATCATCGTGGATGTCAACCTCCGCTCTGACCGTGAATGAGATCGTGTAGCTCACTGTCCTCTCCGCGATGTCCGCCAACTCCGAAGTATTCGAAATTGTCATCTCTCCTGCATCATATTCTCGCACATCACCCTTGCTGTCAACAACTTTGAAAATGAACCAAGGTGGGATGAAGTGCCGAAGAGCGTAGAAGAGCATGAGGAGCGCCTCCTGCTTACGCCTGGCAAGCACCATACAATCGTACGTGATGTCGAACTGAGTCGCCCTCCACTGGTTCTTGTACTTGTCGTACCCCTTCGTTCCGTCCGGGAGGATGATCTCCACAGCGTCATCAGCCGGTGCACGGGCGACCCACGTGTACCAGGGATGTCTGTCAAACGCAGGCGTCAGATCGTTCTGACGAAACTGAAAACACGGCAAGACGAACGGCTGGTACACATCCTCCGGATCCTGGAACTGGACTGGAACCCTGTCGCCCAAGTCTGCAAAGCCGGAATCGAGGTACGGCACGTCCACCGTGTAGATCGCGCGCGTGTCTCCGTCCACCTGGTATGTTGAAATGTCCGCCCCAAGGGTCTTCATGCATCCTTCGTCCCAATCACGAAGGCTCACTGTTCCAAGTATGCTCATTCAGACCCTCTGCGAACTTGAGTTCGTTTTCAGTCGCCCTCGCCGCCACCATCGTCACCGCCGTCGCCATCATCTCCACCGTCATCCCCATCGCCGCCCTCGGGCTCTTCCTCTGAACCACCATCCGGATCCGGTTCGTCCCCGCCACAACCGTCGCAATCCTTGACTTCGATCGCGCCATCCTCTGCGGCCTTGTTGATGATGTCCATGGCGCCGTCGATTGTGTCGTCCTGGCGCTGCACCTTCCGCTTTAGAAGCTCGTTCTCCACACCAACCAATGTCGAATTCAGATCGTCCAACCTTGAAACTTCTGGCATCACTTCACCTTTCAACTACCCTTTCGGGGCAAACGGGGCCAATTCACTCGCGAACTTCGCCCCTTTGTTCAACTCTGATACCGTAGCGCGCACGATATCAGATGGCAATTCAAAAAAACTCTCCCGGCCAGTTTTGAGATACATGAGGTACCGCTTCATCAGATCTGGAACCTTCCCCTTCACCTCTTTCAGAGCTGGCCTCCAGTGCGCCTTCTGGGACTCACCGTCAAAACCAAACTCAGCACGCAAAACATTATATCCGACATCTTCATGAACCACAATACCCGCCCCGTGAGGCGTCTTGTCGATCGTCACCTTCGTCGCACCGGCCCTGCGAAGGTCCGTCTCTATGTCCCCACGCTTCACGTACAGACGCCCCGCAAGCGCCTTTATCTCGTCCTCCCTGGCATTCCGCGAGACAACCTTCGCATCCATGTTGTCAAACGGAACAGGCACCATCGTCGCAGGCCACGGGCCATACACCATGAGCACATTCACCCACTCTGGAGACCTCTCTGTCGCCTGGAAATAGAGAACCTTCTGATCCATGTTCTCGGAGCTGAGCTTGACTTTCGCATTATCGAAGAAGATGGCCACCGCATCCATTCCGTCCACCTCTCCACTCACCAGGGCAACCTTCAGATGCTCCTTGTACTCAAACCCCTCATCGCCCATGTCAATCTCAGGCGCAAGACGCTGCACGCTATCGCGAACCATGCCACCAACCGAGAGCAAAAACAGCTGCCGACCACGCTGCATCCGCTTTGGCATGTCTTTCGCCATGAGGTTGAAAGTTTTGACGTAGCTCCGGAGCCCAAACATCCCAAGAACAGGAGAGTTCGTCGAAATCCTCGGCTTCTTGAACCTGATCTTCTTCGCCATTATTGGAACCGTGCAGAGACCTTGAACGTCACGGTGTTCCCCCAGCCCTGCCACCCTGGCATCTCAATGTACGCCTGGAGTCGGTACTCCCCGACTTGGTCAAAGTCACCAACACTCACGACGTACTGAATCTTTGTAGTGTCCACCACTGAGCCAACCCATCGATCCGTGGACCCGTCCGGCTTCATCACATCCAGGGCAGCAAGCGTCGCCGCCGTGATGTCACTGCACGTATCAACGGTGATCAATGTTCCGGCATCCCCAACGAAATAGTTGCTGGGACCACTACATGCTGCATCACAACTCATATCTCTTCCACCTCTATCTTTGAAACCAGTTCAAGCCCATCCGACGTCTTGGATACCAGCTCCAGAGAAGGAGACACCTGGGAGACCAGGGATATCCCCTCATCCACAATGGATCCGATCTTCGATGTCAGGCACAGTCTGTCTTCTTCCATTTCGACACCAACGAAAGACTCGTCCCGATTTTCGAGACGAGGTTGAGAATCTCGCGGAACTTCTGAACCGCACTACTAATCCCGTACCCCCTGGTCACCAGGAGGTGGCGCGGCCCCATCCCTCTCGTGATGATCCTGTTCACGGTTCCCTTCTCTCGAACACATCCGTCATCGACGGAACACCAGCGTCATCGTACAGGTTGTAGACCAGCAACGGAGTCACGCCATCGTCATCATAGAAGGTCATCTGGTTGCTCTCGATCTTCCAACGCCCCGTCTCCACCTTCTTGATCAACTCGACATCCGCCTTGATGATCAGGAGGTCTGTCTGAGTGGCAATGTCACGAACCACAACGTCCTCGCTGATCTTCGCCGACCTCACCACGTCATTGATCTTGTACTCGGCAACGTACTCCCTCACCGGAAGAGACGCAGGGTTCCAAGTGTACCGCCAGACATTGGTCGCTCCGACCTGAACCAGGGGCGTCGCCGCGAGAACCTCCTGCTCGACACCAGCGTTCATGTAGTACACGCGGACGGTCCCTGAAGTCACATCGAGCTTCTGAGATCCGTCCGGATTCATGGCATAAACCTGAAGGGTCACTTCGCTTTGGTTCAGGTCAATCAGAATCACATCATCACCTCTCCGGCTATCCTATCACAGTCTTGCTGATCATCCACGGACCAATCGGATCCAACATCTCGGTTTTTCCAAGGTGTCCCATCAGCTCCATGAACTCACCCTCAGTGTAATCCCTGGTGTGCGCCGGGTCACGCATCGAGCAATACCTCGGGACACTCGCCACGACAACAGCCCCATCCTTGAGCTTCTTCCGCAGCGATAGAACGAACTCAAGATCGTCCTCGACGTGCTCGACGATCTCCCCAAGCAGGCACGCATCAAAGCGGTAATCCGGGACATCCTCCAAGCTCACAAAACACTCGCGCCCACGCTCCTGAATGATGTCTCTGACATGCTCGGAGACGTCCACCCCCACATACTCAGACGCAGGACAAACGTGCCCCATCATATGGCCGGGGCCGCACCCGACATCCAGGACTCGCGAAGCCTGATACACCGCTTTTCCCATGACACCCATCCTGCGCTCTTCAAGATCAGACGGATCGCAGCTGCCCTCCCAGACCTGGTCGTAGTATTCTCCGCCATGCCTTCGGATGTGCCCCCTCCAGAACTCAACGTTGTCATAGATCCTCTTGATGCTCGCCGATTCGAGAGCCTTCTCCGCCATCTTGATCGCTCGGCCAAAGTGCCCCAGGTGATGGTAGACCATCGAAAGCTTGTCGTAGCGATCAACCTTGTAGATCTTTGGCGTGAGGAAGAGCGAGCAGTTCGGCATCTCCATCTGGACACAGCGCTCAAGCCAGACCTGCGCCTCATGGTACCGTCCCAGCTTGTGCGTCAGGTGCCCGAGATAGTAGTAAGGCTCCGCCATCTGAGGAAACTCCTGGATCGCAAGCGCGAACTGGGAATGCGCACTGTCGAATTCTCCAAGGCGATCAAGACATGCGCCCATTCTCATACGCGCGTGACACCTCTCCTCTTTCCAGCTGGACACCTTCAGATACTCGCTGTACGCGTTTATCGCCTGCGGCCACATGGATGATTCCTTGTACGCTGTCGCTAGATAGAACCAGCTTCTTGAATCCGCAGGATCCTTCGAGACCTTTTCCATGAACGCCTGAATATTCGAATCTGCACGCTGAACGTCCCGAGCGACCTTCGCAGATCTGTCCTGTTTTTGCTTCATGTGCTCGACCACCACCGATTTGGCATAATACATCCTCCCGATCACGGGAACGTTGTGAATCGGGTTCTTGTACCGCACTGAAGGCCCCAGGACCCGCGCAGACTCGAAGATCTCCACGGGGATGCCGTACGAGTCCGGCTCAAAGTGAACGGACACAGTGACCCCGTCAAAGCGCCCGAAAGCGAACTCAAGTTCGCCCATGAGCACATCCGGGTTCCTGACAAACTCATGACCATCCAAAATCAGTTTCCAGTTCTCCGGATCACATGCCTCGATCACTGTGTTCCGAGCCTTCGAGAACCCCCAGTCTTCATCCCCACAAACAGACCCCTTCTCCCGAAGCTCCCTGGACAGGTCGACATCGATCACCTTATCGGCAAGCCTCTCTACAATTTTCCGGGTTCCGTCTGAGGATTCAGTGTCCACGCCGACGACGATCTCGTCGACCACCCCGCTGACCGACTCGATCACACGCTCAATCGTCAGCACTTCATCCTTCACAACCATCGCCAAAGACAGCATCAACAACCTCCCAGATTCAGCCTACCTTTTCTCGACCGTCGCGTCCTGGGCACTGCTAGAGAAGTCCAGCTTGAAGCGCCCGAACTCCGTGTACCGCCAGTACACATCTGCATCCCCAGAGTCCTCTATGACAGATGCGTTCAGGGAATACAATGCCCCCATCTTACTGACGTCAGGTCTGGTCCACCAGTCCACAGCAGAACTCGAAGATGCGTAGCTCGCGTCACTCGAACCAACAGCGTCCATCGCAAACATCATCGCGCTCACGAACAGGAAGTCGAAGAGGTCCTGACCACCCGTGTTGCTGTTGTTGATAATGCCAGACGCCGCAAGGTTGATCCCGTACGTCGCCCTGTGCCCCTGTGCCTTCACTCCTCGCGCAGCCCAGTCCGCCTTCGCCTCGTATCCCACCGGAGTGCTAGAGGTATACGAATCCGTATTGACCGGCCAGCTCTCAAGCAGGTACCAGTCATCTGCCGTGAGACTCGACTCTTCCAGATCTGGGTTCCACGTCGTGTTCGGCTTACTAGGATCGTTCGCGGTTCCGATAATGTGATCCATATTCCAGGCGTTCGCGAAGCAGGTGCTCGCACTGCTCAACGCATGAACGTAGTCCACCTTGGCGTTGAATGCGTCCCGGTCATTCGTAGCTGTCGTCCCGTAGTCGTACCCGGCCTCGTCCATAAAGATGCCATCTACACCCAGAGCATCCCAATCGTCAGCCTTGTCTTCGAAGTTCGCGAGCGTCTGGTTCACAGTCACGTACCCAAAGATCTTCGCCGATGGGTTGTACTGCTTGATCCTCGGAACGATCTTGAAGACATTTGCATAGTCGGCATGGTTGGCCACACGGTACTCATCCCCAGCGTCCCAGTCGTTCTCCGTTCCACCAGAAAGGGTTGCTGTGATCGTGGTAGCCGTGTTGGCTGTAATCGATCCAGTGCTCCCGTCGGTCACATTCACAATCTTTTTCCCAACGAACTCATCAGTTGTCCAACTTGCCGTTGAGTCAGTGAGCGTGGAGGCCCCACTCGAACCATCATGCGACCCGGACGCCAGAAGAGTCTGGAGACCATCACCCAGGACAATCAACCCGTACTGAGCCATGTCTCTGGCAACCTTCTCATTGTCCCACCCGTTGACCGCACTATTGAACGAGTTGGGATACCCGTAGAAGATCAAGAGATCAGACGGCTTCTGCCAGAGAGCCCCATGCACCTGCTGGTTGTGCCACCCGAGCTTCCCGTGGATGGCGTTCAGATTTGTCACAGATCCATTCTCACCTACCAGAGGGACAAAGCCATCAACATGCAATGGATTCTGGGCATCATTAAATAACTCGCGACGATTCACGAGCATCTGCATCATTGCAAATGTCCCCTTCTTTCCGGTGTCAGGATCTGTGACAATCACATTTGCATCGATGAATTGTAGAACGTCAGAACTAATGTCGGGCTTACTCATTTCAAACTCCTATTCCTTGATCTTTACGATCACCACACGAGAGAACACCTCGTCCTCACCAAAATCATCTCCAGTTCCAAAATCTCCTAACCCAAGACCATCAAGTGTTTTCGACGTAATACACCTATGTTGAAGTTCGAAAGTATCACTTGAACCAGTTACCTCGACAACACCTTCTAGCATGGAGTGAGTACCAGAATATCCAGTGAAAGAACCGTAATTCCCAGCAAAAGCTGACATACCATTGATTGCAGTTGATGCCGTACCACTCGTCTTTCGAAATCGAATCATATGCTTCTCGACACCATACGCTTCAGCCCAAGCTCTGACGAAATACTTCCCGGTTTTCAAAGTAATCACATTCCCGGATCTTGACATGTTTGTATTTTGAACAATCTCCTTTTCCGTTGTGTTCAACGTTCTCGTCACCCATGATCCAGACGTAAAATCTCCACCATCTGTTCCTGCTGTCTTATGGTCAGCATAAATCGCCATCTGATCCGCATCTGCCGCACCTGTAGGACCAGTAGCTCCAGTTGCTCCAGTCGCACCCGTTGGCCCAGTCGGACCTGTTGCTCCGACACCGGTTGGCCCAGTTGGCCCGGTCGGACCTATATCTCCACCGCTTGGAAGCTTGATGATTGTTAGCCGTGCACCGGATGTCAAATCAGAGATCCCAGTCTGATTTATGGCAGGAACCTTTACATACCTCGTGCCAGTCGTGTGGACAATTATAGCCTGGGCATTTGATACAGTATAAGGACTTGGGGTCGCCTCCCGATAATAATTGGCCATTTCTGTGCCAGCAACATCCCCATACGCTCCAGCATCAAGCTTTGTCTGGATTCTCGCCTTACATGAACCACGGGTTCCACCTGCTGAGTTCCTCTGTGTTGGAAAATGCGCAATAACCAGATACGTCCCTGCATCCGAGAACGAAACCTCAGCAGAGTTCGCAGCATGCGTGAAAGTCGAGTCCTTTTTGACCTCAGTATTCCATGTAATGTCATGGTCCGTTCCGCTCAGAACACTCGTGTCAGTCGAAACAGCATCAAAGACCTCTGCTGGGTCACCAGCTGGCCCAGTTGCCCCTGTCGGGCCTGTTGCACCAGTCGCCCCCACTCCAGTTGGCCCAGTTGCTCCGGTGGCTCCTGTCGCACCAGCCGGACCGGTTGCACCCTGAGCGCCGGTAGTACCCTGGGCTCCAGTTGCACCCGTAGCTCCAGTTGCGCCTGCCGGGCCGGTTGCACCGCCAGCCCCGGTAGCACCTGTTGCGCCTGTTGCACCAGCAGCTCCGGTTGGTCCATCTGGGCCTGTCGGCCCTGTCGCTCCATCGCTTCCATCCGCTCCGGTTGGACCTGTAGGGCCTGTGGCCCCATCATCCCCATCCGCACCCGTTGGTCCAGTCGCACCCGTAGCTCCCGTCACCCCGGCCCCTGTCGGTCCAGTGGGACCTGTTGCTCCGGTTGCGCCAGTTGCACCAGCTCCTGTCGGCCCAGTTGGCCCCGTAGCTCCCGTGACCCCTGTTGCCCCTGCCCCAGTCGGTCCTGCGGGTCCTGTCGGACCTGTAGCCCCATCACTTCCATTCGCACCCGTCGGCCCCGTCGGTCCCGTTGGACCCGTGGCACCATCGTCTCCGTCCGCACCCGTCGCACCCGTGGCACCAGTTGGACCGGTTACCCCAGCCCCGGTGGGTCCAGTTGCTCCTGTCGGCCCAGTAGCTCCAGTGACACCCGCACCGGTCGGACCTGTTGCTCCAGTAGCCCCGGTCGCCCCAGTAACCCCGGCCCCGGTAGGCCCGGTCGCTCCTGTGGCTCCAGTTGCGCCCGTGACTCCCGCACCCGTTGGTCCAGCCGGACCAGTTGCACCAGTGGGACCGGTCACCCCTGTCACCCCCGCACCCGTTGGTCCGGTGGCTCCAGTCGCGCCTGTGGCTCCTGTAGCACCGGTCACACCGGATCCGGTCGGGCCTGTCGGGCCAGTGGGACCGGTGACACCAGCTCCCGTCGGCCCAGTAGCACCAGTTGGCCCCGTTGGACCTGTACCGCCGGTTGCACCGGTAACTCCTGCTCCAGTTGGCCCGGTTGGGCCGGTGGATCCGGTCGCTCCAGTAGCACCAGCTCCGGTAGATCCGGCAGGACCCGTTGGTCCTGTCGCGCCTGTAGCTCCAGTCGATCCCGTCACACCAGCTCCGGTCGGACCCGTAGGACCTGTAGGCCCCGTTGCGCCCGTAACCCCTGCTCCGGTCACCCCGGCTGGGCCGGTAGCTCCGGTTGCACCGGTCGCCCCCGTTGCTCCTGTTGTCCCTGATCCGGTTGGTCCAGTTGGGCCGGTCACACCTGTGGATCCTGTTGGCCCTGTAACTCCAGCTCCAGTCGGTCCTGTCGGGCCGGTTGGTCCTGTCGCTCCGGTCGCTCCAGTTGCCCCTGTCACACCTGCCCCAGTTGGACCGGTGGGTCCAGTTGATCCTGTCGGTCCGGTAGTTCCAGACCCTGTCGCTCCGGTTGGTCCTGTCGAACCAGTGGATCCTGTAGCACCAGTTGGTCCTGTTGCACCAGTCGCCCCGACCCCCGTCGCTCCGGTTACTCCAGTGGCGCCTGTCGCGCCCGTAACACCTGACCCAGTCGGCCCTGTTGGACCAGTTGGTCCAGTTGGCCCAGTAGCCCCTGTGACACCAGCTCCAGTAGGTCCTGTCGCCCCGGTCACTCCGGTAGCACCAGTCGGTCCTGTAGTTCCCGAACCGGTTGGGCCCGTGGGCCCAGTAGCGCCAGTAACTCCGGTTGCTCCGGTTGCTCCAGATCCAGATGGGCCTGTCGCACCAGTCGGACCTGTCGAACCTGTTGCACCGGTTGCTCCGGTTGCCCCCGTTACGCCCGCCCCAGTGGGCCCTGTTACACCTGCAGGTCCCGTCGCACCAGTGGCGCCGTCATCCCCTGTGGCTCCCTTTGCCCCTGTGGCTCCGGTTGCCCCGGTAGAACCTGTAGCACCGTCAGCTCCTGTCGGGCCAGCGGGGCCAGTGGCTCCAGTTGACCCATCAGATCCAGTTGCCCCAGCGGGTCCGGTAGGACCTGTACCACCCGTAGCTCCAGTGGCTCCATTGCTACCTGTGACTCCATCAGCCCCGGTCGGTCCCTGAGGACCCGTGACCCCTGTCGCACCAGTCGTTCCTTTTGCACCAGTCGCTCCAGTTGGCCCTGCCGGGCCTGTTGATCCGTCATCTCCGGTTGGACCCGTAACTCCAGCCCCCGTCGGACCGGTAGATCCGGTGGGGCCAGTCGGCCCAGTCGCTCCGGCAGATCCTGTTGGGCCTGTTACCCCTGTACCAGTCGGGCCAGTCGATCCCGTGGGACCTGTTGCGCCAACGGATCCAGTCGCGCCCGTGGCCCCAGTAGCACCGGTCACACCAGCGCCAGTTGGACCTGTCGGCCCTGTTGCTCCAGTTGCCCCAGCGGGTCCAGCCCCACCCGTCGCGCCCGTGGCTCCGGTGGCACCAACACCGGTCGGACCGGTGGACCCGGTGGGACCCGTCGGGCCAGTCGGCCCCTGTTGACCCCGGACTGCAAAACAAAGAATGCAATCGTCGTTGTTCTGAATTGCGTTCCCGCCGTCCAACCAGGTGATCGATGACAGCCTCACATATCCATTAACGCCGCCGACATTCGTCGCGTCGGATCCGATACTGAAAGACTGCCATCGCGTGCTATTCGTTCGATCCTGGATGTAGAGGTAGTTTCCTGCCTTCGCAACCGCAAGAAGGATCGTCCCGAGATCGTTCCCGTCGTTGTCATGCGTGTCGATGTACGCCTGCGTCGCCGACGTCTGCACCGCGTTGTTCAGCCGGAATTTCCCAGGACCAGGATCTCCCTCGGTCGGCGTATTGTCGTACAAGTACTCCCAGCAAAGCGCCCCAGCACCGCCAGTCGGTCCGGTCACACCCGTGGGGCCGGTTTCACCAGTCGCCCCCGTGGGACCCTGCGCCCCCGTTGGGCCGGTCGGACCTGTCGGCCCTGTGGCACCAGCCCCGGTCGGACCAGTCCCACCTGTCGGCCCAGTTGACCCCGTGGGACCGGAAGGACCCGTGACACCAGCCCCCGTGGGACCAGTCGGACCACTTGGACCTGTGGATCCAGTGGATCCCGTCGGCCCAGTTGGTCCTGTGGCGCCCGCTCCGGTCGGCCCAGTTGATCCCGTGGGACCCGTCGGCCCAGTGGGACCTTCCTCCCCCGTCAACCCGAAACAAACAAAGCAATTCCTGCCATTCCTGAGCGTTGAAGCACCACTGTCAATGTTCGATATCGACGGAAGTTTCACATAGCCAGTCCCGCCAGCAACGAGAACAGCATCCTGATCGATCTGAAAGTAGTGCCACCGCGTGACATCACCACGCTCCTGCAAGTACATGACTGCACCCGCCTTCGCGGCATTCAGGATAATCGCACTGACATCGTCCCCGTTGTCGTCCAGGACATCAAAATACGCCTGCGTCGCACTCGGCTGAGTCGAGTTGTTCAACCTGAAGTACCCGGGACCAGGATCGGTCTCCGTAATGAACGTGCTGAACTTGAAATCGAAACACAGAGCCGCCGACCCAATCGGGCCAGTAGGCCCCGTCGGCCCTGCTGAACCACTCGGCCCAGTTGATCCGGTCGGACCCGTAGCCCCTGTGGCACCCGTCACTCCCGCTCCGGTTGGACCCGCCGGACCAGTCGATCCCGTAGCACCGGTTGCACCAGTACCCCCTGTTGCACCCGTCACACCGGCCCCAGTAGGCCCTGTTGCCCCGCTTGGCCCAGTTGGCCCAGTCGGCCCCGTGGCTCCAGTAGGGCCTGTTACACCCGCTCCTGTGGCTCCTGTTGGACCGGTCGAGCCTGTTGGGCCGGTTGCACCAGTCGATCCGGTCGACCCAGTCGATCCAGTCGGACCCTGAGGCCCAGTTGATCCAGTTGCACCACTCGGACCAGTACTACCCGTCGGACCCTGGATTCCAGTCGGACCGATCGGACCAGTCGATCCAGTTTCGCCTTGTGGCCCGGTTGCTCCAGTCCCGCCGGTAGATCCGGTTGGACCCTGCGGACCAGTTGCCCCTGTTGAGCCCTGCGGACCGGTCGGCCCCACAGGCCCCGTCGGTCCAGTTGGGCCTGTCGATCCGGTGGCACCAACCCCGGTCGGCCCCGTCGACCCGCTCGGTCCGGTAGCTCCGGTTGCACCAGTTGCGCCGGTCCCTCCAGTCGCACCCGTTGCTCCCGTAAGCCCTTGTGGCCCCGTTGGTCCAGTTGCACCAGCACCGAGTATGATATTGGTCGACAAAGCCCTGTCTCCTATCAGCGGTCAAAAAGGGGGACTTTTCCTCCTTCCTTGATGACCACTTTTGAGCCTCCCGAGTTCAGGATCTGCTTCAGCTTGGGGATGTGATCATCGCAGACACCAATTGCTCCGCGCCCGCCAATATCCACCATCGCGTCTGCAGTCCTTCCACAGAGGAAGCAGTATTTCTCCTTCGGAGACCACGGGCCTTTGTACTTCGGAAATGCCATGCGCGAAGCGGGGCCTCCACAGCCCTTCACTCTGCATCCGGACATCCCGTCCATCTTCTCCGTCGTCTCCCAGAAACGCTCGCACCACGCACACGTCGCGGCGAGCCCACTCTCCACAGCTTTCGCAACTATCATCTTATCCGGCAGCATCTCAGACCTTTCTGTCTGGAGTGAATTGTGTGCGTTTCTTCAGCTCCAGCTTGTAACCAACGAAGTCCGGCGAATCCAAAATATACCCGCTTCGCCCGGCTTTCACAACATCCCACCACTCACCAAAGAGATAAATTACATCCCCTTCCTTGGGCTCTCGCCCTGCGCACGTCGTGTCTTCCCACGCGCACTCCCAGTGATTTCTCGAAATCGCAACGATCGCATCGTACTCATAGTGAAAACCCTCCGTTCTCACCATCGGAGTTCGATTGTCAGATTCTTGATACTCGATCGCCACCGGAAACGTGATCGGCTCTTCCCCAACCAAAATGTCAGGACAGAAGTTCCAGGACTCGTTGGAGTCAGAATCGCTCCCACGCGGAGAGGACCCCCCATAGAGCGGATCATTCGTCGGCTCGCCGTAGAGCGCGTCTACGTTCTTCCCGCGATTCAGCGTGTAGTATTCGCAATCGGGGCCGACAAGCTCTATCCGCTCCTCTTCGAGAGACCGAAGGTACTCAGCCTCCTCGTTGAAGTAGACGCGAGCCATGAATCATTGTTTCGCAGCGATGAGCTTGCGATCCTCTTCGATGCCGTCAAGCACCCGGATCATCATCTCCAGCTCCGCATCCTCGATCTGCTGCATCCCGTTCTTCTTCACGAGAATCGTGGATACAGCCTCCATCGCAGACCCGTCCCAGCAGCGGATGTTCTTGCCCTTCGTACGCGCGTTGCGCCCGCACGGTCGTTTCGTCGAGGCGAAGTTGACCACCTTGTCTCCGCTCTTGGCCTTCTTGTCCCCAGTGAACTTGAGCTTCGTCTTGCCCATCGAGAAGGACCCACCCTTGGACCCGGATATCGCATCCGCGCCCGCCAGGCGCCCGTCCTTGTCATGGAACGGGTTCCCTTTCGCACGCTTCTTCGGAGCACCGGAAACCTTGGTCCTTTCCATCAGGACTTCCTCGACATCCTGCACCAGGGACTCAAACGCTTCATCGTTTTCCTCGTCCCCGTACCGGCTCTCCTCATAGGCCATCAAGGCAACCTGGATCGCCTCTGGCTTCGACATCAGGACACCAGACTGGAAATGGACCGAAACCTGGTGCTCAGAGACGTGCAGTTTGATCTCGCCCGGCTCCACGAGCCCCAGATTGACCATGAAGTCGTAGAGGTTCTGGGCGTCCATCAGATCCTCGAACCGGAACATGATCTCGCCGTCAGACTCCTTGCCCTGAACAGGGAAGATGTCCTTGCGGTCCATCATCCGGACAAGAGGAGTCAAAATGGTCGACCCGATCCCGGCCTCCTCCAGGTTCTTGACGGTCTGCACCAGACGAGAGTCATCCACATGACTGTGCTCCAAGAGCCTGCGCTCGTCCTCATCCGCGATCCGATCAGAGATCTTGGCCATTTCCTTCAGCTCATTGAAATCCATTTTACCCTCTCCTCAAAACGAACTTGAGTTCGTCACTCTGCAAAGAATCCAACAGGAGCCTGGAGCTGGCGCATCTTCTCTTCCATGTCACCCTCCAGGGCCTCTCCATTTGCCCACATCGCGTCTCCATCCATGGAGAACTCTCCGGTCGCCGACGGCTTCCCAGAGTACTTCATCCGAATCACAGCGAGCGTCTTCATCGCTTGCGCAAGCGCGTAGTTCCGAAAGACCCTCATCTCATAATTCGTCAAGTAACTCATCTCCATGGTCGTCGAAATGTACGTGATCAGCACACGCGATCCGGCGTCCGGCTTCGGTGTAATGATAACAGATCGCTTCGCCCGATCCCAATCCCAATCTTTCTCCGATGACGTGATTTGTTTCGCAAGCTCCCGATACTGCATGTACTGGACAAGCGTGGAATACCCACCGGCCTCGCCACAGGAGTAGATCCACGTGTACGGGTTGATCTCAACGTCCGCCCAGGCAAACAGGTTCTGAAAACTCTCCGACTCGATCTCGAACACAACGTCCACGACGGAGTCGATGTCACTCGCAATCAGAGCCTCTGGGACTTCGGTGTTCCCCGTCAGGGTGTAGAGCACGCTCTTCGCCTGCCCCACCCACATCTGCCACCACTCCTTTGCGTCGTTGACGGCATCGTCAACCTGATCATCGGTCAGCTCGACTTTGATGACGCCCTTTCCGAGTCGCCTGCAAATCCACTCTTTGACCTGGGCTTCTGTGAACCTCAAGACCTACTCCTTCTTGGGCGGCTTTTTCCCAGTCAGCACTTCGTAAGACGCATCGTTGATCTTCTGAACAACGTCGTACAGCTCCGTCTCGGCGACAGACGTCCGCTTGAGGGCCTTCATGGCCGCGTCGGAAATGTCACTCAAGACACCATTTAGCTGCGACTCGTCCATATCCTGGGTCGTCACGATCGCCTGCTTGACATCGTCTGGCAGGTTCTTCATGTCGATCGATGACTCAGGATCCGCAACAGCTCCGTCCTTCTTCTCGGGCTTCTTTTCAGGCTTCTTCTCGGGCTCTTTCTTGCCCTTCTCGTCGTCGCCCTTCTGCTTGATATCGACATCCTTGCGCCCGTCCTTGTCCTTGTACTCGTCAGGCTTCGCGTTCGGATCGATCGGCTTCGCGCCAGTTTCGGAAGGAGTCGGATCACCGGCCTCCCCCATAGTTCTCAACTTCTCCTGAACACGGGCGTCGAGAGACATGTCATGCAGCTGGTTCGCCACAACAGTCGGCGGATCCTCCACCAGCGAGGCGAAAAGGTACAACCTCTCCGGGTAGAACTTCGTGTCGCCACTTTCCTCTCGGACAGTGAGGCCGAACGGAGTGACGGACATCACCTGCCCAGAAGTCACGACGGCCCCCATCTTGGTCCTCACCTCGACAGCCTCACCATCGCCAAACTTCCCAGCCGGAACCACATCATCCAAACGCTTCTCGTGCTCAAGCATTAGCCCCTCCTACCTCTCAATCTCGGCGAAGAGCTTCTGGAGAGCACCTTCGTCAATTCCGAGTTTGAGTTTTTTATTCGCCTTCATTGCCTTGCCAAGCATACCAACACCCGCAGACGGCTTCGCCTTCTTTGCCTTGCTGACGTACCTTGAGAGGAACCGAGAAGCACTAGACACAGCCTGGTCGATCGCCTTCTTCGCTCCATCAGGATTCTTGAACGACGGCTCTCCGTCATACCACCATGTCTTCTGCATCCTGCATGAATTGTACACCGCATTCGGAAACGCAACCCGGAAGATCTCCTTCTCCTTGTTCGTTCCCGGATCAAGCGACGTGATAACGATCGACTTCTGTTTTCCAGATACAGCCCCACCTCTTCCGCCAAGAATCGAGTACGAAACCCTTATTGCATCAACATTTGGAGCGTCGACGTCAGACTCGTATTCGTGAACATCATTCTTGCGCGGATTCAACCCAGCATTCCTGAGAACAGCCCCAAGAACATCCTCCGGATTAGTCATAACGTTCTTGGTCCTACCGTCAACCGTATGCTTTACCTCTGATAGCACAACATCATCGAGCGATCCGTCCTGGCTGACACCAGAAAGATACCGCATCCTCTCCATTAAATCCCTCATGACACCACCCCTCTACTGGTGCTTGCTCTCGATATGAGCCAGCATACCAGATTCGGTCTTCAGGATCTTCTCCTCATCCTGAGCCTTGCAGATGAGACACTGATAGCTGCCATCTTCGAGCAACTCGTACGCAGCTTCGTCTTCATCATCGTCGTCCACGTCGTCCACGTCGGTGTCGTCATCGGCATCCGCGCCATCGTCATCGGATTCGGCATCCGCATCGGTCTCACCGTCGGTCTCCGTGTCCGCATCAGCCTCCACATCCGTGTCGTCGCCCACTTCCGTTCCGGGATCCTCATCCTCTGGATCCTCTGGCTCCTTGTCGGGCTCCTCTTCCAGATCCTTGAGGCTCTCCGGGATCTCCTCTGGCTCTACAGCCTTCGGCGCCCTACTCTTGAAAATCCACCCACTCTCAACAGAAGCGCTCATGTCGATGTCATCGTCCACGTATGTGACCTGCATCGGCTTGAACGGGATGTCGATCCTCTCGATACCGTCCGGCACATTCCCAGGACGCTTCACGATACGGGTACCCTGGAAGGTCGTCGGCCTATTGAACCGCCTCGTCATGATGTATCCGGTTTTCATTTTGGTTTTCTCCTTGCAAAAAAAAGGGCCGAGCCGGTTAGCCACCGACCCGGCCCCTGGGTTCACAGCGTCAACAGACGCCCCCTACCTGCTTTACAGGTTGGAGGTGACCGTCGGCAGGCCGCTCACGTTGAGCACGCCGTAGTACTCCGGACGGAGCATGCGTGTCGCGTAGCGGGTCCGGACGCCCTTCCTGAACGTGAAGTCGTTCGGGTCGAGGAACGTCGGGGTGACCTGCAGCGGTACGTACGGAGCGTACACATAACCGGCATCCAGGAAGTTGTTCCCCTTCAGGCCGATCAGCACCTGGTCTCCGGTCATGTACGGATCCTGGTAGACCGCCCACTTGCGGAGCAGCGTACCGATGCGCGCGATGCCGAAGTTGCTGGTCAGCGGACCGTAGCTCGGGCTCTGGACGTTCTGCTCGATGCTGGCGAAGTCGCCGTGCGTCGAGAGCTGGTCCAGGAGTCCGCCGACTGCCGGGGACACGACCAGGAAGTTGGCCGGAGCACGACCGGAGGTGCGGTGAATCTCAGCGGAAATCGCGGAGATCTGCGTCACCATCTGGCGGATGCTCTCCACCTCGCCCGGCGTGGTCGAGCTGTAGGTGTAGTTGGCCGAGTGGGCCGCACCGTTGATGAGTTCGGTCACGATCTCGCGATCGATCTCCAGCATGACCTCGTTGGAGAACGTCGAAACCAGCTCGGCTTCGGCATCCAGACCGTGGAGGGCGCGCAGGTCATCGACAGCCTCGACCGTCCAGCGGGCCTTCAGCTTGCGGCTCTCGGCCTGCACGGTGTGCAGAGCGATGTCCAGGCTGATGCTCGGGATCTCGGCGCCATCGGTGTAGCCGACCAGCTCCCAGTTCACGAAGTACTGGAAGTAGATCACGGTGTTGTTGGTGAAGTTCGATGCCGAACCACCGGATCCCAGCGGCGTGATCGCCCAGTTTCCTGTGGTGACGTCGAAGGAACCGACGTTCTGCGTCCCGGACGGGTTCAGGTCGTCGATCAGGTTGCCCGAGTCGTCCATCGTGGCGATGACCTCGGTCGGGGTGTTCGCGTTGTCCGCGTCGTTGCAGCGGTAGTACGCCTTCACGTAGAAGGTCCGCTGGCCAGCCGTTCCGTTCGCACGGATCGGGCTCCACTCGGTCACGCGGCAGTTCGCGGAACCCTGGTTCAGGGTCGCAGTACTGGTTCCGGTGTCGGTGCAGGTGTCATCGTAATCGATGAACTCGCTGCTGTAGTACTTCGCGAAGTTCTGGTTGACGTTGTCGTCGGCATTCAGCTTGCCGTCGTAGTTCATGTCGGTCGGGTTGTTGCTGATGGACCCCTGCGGGATCTTCGTGCCCTTCCGATCGTCGTACTTCTTCTCGTAGTAGAAGATGCCCGAGACCGGGGACGTCATCGGCTGAACCGACACGAGCTGGTTCGCGATCAGGTTCGGGAAAACCCGGCGCAGGATCGGGAACACGTACTTGGTGAACGCGCCAGCGTTGGTCGACAGAGTGTCCTCAGTGAAGGACTTGATGTGCTCCATCTCGTTTTCGAGCAGAAGCGCGGTCACCTTCTTGGTGTACCCATTGTCGCCCTTGGTGGGAATCCCCTCCAGAAGCTCGCCCCACTTGGCCATGCATGCGCCAGCGTAGCTCTGATCGTGAACGGTTTTCGGACCTGCCTGCTCCAGAAGAGCACGCGCTTCGGTTGCCTGATTACTCATGAGTAATTCTCCTCAAAATTGATGTGACGATCGGCTACTCGCCGACGCCTGCCAACCGCTTCATGAAGGACATGTCATTCCCGAGATCGTCAGATGTCGGTCTCGTTGACACAGTTCCTTCGGCCAGCGGCCTCTCTTCCTCCTGCCTTTCACCGGCACCCCGAGCAAGGGTCTTCCTCGCCTCGGCCAGCTCCTGACTGGAGACCTCCCGATAGCCCCTCTTCGCCACCAACTCATCAACTTTGTCCTTGGAGGTGATGTCCTCCAGGAGACTACTCAGCTCTCTACCATTTGGCATCCCAGCAACCTTGTCGCGCTTGTACGCTTCGAGTTCCAACATCTTGTCGGCCTCTTCCAGTTGTCCCTTCATCGAGTCAACCTTCGAAGATGTCTCCTTGAGTTGTTCCTCCAGCTCATGCGCCCGAGCCTCAGCATCTACTCGCTGAGCATCCAGCTCGTCACCAACCTCTACAGCTCTCCGCAGTTTACTATCCAGCGAATTCACCCTCTCACTGAGGAGGGATACTTTCTCTTTCATCGCGGCATTTTCTTCGCGCAACTCAGCCTCCTCGCGGGAGACAAAGTTCTCGTCCGTCCTCTCCGGAAGATCGGAGAGAATTGCCGCGAGCTTCTCTTTTGCATCGTCGAGCCCGTCGAACTTGGCCTTCTTGACCAACCCCCGGATCGACTCCGCCATCGGATGACCGTTGATCTCACGCTCGATGTACGCCATGCACTCGGCCTGAACCGCACGATCCTCCGCCTGCACAGCCGCGTCCTTGGCCTCGGAAACCTCCAGCTCCCGTGCCTTCTCCGCGTCTGCCAATGCTACCTCATCATCCGTGGCCCTGAACGGCGCAACCATCTCCCAGATGGCAGACAGCGCAGCTTTCGCTCCGCCAATCTCCGGATCGGACTCGAACTCCTCGCGCAGCTCCTCGCTAAGCTGCTCCTTGGCGTCCACGATGGCCTCAGCAAGGCCCTTCTCGAACTTCTCGGACAACTCCGCCCGGACACGATCCTCGGCCTCTTTTACGGCCTCCTCGACGCCCTTGTTGACCTTCAGCTTCGCACGATCGAGAGCGTCCTCCTGGAGCTTCGATGCGATGTCAGGAAACTCGGCCAGGAACATCTCTGCGATGTCAGGCTGGTTCTCGTCCACGTCCTCGGTGAAAATCCCGGGAATGGCCGTCTTGACAGCCGGGTCGGCAACGAAGTCCCAGGTCTTCAAAACGAAGTCATCCTGGACCACATCACCTTCCATCTTCGGGTCCTCAGAGGGACGAGTGGATCCAAACCCCCTGGACGAAACGCCGATCTGAACCTTCGCCTCGATCAGAGCCTTGAGAGTCTGCCCTTCAGGTGTGTTGAGGATCTCGGCCTCGCCAATGATGATACCATCTTTGATCTTGAGACCGGTGATGACGTGGGAGACTCGCTTCAGGCTCGTCTTCCCATCCGTCGGATGATCCAGTTCCCCGAGTACGCGACGGCTCGAAAGATCGGCACTCAGCCTATTGATCTCCCGTTCCATCAGCTTCTCGGGGTAGATGCGCCCGTTCTGAGTCGCAACGCCAACACGACCATACTCGCCGCGAGCGATCACCTTACCACCGGCACTCTCATGGAGTGTCATGGTTACTGGATTCGATTCAATCAGCAGATTCGGCATCTCATCACCCTCTCTTGCCGGTTTTGCTTCGCCACCGCCTGAAACGTGTTCTTCCAAGCGGATTGCGGTCGAGTTTCCTCTTGGCCTCCGGGGAGACTCGTCTATCCGTTTTCTTGCCATCGGGCCTAGCAGCTTTTTTAAGCGACTCAAAACCAACCAGCTCCTGTCGTCCCGACGTAGTACCGGTGCGACGACGCCACACCGCCTCGCCGAGACGACTTATCAGTTTCCCGAGTCGGCCCCGATGCGCTCGATCGACTTGTGGATCAGCGTCACCAGTGGCTTGATTTCAGCGACAAACTCGTCCTCGTCCATGACGTCCTCGTCCAGACGCCCGGATTCCATGGAAGAAAGCACCGGCTCGTACGCCTCTTCGAAGACGCGCGTCACGGCCTCATCGTTGAACTCCTCGCAGAACATCTCCAGGATGTCGCCAATGCGCTCGATGATCTCGTCGCGCACGCTCTCCTGGATCTCTTCCTGCGTATCCTCTAGGAGTCCATGCAGTTCAGCAGCGAACGGCGACTGGATGTCCTCACGACGGGCAGCCCAACGAGACGACTTGCGAGCAGACTTCTTGCCCTTGCCGGACTTCGCCCAGCGACCCTTCTTGCGGGTCTCCTTGGCGAGCTTGCCTGATCCACCAGCGGCCTTCGCGGCGCGGATACACCGACGGCCAGCCTTGTCCTTTGGGTCCTTCCGGGTTCCGGGAGGGCACTGGAAGGAGGCTTTCTTCGCCATCGATCCAGCCTTCGCCCGACGGGTCTTCTTCGCCACAGCCTCGATCAGGAAGTCCACGACCTCCTCGGCACGCTCCTTCAGCCCGTCAGAAGCATCCTCCGGAAGGTCCTTCTCCTTGAGAGCCTCCAGAACCTCCTCCACGTCCTCGGCCTTCATGTCGTCAAACGGAAGGTCCATGATCGCAGTGAACAGGTCCTCGTTCACTTCAGGTGCGTCGAGGGGATGAACCTCATCGTCGCCCTCGGCCTCCTCGTTCGTGGAAGCAGCAACCTGCTTCCCAGGATCCTGGCGATACTCTGGCTTGACCTCGAATCCGCAGTCCGGGCACCTGTGCTTGGACATCTTGCCCTTTTTGCACTTCGGGCACGTCATGCCCTCCTTGTACCCTTCCTTCATCATCTCCTGAAGCTCGTCATCGGCCGGTCCCTCGTCCTTGTCTTCGCTCAGAGGGATGCCACCAAGACGCGCCTGCTCTGCCATGTTGACACCCGGGATGCCGAGAACCTGCATGTCCTCATTGAGGGTTGTCGTGACCTTCTTCTGTGCCATTTTTCTACTCCTCGTCTCCTGTTGGTTGTGACCTAGTCTTCATGTACTCGGTCACGACGGCCATTGTCTTCGCTCGCTCAGCAAGCCTGTCATGTGCTTCTGCAACGCGACCGACATCGTCAGATCGCATCAACTTTTCGGCCTTGCCGAGCAAGCCACCAATGGCCTGCGCTTCAACTTTCAACGATTCACAGATAGCACTGAAAAAATCATCCTGATCCTGATCAAACACCATCCCTGAGCATTCGTCAACTACCTTGTTGACCAAACCGGACAAAACGCTCACCGCTTCACGGAGTTCACCCTCGAACTTCGAGAGCTTCGACGGTGCGATCTTCGAAAACTTTGTGGAAGTGAATGGAGACTCAATCTCACGGATTCGACCGTACATGGTCGTCCGAATCTGCTCTTGGTTCGCTTCGTACATCCCGAACCAGGTGCCGTTCTCGACAGCCTCGTCGATCCCCTCGATCACATCAGAGACCCAATACGCCTCGTCTTTGTCGATGAGCTGCGCGAGTTCACGAACTTGAGTTCGTTCCATCGGCTTTCCACTCATCACAGCCTCCGCCAAAGAGCGCAGCTGATCGGAGACAAACCGTGGGACATCCTTGTCCTCGATCACGGGAATCTCGTCGGTCTTCTTGGCTCGGGTGACCTTCACCTCTTTGCCCTCGACCTTGTAGGAGACCTTCAGAATGGATCCGGACCCATCCACAACAAACGCATGCTTCGCCTGAGTAGCGAGCACACTCACGGGAGAATCACCGAAATGCTCAGCAATCGCCTCGCCGATGAGCTGGGCCTGGTGCTCCAGACTCCCTTTGAATTTCTTGTCGATCGCAGAACCTTGGATGTACATCTCTCACCCCTATCCCGAGATAGCCGAAGTCTTGATGGTCTTTTCAACGCGACCCAATCTCGAATCCAGCCTCTCGAATCTTTTTATCACCTCTGAAGAGCTTTGACTAGTCTCTTCATAGATCTTCTTCAGCCCAGCAATCTCACTCTTGATACTTTCCTTCACCGGCTCGGACCCCTCCGGCACCGGCATATCCTGCAACTGTGGGTACAGCCTGATGATATCCGCCTGGGTCGCAGCCTCACGCTTCATGACCTCGTCAACCTCATCGGTCTTGTCCCGCGACATCGCTGTTGCGTCGTCCTCTGGGAACTTGAAGACGTGCTGCAGAATCCAAGTCTTGGTCGTCCACTCAGTCATCGAGTCAGCAAGGGCCGCCCGCGCATTCATGATTTCGATCTGCTGCATCTCGAACACCGGAGACGGGATGGTCATCTTCAGATGCCACTTCACCGAATCGGCATCGATGTTCAGTGCCGCCAGGTGGACCTTAATGACCTTTCTCATCCCGGTCATGAACTCACGCTGCACACGCATACACGCGCGCGCAAACCGTGCATTCCCCTCGCTGAACGGCTTGGATGCGTCTTCCGTCTCGTCCGGAACCCCAGAAGCCTTCCTTAGCTTCTCGCGGAAGTACTCGACGTCGTCCATCATCTGAACATCTGGGCCAGAAACTACCTCGATCCTCGTCGAGTCCTTCTGCCCACGGGTTGGAACCCAGAAATCCTCATGCGGAGAGAGCGGGTTGTATCTGAAATCCAGCTGACCCGTGCTCGGGTCCACCAACTTCTTCTTCTTGTAACCCCGCTTCACCTTCTTGACGAGAGCCATCGCCTCCTTGGGCGGCAGATCCCCCGTGTCCACATAGAAGGCATACCTTCCAGGTGATCGAGTGAGCTTCTGTACGAGCGCCGTGTCCTCCATCAGAATCAGACGCTTCCAAACCCACCGGGACGAATCCAGCACGCTGTACCCGTACTGAGCGCGCATCATCTTGCTGCGCAGCCTCCAATGGACAACCTCCCAGGGCCTGAAAAACGTCACCTTCTTGTGGTTGTCGGTGTCGTGAACCTCCGGGAGCTGGTGGGCCTTCAACGCATCGATCGATTCCTTGTAATCGAAGTTGAAAGTCCCCGTCATGTCCTGGACGAACCCAATCAGGGCACCTTTCTCGTCAACAATTCTCCGCATCGTGGCAACCGGCAGCCAGTTGATACCGACCACACCGGTCTCGTTCACAAGGACCTCACCGAAGAGGTTTCCATACTTGCAGAGCGTCCGAACCGCGACCCAGATGTCCTCCTCGATCTGCACGCGCCTGTGCATGCAGTCATCGATCAGATCTCTGAAAACCTTGTCTCTGGAGATGGACCAGATCGTCTTGTTGTGAATGGAGTCCGGAATCGTCGAATCGTCCGCATAGCGATCAAGAACCATGGACGTCTCGGGATAGTCGTCCATGTTCTCGTAGTCGGCATACCGACGCATCAGGTCCTGATCGACACCAAGCGAATCGCAAAGATTCCCGTAGCCCGGCTCGGACTCCAGGTTTCCGCTACCGACCTGCCCCGCCTGTCCGGGGGTCCCGACCGATACTCCGCGAGCCTCTTTTGCGACCTGTTGCTCCTTTTCCTTCGAAAAGAAGGTACCTATCCAGTCAAGCCACGCCATGCTTAATCTCCAAACAGGATGGGGACAAACTCGGAGTCGTCTCTTGCATCATCAGCAGCTTCTCTCACTTCTTCCAGGTCGACCTGAGATGCCGGAACCAGGGTACTCACCCAAGAATTCGCATGCATGCTCTTTTTAGAGGTATCAGACCCGAGACCAATTGGCAAGCGTGTCGAATGTTCCAACAAAGAATATACCACACCTGCCGCCGCATCAGAGACGTCCTTCGACCCCGCCTGAGGGTGGTCGATCTTCCCCTTCAGCCTGTCGTACTCCAGGAACTTCAGCTCCTCAATAAACGGATCGTACTTGTGGTACCGGATCCGATCCTCGTAAATGGCCCTCTTCAGCTCATCGTACGGATCGGTCTTCACATCCATCGAAACGATGTGAGGTGTGATTCCCCGCCTTCGTATCTGCTGATGCATCTCGACGTACTGGTAGGTATCCGTGGAAAGCCCCGCAAATGTGTACCCGTGCGCCTGCAACTCGTACACCAACCTCCGAAGGTCCGGCATGTAAATCTGCTCCCCTGGAGGCGGATTGATCCTCAATAAGACGTCGATGATGTAGAACGGTGCAAGCTCGGCGAAGTGCTCCCCCTTCTCGGAACGGCGCACGACCTCCACCCACTTGTCGATGTGCCCAACACAGAATCCAGTCGCGTCCCCGGACAACGACGTATCAATATGACACCACCGCATCTTCTTGGGGTTGATCTTCGGTGCCCACGCCGTCTCCTTGTACCCGCCAGGAATCGTCCTTTCAAACTCTTTGCACATCTGGCGCCACAGGAACGATCCCGGCCCACCAGCGGTCCATTCCCCCATCGAGAACGCATGAGGAAGCTCTTCAACCGCACACGCATCAACAGCCTCGGGCCGCTGGATGAACGACGAGATTGCCTGTGTTGAAATACCAGCAATATCCCTCAAAGCATTCTCGATATCCGTCTCGAAGTCCGTGAGGTATTCGATCGGGATGTCGATCAGCCAAGCGTCGTTCTCCTCCAGGTACTCATCCGTGATGTCGTCGTACTCTTCCTCTTCGAGAATCCGCGCTCTCAAGGAGGATGTAGAGCAGATGACCCAGAACTTCTCGCCGCAGAACTCTGTCTCTGGCTTCGCCGTCCAAGCCGTATGGTCCCGCACGAAGACCTGTGGATCATTCGCGCTCTCACGCATCTTCCGCTCGGTGAAGCTCTCCAGGGTCGCTGCCGAAGAAGCCAGGATGACCATCCCCGGGAAGTCCCCACCGGCCTTCTGGAACCTGGATTTGATACGACGCAAAAGGTTCCTGTAGACCTTCTCGACTGGATCGAAGTGAGCCGCCGTCTTCCGCTGCCCGATCGCCGTGGTGATCTGCTGGGACCGGCGGGTCGGCGGGAAGTTCGTCTCGTCCAGCCCGCATGCAAAAACGTTCGATCCCAGGATACGCTCCGAGCCGTACGAACCGATGACCACACGGATGTTATTCGGAAACACCGTCGCATCCTTTGAGATCTTCGGCGTGAACTTCTCCATGAAGTACGGGCTCTCTTTGAGCTTGTCATCGACAGCCGTCTTCATGACCTCCCGGGCCAGGATCAGGTTCTTCGAGATCAGTGGGATCACCATCTCGGTACCAGAGGACAGGCCAAACGTCTTCTGCGGGTTCACCAGACAGGACAGCTCATAGATCACCCGACACAGGGCAATCGAAAGGCTATACGTCTTTCCGACTCCGATACCACCTGTGAGAACCACCTCCCGGTAGGGATGCTCAAACAGGTTGATCAGGTCCTCTTTCAGCTGCGGGTAAATCGTCGTGCACGACTCACCAAGGTAGTACGGATCCTCGATAAATTGCTCCATCGACACCGGCCTCGTGTGATACCGGTGCTGAATCATCGTCTCCTCGACCTTGGCCTGCTCCTCCACATCGTCATCCAAGAGCCCGAAGAAAAGCTCCTGCTCTTGCGGAGTCAAATTCGAGACGATGTCCCCTGCCCGCTCTTCTATTTCATCTGGTGTCAGGACGGACTTCTTCCGTCCTTGCTTGGTTACGATGATCATCTACTCGTCCTTTTTGCGTCTCTGAGTAGATGTCGTTCTCTGTTTGATGTTCCCACGAACACTGGGCTTCGCTGGCCCTGGTGGCATGTTGGGCCTCGTCGGCCTACGGACCGGCTCCATCTCCGTCTTGTCCGAATCCGGGTGTCGAACCTTCGGTTCCGACTTCGGCTTCGGCTTCGTTTTCTTGGGGGGCTCCTCTGGCTCCTCCTCTGGCTCCTCTTCATCATCCATCGCAGGATCGAGGGCCACGACCGTCTCATCAGTCATGTCCTCCATCGGCTCAGAGAAATCTTCCCCTTGTGGCATGAAATCGCCCCCAGGTTCCCCGTCTTCCCCGTCATCCGACCCGTCGTACAGATCTTCATCTTCGGCGCCAGAACCGACAGTCTCTTCGAACTCAGCGTCGATGATGTTCCCCCTCTCCTCGTCCGAGAGATTCATCTTGTTCTCAATGTCCAGCGGGTTCCCATCCTTGTCACGCAGCCGCCCAGCCTTCCGCATCGCGTTGAGAGCAGCCAGGACGCGTCCACGAGAAACCGGATCCTCGAAGGCCCGCGCGGCCCCAGACCCATACTTCTCCTTGATGCGCTCAACATTCTCCGCCGAAACCGTAATCGTCCCAAGGTCCCGGGAGCCGATCAGCCCCAGATCCATCTTGATGGCGTGCATCTTGTCGATGATTCCGAGGATGGACTTCGCAACCTTGTCCACATTGGGGTTGATCTCCCCGCTCAGACGCTCCTCCCCGTGCGCGACATCCAGCCGGAACTGCATCATCTGATACTGATCCTCCAGACGCTCCAACTCCTGCATCTTGTTGGAAAACTTCTGCTCCGCCTTCGAGAACACCCGAGGAAGCGTCCCCTTGATCATCTCCCCCGTGTTCATCTCGCTCCGGAAGCGACTCAGCAGCACAATCATCGACTGGTGCGTGATGTCAGTGCTCTCTTTCATCCTCTTTTGGATGAAATTCGCCACCGTAGAGAGGGGGTATCCCGCGTATAGGAGATCAACGACCTGATCGTAGCACCGGAGTGCCTTGACACGCTTGAATTTTATCTGAGATTTCTTCTTTGACGCCAGATCAGCCATCACCCAACTTCCCACCAAAAGCACAGATCAACTTGCCGCGAGCACCCTTCGGGCGACCCTTGGCCAACGGTTGCTCTACTATCCTATCCTCTTTCGGTGGGCTTGGCAATTCCCTGCTTTCGCTCTTCAGCTTGTTGGCGAGTCTTTTTATCCGAAGCGTGGCACGCTTCTCTGCCTCTCGTTGCTCTTCGTACGACTCGGGCTCATCCCCCATGATACCGACAAACTGGCCTGTCTTCACGCCAAGGACATCCATCATGATCTCGTCGTGACCAACGCTCGAAACACAGTAGTAGCTCGGCACATCCTCCAGCGTCTTGTCGACACCAATTCGTGCAATCCGCGTCTCGCACTGGGAATTCCCAGTGATGCAAACCTTCCCATTTCTCCTCACCACGAGCGTGCCAAGCTCATTGTTCAAACACCATACCCTCTCACCCTCGCAATCCAAATCCTCCTTAAACGAATTCAGCCTCTTTGGGTTGTCCTGCAGATACGCATCCTGCCTGTCACTGATGTAGATATCGTACACAACATTCCCAGCAGATGTTCTCGATTTCCTAGTCGATATATTCGCGCAGAACCCCCTACGGACACAAAGCGACTGAAGCCTCTCAAGCATAACAATATTCGTATTCGTTATCCTCCTGACAGAAGAGTTCCACTTTTTCTTCGCCCCGTCACCAAGCCAAAGTCCATGAATGAAACACTCAAGCTGATCCCTCGTGCAATCATCAAGGAGAGGACTCATGTCTTTGTCCAGATAAGGAGCCAAGTCACGCCACCCCTTCAGTGGCTTATCGTGGTCCAATCTGCTCTTTCTTGCCCCGGTCGGGATCCCATACCAAAGCATTCCACGAACGCGGTTGACCCACCACTGAACCCCTGCACCGTTCAAGATCTCGACGATGTCCTTGTTCCAGGGCTGATCCTCTGACTGGTAAATAGTAACCTGCCTACCGTTAAAGCTCCCATCGCTCACAAAGAGACCGATCAGTCTCAACTCGTCATCTGACAAGCTCACCCCTGTGGCATCTTGCACTCCACAGACAGGAACGTATCTCCTCTTCACACCTGACAAGTTCTCAGCCGTATCAACTCTCCATTCAGACCTAACGGTCCCCTTATTCGTCCTCCGGTTGCTACGATAAACCATCCTGTGATCTCCGGTAACACAAAGATCAAGAGTGACGGTCTTCGTCCTGTACAACTTCTCATCATCATCAAGCATCCGGTCCACTTTCCCAAGAGCCGGAACCCATCTTATCTCTCCGCTCCCTACATCAAATCCAGCAACGACATCTCCAACCGAAACATCGTCCACCCCCTTGAACCCATCCCGTGTCAAAACCTCCGTCTTTTCATCAAAGCAATGTATAGCAGGTGACCAGTCCAACTCCCCGAACACGCACATCGATGCGTGATGCTGGAGCCCATCCAAACCAGCAGCAGACCGAAGGCTCAGGAGGGCCATCGGCATCTCGCCCTCAGAGTATTTCTCCAGGAAGTACTCCTTCTGCTTCGGCGTCTCTTTTCCTGTGAAGACGGCTGGATTGTACTTCCCCAGCCGCTCCTTGTAGATGTCATGCACCTGGTGATGCCACGCGTACACAAGCGGCCTCTCCCCGGCCTCAATCAGGCTCTCCACGAACTCCGCAACGTAGGCCGCCTTCGAAACGCCAGTCGCCTTCCGCCCCTGCGTGTCCATCATCCGAGCCAAGCGTCCCTTGGTCGTAAAACCCGCTCCATCATACCGTTTCGCGCATTCCCGCGCCGATCCAATGAGCTTGTCGTACAGGATCTCGTCGTGGTTCAGGTCCTCGACCTTCCGCACCACCTGCGGCAGATCAATCGCAACATCCGGATCGTCGGCACGCCTTCGAAGAAGCAACCCCTCGCGCGACAGATGGCCATTCAGGGCCTGTGGATCCGAGACAATCTTCTCCCCGTACCCAGTGCACCACTCGCGCGTGAAAGCCTCGTGCGACCCCAGACAGTGGAAGTCGATCGCGTTCATCACTGACCAAATCTCCGCACCATACCCGTACACCGGGGTCCCCGAGAGCCCCCACACGTCCTCGGCAACCGTCGATAGGTTCGATGCAGCAGAGTACTTCGCAGTGCCCGTGTGGCGAAGCTCCTGAACCTCATCGAAGATCACCGTCTTGAACCCACGCTTCCTCAGCGCCCGCTCCCAATACGCAATCAACCCATAGTGGATGATCGCGAACGGTGTGTCCGGGATCTTGTACGGCGTCTGCGACTTCAGAATCGGTGCCATCTTCTTCCCGCGCTCCTTCGCCACCCTGAATGGGTTCATCCCCTCGGTGACTGTCGCACCGGCCAGATCGAACAGCGTTCCGATCATGCGCTGCCACTGATTCTGCACATGCGTCTGGCAAACCACCAACACCGGATAGTCCCCCGCAGCAGCCGCAGCCGCCAGGGCAGTCCACGTCTTTCCAAGCCCCATCCCATCACCGAGCACACACCGCTGGTTGGTCTTCAGGAACGTGGTCCCAACCTCCTGGTACGGGTACAACTTCCCAAGGAAGCTCTCCGGGGGCTTCGTCCTCGCCTTGTCCATCCCAGACATCCGGCTTTTGATCTGGAACACCGCATCATCCCGTGCGCGATCCAGGATCGGCTTGCACTGGTCGATGTTCAGCGGGAACCGCATCAGAAGCCAGTTCAGGTCTGCCACCTCGCGCCGCGTCCGATGGAACATCATCTTCCCACCGCCACCTCGCGTCACACGCGCGCCCGGAAAGATCCTCTTAGCGTACTGCAGCACAAGAGGCTCTCCGGTCAGCACGAAGACATCATCCTCGTCGTCATACTCAAGCTTTCCGAAGATGTGGCCACCCAGCGTCGGCTCTTTGAGGTAGTCAGGAATCATCATATAGTCAGCCCCCAATTTCGCGCGAGAGAAACGTAGTGGACACGCTTACCATTCGACTCCTCGATATGCCAGACAAGTCCACGCTCCGACACTAGGATAATCTCCGAAACATTCACGCTCGCCGCGTACTTCTTCAGCTGCGCAGCCACCGTCTTCGAGTTTGGCTTCCCGCGCTTGACCTCGATCACCACCCCATCTTCGAGCATGAAATCCACCCTGGAACGCTTCGCGACCCAAACCTCACGCTCGAATGAGATGCCCGCACCTGTGAGCCTCTTGGAGATCTCCTCCACCACGAAGTTCTCACTCGGCGCGGGGGGGATGCGGATGTCCTTGAGAATGTCGAGAAGCCCGTCGATCATCAGTTCAACACTCTGTTAGCCTTCTCTCGGTCCAGGCTATCGTCAACCTTCTCCAGGAACTCCTTCATCGCATCCCCGAATCGAGACATGTGAAAGCCCCGCTCCTTCGCAGCGAAGGCCAACGCGTACATCAGCGTCGGGATCACAGCGCCCTCAGCAATGGCACCCCCGCTCGGATCAATCACCCCAAGAATCACCCCGGTCCCGACGTGCTGAACATCGATCGTCATCGACTGCATGTCCTTGAGGCTGATCTCCATCTGCTGTGTCGCGGCGACCTTCTTCTCAGCCATCTTCCCCTCCTGGAGCGAACTCAAGTTCGTCCTACCTCTTGACCTCTACGAATTTCATCAATCTCCCAATCCTCAGCGGCATCCCGCAGGACGGACACTTGCTCCCGGCAACAAGCCCCTTCACGTCCTTCTCATCCAGGGTGCAATTCGCACACACGAGTTCGTACACCGCCGCAATCCTACCTTGCCCAGACGGCAAGATCCCAAAGATGCCATTCAGCATCCCCAGGAACCCGACCTGGTATCGCTTGCCGCCCCCAACCGTGATCAGCTCACCGCCCTGGTACGCATCGTGGACAATCGCAGGATCGTTTGTCGACGAGACCTGAATCGTTGGATCGAGCGCCAGGGCATCATTGCATGGGACCTTGGCGTCACGAAGCGCCATCACAGCGCCCCTGTCGGCCTCCAGGGCGCGGTTTAGGACATCGACGGCATCCTGGGCCGTGATCTTCTTCTTGGCCATCCTCACCTCTCCGTGACGCGCTCAAATTGCCTTTTCTGGACAAGGTACAAACCATTCTTCACCCTCGCATCACAAAGCCAGTCGTGTGCCCAGCAAGCGCCAGAGTCATCTATCCCGACAAACCTCCTCAGATCGACGATCGATTCTGATATGGCGCTGTCTGCACAATAGTCCAAGACACGAATAGGGTAAGGCCCAAATGACTGAGCCGCATAGCACTCGAATCCGCCTGGCGGAGCAGGAGACTCGATCCTCTCTCCGTCGAACTCGATCACAATCTGGTTGAAGTACTCGTGAAGCTTCTCCTTCTTGATCCTCGGCCCCTCTTCGCGCTGCTGACGACTGGACAAGAGCAGATCTCCATTCCAGCCATCCGGAGACGCAAAAGGACTCTCCGATATCTGCAGCGGAATATACGGAGCATACACAGGCTTGGGCGGGTCCATGAACATTCCAAGGCAGGATTGCTCGCGCAGAAACTTCGTCACTGCACGTTTGGCCGCCTCATGCGTCTTGGCCGACCGCATCCCCTCCATCACTGTCCCGTCTCTGTGGATCCTCAGATCCTTCTCCGGTGGAGGCACGAGCTGCTCCGCCATTTCCATTGCAGGAGTACTAAATCGCTCGATCATCTCATCACTGAAAGACACAGGGATCCCGTCAAATCCCTTCCTCGCCTCATCCACATCCTTCACATTGGCGACCTTTTGAACAGTGACTTTGCAGTGCGATCTGTCCTCACCCAATTCCTCAATTTTGTTTACGGCATAGTACCCATCGTACCCAACAGCAGAAAGGTTCACCACACCTCCAACACGAAGGTCCACACTCCATGGCACATAGATATCCCTCTCCTCGAACTCGTTGAACTCGTTCTCCGGAATATTGAACACACCATCCTTGTAGTCAAAAGGCATTTTCATCCCTCCTGCGAACTTGAGTTCGCCTTTTGAATTGGGTCTTCGTACCCCTCGTCCATCCCGATCTCCGGCACAGTGTTGCGCATGATGCCCACGAGTTGAGAGGGGATCTTGAACCGATCCTGGTTAATCTCCAGGCTCTCTTGAATGCTCCCGTCAGCGTGCCGCTTTGTAGCCGCCATCCAGTCGCAGAGCATCTCCACCACATCGAACAGGCTCATCCCATCGACGCTGCTACTCGGATCGGTGCCAAAGTGCTCAGGGTGATGAGAGTTCTTGCTGTAGTGGTGCGTCAGCGCCTCCCCCAGCTCCTCCAGCGCAGCCTTGTACTCGTCCGAGCCATAGGTCAGCTCGCGCAACCTCGGAGTCATCCGGATGAAGATCTCGCGCTCCGGCGACACCAACTTCGAAGCATCATGCACCGTGGCCCTCCGGAGGATCTCCATCGCAAAAGAGACCATGTTCTTTGAGACCTCCTGCTGATGCTTCCTCGTCTCCGCCTCGAAGAACAACTCTTCCTTTTCAGCGTTCACATCAACCATCCTCTCCATCCTTCCCGGGAACCACGCTGAGCACAACCATGTCGGAGAAGTTGTGACGGCTGATCCTCTTGTAGTACTCCTGGTTCGCCGCCAGGACCGCCTCCAGGTCCTCTTTCACAGGAAGGACGATGCACACGTATGGCTTCCCAGTCTCCGGCTCGTACTCGATCTCCTCCACGGGATCACCTGTGGCCAACCCATCAAAGCATACCCGGGCAGCATCCAGATGAGCATCGACTGTCGCTCGCCACCTCCCCACTGACTTCAGGAGCTTCCTGTTCCGGCTCAGGCTCTTCCGAAGCTCATCGACATGACCCTCCAGGGCCTCTTTCATCATCTCAACTGTCACCATTTTCATTCTCCTTTGCCGGAGCACTTGCATGCCCTTGCTGTTCTCTGCCAGTCCCGCGTCAGTTGCCCACTCTCATCATCGACGGATCGACACGAGATCGAATCCTGGAACGGAGGCGATCGCACCACTCACAACCCCCACTCGCACACATCTGATCCACGTCCGCAAAAACCACATTCAGCCCCAGCACCCGTTCAGATCCGTGCGAGACCTCCAGAAACGCGCCTTCCCTCTCAATGGTGCTGTACGTGGCAATGGGAATCACCTTTTTATTCATCGCAAATGACGCATTTTCACCCCGCATTCCCTGCCCCTTTGGCCTGACACTCGGTCGCTGAATCTTTGGCTTCTCTTCACTACTCATCTGGCATCTCCTCTTCATTCGTCACCAGGACCTGGCCGGTCCCATCATCCACGATCCGGTGCAGGTATTCCCCCCACAGCCGATCCTTCTTCAGACTCCTCATCGCCTGCTTCGCGCTCTTCAAAGTCTCGTACTTCCCGTGGCAGCTCCACTCCTTGTGCCAAGAGAACCAGCACTTCTGCTCCGGCCTACGCTTCATCTCGACCGTGTACCGCTTCCTCTTCGGCTTGCGCCTCTTGTGGCGCGGAACCTCTGACTCCGCAGGAGCCTGCCGTTGCTCACGACGCTTCTTCGCCATGATCTTCCAAAAACTATCAGCCATTACTCTCTCCTGAATCCCAGGATCCACCATCTTGCTACCCCGACACGCGTTACATTGACACTTCCCACTCCATAGGAATATCTCCAGGCGGGACGAACTCTGTATGCGGAGGATTCGTGGCCTGATGATCAAGGAGCTTCCTCGTTGCCCTTTCAAGATCGACAACACCTGTAATGCCCCTCAGGCGATACGCCCTCATTCTTCTCATCTCTCTAACCCTCGCCTTCGGCAAGGTCGGCTTCTCAAACTCACTTATCAGATCTGGGATCGTGTGATCGATCAATGCATACGGATTCGCTGCCTCACAATACCGATATGCAAAGTCGCCCGGCGCACCACGATGATATCCGCACTGCGTTTCCCATCCAAACCACCTTCTGCGCTGCACAAAATACGCACCAGGACCACATTTTACTATCCTAAATCGCAGTCCCTTCATCTTCTTGATTCGCCTCTGCGCATCCCGATCTACATCATCCATGATCCCTTCTTCCTCCAGGAAGGAATCAAACGACGTCCCAATGTTTGACTTCTTCACATCACCCATCTTCAAAACCTCTCCTCGACCAGCTCAACAGCCCTTTTCCTGGGATCAACATCCCCACCAGAGAACACAAAGCAGTCATATACACCATCGCATTCGATCACAACCTCACCTTTCGGAACCACAGCCTCTGGATACGGGCGCGGTGGCATCGACGCAACCCCATTCTCGACAGTAACATGGTAGCAACCCGTCTCGACCCTGATCATTGTCACTCCGGCCTCTTGCTGCTTTTGAACCGCCAGTCCAACTTCGCCATCTTGATCTCATCGCACTTCGCACACGACCCACACGGCTTTCCATTCTTCGTATACTCGCACGAGAACCAACACCTCTGCGGAATCTTTGCCCCCTTCAGCCTCCTCAAGACGTCCCCCTTCCTTTCCCACTCCAGGCGATAGTTCAACTTCGCCTTGACCCCCTTCAGGGCGCACAGGGCGCCAAACGCGGCCTCGAACTGCTCCCGGTAGTGCCAGAAGCAGTCCCCCTTGATGTAGCCGAAATGGACCTTGTCTCCTTCGCCCACAACGTTCATCACGGCAGAGAGCCACATCACCGACTGCGCTGAAGGAGCCCCATCATCACGGCAGTTCTTCTTCACCCCCCAATCGTAGTTCCCGGAGAACAGGATCTTTTCGTGCCTGATATGGTACCCGCGCTTCTTCGCCAGCTTCAGGTACTCCGCCTGCGCCTTCCCCTGGGCCTTCAGGAACTCAGAACCCAGAAAACGGTGCCCCGCAACCGAAAGAGCCACCACCGGGTAATCCTCAGATGAAACGCCTGCGTAGTCGTTCAACACGAGCGTCGAGTCCGCCCCTCCCGACCAAACAACAATGTTCCTTCCAGTCATCAACCTTCTCCATTCATCAGAACAGGAACCAAGTCTTTTCTCAGGTACAGCGGATGCTTCGGATGACCTGCCTTTGTCAACCCGAGGCAATGAACTCGAATCCCGTTTTCTCTCATCATTTCAAGAACAGCTCTCCCGCGCCCGAGATGACCACCATGCGCCCCCCAGCACCCAACTACCAACCCAGAACCCTTGGACGCCTCTACCAAGAACGAATCATTCATTGCCCCAACAGGATCCTCTGACAACTTCATCTCCCGTGGATCTGTCGCCCTAAAAGCAAAGATGTTGAGCATGAAAATCGACCCGTACCCCCAATCCTTCGCATATCCAATGCACCGTCTCACCGTTGGATCATCGACATTCTCATCAGCCGTGGAAGGGTTGAGACCAACGAACACCACAGAGTCCTTCGCCGGATCCCACATCCTCCAGAGCTTGTATCTGTAGATCCTGTCCTCGCTAAAACGAGCACCCGAAACACCACCATCAAACATGATGCATCTCTGACAGCCTTCCATCTAGATCCTTCCCATCTTGAGTTCTTCCTGCGTTTCCGGATGAAGCTGATCAATCATATCCCTTGACGTAACCGACTTCTCCCGGAACTCATCTCTCACAGCCTTCTGCAGCTCAGGAGAAAGCGCCGACAACAAAACAAAATTGCGTGCATCAACTTCTCCATCTCCATCTTTCGCAACCACAAACATCACCCTCGGCAAAGGTTCATCCCTCTCAACACGAAGAACACCATGCAACGTCGCAACACTTCTGCTCTCAACTCCACTACTCATCCTGCATTCTCCTTTTTTCACGATCCATCTTATCCCGGTAGTGATCGTAGCAATCCACGACCACATCCAGGTTGTACGAAACCAACTCCTGCCCGTCGCCGTCCGTCCCGTAGTACTTCTTCCCGGTCCCTTTCTGCGGGTCATAGATCTCCATCACGTCCCGCATGTCAACGACGATCGCATGCATTCCACCAACGTTGTTCAGCGATGGGACCGACAGGATGTAGACGCGCCCGAAGTTCATCGTGCGATCCTCGGTCAAGAGCGCCCGGTTCTTCATGCCCTTCCTGCGCAGAAACGAGGACGCCGTCTCTCTATCATCGAAGTAGTCGCCCTGGAATCTGACAAGCTGCTGACCCGTGGCCGGGACCCCCAACAGCATAGCCACGCATGTGGACACGCAGGACTTCTGATCCGGTTGCATCTGATGTTCTATTTTGTACTGGATTTCACTCAACCTTCGATCCCCTTCAGCTTCTTTTCCGCGCGACGGATCCTAGCCTTGATGCGCCTCTCTTCCGCAGACAGATCCTGGGTCTTCTTCCGAGCATCCTCGTAGGCTTGGCGCGTATAACTCATGCGCCTCTCTCGCTTCGCGAACTCAACAAGCACCTGAACAGGATCCAGCTTTGCCCCACACAGAGAGCACTCAACCACCCGGAGCACAGGATCAACGCTCAGCCGCATGTGGTTGCATCCGCCGACCGGCTTGTCCTTCAGATCAATCGCCTGCTTGTTCTTGAAGTCAACGACAGAAACAACACCGTCACCCACCAACAGCCTCATATGTCCGGTGGAAGATATCCGGCTTGCACGGATAGATCTCGCCATCCACCCCCTGGATGATGAAATCACCAAGCGTTATCTTGTTTTGCCCCTCCAGTGTTCCACAGTACCACGTCGAACCCATTAACCACAGACCGCCAGGAGCACCATACCCATAATCAAACCACGCCATCTTGAGCCACTCCGGCCAATTGTCCCGATCATGCGACGCATCCTCGGTGAACTGAAACGCCTCAATCACCACCGGCTTCTTTCTATACTTCGGCATCAATCTCCACCTTCCCCTATGTGCTTCCTGTTGAACATGAGATTGATCTTCACCGTCTTTATTGGCCCGGGCCTCCTTTGAATATACATCCCAACCACACCCGAGTGCTCATCTGGGACCTCAACTGACACGTACGACTCAGAAAGTATGGCCCCTTCCCTCCCTTTCAGGATGGACCCAACTCCCGTGATCAGATCAATCAGATCACTCGTCCTCAGCTCACGAGCACTCTCGACCATTTCGACAACTCTATCAATTGCAGCCGCCATCTCTCAACCTCCCGCGAACTCAAGTTCGCTCAAAAAACTCAGCCTTCACATCTTCCCAGCGCCGCACCGGCACATCCGGATTGCCGATCGACTCCCTGAACGTATGGAACAACGCCAAGAGGTCCGGATTGTTCGCCTTGATCCGGAAGTTCCTTTCACCCAGGCTCGGATCGCGGTACGCCTCGACCACGAACCCGTCCTCGTTCACCAGGTTCATCACGGCATCGCACACCATGACCATCGCATCCTCGGGAGTGAACCCCTGGCTCTGCACTCCCAGGGCCGGGATCTCCACAAACCAATGCGTCTTGTCGAAAACGTACTCACCACAAAAATACATCTCTTCCTCCTGGGCCTCAACGGCCCGCGCACTTCGGACAATTCATCTTGTGAAACTTGGACGCGATCCTTCCGGTGAAGTTGTACCACCACCCGACAAGGCTCCTGATCCGGAGGAATTCGAACCACTTCTGCCCATCCCACTCACACCCCCAGTCTGGCCGAACACATAGCTTCCTCCAAAAAAGCCATTCCATCCACCCCGCCAACCCAGGATACGAGCCCTTCTCGTCCGAATATCCCCTTCCCATTTCACCCTCCTATTTCACCTGGCAGATCTTCTCAAAAAACTGAAGGTCGCACTGGAACCCAGCAGCGCCAGCATGTCCACCACCGGACTTGCTCCCAGCCTTCTCCCCGAGTGATTTCGCAATCCTTCCAAGGCGAAGATCCTCGGTCTTCTCCGTGTACATCGAAACGGTCACATTGAGCCCGGTCATATGGAATGCGACCATGACGGTGTGCTTCTCCGGATCGTAGAACCCGTCGAACATGGTGGAGTTCCCCTTCTCGTTCACAACGATCGCATTCATCCCGGCAAACGTTGCCTCGAAGGATCTCTCCCCCATCATCTTGCGCCATTCCCGCTTCTGGTACTCCATCACTTTGATCCCTGGCTCACAACAAGATCGAACAATGTCAGTTTTCGTCAACTCCATCATCCCGAGCCACATGCCAAGAGCATGATCATCCTTGGGGTCCGCACCAGACGCCTTCAAGTAATACTGCAGCCCCTGCACATACTTCTGCGTCAACTCATCCTTTTCCTTCCACCTCCAGACATCCCAGTCCCCAATCATCCTGATTACGAACGGAGGATTGTCCAACATGAAAAAGTGAGCCCACGCCAATTCGCACCCAGAAATCGGATCCGGCACAGACTCCGACCAGACTACACGTCGCATCCCAGGAACCCTCCCCAGCTCATGGTGCTCCTCTTCTGCATCCAAGCTCGTCTGATGATGATCGATCCAAACCAATCGACCACCAAAATCTTCAGCCAATTCCACCATCAATCCCTCCGGCTGAAAACTGAAGTCGAGTATGTAGACAAGATCTCTCATTCTGTCGATCTCGCCAGGGAACCGCATACCATAGGTGAACGGATGAAAGACAACGTCATCCTCGGGAACCCTGTTATCCTTCTCCATTGTCAGGAAACGATACGCAATCGCAGCCGAAGCGTACCCATCCGCGTCGTTGTGATAAATGATGTGATGCTTGCTCATTGTCCACCCAATCTTGGCTCTGGTCTCCAGCCCATCTTCGACCACGGACGGTCGTACAACTGCTCCTCGATCCTCGCGAGACGCTCCTCAACCGAGAGCTTCTTTAGCGCCTCAAGGTGCTCCCTCTTCTTCTCTTCTTCGGCTTCCCGCCTGCAAGATGGGCACGTCGACCCAAAGTCCTCCCAGGTGCCCCTCTCCCGACAAACGATGCACGTCTTGTTTCTGTAGAGCATCTCACTCTCCATCATCCAGCTTCGCGACACTCAGACGCCCATCATGCTGAGTCACCTGAATACTCCCGAGCCCATTGTCACCATCCAGAACGACAAGACGATCTGCATACCAACCCACAACCGTTGCAGTCATATCTTCCGACATGACCCTGCACCCCCACGGAAACTCCTCCTTCAACGCATCCAAAACCGCCTGCCTCATCTTACGATCGGACTCGTCCTTCTGTGCAATCGCATCAGCAGCGCCAACAATAGCCCGTGCCATATTTCAACTCGCTTTCTTTTTCTTCTTCGACCCATCGGGGTTCGTTCCCCACATTCTCCTTCGCATCTGATTCATGCCACCCATTCCAATCGTATCATGCCCGGACACCTCCTCGTGGTAGCTCAAAGAGGATGTCATCCCAAGCGCTTCATCCCTCTTCTTCTCGCACTCAGCGCAAAGACGAGCCCCTCCTGAGGCCGCCTTTCCACACTCCACGCATGACGGGAGCCTGCAGTAGTGTTCGAGGCACAGGCGCCCCTCTGGCGTCTCTGAAACGATCTCCACATTACAAGACTGCTCCCGGCACTTACCCATCCTCACCTTGTATCGCGCCCACTCCCGCACCCGCTCCGACCTCTTCTCGCTCAATTCTCCACCTCATCCTGCTTCAGATCTCCGCATGATCGCTTTCGCCCACGAAACCAACTCTGCACGTCCTATCCTTTTCTCAAAGGGCCGGATCTCCTTCCGCACCCCATACGCTGAATCCAACAACCCACCCTCGTTCTCCAGCGAAGAGAACGTTGCAGTGAGTGCCCGGGTTGTCTCGCTCATATCCTGGCAAGACATGCACCGGATCGGTTCCATTGATCCGCATGCAGGACCACCGCACTCCTCACAGGCCGGAAGCCCAATGTAGTGATCCAGGCACATGTCACCCTCAGCTGTTTCTGCAACCTCATCATTTTCACAGCCCAAGAACCTGCATTTGCCGCTCTTAACCTTGTAGCTTGCCCATTTCCAAATCCTCTGAGAGCGGACATCTGTCACGGCACCACCGCCCTTCTGGATCAATCAACAGGAACAGGTTCACCCTTCACACGCCCGATGCCGCTGCACTCCTGGCACCGAATACCGAACGTGAAACCACGCATGTTGCACTTCGGACACGGCTGCCAATTCTCATCAACCCAACTCCGGATCGATGCATTCACGGCATGCTTGTTCAGCTCCTCGATGACCGCATCTTTTCTCAGGTTCTCGTCAATCAGATCGTAGAGAGCATTCTCGGCAGGGGCCTTCAATTGCTTGGTCATCTTCTCCGCATTGAACGTTCCGAGTTGTCGATCAATCTCCGCCAGCAACTCATACCGCTCCTCGCGGAGCTTCTCGTTCAGAACCAAGGTCTCCTTCCTGCGCGCGCGTAGCTGCTCAACCTCATGAATAAGATCGTGCGTCTCCTCGACCTCTCTAGCCGTGGCCGGGATATGCTCCAGGGCACCCTTCTCGTCGTTCACCATGATGTCCCGATCCACGCAGAAGCACTTCCCGCACTTCATGTAACGGTACTTGTCGTCCATACAGGGTCCGTGCCAATCGTGATCGCACTCCAGCTGCTGCTCAATCTGCTCCCTCGTTCCACCGTAGATGATCATTCCCTTAGTCCTCCATCACTTCCGTTTGACGAACTTGAGTTCGCCCTATTGATCTCCACCTCAAGATCCTCGCAAACCTGATCGACGGTATCAGCCCAGATGTTAACCCTACATTCACCAATCTCTTCAGCCGTCACGGCCCTCTGAGCCCTGTAAATCTTCCCGTCCCTCTGAACGCCAACATGAAGGACGATCGCCTTGAAGCTATCACTCGGGACATCGATCCAAATTCTCGCCCCCGGGTGCCTCGCCGCCACATTCAGGATCAAGTCCGCGAACACGGACTCAATAGCGGCCCCTTTCAGCTTCTCGTTCTCTTCCTTCAGCCTACGCAGTTCTTCTTCCATCTTCATCACTCAGCTCCCAAACTCCACCTACATCGCATATTACGTAACCGATCGGGATCCCTCGTTTCCTCGCGAACTCGATCTCCCCCTGGACACCTTTGGAATCTTTCCATCCATCTATCGTCAGGACCCACAGCTCCTCGCACCTGGAGAGAACGGCGTAGTTGTACGCCCTCCAGAACTCAAAGTCGCCTGGCATGTTCCCACGCTCAAACATCGGATAGCAGTGTGCAATCGGAGACATGACATGGAAGCCGTCCTCGAACATTCGCGCGCACGCGTCAACGACATCCTGGTACCGCGCACGCTCGACTTCCTTGCTCGGACTGGTGAACGGAGAAGCCACATAAATCAGGCCCCCAACCGGCTCTTTCCTGTCCCTGAACATCCCCCAAAATGCCCAAATCACCCCCAATCCCAACATTCCAACCATGATAACGCTCACGATATCGCTCAAAACCATCCTCCTTTGGGATCTCCCCATCGATCAAACAGGGCTGAGAATTTACATCAAAAAAGAGATTTTTTCAACAGGAAAATCAGGAGGACTTCTTCTTGGATACCGTGTAACCGGCTCTCTCCAAAGCTTCCTTGTGCCTGTTGATTTCGTACTTCGCCGTACGCCGTCTGGTCTCCTCCCAGTACCAAACTCCAAAAGAGTCAGCCTCCTCCTCGCTCCAGAAGCCAAGAAGGGCCAGCAAACGGCCAACAACCGGCGCGCTTATGTTGTACCCACCTATCGCTCCAAACGGGCTGTACCCGCCGATGTCGCGCCCGACAGGAAGCACCGTCCATTCACCTCCACCGATGTCCGCAACAGCAAGCTGATCCTCCCTGCTGAATGCAACGTTCTCCACGGTCCCGATCCATCCGTTCTCCAAAGCAAAAATCTCCACAAACCCATCAGGGAGATCCTTCACAACCTTATTGGTTTTCTTCTTCATGACTTGTCCTTCTCGAAAAACCGAACACACGTCATCGCATTACTCAGGATCACATTCCGCTCCTTGCGCGCCTCCTCCATCCTCTGAATCAGAGGGTTCTCCGGGGGAAGCCCGAGCAGGTTGTCTGTCGTCTCGCTGTGATCGATGTACGCCTCCAGGATTCGGAGTGGGAGTTCCTCATCAGGCGTAGCGTCCACGAGTAGCCGGTCGCGGAGATGCATCTGATACGCCTCGATCTGCTTCTCGAAGTGTACAGCAATCCCTCCACACAGGACAGGATCATCGCTACGCTTGCACCTGTAGTGCGTAACCGAGCAATACCCGTCCCAACACGGACACTCGTCAAAGGAACACCAAAAGGTCCCGTCGTCCTTTTTCGGCCTCGGTGCATCACCCATCCTTCTCCTCCATTCCCATCGATCTCCTGAGGATCCAAAGCTGAGAATTGATCGACCGATTGAGTAAGTTCATCCCATGCACCGTCGACCTCGACTCCATGGAGAAGTTCGCCAGGATCAGCAGGAGAAACCAAAACATCGGAGTGCTGATCTCCTTCGAAAAGAAGTACATGTACCCCAACACCATCATAGCCGCGAACCAGAACGTGATCGACAACACCACGTACAACGCCCTCCGATCGTTCATCTTCGAAGCGCTCATATTCTTCTTGTCACCCAACTTTCGCCTCCCTCCAATGCAGGTACTCACGGACGATCTGAACGTGAACCTTCTCCTCCTCGCCGAAAAGGCGCTCGAACTCGTCGTCATCAGCATGCCAGCTCTTCACCCAGCACGCAGAATGCGAAGCATTGCACGCGTACATCGACTGCGGCCCTGCCTCGACATTCCAGGCGTACATCGCCCAGATCACCGCCCACATGCAGCTATGAATGATCTCTTTTCGAATATCATCACCGCCACCTTCGGCGATCTCGCCCTGGAGATCATCCGCCCTCTTCTCCAGCGCCCGAGTTTCTTTGTCCAGCACCCCGATGACGATGTCGCCCTCCAGGTATTCACGTGCCGTGCGCAGACACTTCCTCAATGTGTCATCGCCCATGGGAGACTCGAACTCCGGGAGGACCCTCTCTGCGAACCTGAAGGATATTTCCTGAACCTCCCTGTCCGTCAACTCGCCGATTCCAAGCGTGATATGCAGCTTGTCCTGGTCCGAAATGTCCAGATCCAGGATCTCACAAGCAGTCAGGTCCCGGCCGCCAAACGCCACGGCAATCTTCCCCCGGTTTACATAGTCGTCTCCCCCAAAGACATCATCCACATCACTGATTGAATACTTCTTCATTTCATCCCATTTTTCCGGCCATCCTCGGCCAGTATCTGCCGGAGCTATATCGCATCAAACTTCAGGTTTATCAACACTCCGTATCGGAGACGTGCGACACAAACTCCTCCAGCTCCATAACCCGGTCTTGCTCCTCGTTCAGCCCCCTCCGGTAGTTGTCGAAATCAGATCTCGCCCCACCGGCATGCATACGAAGAGTCCTCAACCCTTCAGACGGCTTCGATGTCTTCTTCATGAGCCACTCAAAGAACATCTCCAAGTACATGGAGTGTGTCATGGTATCTCCATCCCACTCGTTCTCTCTTACAAACGCATTGTACATGTCTTCCATCATTTCACCTCTACCGTTTTGCTCTTTCCACACTTCAGACACCCGAAGATAGCACCACCCCCAGCTTCCCCGATGAACTCCATAGTTGAATCGCAGCACTTCAGACCAAGGTCACCTGCCACCTCTCCGAGATGAATATGGGCCAGCTGCGCACTGTGAACTACGAATACGCCTCGCACGAAAACCTCGTAATCCTGCCCCTCCTCACCGCCCTTCACCTTGCTAATGGCAGCAGATCCCTCCTTCATGTTCCCCATGAACCCACCGACCTCACCACGCCCCTCCCTGATCTTAAACTCCAACAGCTTACCGTCATCAGGGTCTTCCTTCACCAGACGGGACAGGAATGTCTGCCCCTTGTCCTTGGCGTAGTACGCGCTCGTGACACACCTCGACTCGAACCCCAGCTCCCTCCTGTCGTTCGCAATTCCATCCTTCTTCGCGAACTCAAAGATCAAGTTCCTGTCCATGTGCACATTGATGAACTTGAGTTCTTCGAGGTACAAAGACCCAATTGAACCATTCATATCCTTCATCGATCAGTCCTCCTTCCTGTACTTCACAGCCCCACCAGGATGCTTCTCCGGCCACACGCCCGCAGGAGTGCCCGTGTTTCGGCATTCTTCCCTCAACAGGGACTCGTGCCCGTATCGCTGACTCTTCGGGCTCACACGCCGATACTGTCGGTACCAGACCTTCTCACGGCCAAAGCATCCAACCAGCTCCTCATGAACCGCATCTATCCGCTTCGGGATCGCATCCAAGTATGGATCGAACTGCTCCTCCCAGCCATCCCCGTCCGGTCCGTGCTTCTCGACCGCCCTACCCGTCTCGGAGTCGATGTATACCACCGAGGTATGATACTCATACATCCCGAACAGCCTGGCCATCTTCCTCAGATCATCACCGGTGGAATTATCAACCGAGAAACTGATCTCCATATGATCCACCGGATGCACCTTCTCAATCCTGTCAACCGGCCCAATCGTCGCATGAGCCAAATCGCCTGTCATCTCCCCAGCGCTAATGCTGACATGGCACATGAGCTTGCCAGGATCATCCGGATCCTTCTCCACATGCACATTCGGCTCGAAGCACTTCTCGCGCCACGGCATCGGGTCACCTGTCTTCCATAGCATCCCGTCAATCCCAACTCCCCCCTGAATCATCTGCATGAATGGATTGTGATCAATCCGCATACCATCTTCGCCCCTCGTCAACACGACCCCCAAACAAGAGCTACGCTCCTTCCACATCTCCCTGTTTTCTGACCTAAACGGATCCCCGAATATGTCCACCCAGTCCTCGTTCCGAATGGAAACCTGGACACAAGCAAAATACTCTCGCCCAGGGACTGGCTCCATTCCACATTTCTTGGCGAACCCAATGGCATCATCTGTGCCCAGAACCGGAATGACACACACCGCTCCATCCTCGCCGAACCCATCTCTCCTGACAAGCCGATCTCCGTACGCCTGCAGGAGATCCTCGTGCCGAAAACCTCTCCTCTCGCACTCGGAGAGCGACGTCCAACCATTCCGCTCCAACCAACCAAGCAACTCTGCCTCTTTACTCATCACGGCACCCCTTTCCAAGCGAACTCAAGTTCGCGCATAATCCTCTTCACACCGCCGGTTCCACCTTCGAACCCAACTGATCTGCTCCCGCGTCATCCCTCCCTTGTGTACAGGACGAATGTTTCCGCATCGAAGGCACGAATCAACCAGGAGAGACCAATTTTTTCTCCTACCGGTCGGGCCTCCCCTCTGCCTACCACGCCCCGGATGATCGCAGTCCACCTTCAGGACACATCCGTGACAAGCAGCAAACCCGCCAGCACAATCCCTCTCTCCGACAACGTTCGTCCAGCACCTGAACTTCTCCTGCGGCTCACTGTGCCGAGCATCCCGGTTCATCAGAGAACACCCTGGGTTCTGTATCGCGAAGTCCAAAGCGAACATCTCGCAAGAATGACAGAGATACAGACGCGTGTGCCTCCTGTTCAGAGCACCTCCGCACGCCCCCTTCCCGAAGCCATTACGGAAGCACCTGGGCCTATGCCTTCTCTTCTTCATCGATCACCCTTTTGATCTCTTCCATCGCGTACACCGTGTGACTTCTCCAGTCGTCCCGCTGATGCTCCGCCAACTCCTGATCCGAAATGTCCCACTCGACACCCGGAATTCTCCACACCGGGAAGCAATCCTCGCCACCGTGCATGTCCAGCATCACCGCCTCGTAGCAACTCTTCGAGATCCTCTCAACCACATCCTTGTCGTCAGTATCAAGTGCAGCGAAGACATTCTTTATGTAATCGTCGCTCCCCTCGCGCTCTCGGCCCTCCCGGGCCAAGACACTCTCGATCTCTATCGCAGCAAATTCAGGCTTCTCTCTCCGCAGGTCGTTCAAAACGGATCTGAACCAGCTGTAGAGCCGAGCCTCTGAAAGCTCCAGTCTCCGGATCTGGTCCACCAGGATACCAAACTTCCCAGCGTCCCACCGCGAGAGATTGAACGGCCTCAGCGACGTCTTCGCCACATCGAAAAAGTACGCCTCCCCATCACGCACATACCCATTCCAAGCACCCAACTGGATCTCCAGGTTCTCGATCTTCTTGTCGCGCTCTGCAATCCTGCGGTCAGCCCTCTCCTGGATCTCGTGCGTACGCGCGCGCAAGCGATCCACCTCGCCCTCCACCCCCTTATACGCAATCGCCTGCGCATCTATCAACCGAAGCGCAATCTCTCGGGCGTCAGCGGCTCTCGTGGCCGGATTATTCTTCAGGTCATCCCCGTCCAGCCACTTGTCCACGGAATGCATCACGGCATCAAGCTCCGCCTGCACAAGGTTCTTCTCCTTGCGAAGATCCCCGTACTGCTCGTTCATCTCCTGGGCTCCAGTCACGGCCTCCTGGGGCAACATCTCATTGGCCGCACCATCGGTCCCCTCCAGCTCAATCCGATCAAGAAGGCTCCGGAGGTACCCCGTTTCGATATACATCCCAGTGCGCCCGGTCCCATCAAACATGTCGACCGTGAACGGGTGATCGATGTTCACCTCGTTTTTGACCTTCGCAAGAAGCTCATCGTCGAACGCGTTCTGACGATCGATCACCTCACGGAGCTTCTTCACCTCCGCTTCGAGTCTCTCGATCTCCGCTTTCTTGCTCTTTTCGTCGTCGCACATCCCGCTTTATCCTTCCCTCACGAAGAAACATCGTCCACTCTTTCCGAACCTCGTCTCGGGCCATCCTCATCCCAACAGGATCACCAAAGAAAACGCCAATAAGCTCCATGGACATCTGTACCCTGGCGACATCCTCCATGAGATGCTTCCGTGAACTCTTCAGCGCCCCGTCTGGTACCTCGCCCTTGTCCTCGATCTCCCGGATTCTTCTGTAAATCTCGTACCCGTCCCCACCAGAGTTCAACATGGCCTCAAACTTCCCCAACAAGCCACCTTCAGTGCGCTCGATCTCTTCAATGACACCCTCGAACAACACCATGTCTTCATCTTTCATCTCGGAGACGTTCTTGATCCTGACCACGAACGCACCTTCCCTGAAAGCAGAATAGACAGCATCTCGAAGCCCAGACCAGTACGGTGTCTTGATGCCTATCTCTTCTGCCCTCCCCGCGTAGTCCTGAAAGCTCGTGAAGGTCATCCCCTCCGGACCACCGTTCGGGTAGATGTAGAGCACAACCTCATTCCCATCAATGTCCACGTCTCCAGTAAAAGCAGATTGCTGGCTCCTTCGAATCCTCATACACCACCCCCGTGATCCACTCCGACAATCTGATCAACGGCACCATCTCTAGTGACAAGGAGCATCTTTGCAAGCTTGATGTCCAGCCACTCTTTCCAGGCCGCTACGAACATCTCGCACGGGACACTCTTGGCAGTGTCACCAGGCACCTCGACACAATCAAGCCTCCCGAAAGTTCCATGAATCCTATATCTTGGGTGCTCCACCATTTCTGCGATATCACCCGCGCTCTTCTCGACCGCCTGAACACAATCCAGATCCAAGACGGTAACCCCAACCTCAAAGTACCTCTTCACACCCATCTTCATCCTCCAATGGAGCACCGCGCCCCAGATCATTTCGAAGAGTTGTTTTACCTTCCGAACCCCGTTTTGTCAACCTCTGCGAACTTGAGTTCGTCACTCACCAAACATCGCACAGCTCATCCCGGACATATCCATATGTTCCAACACCCTGACTGCAGCGTCTGCTATCTCTTTGCAACACAAATCAGAACCACAAACCCACTGACATGACATAGCCTGAACGGGACAACTGCTGCATTTTGGCTTCTGCAACAGCCGGACGAGCCTCTTAAGCGACATCTCCGAAAACGAGCGAGCACAATCACTGCTCTCCGGATTTGGTTTTATTTTCCTCCCGAGCACCCTGTGAGCCATCTCCTGGGTCAAAAAAGATGCAATTGAACGACGACGCCTGTCATACACCGCAACAGGCTCGAACTCTCCCACCTTCACAGAAAAAAAGCTGATCCTATTCGTTCGCTTTCCAAGGAACTCAGCCTCACCTGAAACAATTTGATCCTTGCAATCCACATATTGATCCAGGGAGATGTCGACACCAAACCTATGCTTGAACTGTCGACAAGCATGGATCCTTTGTCCATCTATCTTCTCGAAGACCATGCTACGTTCACCCTCTCATGTGATGTCTCAGCATAATCAGCAAGAAATTGAAACTTATTTTGACACGTAGAAACAGCCGCACCCACCACGGAGGGAGCTTGTGGCAATTCCTACTCATCGTGCTTCTCGACTGCACATCGTATCGCATCACAACACCGATTTCTTCTGCGCCTCCGCAAGCGCCACCATGGCGGATCCCTGTGCATAGTGATCCAATCTCAAAGCCCGCTCTCCCTCGACCACGCTCAGGTTCCATGCACGCTTCTTCTTCTTCTCCTTGAACTCCTGATGGAGCATTTGTTCGTAGTACTGAAACCCATCCCCGGAGAAGTAGTAGACCAGGTAGAGCCTCCATTGGTGAAGCCTCGTCACGCCGACGGAGTTCGGTGGCAAAGGCACCACCCGAACGATCACCAACTGATGCTCCGGATCGTTTGTTGCCGCCATGACCGTATCCGTATGCTCGAACTCATGAAACATCATCGGCTTCCACCGCAGGTGAACCAGTTCCCTTGGCTGTCCATCATCACCTCCTGCCCACACACTGAGCACCTTCCGTGAAGACTCACCCCATCAGAATACGTCCTACCGCCGTCGCCGTTGTGCCACTTGAACACCCTGCATCCAAACACACAGGCCCACTGAACCCCAAGCCCCATCAAGAGGCTGATTGCGAGAGTAAAGACTACCAGCGCAACCAAGACACCAAGAACACACATCCAGACAACGCTCATTCTTCCCTCCTGTACCCATGGACCTCTACGGACCTGTCAATGCACTCCAGCACGAAAGCAAGACGCGCGACCGACCAGAGCGACACCGAGAACCGCTTCATCCCAGGCCGGTACACTCTGAACACCTCCTCTGGCAGTCCGAGTTCACCTATGCCCTCGCAATACACATGATGCACGGTCGAGGCACGGTAGATCCTTCCGTCCAACCGGATAATCTCCCCCGAAGACCAGCCCTTGTACCATTCGTCCCCCTCGGGACGCGGCCTCTTCTTGTACCCAGTGTAAGACTCGATCTCCTTCTCGATCCACTCCTCGTCCACCTCCCTGTGGGCGAACCCCATCGGGATCTCGATCGGGATCTCGGACATCACGCAGCACTTCACGTCGTAGAAGTTGTCCCGGACGAACGCATAGGCACTGGCTCCGGTCCTCGGGACGAAAGCCCGTTCCCCCTTGTCCGTCGACTTCATTGCCTGGTAGAAGTGCTCCGGCGTGACGTACACCTCTCCGTCGTACTTGTACGGCTCATCCAACGGAAGGAAGTTCGAAAACCAATTTCTGATCCACTTTCCCATTCATCAACCCCTGTCAGGGAAACTGAATATTCCCCTTCTTCGACTTCTCGTAGGCGTCCTCGATCCCGGCAACACGCTCTTCCACCTCGCGTCTCACCTCCGCAGACCTCTTCTCCCAGAGGCGCCGCTCGTGGATCTCGACCGCCATCTCGCAGATCATCTCGCCAATATGCGCGGAAGACACCTCTTCGAGACCGAAGACCTTCTCCTCGTCGTACCACACCGTGACGGTGTAGGTCCCATCGCTCTCCGCGTAGACCTGCGCGGCATAGAGCAAGTACTTACCCTCACGGAATTCGTTGTACTCACCCTGCCAATCGATCACATTCCTGACCAGACTCTCATCCATCTTTCACCTCAATAGGTTCGTCCATGACGTACTCGACGCCATCAACAACCACCTTCTCGAACCACTTCTCCAGGAGGAAAGACGCCGCAGCGAACTTGTGTTCGTGCCTCGGCTGGAAGCTCCTCATGATGGCAGCGATATACCGCGTGCCGTCACCCGGATCAACCCCCTCCCGGGGATGGAACTCCGTGCCATTGGGCAGCCCCTCATAGAACACTTTACCAATCAAACGCTCGGACGCCCTCGTGCCGTTCCAGTACTTGCTCGACAAGCTCTCCCAGGCAGGAATCTTCCCCCGGATGTCCCTGAAAGAAAACGACACCTCCGCATCCGTGACCTTCTTCGGCTTGTCCCACTTCGACATTTGAAAATTCCTTCTCCCAGCATCTAGCTGAACATCTTTCGCGAGGCAAGTTACTCTAGAAAATCTGTTTTGTCAACAGTTCATCAGCTCAATCGCGATGCAAATCCCACGAATCCCCATGAGCGCTGTTGCCCATATTCCAACCAAGAATGTGACGATGCCAACTGTGACACGGACCGGATCTGGACGACCAATCCTGCTATCAAATATCGGAAGCATCACATGAACACCGACCCCCACCACCGTGATCCCAAAGAACGTAAACACACTTCCGATGATCAATGGCGCACCCCAGGCTTGCAACCACTCCATCAGACCTGATCCTTTCCGGATTCGACTCCATCCTCATACGCACGAGACTGAAGCTCTATGCCAGCCAAAACAGAGTCGAACACCGTCTTCGACATGCTGCTGGTTCTTTTCACCTGTCGGCCGATCTCTTCACTGACAGCATCCCGGACCTTCTTGACCCCGGCGTCGAGGTCCTCGATGATCATCCAGATCCTCTCAGACAGAGAATCCATGCCGACACCCTCCAGGCTGGCAGCAATGTACCTCAGCCGGTTGGCGGCATCCACGATCCCCTCACAGCTCGTGTCCGTGACAAACGTGTCTTTGGCCACCACGTTCTCTTCGATTTCCCTCTGTTCTTCTGGACTCATCTCTCTCCCTCCCCTTTCAGGTACTCACAACGCCCGTTGTAGAAGCACGAATTACACGCATGCTCTCCGAGCTTGTGATAATCGAGGCACTTCTTGCCCTTCACTCCAGGCAAATACATCTCCTCCATCGTCTCCTCATTGGACACAACCGGATCAAGTATATGGCAACCGCACCCACAACCGCACTCAGGGCTCCCCTGGGCCGCCTTCTCCCGCTTGGCCCCGCACTTCGCACAGAAGCTGGAACCTGGGAAGAACGGGGCACCACAGTCCGCACAGGCGCTCTGCAGCCGAAGTCCCGCATCTTCAGCTGTCGCCTGCCACCTCTCGAAAGCCTCGAAGCAACTGTCACTACCACAATACTTCGACGCCGGGCAACTCATCAGAGCCCCACAATGAGACGAAACCCACGTATCAAACTCTCTCCGCATCTCCTCGATTTTCATCCCTACCCCTCCATCATGAAACCACGGAACTTCCGCAGCATAAACTTGAGAAACCCATCGCGCTGAATCTCCATCTCCAGCCGATCCCCCTTGCGCTTGCACCCATGGCACGCAACGAAACCACCCAGGCAATCGTGCTCGATCGCCGTATCCGACCAGCACCAGAAGTGCTTCCTGGGCTCACTGTCCTCAACGAAATGTCCAAGCTTCGCAAGCCCCCTGTCGCGACGCTGGGCCAGAGAGTACATTGCACAAAGCCGACAATCTGAAAGAATCATCGACCTCCTGTTCAACACCCCACGGCACAAAAATCGCTTCGATCGGACCATCGTGTGGTCGCGCAGGCACTTCGGCTCAATCCTCATCGGCGGTCGTCTCATTTTCCACCCCTGCACTCTCTCTCCATCTCGTACCACTCCGGATCGAAGGCTTCCTGGCGTTTCCTATCGCAAACCATAAGAGCAGAATCGCTCATGGCCCGTGTCGTGCCGCAACAGCTCCAGCAGGTACCGTCCTCATCATACTTGTAACCAGGCAACTTGAACCCCAGCAGGTTCTCCCCCGCGACACACCTCTGAGCATCATACTCAGAGCTGAACTCATGCCCCACCCAGCCGAGGACACCGAAGAATATCAACGAGAGAACAATCCAGAACTCCATGTTCCCCCGCAACCCCTTGAAAGTAGGTACCGTCATCGCTCGTCCTCCGAGATCCCAAAGTGAGCCTCCGCATCAGGATCCAGACGGAGGCGCCACGCACACTCCTTTTTGTCCTCACCGTCGATCCAGAAGAAGACAGAACCATCCTCCTCGACGATCTCACCCGTAAATCCAGGCTCCACACGCTCACCCTCATCCCACTTCAGCTCGATCTTCGAGAACACTCGCTTGCCAACGAGATCGATATTCTTCACATCAGAATCGGTGCTCCAGTCCTCGTGAAACTCACGGAAATCGCAGTCCTTGTACTTGCTCTTCCCCTTGATCTCCGCCATCTCTCCCGGGGAATCCACCTCAATGCCGTAGTGGACAGGGCAGTACCAGACACCGTCCTTCTCCATCTTGGCCTCGTTGGCACACTGGGATCCCCTCCACGGCCAGCTCTTCGTGACACCCTGACATCTTCTCTTCAGCATCAACCATCTCCTAGCGAACTCAAGTTCGCTTTTCAGCAACCATCACCGTGACTCGCCGTGCCTATTCTTGGACACCATCCCCCAGTCACGAGGCTCCCTTGGCTCATCTCCCGCCAGCTCAAGCGCATCCTCCAGCAAGACCGGCTCGTAGTTCCAGACGTCAACCCCAACATTCACCACATTCTCGATCTTTCGAAACAGCCTGTGGACGTGCCCACACAGCACCGGCCTGTCGTGCGGCCAGACCGTCGCGTCCACCGGGTCGTGGGTCACCAGAACCCCACCAGGAAGGACCAACGACGTCGCCGCCAGGACGAACCCACGGTTGAGGTACCACCTCGGCTTGAACCGATCGTGGTTCCCGTAGACGAGGATCTTCGTTCCAGGCATCTGCTCGATCATCCGCTCAACAAACCGCTGCTTGTTCTCCCCGAACAGCGTGAGATCTCCGGCAACGATGAGCACATCCTTCTCCCCGACCTTCTCTCGCATGTTCCGAAGCAACAGGGCGTCCATCTTGTCGACGTTCTTACCGGGCCGATCACACCCCTCCCAAACCGTCTCATGCCCGAAGTGGAGATCCGAAGTCAACCAGACCTTCTTCCCGATGCTCTCGATGTCAAGTGTTGTTGGCAGCATCTAACCCTCCGCTTCCATGTACCCTCTCTCCCGGATTCTTCTTCTCGCGTTCCGACTCGAATCCACCTATGACTCGAAAATGTCCGCGAGCTTACCCCAGAGCCAAATCACCACAGTCCCCACCACTGCGATTGCCAACGAAGAACCCAATATCCATAAAATATATTCAATCATCGTCATCCCCTGTCACAGTACCCGTTCAGCTTCAACAGGAACTCGCTCGCATGATATCGACTCCTGAACCCCTCCACCGGGCACAGCTTGCTCGGCTTCTTCCATGAGACAGCAGTCCAATTCCCACGTCCTGCCCTGAAAACCTGCCCAACCAAAACATCACCAATGTAGAAGTTGTAGGAAAACTCCAGCGACTTCCTGTACACGAAGTCAAGAACCTTCCCATCCACAATCACCGAACACGCCATGCTTCACCCGTTCCCGCTTTGCGTCATCCGAGGGAGAGCAGGCGTACCGCACATGGCGAGCCTGTCAAGAGAAATGCTCTCACCTTCTACCTCCCTGAGATCCTCGGCGCCGACGAAGTCCTCGGTGTCAGCAATCACGAACCCACGGTCACAATCCACAAACATGGTGTACCCATCCTTCTTCGCCTTCAGAATCAGATCCTCCAGCTTCTTCAGGTACGTCCTCTTCTTTATTCTTCGTCCCATCTTACTCCTCCTCACTGCCGGTGATGCGTCGGATTATTTCTCGTTGTTTTTCGTAGTAGTCACGGTTGATAAGATTTCTGCCGACAAGATCTTGGAAATCCGACTCAATTCCGAGCATCTCAGAGTATAGATTTAGATCTAGTTCGCCCAACGCCTCCACCACCGCCCGCGCCTCGGCGATTCTCTCGGCTCGCTCGCGGTCGCCGGGGCGCGTTGCGCTCGCTTCTAGTATGTCTAGGGCTTCTAGTATGATTTTTTCGATTTGTTTTTTCATTCTGTACCTCCGTAGGTTTGTGTCTATCTGTTGATACGCCTCATATTTTTCGCGTTAGTCATTGGGGGATTCCTCTGCGCCCTCTGCGCCCTAAAGAATATCCCGTGGCGGCGCAGGTGCTGTTCTCGTGCTATCCATGAGAAGACTCCAGTATCACTTCTCTGATCAAGAAAATCGCAACCACAATCGAGGCCACGACTTTCCACCATGCAGCGTTGTACGTGGAACTCGTCCCGATCAAATGCACGACATTGCTTGACATCACGGCCCCAGCAAAAAAAATACCCACTGCGTAGATATACTTAGTCATCCTACCTCCCCATCAAACTGCTTCGTCCACGCCACACACGCAGAGCAGCGAAGGTATGTTCGTGAATACGTATCCCACTCCCGGCTGTTGTCCTTCCTGAAGATCCGACACGAAATCGGAACCTTCTGCAACGGGTGCGCCTTCCTTGTGTGGCCTTCACATCGATCGTCGCAGTAGTCTCCGTCCGGAATGATCCATTCAACGGGAGCCGGGTATTTTGTAATCACCTTCCCTGTAAATCGACACACAACCCGCCTCGGCTCCGGGTGCGTTTTCGTGCCAGTCATCGCAGGACTCATCATGTCACCTATCCGCGCAGGACGCGTATTTTTTCGAGATGTTCTTGAGCCTTGTCAAAATGATCCGTGCCAATCAGCGCATCCCTGTGCCCGATAGCCCACGCTTCAATCTGCTCCCAGTCCAATTCCTTGACCGCCTTAAGCTGCTTCTCGGCGGACTCGGCGCGACCATGTTCTGCAGAGTATCGGATGGTCAGAGACTCAAGGTTTCTCTCCGCCGACTCCTGCCGCTCCGCCATCGCATCAAGCTTCGTTTCGCTCTCCACGATCTCGGTCTCAGCAGCTTCAACTCTTTTTGTCATCGCGACAAGTTCAGATTCGAGCTTCCGTATCTCCTCGACGACCCCTGGAGATGCCTCTGAAATATGAACCCTTTCACTCAGCTTTTTCATCATTTCACCTCTTCCTATTTCGCGCTCCCGACGTGCCACCTGTTGCAGTACGGGCAGCGGTACGTGTTCATCCTCGTTCCGAACTTGATCTCGGACCTGGCCCTGGCGATGTCAGCCCTCCACTTGCTGTAGTGACCAACCTTCCCCGCGCATTGCTTGATGTAGTGCTCTGTCGTTGTGTAACCCATGTCACCCTCACTCGGCGAATCTCGCCATCGTCTCGTTCTTCTCAGCCTCCTCGGCGGTCTTGTTCCACACGCCCGAGAACGCTCGCGCACGCTCTTCAGATGCGCAATCATCTACCACTCCCAGGAAGTACCTCTCGTCGATCGTCCTGGTACGTCCAACATAGTCGCGATACTCCTCCCAGGAAAGGATCCTGAAAACGTCCCCCTTCAGAGCAAGTGCCTGCATGATCCTCTGGGCAACACCTTCAGGCTCATACTTACCCTCCACAGACATGCAGGGGAAGACATGGGCCAACGTCGACGGTCTCACGCAAGACTCCTGAGCGATCGGGGCCTCGATCGACCCAGTCTCATCGCCAAGCAACTCCTCGACCGCCTTCCGCGACGTACGGCCAGCCTTGAAATCATCCAGCCCCTTTTGCAGATCTCCCTCCAAAAACGAAAGCCCACAGTTGCAATCGTACCCACAGCCAGACGCACACCACTCCGCGTGCTTCCCGTTCGACCATGCAGCCAAAGCAACCTTCATGCCTTGGATCTGCTTCCTTGCCTCCTCCAGCTCGCACAGCGGGCACTCCACGAATGACTTGATTCCACCTCCGTCGATCTGGTCGATGAAACCATGCTTTTCACACAGGTGTGGATGCTTCGACACTTCTACTCCTCCTTGACGAACTTGAGTTCGTCTTCTTCCAGATTGTGCTTCTTCATATCGAGCGTCCCGTCGCCGTCGCATATGGGGCACACCCTGATCTCCCCCAATTCAACACGATCGCTCCCCATGGTTCCGTTCCCCCCACAATTCAGGCAGACAACAACAACATCAGCATGCGCATCCGGGCGTGTAATTCGATTGTGCAGGTCGTCCACGACACCCCGGGTCTCACCCCCCGAAATACAAATCTCTGTGCTACCTGACGTCGCTATTACCTGAATGTCATCATCGATCCTGGCGAACTCAAGGTACCAGCCCTTCTCTATCAGCTCGCAAACCTTCTCGTAGAACCTCTCACTCATCTAGGTACTCCTTGCCGAACAGGATGAAGTCCCCAGACGTTGCCACAATACGACACCCAAGTTTCTCCTCCTGTTCTCTCAGAAGATCATGGAGCGACTTATCTTCAACACTGGAACTCTTGTCCTTCTGCACACGACAAGGTCCACCACCACAATGCTTCCCATCACATGGGCCGAAGATATCCTCGTAAGCCTCCCGATCCAACAAAGACTCCTCGCACTCTCGAAACCTTTTCATCTGAACTATCATCGAAACCCTCCTCCCAGCATCGCGCCAGGCATCTTTCACAGCATAATGTGGCAGAAAAGAGCGTTTGTCAACCAATTTTGTCAGCGAAATTTCGGATCTCTTTCACCGCTTCATCCTTGCTCTCACATCCACCAAGCTGATTCATCTTCCAGGCCATCTGTCGCGCGTGAGGAAACTTGTCGTACGTATCCTCAAGCCGAACCTGGAAGCACCTGTCGCACCACCGGCAGTGCAGATCCGCGTACTCTCCTCCACCGTATCCCCACTCGGTCTCCGAAAGCTCATGGCCGACGAACACGTCGCAGACATCCTGCACCTGTCTCCACATGAAGTGCGGACGAACGAGCCAGAATTGAGGGTACAAGATCCTGTACGCGAACTGGTTCCATGGAAGCTTAAACGTCGCCAACTTCACCAATGAATGCATCCACGACGCCAGAACCATGAACAGGATCAGCGGAGGACCGAAGACCTTCTGCAGCAAAGTCAACTCTTTCTTCTCCCAAACATCAGTCATCCAGATCACCTCTTTCCACGAAAGCATCCTTCAACATCCTCCGGATCCTCAGCCTTCTCTCCAGGTATGGCTCCTTGTTGCGGCGCTCCCATTTCTCATCCCGCTTCCTCCGAAGCTCCTCTGGGTCCGGGCCAACATCTGGAGGAGGAAACAAAAGATCAAACACCCTCGTCAACCACACACTACTTCTCCTCGTCATCCTCCACAGAGACGTCTCCAACTCGAACATCGTGCCCCACAAAGCCCATGTCGACGGGCTTCTCTCCACGTCCAGACAGGAACGCCAGGTGCGCATCCCCACCAGCATCCGACATGCTGAGCCACTTCTTGAGGGCCTCCGCGAGCTTCCTCGCGTGATACGAATCCTTCATCTTCACAACGACTTTACTCTTCATCGTTCTTCTCCACTTCTTCAATCTCCTGCTCTGTCACCTCATGACCAAGGTAGCTGAACAGACATTTGCGGGCATACTTCGCCTGCTTGCTGTCGTACCCCCAATGATACCCGTTCTCGAAGGCGAGGCCAAACCCTAGCTCCCAGGCCAATCCCTCGCAGGACAGCTGAGACAGGGACGAACCGCGCCTCATCACCATCTTGTTCGCCTTGAGATGCGCCAGCTCGTGAAAGAATGCCGCGAGTTCTATCCCGGGATCATCGAACTCACCAAGCCAGATCTCGTGCGCATACGCAGCCTGGTTCCTGTCGCACATCTCAGTGTCCCGGGAAACCTTGACATCGTACTTCTCCGCCATCTCAAGTATCCGCTTCGGAATCGGTGTATCCACCTGCAACCTCCTTCAAAAACGAACTCAAGTTCGCATTCACCTCCAAAGAATCCGCCCGACCTCAGGGTGCCTCCTGACAACCAAAGCCTTCAAGAGCGCTCCAACTACGGTGTGAGAGCCAGGAGACAGGCTTTTCTCGGCGACTTCCTTCGTTGCGCACATTCTGACGCACACGAGATCCCCGTCCGGCCCAGACCAGTGTCCTGCGTGCCAGCGGCCATCCGAGAAGAAGCTGTACTTCCCGGGATGCGCGTACCAGATCGCATCGAACCCGGCCACGTGCATCAAGAATTCTGCGATCACAGGAGAGCCTCGTGCAGTTTCTTCAGGTGCTCCTGCTTGCACCCGTCCTGCTCGATCTCTAGAATCGCCTCCTTGACACTTCGGAGCGAAGCATTCGCCCCCTGCAGAGACTTCCTCAACTCATCCCTTTGACGCTCAGCCTTCCGAAGAGACTGAATCATGTTCGTTGCGTACGAATGCTTGATCACCATCGGAGTTCCACACTCAACACAGCAAAGCCCAGGACCCACATCTTCCATGTCCTCGCAATGCGGACACCACATCAACAGCTCTTCTTCCATCTCTTCCTCCTTGTAGAGCGAACTTGAGTTCGCGTTAATCATCATCAATAGGCCCGTATACACCATTTGCGATCATCTGCTTCTGCTCCAGATCGTCAACACGCTCATTGATCCTCGACAGTTCCGAACGCGCAGCATCCCTCTGCCTCTCCAGCCCCTTCACAATGTCGCATGAATCATCATGAGGGCCTGTCGCCCAAGAGCACTGCTGCTGCTTCGCACGTTCCAATTCCTTCTCCATCTCGGCGGACTGTTCCTTGATCGCCGTCAGGTATTCGATCGCATCTCCCGGCCGATTCGCCATCAAGACCTTCAGCACGCAGTCCACTTTGTCAGATATAGTCTTGTCGATCACCTCTTCCTCCTTGGCTTCCTGCCGCCACCGCGCCGAGAGGCACCCCTGTTGGTCCATTCCCAGTACAGACTGCCACACTTCGGACAGGGACCCCCTCCCGGGCCTCGTACGCCCTTCCAGCGCCATCCACAGGAGCAGCACTTGTACCTGGCGTCACGAATCGGAGGATTCATCCTGATCCCCCGAGAAATCAACAAACCACCCAGGACCATCCGGATCGGTGATGTCGACTCCTGTGTACCTATCCAACTCTTCGTCGTACGAATACCAAGGATTCTCCACCACCGACGTCCCGTAGAAACCGACCCCAACGACATCCGTGCTGCCCGACTCCGAAAGTTCCACCAGATCGTCTGCGATCCCCTCCAGATGACAGACGCGATCCATCGCCGGATACTTCCGCAAGAACGCCCACAATGCATCCGCAGCATTCTGGAGATCCTCAAACCTGACAGCAGCATAGTCGAGGGTCATCTTCAACACCTGGCGCTCGTAGTCCTTGAGCCGATCGTCATCATGAAGATCCCACAGACGCGTGTCACCTGTCGCACCGGCACTGAGCCAGTTGTCATACTCGTGCTTCTTCTCGATGTACTTGTCCCAGAGCTTGTCCCAGACAAACGCGAAGAACCCCCACGAGTTCTTGTACTTTTTCAGATCGGAAACATCGCCCTTCTTCAAAACCATCGTTGCACAATAACTCATTCCCACCTCCTCCTCATCTTGCTCTCCTTCAAGATCCTGTCCTCCACGCAAAGAGCCAACACCAACGGCCAGCACAACAGGAACCAATCCAAAACATCCAGGGCGTCCCATACAACATCAATCACGGCCAAAAGCAATTTCATTCAGCTCTCCACACTTCAGAACCTACCCCTCTTAGGCTTTGGCCTCAAAGCGTTGTAAGCCTTCCAGCCCTCCTCCATGGCGTCCTTGATGTCCTGCTCGCTCAACACAGGCCCATCCCCGCCAGGTGCAAACGGATCGCTCGACGGATCATGCTCCTCGCCGACAAGCTCATCCTTCTTGCAGAAGTGCGGCGCCGGATCCTCCAGAGGCGAACTTGAGTTCGTTTCCAATGGAATCCTCTTCACTTTCCCCGTCTCCTCATCACAGTGAAGAAGATACATCTCGCTGTGATCGTGGAAACAAACCCAGGTATCCTGGTCCAGAGTCATCCTCTCGCCACACACATCACAGTAGCGATACCCATCAGACCTTTCACCCACCAACTTCCTCAGATCCCGAGCGCAGATCAGGACCTTCATGTCCTCACCCATGGATTCGAGATTGTTCTCCCCGCCCGGATCCCAGAACCAAACCTCCCCATCGATGTCCTCGCGCGTCAGATGGACCACCTGTGGCGTGTTCCTGATCCTCTCCTTCAGCTTGATGACCTCGTCGTACAACTCCTGGACGACACGCTTGCTTTTCGTCAGGTTGATGAAATTCTTCCGGCCCTCCTCAAGAAGAGCCAACGCGCACATGCCATGCTCCCTGCTGTACGGGAAACAGATCGGCTTCAAGTCACAATCGCACTCAGATGGGTTGCACCGGGGCATACCGTCTTTCCATACCGGATTTGGATCGCTCATTGCGGGTACTCCTTCAGCTCCGCCAGGAAGTCAGTCACCGCGTCCGAGAGGGAAACCTCCCGATCGTACGGCGCCCCCCCTTCCTCACCTCTGACACGAACCTTCATCGGCCCATTTATGCCATCCAGCCACAGAGCAAACGCACGAAGAGCACGCTCCTCTGTCCGCCGAGCACTTCCATCAGATGGACAGGACGAACTTGAGTTCGCGTTCTCCAGATCTTTCACCCGAGCCTCCAACCTCTCGATCTCCTCGGCCATCCTCTCGTTCTTGCGACGAAGATCTACATACCGAACACAAGCTTCACCAAGGATATCCGATCCCTCTCTGATCATCCGGCGAGCATCCGCAAGCTCCTCCACGCTTTTGTCAAATATCGACTCACTCATCGCCGCCCTCCTCTTTGTACAAGAACGACCAAAGATCCTTCATCGCCTCTCTCTTGGTCTTCCCGCGCCCAATGAAGCCACCACCGCACCTGTCGTCATAGTAGTTGGTCTCAACGATCCAGCTATCCTCGGAGACCTCCTTGGGGTAGATGACGATGGCAGGCTCGGGCATAGGCCATTTGCCGAACATCTCGCGCCGATCATCACACACCGTCCTCTTTTCAGCAGCATACTGCTTGGCGACCTTGTTCACCTTGTAAGCCTGGATCGTCGTCCATCCCATGAACAAAGAAAGAACAAGGATCACATAATTCCAGCTCTCCATGTCCTTATCCAAAAGCACCGGATGCCCACCCAGGACAATCATCACCCAAGTTGCCACAACACCAAACGCAACCATAATCATTCTGTATCCTCCTTATTTTCCGGCAGAGCCCGGACGTGCACTCCGGATCCGCCACACTTGAAGAAAGCGAAGATCTGGGCCAGGATTGGCACTCCGCGCTTCGCACCTGCTCCCCTCCCTACAACCACCGGTTCCTCTTCAGCCTCGGCCTCACCTTTTCGACGAAACTTCTCACAGAACCTCTTGTCAGCACCGCTGTGCTCCATCCGTTTCCTCACGATGCTGCAGTACTCGTACTTGCCAACCGCATCCACGAACTCCCTGCACAGAAGCGGGACATCGAAGGAGTTCTCGCAATCGACGCATCGCTCAGCATCTGGATCGCCCGCAGCAATGAGACCGTCCCTCCGGCCAAAGCTCTTCACGTACCGTGTCTTCATCATATCTATCTCTTTTTCCACCTGTGACGATCATCCCGGACCATCTGCTTCTTGCAGCTATGACGGTCCCCTCGACAACTCGTCAGAACATGCTTGGGAGCAAGGATCTTCTCACACCATTCCCCATCAAAGTACGGACAGGTCCACTCCCCACCCGGGCACCTGTTCTGCCTCTTCTCTGGATCATGGCGCGAGGATCCTCTTGACATCACCCTTTTCCCCTTTTGCAATTCTCTTTCCTCCAATCGATGAACGCAGAGGCAACTCCGATCACGACGATCCCAATCGCAGCTCCCAGCCCCACCCAGGTGAACCAGTCGGGATCATCAATAGCCCAAATGAAGAAAGAACTCGTCGCCGTGCAGGCCAACCCGAGACCGATCCATTTTGCATTCCTCTTCTGCTCTTCCGAGACACTCATCGCCCACCTCTTTGTGGTAGACCCAGCAGATCCCTGCCTGCCTGAGCCAAAAATGCCTTCACCGGCTGAGGGATATCCCCATCCGGGTACACCAGGTGATTCTGGATCACACAAACCCTCACCCCCTCGCGATGATCCTTCGGGATCCTCGCCGCCATCATCCATGTCTCTGCCGCGTACCAGATCTGCGCCCAGGGGTTCTCCGTCCTCGTGGCATCATACAGCACGTCCCTCTCCACGTTGGGCCACGCAGCCACTGCCCTGACAACCAAGGAATCCGTCAGCAGGTTCACCATACCGATATCCCCTGGATGCTCCGACTTCAGCTTCGCCACGCACTCCTTGAAGTGCTGCTCGGCCTCCGCCTTCTGCTCGGGCGTAAATTCTGGGAGAAGAAAATCATCCGTTTCGCAGAGGTTTTCTGAGTTTTCTGAGTCCTCAGGGGTATCCTGGGCCAGTTCGATAGATAGATCGTCAGGCGTGTTATTCTTTTTATTGTCGTTTTCTTCCATTTGTCAACTCTTTTTGTTTGTTTGTTCGTTATGTCAACAGCAGGTTTGGATCTACCCAAGCTCTCTGATCACGTAGAGTACAGCCATGGCGACTATCATCCAGAATGCTGCTTGGAGGATCAACCCGATCACCCCTGCAAAGATCCCTGCGAATAGCTTTGCGTCAGATGTCTCTACATGGGGTGAGTTCTCTATGTAGTCACCGTTTCTGTTGAAGTAATTGTACCCCTGCATGTTGCATTCTTCTTCGTACTCATCCCAGTTCTTTGCCCCGATCAACACCGCATTATGCGGGAGAGGTCTCTCATTGTTCATCTTGCTGATCTCCTCGCGGATTCCTGATCTCTTCGATCGCGCGTTTCATGTTCTGCCTCTTCGCCAGTGCATTGAAGCTGATCTCCCGCACCATCCTCTGCACGTCCTTCGTAGAGAATCTGCCCTCCATCTCAAACAAGACCGTGTACAAGTGATTCTCGTAAAGGACCTGGATCAACCTGAATCCTTCGCGCGCGCTCACCATAGACGCAAAGGCAAGAGCCTCGTACTTCATCGTGAACTCGACGCCCTCAAACTTGTGTGTGAAAAATCCGTCTTGCATGTCAGATCACCCTTCTAAAGCTACTTCCGCATCCAGCCTCTTTCGCATGATCATCTCTTTTGATCATCGGGTTAGCATCATTGATTCACGATCGAAATCGATCGGTGTCCAGTCGCTCATCCGATGCTCTCTCGCGTCACGCAAGAAGTCATCCCCGAACAAAGCACGCAGCTTCCAAGGCATCTCATCCCGAACCTTCTTAACAACCTGACTAACACGATCGTTCGAAATCTCGTGCTCATCTCCAATCTCACTCAACGTCTTTCTGAATACAACTCTGTCAATTAAAATACCAAGATTCCTGGCGTGCCGGGAAATACCAAGATTCCTGGCGTACCGGGAATGCCTATTTAACCCTACGCAATACTCATCCCAGTTGTAAAAGTTGCAATACCCAACAAACGACATCTCAAGCATCTCGCGCACCTCACAGTCAGAGGACATACTGTCATGAAAAAGCAATCCATCATCAAAAATGACATCAAAATCCGGGATCCCATACCTCTTCATGGCTGAGCCACTGATAGGAAAAAGGTCCTCTGTGTCCATCCCGTACAACGCTGCAATCATATCCATACAGTCCGGACTTGCCGTGTCATGCCCATCACACCCGAGCCACTCACAAGCAGAAACAGTAGGAACGGGATACCCAACAATCCCCGAAAGTTCAGTCCTGCTCATCCCGCGCTTCAGCCTCTCGCGCACAGCTCTCGTAAACAGGCTCGATTTCATTTTCGATCCAGGCATCTCACCTCCACCACATCAGAAGAGAATGCTTCCGACATACTTGTTGACCGAATTCTGGAACACCACTTCCTCCATGCCGGAATCAAAACCCGACCATCGAACCATTCTGATAAACTAATTCGGCCAGTTTGTCAACGGTCTCCGAGAATGTACTCCCCATAAAAACGATGCTTCCCAACAACAGCAGAAACCCTGGCAAACCTCACGCTGTCCCCGGCCTTGCAATCCGAACAACCGACTGAGAACTCCCGCACCGATATCTCGAACTTGCTGCCAAACACATCCCGGATCGCCTCCAAAGAGACAAACTCCTCCCGGGTCAAAGACCCGTCGTACTTCTGCTCGGACTCAACAGGAGCCCCCACACAAAGCTCATCGTGTTCCATCCCGTACATGAGCCCCCTGTCCACCCTCTCGAACTCCGAGTCCAACGGATCAAGCATCACCTTCTTTAGGAAGAAGATGACGTCCTCCTCCGAGAACCTCCCCTCCTGGTACCTCTGCAGATCCACTTCGTCTAGCGCAGGAGAAATCACATTGAACACAGCGGAGAAGCTCCTCTCCTCGTTGGCCTCCTGCTTCTTCTTGGAAGCGTCCTCGTAGATCCTTCTCGCACGCGAAAGCTCTCGCTCAAGGTCCGCGCGGTACTTCTGCATCTTCTCCGGCACCCCGAACATCTCATCAACATACCGAATCGCACGCTTCAAGTTCGTGATCTTCGGCATCACAGATGTGTCCCAATCGCTCATCTCCAACCGGTCAAACACCGGCACCCCAACCATACTCTCTGCAATCCACTCCGATGGATCGCGCTGCATGATCCTCTCAACAAGAAGATGAACGAACCGGTGATCAGCCTCGATCTGCGCCTTCGCAAACTCAAGGACTTCTTCGTCCGTCGGCTGCTCATCAAATGTACCCGGCAACAAGAAAACGAACTCTGCAGCGATCCCAACCCTACCAAACGTTCTAGCGAACACCCACTCCCGGACCCCAACTGGAAGCTTCTCCGCCTTTATGATACCCGAAAACTTGACGAGAGGGTTGAACGCCTTGTGAACCTTGAAATGCCTGCTCGGGAAAGCCTTCCAACAAAGATCGAGAAGAGTTCTCCCGAAGTGCGCAATGCACGTCCCCCCAGGCAGCTCGTTCAGATCGATCGACGTGCCACATATCGTGCACACCCCCATCTTCGGGGCAGGGAGGATCTCGCTCGGCACTCCTACTCCTTCTTGGGCTTCCTCTTCTTCGGGTTGCCGGTCTTGACGTCCTGATCCAGAGCCAATTCAGCCCACTTCGCCGAGTCCGACTTTCGCACCGGGGATGTTCCCGTCATCTCATGGTAGCGCTGGCAAATCACATCGCAGTACCGAGTGTCCAGCTCAACCCCATACCCACGCCGTCCAAGCTTCTCGGCAGCCATGATGGTGGTCCCACTCCCCATGAACGAATCAAAAACGATGTCGTCCCGCAGGGAGCTGTTTTTGATCGCGCGCTCGACCAATTCGATCGGCTTCATCGTCGGATGGATGTCGTTCCTCTTCGGCTTGTCGTAGTGCCACACGTCAGCCTGATCCCGATCCCCACACCAGTGCCTTCCTTTTGCCCCCTCGCGCCATCCATATAGGATTGGCTCGTACTGCCTCTGGTAGTCCGAGCGCCCGATAGTGAACGTATTCTTCGACCAGATGATGAACGTGGACCAGTGCCCCCCGGCCTCCCGGAAAGTGCTCTGCAAGGTATCCAACTCCGACGAGGACATGCAAATGTAGATCGCCCCCTCACACACCGGGAGCATCGCGCGCATCACATCCAGGAGGAACGGCCTGAAGTCTTCACCCAGATCATCGTTCTCGATCTCCCGGTGCTTGTCCATCTTCACCGCACCGTTCCCGTACGCCACATTGTACGGAGGATCTGTGAAGATCATCTTTGCTTGCTCGCCATCCAGAACCCTGTCCAGGACAGCCCTCTGGGTAGAATCCCCACAGATCAACCTGTGCGGCCCCAGCTCCCAAACGTCGCCCAGCTGAGTGATAGCCGGAACCTCGTCCGGGGATGGCGGCTCGGGCGGCTCCGTGCCCCCTCCCTGGCCGTCCAGATACTCGGAGATCATCCACGAAGCCTCTTCCTCGTCGAACCCGAGTCCATCGAGCGCGTCGAGCGCATCGTCGGCATCATCCATCATTGCCTTCAGCTGCTTGGCCAGGGCCTCGTCGTCCCACTCGGCCACAATCTCTCCGAGACGATTGTCCGAAATGTTGAAGCTCGTCGCAGTGACATTATCATCATCCGCCCATATCACAGGAACATGACTAAGACCCAGCTCCTGGGCCGCAAACAACCGCTGATGCCCAGCCTCAATGATCCCGGTCCTCTTGTTCACGAGAATCGGCCACCGGATCCCAAATCTCCGAATGCCAGCGACCAGATCCCCGATCAGGACCGTCTTCCTCGGATTCGCTGGGTCTGCCTTTACATCCCCAACCGGGGTCAAAAACCCAGTCAGATCCTCCAAGATCTCGACGTCATGCTTCGAGCCCTTCAGAAAACAGCGATCCCCGCGCTTCTCAAACGCATCACCCATCTCATTCTCCTGTCTTTGGATCGCCCGGGATCCCGGGCAATGAACGGTCAAACATCAACATGGACACTCCTCAACCCAGGAGCATCGTAGCATCCAGCCAACCTTCTTACAATGGAAAAACGAACTTGAGTTCGCCCTACTCGACACTACCCCCGGCTCGCCCCGTATCCAACTTGAAGCGAACCTCCATGGCGCTCAGGATCTTCCCATGGTTGTCGAGCTTGTTGTCGATCGCCTTGACCGACCCCTTCAATTCTTTTTGTGTCTCTTGGATTGCGCTGATGGTGGCTTCGTGCTGGACCTGCGTCTTCTCGACATCAGTTTGGGCGGATCGAACATTCTCGATCGCATCCCCGTGGTCCCCAACTTTCTCGGTCAAGTTCCTCATCGAAACGAAGGTCCCACCGGCAAAGAACACCATGGGAATGAACCAGATGATGAGCTTCGCCCAGGTATCACGAGTGAGGCCCAGAGGACCCTTGTCGATCTTCTCCTCGTACCTACATCCTGTACATTCGTGGGTGCCCTGTGGCGCTGATGCGATCGGTTCCGCCCCTGCAATAGCGGCCCCTGGTTGGACTGAAATCGACCCGGTCGGTTCTCCCACGACATCCTCCCTGAAGCACGGGCCGAAGCCCAGACATCAACCTTCTAGATCGATCTTTATCAGGAATAGATTCCAGGCGCAACCGAAAACCGGAAAGGACTACTGGTCCGCGTAGTCGGCGTCCGTCTCACGGGCCTCGTCACGCTTGTCCATCTCTTCCATCGCTTTGATGAGATCGGAACCGAAGACGATACGATCTTCCGCCTCGGAATACGCGACGATCTTGAGGCCGAGCATGCGCTCCTGCGCCTTGAGGTGCTCCTGGACAGAGTTGATGTCGACGTTGTTTGCGAGGAACTCGGTGCAGATCAGATCCAGATTGTTTCCTGGCTTCTCACTGCCAGAGATCTCCATCGCCTTGTCCAGCGCGCGATCGACGTTCTCGTCCTGCTGCGGAAACAAGCTGAAGCTCTTCTTTTTGGCAACATCCTCCTTCTTCTTGCCGCCATCCCCATCTTCACCTTCTTCCTCTTCGAGTTCGCCGGATACCTTCGCCTCCTTGAGCATCTTGTCGATCTCGGACACCGTCTTGCCCTCGACCTTGTCACGCCACTCGGCGGCGTTCTCGACGGTCACAGCGTGCATGAGCATACGAGCCTTGGTCCACCCGAGCCCCCGGATCCACTCCTGGATCTGAGACGGCATGTCCTTGAACCACTTCTGCAACTTCAGCAAGAACTGCGCCTTCCGAATATGAATCTGCAGCTCATCCTCGACGTACTTCTTCCAGCTCTCGAAACCCCAGCTCCGGTACATGTCGTTCGAGTACGCCATCTCCATGGCCACACCGAGATCCCAGGTCTTGTTCTCCGTCTCCTTGAGAAGGTTCAGGATCGTTTCCCTGACTTCGGCATGCTCGACAACCTGCCCATCCTCCTGGCCCTCGCCGACAACCGCCAGGTCCGCCTTCTTTCCTTCGTCAACCTTCTTCGCTTTTCCCTTTGCCATCTTTCATCTCCTTTTGCTTCAACCGCAAAAACTCAGCGACCACCCATGCATCTGCAATGTTGTGGTCATCCACACAAAAGCCGCGCTCCTGCACGGCAGCAACGATTTCCTTCTTCCCCTTCGTACCCTTCGAGAATCGCCCTTTTCCAAGGACCCGCTTCCTGGCAGACGCGGGAGAAACCATCTCCGGGTACAAGCTCAACGACAAGTACAACTGCGTCTTCACGGTTCCATGGATCTCGCCGAGATCGTTCTGGGCACCCCGGGCACCGAAGGCGTAGTTCTCGATCGCAGCAAACAGCTCCCCGCGATCGTTGGCCTTGTTTCCAATCGACAGGATCTCACCTGCGATATAAACGAGCCGCTCGACCTTCTCCTTGACCGAGGCATCTCTCGGGAGCTTCCAGCCCCACGCCCCGCTTTCAAGGACATCCCCGTCCTCATCCATGAGCACGCAACCGCATGCTGTGACCGAAAGATCCAACCCCATGTAGTATTTCATCTACAACCTTCTCGCGATCCACTTCAGAATCGCCAAAAAACCATCCAGCAACCTTCTCCAGAAGCTCTCTCCTTTAACGAGATGCCGCTCCTTGTGCTCAACTCCATACCTATCAAAATACGAAACCTCGATCAGATTCTCGCCGCTCTTCTTCGATTGAACGACCTTGTATCCTCCCCCCATGGGGGTCTCGACATGCCTAACGAATTTCCCGCTGTCCTCGGTTTTCATGTGGACTCCTGCATCAGATTGAGAACGCAATTCAGCAGGAGTATTATAACACCAGCGGACAGCTGCTACATCCGTCAGATCTTCTTTTTTCTCTTCCTCACCCCGAAGCAGAGGTCTCGCCCATCGCAATATTTCGGGCGCCCCTTCGACTTCAGCTTGCACTCCGGAAGCTTCTCGATCCCCTGCGCGACGACCTTCAGCCTTCGACCAACTTCCTCCCGCAAATCTCCATTCAAATCCACAAACGGAAGAACCTCCTCACCCGGACGCATCTCCTCACAGACAAGCGGAACAATCCGATCTCTCTCCTCGTGCAGAGACCGAACAGTGTCCACGCTTTCTTTCAGCCGGTCCTTGATCTGATCAATAACCGCCTCGTCCCTGGGGATGATCCACTCGACGGTGGATCCGCCGAGATAGTCAGCCCCCTTGAACACGTAGATGATTCGAGCACGGTCGATTCCAGTCCCAAGCATGGCCAGGTTCACTTGCTCAACATGCTTCTGACGCGGCCTCCCACCGAACGACGGGTGCAGGTCCTCCCTGGCACTCTCCTTCTCGGTCTTGATCTCCTGGATCTCCAGGTCTCCGTCCTGATTCCAGTCGACAATCCCATCCAACTTGATAACCGCACGAAGATCCGGAATCCTGACCTTCGGCTCAGAGTACTTCCATCCGTCCCCCGGCGGCTTCGGCCCCCAACCCCGCTCAAGAAGAACACCATCCGGAACCTCGTTCACGAACTGGGTCTCCTCCTTGACCATCACCTTTGACCTGACGCTACATCCCTCGCTAGGAGTGTGGCGAACCCCCTCCCCTGTCCCAGAAACCATCCGCTCCCACTTCCCGAGCAGCATCGCCCCAGGGAACGACGGAAGGATCCGATACTGAAAGAGATCGTGGTACATGTGCCCCTGGGCGAAGTTCCAGAGACTTCCCGGAGGCACCAACCCTGCCTTCAACTCCCCCGCATACCCAGCCGCACACATGAGAGCGTACATGCGCGGGCACGCGTTGTGGAGACCTGACGCCCCGATCCACCACTCCTTCCAGATCTTGTCCTTCGGATCCAGGGTGACATTTTGAACCCACCCTTTCTCATGCCAGTACACCTTGATCGAATCGGCGACCTTCGTCGACGACTCATACGGACATTCCGGCATGTTCTGATCTCTCGTAAACTGTCCGAGCATACAACCTCCCACCGGCAATCCATGCCGACATCAAACTCAACTTTTCAACAGAGTCTACTAGCCGGGATCCCTCTGCTGCCCGGCCTGCTTGTCCACCTCGGTCAGACGGAAAGAGATGTGGTACACCGACTCGCCGTCCTTGATTCCACGGTAGAACTGATTCAGATGGCCGTGCCAAGTGTTCCCATTGGCAAACCCGTCATGCTCGGCCATCTTGTTGTCCTTCCGAAACTGAGCCACCGTCCCCGGACGAAGGCTCGTGATCGTCGCCTTCGCAAAGGGAACCGACTTGTCATCCCTCATCCAGGGAATGAACCGGGACGTGAAAGCGATCTCATCACCGACCTTGTACGGACACTCCCCCTTCGGATACCTCCGAACGATGCCAGCGGCCTTCTCTTCCATGATGAGTTTGGTTTCGGTCCTCGTACAACTGAACATCTGCAACTCCTCCTGTGTCAGCAGCAACGAACTCAAGTTCGCACCTATGGGATTGTAATCCCCAGCAGGCTTGAGTCTACTCTTTCTGCCCCCTTGAGTCCAGATCGAAAAAGCGCGAGATCGCCCTTCCAGCCATGCGAAAGACAGCCAGATCATCCTCCAGGCGACTCAGGCGATGCTCGAAGATGGTCGCACTCGGTGGCTCCTTCAAATCCGGAATGCTTCCATGGTTCGACGCCTCTTCGCCCGGCATCCCCTCGACAATGCGCTTCAGGCGCCGCATCTCGGTGTCGGCAGCCTCCATGAGCATCTTCTGCGATCGAAGGTGTGTGACGGCTCCTCCGGCGATCTCGACGAGGTTGTCCCAAGTCAGGCCATTCCCGTAGAACTCCCTGAGCTGAGCAAGAACCTCCTCATGCTTCGCGGCACCAGATGCCTTCGCCGCATTGGCCTGGATCGTAAGCCTGTCGATCTCCACATCCTTGGCGCGGATGTTCTCCTTCAGCCCCTGAATGATCTTGGCCTGACCTGCAGATGCCTCCTTCAGTCGAGACACGCCGACGACGATCTCGTCAGCCGTAGCCTTCCTCCCATCACCGAAAAGAATATCACTCAGGGCTTCTTTCTCTTTTTGCTGCATCTCTCTCCTCTTTCTTTCGTTTCTCTTTCAACTCAACCCAGACGAGCCACACCAGTATCACGGCAGCTGCAACTCCACCAATCGTTCCCATCACCATCAGATCTGCTCCCTGCGCTTTGCCCAGCTGGGCCAAGACGCCATGTCATCACCCTTGCCCTTGAGACAGTTTTCATTAGCCCAGAAGGTTCCAAACTGCTTCATGAAAACCTTGGCACCGTCCCGATCCGCCTCTGCCACGATCGACTCAGCCCAAACTTCTCTCATCTCACGCGCCCCGGGACCACTCTCTCCACCGATGATGACCTGGTCGATCCCGTTCAAATCAACAAACCCGATCAACCTCAGAAGCGGCTCGAAAGAAACGAACTTGACCGGACACCTGGTGCGCCGCAGAGTGTCTATCCGATCAGTATTGAAGTCGTTCTCTACGGTCACACCGTGATGGATATTCCCTGGAACATCGAACGGAGCAGAATCCAAATATGCCTTCATCCGACCAGCTCTCTTCGTGAGTACCTGATAAGTGTGCTGCGGACCGGCCATCATAGCCTGGTAAACCTTGTCCATGAATTCGAACGGAACATCCGGGTGAAACAAATCCCCCATCGAGTTCACGAAGATCCTGCGAGGCTTCGCCCATCGCGCTGGCTGAGAAAGCAGCTTCTCGTCATCGTGACATCGAACCTCACTGAAATCGTGATTGTACTTCTCACTCCCCATAGCCCGGAGTCGTTTGTGCATCTTCTCCGCGTAGCAGTTCCAACACCCACCCGAAACCCTGGCACACCCAGTCACTGGGTTCCACGTCGCATCTGTCCAGTGAATCTTACTTTTGTCGCCCATCCTCTTCTCCATACTCAATCGCACAACGAGGATCCAACAACTGATCCTCACTCACAATGCTCACCGTCTTGAGATCGAAATCATCAATCACGCGCACCCCATCTTCGCGAACATGGGACTTCTTGATCGTCCCACTTGCACCAAAGCCTACTCCCACCACAGGGACTGCCATCGGCTGCGTGCTCACGATATCGTCCGCGTTCAAACAAGGGTATGCCTTCCGAATCGCGGGCATCCTAAACCTCCTGAGGCGACGGAACCACATCCACCGGTCCCACCTCTTGAAGATCCAGGTCCCCCTCCACCAGGACCGGAGGTGATCTCTCCATGTCCACAGAGGAATGCCACGCTCCTCGTAGATCGCCAGCAGCCGCTCCTCGTCCAGCGTCCCGTCCGCGTTGATATACTTCGCCCGGTACAGCATGCAGCACGGCATAAACTCGCGAATGTCTGTTCCATCCTTGTGGCAGTCACACATGCACACTGGACCGAACCTCGGATGTTTTCTCACCCTGCCCATTCAGTCACCAGCCTTGTCTTTCATCACGATCTCGCGCCACTCCTTCAGCTCGACAGTCGCTGCTCCGAGCAGATTCTTGATGGCCAACTCGACACCATCCACGGCCCCCTCTGGGGTACCCGAGTTGGCCGATACCTCGATGCAATTGTCCTCACGCTGAATCTTCAGCTTGCAGTGGAACAGGAGCCTTCTACTGTCACGATCCAGAACCACTTCTGGATTCAACGGTGTCATCCCAGCTTTGATCATGGAATCATCCTCCTTTTTCCATCAGCTCGAAAAAAGCATCCATCTCGTACATGAGAACCTCCCCGTTGTCCCCGTCACCACCAGACTTCCAGCAAAAGAAGTCATCGTAATCCTGAAAGTCGTGATCCTTCAGAAACGCCATCAGACGCTCGGACATCGGATGATGATCGATGTCATCCTCCCAGCGGTTCTTGTCCGTCAGGCCGAGGCCAACCGCCCGCTCGTAGTCGGTGCGGCTGTCCTTTCCGAACAGGTACTTCAAGTAGCCGATCACACCCATTCCTACCTCCCGAACCAGCTCTTCACCCACCACCAGGCAGCACGGTACCAGGGCCATTCCTTCATGCTGGAGTATTTAAATATAGCCTCCATCCGCTCTCCGTCATCGGATGGCGTGGCCTTCTCGACGTATGAATCATTGAACTCATAGACCCTGGGCCACGCAAACCTTCTCTGCTTAAAAACCGTTATGACCTCGCCAGCAGGTGGACATACACTGAAGGCCCCGCTGTCCTGGAGTTCCATCTCACCCCTGGCCCAATCGTAAAACTCCTCGTCAGGAACATCCGCCTCCGTAACCATGCGGGTTATAACGAGCGAAGCTCCAACACCATCATCATCCTTGGCGCCAGAAAACCCGCCAGCTTCATGTACAGCATCCTGGTCTACTTCTGCCCTGAATCCAATGCTCAAGCCAGCGACGCCTTCGATGCTACACTCTGAGCAACTCATCTTCACCATCGCACAGCCCTTTCACTTTGTCCGATCAACAACCAGCCGGACGCGACGCCCACTACCAGAAGACTCGGCAGCCTCAATCCCGTAAGTGAAACACATTTCAAGTTGCGTGAGATGCGGCCATATCATGCTCCACGAGCGATCTTCCGAACTCTCCCAACCCCAATGCGTCTCCTGCTCTCCTTCCGCCGCCTCTCTCACAGAGACAGGATGTATTTCATCAGGGCCATACCCACACATTTCAAGCTGGTGGGTAGACCGGTACACATTCGAACACTTGTCCCCGTCGTACCCTCCATACATCTTTTCCAATCTTCTCATGTTGCCCATGCTACCCTTTGACCTGATTCCACATCAGCCGGTCGCCTTCCCACCTATGATAGTTTCCACACCATGTACAGCGCCCATCTTTCCCCTTTTCGACCACCGTATCGTCTCCGCACCAAGGACAACGAACGGTGGCCTGGCGATCCCTCCGGTAGTAGTTCTCGCAAAGAGGCTGCACGCAACCACGAGAACCGAAGAAGATGAATCGACTCTTCAGGGAACTCCCGCAGAAGTCACAGAAGCCGAAATCGAACATCGACTCCGTAATGATCCGCCTCAGTGGACGCTTTGGATTGTCAGGAAAACTCACTTCTTCCTCCTCTTCGGAAGGTTTCTCGTTCCGCAGTTCGGGCACTTCTGCCCATCTCCCACCAACGCCAGATCACAAGCGTAGCACCAGTGAAGGCTATGCCTCGGAGACTTACTCTTCTCCCGATTCGGCTTTCCCTTCGTGGTCATACTCTCTCCATGGAGCAGAATCACCAACAGACACGCCACCGCCGTCATCTATCTTTTCATCGAAGCACCTCTTGCAGACGAAGAAGCTAAACTCGCCCGTCAGATGGCAACTTCCTCCCATTTGAACCTTCTCGGACGACTCAAGATTCGACAGATCAGCCCGACAAAATCCACACAATCCATTCTCATCATTCATCATTGTCACCCCTCCCGCACGTACACGCGCATGGATTCTTGTGATCCCCGATATCATTCACAATCGTCCCGTGCACCGGGCAAGTGTGCCAGTAGTGCCGATTCGCGCAAACACGCTCTCTGATCGGACACCCACACCGAGCCACAGCAGGCTCACCACACTCTGGACATTTTTCTGCGTCGGCCATGCTTCCTCCCGCCATCATCGGCAGTGATCCGAAACAAGAGTATTGCCACACTTTGGCTGTTTATTCAACTCCTAAAACGAACTCAAGTTCGCTTCAACTTCTCAAAAACACGCGCCGGGACCATCACCCAGTCCCTGTCCACCATCGGATCATCCACGCCACCCTTGATCTCAATCGCCAGAGCAGGCTCACCGCCCACAGCGTTCGCCTCCCTGGAGATCTTCCGAAGCCACTCCCACTTCACCGAAAGGCTCGCATGAATCGTCTGCTTGCACTCGACCAGAAACTCTATCCTGTCCAAATCGTCCACAGGAGACCACTCGACATCCCGAACGTCACCCTTGCTGTACTTGGACGATCCAGATCCAGCGACCTTCTTCCCGCCAAACCGATCGGCAATACGCGCCTCTTGCCCGTCCGGGTTCTCGCTCGGACCCTGTAGATACCTATTAGGCTTCTTCATTTTGGATTTGTTCGAAAGTAACCATGCCGCCACATGAACGGACATGATCTATCTCGGAAAACGGGACATACACCCGATGCCCGTGCTTCACGCTGACGATCACTCCATCCTCCGGAGCGCCAACACCGACAACCCCTCCGCGCCCCAGGAGCTTTTGAACACGGTCCCCCCTTTTCACGGCCCTCAGCTCAATCTTCATCGCCTTCTCTTTTCTCCAGATCTAGCGTCGAGACTTCCTTGACTACCCCACTTGACTCGACAACTGCTGTCCTCCTGGTCGGGAAGGCGACCACCTTCGCTTCGACCCCCTTCACCTCAACCTTGTCCCCAACCCGGAAGTCTCCGACCCTTTTTCTTCTACCCTTCGGCATTCTCGGCTTCCCTTTCGATTCCCTCTGCCGTTCCCTTGATCTTTTCGAGCATCCTTCTCAGAAGCTCCTTCTTCATCGACTTGAAAACTTCTGGCTCCCGAACCCGAGCCAGGAGCGACGCCTTTTTCGTGAACTCCTCATCAGAAAGATACCACTTCTTCTTCGGCGCCTTCCCTTCTTCGTGCCAGAGCCCATACCGCTCCCCCTGATCCAGGACATATTTGAACTCATCAATCTGCCCGGACTCTGCACCACTGATACACATGACGAACATGCCGGTCGCCTTCGGAGTCGATACCTTGCTCTTCTCGACCTTGAAGTTCTGCCGGACTTCCTTCCCGATCTGAATCTGGAAGTCCTTTTTGACATCATCATCCATGGCGTCCGAGTTCCACTTGCTCGGCCAGAACGAGACGATCACCGAAGCACCGAACTCCTGCCCATGCCCACCCGGCATCGTCTTCGGGTTGAACGGATCCATGCTGTCGCGCTCCTGATTGATCCAGATCTGCGTCACGGACCGATCATAGAACTTCTTGCAATCATTGGCCGAAGCAGTGATCTTCCGCACGAACTGGTTCACTAGGATCGCCTGTGCGGCCCGTGTGCGCCCATCCTCCGTGCTCTTCTCAATCTCCACGCTGGGCGTCATGGCAGCAATCGAATCGAGCAGGAAGAGGTCCACCGCGCCCGTACGGAGTAGCTCGTCATACACGTCGATGCCCTCCTCTGCGGTACCAGGTCGATCCACTAGCAAAATCCTCGTATCCACACCAATGCGCTCCGCCCACTCCAGATCCAGGGTCCCCTCGAAGTCAAAGAAGACGATGCGATACGGCTCGTATGAATTCTCCTCATACCTCTTGAGCCGCTCCTTGTACAAAGTCGTTTTCTTCTTCTTCATCTTCCCGGACTTCTCGTCCATCACCTCGATCTCGATCTGCTTGAACGTTCCCTTCATCCGGTCCGAATACTCCTCAGGATACGGCACCGGCTTGAAGAGACCTTCGCTGTAGCAGTCACAGGTCCCAATCGCCTCGTATATCACCTCGCCAGTTTCGTCATCAACACCAGACTCGATCACCGCGAAATCGTCGACCGGACGCAGACAGTTCGCACAAAGATCCTGCGCGTTCGCAGCAACCCGAAGAGCCTCCGTCGTCTTTCCAGACGAGTACTTTCCCCGAAACATTGTCAGACGCCCAACAGGGATGCCACCTCCAAGCGCCACATTGAAGCTCAAACTCCCCGTGTCGAGCCTCGGAATGTCCACGCTCGCAATGTTCCTCGCGAGCCCCATCGTGCAACCATGTTTACGGTTCACGGCCTTCGAAAAGGCCCGAATGATACTACTCCTGTCCATAGATCCCTCCGTCAGCAGATGGACACCTTAACTCTGTGTGAATTGTGATTGCAAGCGACAGGTGCAAACTCATCGACCTAATCGACCTTGACGCACATGGAAAGGTAGGATGCGGCCTTGTGGCCTGCTCGCTGGACAATCTGACCAGCCAGCTCTGTTCCACCGGGGGACCCGACCGTCTTCATTTCGTAGCCCCCAGCTGCCTGGTCAATCGTCCCGGTCAGGAGGCGATCCTCTCGAACCTTGCCGACGATCAACTCAGTCCGATCATGATCATCCTGGGCCGCCTTCTGATACGCATCCCAAAGACCATCGAGGGTCTTCGTGGAGACATCCAGCTGGCGCCTCGTCGGAGCAGCCTGATCGGCATACCGAATCGCGAACGAGCCGTAGCAGACCCGGATCATCGGCTCCCAAATCGACTCCCAGAACAAACTGTTTGGAGCCACCTCGACGCCGACCAGCTTTCCGTTCACCAGAATGATCGCGCCAACCTGACCAGGAACCAACTCGAACTCGGCAACAAACTGATCCAGCTGCTTGCCAAAGTTCCTCAGGAAGTAGACCAGGGCTTGCTCATCACTGGATCCGTATCCCTTGTTGAACTCGCCAATGCTCCCCCAGAGCTTCGAATAATCCTGTCGTCCACGTAGGGCAAGAGCCCTCGTTCGCAGACCAACCGGCAAAATCGTCAGATCCTGGACCTGTCGCCGAATCATGCCGCTCTGCGAAGACTGGATGCACATGGCGTCCCGGATCGTCTTCGAGTCCCCAGGAGCCAAGAGCACACCGCTGCCGATTGCATGATCCTGCGCACGCTCCTTGACAACCCAGCACGACCCTGTCGGCATGACCGTCGGGGAATCCCCGCTGTGCCTCATGCTGACCGTTCCGTATTCCTCAGTCCCGACCTCGACTTCCGTCGGAGGCATGAACTCCTCTCCACGATCGGCACCCTCATCCACAAGCGGGATGACATCCATGTTTCCGACCGTCTGACGACGTCCGTGCCCTATGCCGAACAGGATGTCGTCCATTGACATGTTCCGTCTTGTCATGACTCACCTCCAATGAGAGCCAAGCTCTCGATTGTGGACCCCCTCAGCGCACTCTGAACCAACGCATTGATTCCGCGCTGCGGATCCGACTCCAGGAGACCCCGAAGCATCGTGGTCGCCAGAGCCGACGGCGACTTGACCGGCATGGTCGTCGCCCCCTCGATATTGTCGCAGAGCTGCCTAACAGAGCCACCCTCTGCAGCGAACACCGGGTTCATATGGAAAACCGGCGTCTTGATGCCAATCCCCCTAGCCGCCACGAGGACGTCCTGGAAGCGCCCTGCTGGCGCGTTCTCGTACCCGTCCGACAGAACGTACACGGCGTCCGGGTTGCGCCCCAAAGCGCCAAGGAGGCCCTCTGCGAGCGACGTGTCACCCTGCGGCTTGACAACCTTCTGGTCGTCCCCCAGGACGCCACCGCAATACAGGATCATCGAGTCGTCCGAAGTCTCCTGCAGCATATCCCGAAGAGAGAGCGCCGTGGCCAGCGGCCTCATCGGCTGCTCCTTGCTCCCCTTCATCGAGCGCGAAGCATCCACCAGGATCGCCACGTTCTCGTACCGAACCGGGAGGGCCGCCGCCGCCGACTGCGCCTTCTTCTTGAGCGCCGCGACGATATCCGCGTCCACACCATTCTCGAATGCGTGGATGTACAAATCGACCGGATCGTACCGCAGCGGATCCATATCAACCTTGACCCCCGCCTTGTTCGCACGCTTCTGAACCACCCGCTTGTTATGGTCCGTCATCGTTCCGGATCTGGCCTTGATCTTCAGCAACTCCCCGGCCCCGATCGTCGGGTGATACGTCCCCCGGATCCCTTCCAGGACCTCCATCGGGAGCTTCTCACCAGCCAGAATGTCCACGCGCGCGTCCACGAACGCCTTCAGGAGCCGGACCTTCAGCCGGTCACGCCGACCGAAGACGAACGCGATACACTCGAAGACGTACTCCCTCTTGTTGTTGCCGACGAACTTGAGGACGTTGTCCCGGAGGATATCCTTCTCCTTCTTGGTCCACGTCCGACCATCCTTCTTCAAGATCGACGCAATGATGCTCGCACGCCGAACCCCCCAGACATGCCCGAGGACGCGCTTCATCTTCGAGCGGTACTTCACTGCCCAGAGATCAAGCCTCCGCGATCCCAAGATCGTCGACAGGACCAACTTCCTGGTCCGCGCGTTGTTCGAACGCTTCACACCAAGAGCATCCCCCTTGCCCCGGAAGGCATCAAAGAGCTTGAACATCCTCGGAACCGGCAACTGGCCGATCAGATGCACGAGAATCTCCCGCTCCAGGGATGGGTTCAAGAACATGTCCGACCCCGGACTCCTCGGGTTCGAGAGCAGCTTTCCGATTCCGATCTGGCGAGCCCGATCCGTCACCCCCGGCATCAGAAGGAGCGCCTCGTACAGATCTCGCCCCTGCCCGAAGAGCGTGTCGTGGACACGACGCTCGGCCGCAACCTGCTCCTCACGGGTGTTGTAGTGGGTCGCCCTTCCGTACGACGTGGTTGCCACGTCCAGGAAAGATCGCACAACGGAAGCCGCCTCCTGCGCCTCGATTGCGCTCGGTGCCTTCCACAGTCCTCCAGCTTGCATGATGTCCTTCATCGTTCAACCTCCCATCTCTCTCAGATGTGATCAGCTGTGAGGGAAAAAATCCCCAAGAAAACCCGAAAGTCGAGCTAGTTTATATCCAAAACCTGTATCGACTTTTTCAGTTCTTAGAGAAGTGAATCAGAAAAGAGGGCCGAGAGAGTTTCAAAGACATTTTTTCGTTGAAAACGATGGAATCGAACCATCTACCCAAAGGTTATGTGCCTTTTGCTCTGCCAAATGAGCTAGTTTCCTGGAATGTCTCCCCAGTTCTCAGCCACGTCCTGTATACTACTCACTCCTCGAAATTTGTCAACAACTTTCTTCCGCACCGACGCCCAACTCATCGATCATCTCAGAAGACAGCTCCTCAAACACGAAATCGCAACAGTCCCACTCTCCGCACACCGGGCAAATGGAATTTGACCAAACCTCATCATCTTCTCCGTACCCATCGTAGTCCGCCTCCAGATCGCCATGCGGAAAACTGCAGCCGCACTCTCTGCACACAACGTTGCGATCATGGTACTCATAAAGATAGGCCGGAGACGGAGTCAGGCTCCGAAAACTCTGAACCTCCGTATGAACCCCACAAACAAACTCCTCCACCATGAGTCCAGCAATCTTCTTCACATCATGGTGGGCCGACCTAATCCGATCCAATTCCTTATCATACGGTGAGAACCCCCCATCAATGAAAAGATCTCCCCTGCACCGGCTAAACCTGAATATCTCAATGCCAGCCTCCGACAATATTTTCATAACGTCGTTCAGGATGGAAAGACCATTTGCAACCGGACACGATCCACGAAAGGACAAAACACCCGAAGACTGACCTGGCACCTTGTGCAACGTCCTCCCAGCGTTCGGATTAGGGCGAATCGTCGACCTGTCAATCTCTATGGTGATCATTTCTTCTTCCATCCCTTCGACTTCGCGACGAGGTTGTCAGCGTCGATCTTCGCCATCTCAGGGAGATGAACATGGTATCGGTCAAAGAACTCCTTCAGCATCGTATGGGGAGTCCTCTTCTTGCTCATGGAGTACCGCAGCTTCTTGACCTTCTTCTTGTTCTCCGGCCTCTTCATGAGGCTCTCGCCGACCTTGAACGGAGCCTGAATGCCACCGTCTTTCGTCCGAAAGATCACCTTCCCGCCACCCGAAAGCTCCGGTTCAAACGCCTTGGCAACCTTCTCTGGGACACGCTCCACATACGTCCCCTCACGACCAACCAGATCCTCGATGGACATCTCGTTCGAACGCTCCACGATCCTCGAAGCCGCATAGTCGACATCGAACGCCCTTGGAACGCTCCGGTCCCGATCCAGCTGCACGAACTCCGGACTGAAATTGTACGCATGGTTCAACCCATCCTCCACGCACACAAAGTGGCCGCCAACGTACACCGTCCCGGGATCCCTCTTGATCATCTGGCCGAATGCGTTCTCAAAGATCACGTCATCTGGATCGATCTTCTTGACCCGGTACTTCTCAAACTCCTCAACCGGCACCGTGAACTCAAGCGTGAAGCCGTCCACAGGGCTATTCCCTGTGACCTCAAACCCAAAGCACTCTCCCATCAGGTCATCCTGGTAGAACACACCCATGAACATCTTGTTGTCGAACGCAAAACGGAAGTGGCCACCAGCTCGGACGATGACCATCGCCGACATCTTGAGCCCCTCACCGTGCTTCCCGACGGCCCGGCTGTCATCACGCTTCCCAGAGCACCCTATCTTCAGAAACCCGAGATCAGACGGATTGAAGTCGTTCGTCATCCTGACTTCTTGGGCCGACCCACCGAAGTTCTCGACAGCCTCCCTCTCCATACCACAAATCTTATGATCCTCCGTGATGACACGGGCCTCCTCGATGTACTCGCCCCAGTCCATGAAGTTCTGGTAAACCTCACGAAGAGCCTCTTGGATCCCCCAGTCCGGCAGGTAGTCCCTACCAATACCGTATCTGATCAGATCGGGCATCGGCCTACTCCTCGTCGATCTCGACCTTCGTGAACACCTCATCGCGCACCGGAATCTTCACGAAGATGATGCCATCCTTGATTCCAACCTTGACCTTCGTCGCGTCGAACTTGGGATCAATCTGGAACCCGTGGTCGATGCTCACGTCGATCTTGTCCTGGAACACCTCCGGGAGATCGGCCTCGGTGACCCGGACACTAAGGAACCGATCGTCTTCACCCCTGTTTTCGACCACGACATCGGTGTTGTCTCGGTTGGCCCCCGGGGCCATGATCGCCACCTCCATCTTCTCCTGACTCTTGTTCACCAGCGTGTTCGGATTCTTGTCTGAAACAACCATTTTTCTCACCTCTTTTTCGTTGCCATTTTCTCTGACATGCGCAGCACCCTTGCTGCGATCCATGCCCGGTCATTATGCTTCTTTTCGAAGTTTTGTCAACCTACTTTGTGCGCTCCCCCGGGGTTGAACCGGGAACCTCTCGATTATCGATCGAGGGCTCTACCATTGAGCTAGAAGCGCAAAGGAGAGATGCCGTGTTCACCAAAACCCCCAGCGGATCACGTCCGCTGTGCATCTCTCTCTGTGAGCGAACCAGGACTCGAACCTGGGACCGGGCGTTGCGGACTTACGGGGACCTTCCTGAATGGGAGTCGAACCCAACACTGCCCTACGCACCCTGCTCTCCCTCTGAGCTACTCGCCCTGAAAAGCGTCTGGGAATCGAACCCAGCAGGATATCCTGCCGACACACCTTCACACGGCCTTGAGTTCATGTTTCGGTGCGCCCCTCCACGGTGACGCTTTAATCTACAAACTCCTGATCCTTTTTCCTGATGAAAAGTACAATTTCATCACCATTGTACAATGGTCGCTCCGTATCATACCTCTCGGCAAAATGGAACACAGCCCGCACCTTGCGTCTTCCACACTTCCACCTCCGATCCGACGAGAAGACGTTGTACATAACCAGATCACCGAAAATCTCAACAACACGCGCGAAAAGGTCCTCATTGTCCCTATTCACATAGACCGTGCCCACCTCCGGCCTCGGAACCACCCTGGTTTCAGAAGGATCTGGCTCCAACCTGTTCTTGAACCATAGCATCAGTATTCCTCCTCTCGATACCACTCCATGGCCTTCTCTTTCGACCACCCTTCCCCATGAGAACGTCGGTACTCTTCGGCCAGGTAGCCAAGATAGACCTCCCGATCGTACCTGCCATCCTCGCACTCGATCCAAGACTGATGAAGCCCGTCAAGATGATACTCACATTCGTGCATCTGCTCCGCGCAGTACAACTCCATGCACCGATCGTTGTAGAACCCGATCTCTTTTTCGAGATACTTGAAGTGCTCTTCGTTCTCCTTGCGCCAATACCGGCATTGCTCAATCTCAGTCAGAGCCCTATTGTGGTCACGAACAGTGATCCTCATCTCTTCCCGGCAATCCCCCAACTCGGAAGCCAGGGTCTCTCTTGCAGGCCCACAGTGACCATGGGCCTCGCACCATCGCTCTTCGCTTGTCGGCTTCGGAACCTTGATTTCCTTCTGGATCTCGGCAACCCAACACTCATCCTTGTACTCGGCCTCGATCTCAGACCGATATCCTTTTTTATCCCTCCAGGTATCAAAAGCCCAGAAGCCATTCGCCAACGTAGCCAATAAAACGAGAGTTACCAGAACCGCACTGACCTGATCGCCGTCAGTCAGCTCGTCACCCTTCACATCAACAAACGCTCCGCAGCTCTTGCACTTCACCTTCATCAACATCCTCCTTCAAATAGCACGCAGGGAGGGATTCGAACCCCCAACGACATTCGATCAAGAGAGCCTCAGAGTTATCAGCTACGCGCGCCCCACTGACTCCTCGTATTACGCCCGTCGGCTTTTCCTGCTCCCCCATTCGCAAGCGCTCGTGACACCATGCCGAATTCAACTGACCACTGGTCCGAGGTTTTCGTATCCCCCCGTCGGGGTTTTCCTGCACGGCCGCCTTTACCATTTGGCTACCCGCGTAAAAATCAGAACCACAGGCAGGACTCGAACCTGCACGGGCTGTCGGTACTTCCATTTAAAGTTGCTCCATCTAGCACTCACCCTCTCCGCCCAACCGGAAGACGGATAGCGTATACCATTTCCGCCTCTATGGTCCCCAGGTCTCTCTCCTGGATCCACCCAAGCACGATCTCTCGTCCGGTGGTCAGTTTCCATTTTGGGTGAAGTCAGTAAAGGCCCCCATACCTTTCCCCGCCTGGCGCGGCATGGTCACGCTAATCAGGCTTCGCCCCGTCTTTCCGGGATGTCCTTGTGTTCCTCATGACTTTTTATAAAGGTGCACTTCGTCGCCACAAAGACCATTCCGCACCTTGTACCCCAGGCAGGACTCGAACCTGCAACCTCTGCGTATGCAGCTTACGACCACTAGGTTTCCCACGGCGCGGCCGATTCTTACGTACAGCGTTCTACCAATTGGCACTACTGGGACACGATCAACAAAACTTCGATTTTCAAAGATCCAAAAATGAGCGAGACATGACTCGAACATGCACGCTGCTGAGAATCCGAACCTGGTCACCAGGTCCTACCATAACGAGTCAGAGTCTTCCAACAGCCGTTGACCCATCACTCTTGGTCTGCGATCCCGGCGTATCCATTCCGCCACTCGCTCAAAACGAACTTAAGTTCGCCTTACGGATAACGCTCATCATCCTCGTAACCATGCTCCCGCGCATCCTCAAGCTCACCAAGATAGTCCTTCTCGCAATCATAGTCGTCAGAGTTGATGCGAGGGACATATCCGTACTTCTTCTTGAGCTGCCTGTTCGTCAGGTACTCATTCCCATCGCGGTAACGCGGATTCAAGAAATCCCCATTTGGCATCGTCCCCACCATCCTTTCCATCAAAACAGGACCACTCTGTCTATCACTTTAGTAGCGGGAGCCGGATTCGAACCGGCACTGATTACGGCTTATGAGACCGTCACAGCACCATTACTGTCTGTCCCGCATCAAATCAAGATGCCCATTGTCGTATTCCCAGTGATGGTTGGGACACAAAGCAATGAGATTTAAGATATCATTGACTTCGCTCACGAGAGCCGAATCCCCAAAATCCGAAACCGGTTTGATGTGACACACATCCACATGCAAACTATACCCGCACACCTCACACACCCTCTCGGCCCCTGAACCCTCAAACACTCGCCAAGCATCCTTCCTTATGCTGGAACGTGCCGATATCCAGTTCTTTGACCCAGAGAAAACCTCCCCCTTTGTGCGTAGACCAATAGGCTTCCCTCCTATCCTCCTAGCCTTCGCACACGTGTCACAAAACCGCCTCTGGACGTATCCTCCACCACGCTGCGGCTTCAGGACAACAACATCACCGCAATCCTCGCACACACAAGTCTCCCGAGCTAATCTCTTTGGATGCTTCCGGTTATTGAACGAGGCGGCACAACTTCTGTTGCAAAAACGCTTCTTCCTCACATCGTAAACCCTGTCACCATCTCCAACCCTGATGACAGAACCACAATTCTCACAAACATTGGGATCCTCGTAATACCTGGCAACCGCACGGGACCTCAGCCTTTTTCCATTCTCAACTCCACCCTTTGATCTTCCATCCATAACGCTCCCAGGCTGAGACCCGTGAGTTACCATTTCTCTATCCCGCTAAAATGGGCCTTTCAATCTGCCAGCGTCCGCATGGATCAACTGTAGCAAGTTTACTTGGCCCGGGGCGCCTCCCGGCACCTCCACCAGGGCAACAGTTTACGGCACTGTTCCGAAGCCGAAAGTGGATCCGCCGAGAGTCGAACTCGGGTCCTCACATGCTCCATGAGCAGATCATTCACAGGCTTAGCCCGGTCATAATTTCAACCGCCACCCGTTTGCAACCAGACTGAGCAGCGGAGGTTTCGCAACCCATTTTTTTAACCCGTGCGCTTAGGGTTGCCCGCGCAGGGCGATCCTCATTGATGACGCCAGGATCGGGCCTATGAGAAGCTCGGCCAGTCTGACGGCAGGGGTGGTTTAAGCAGCCGCCTGCATTGGTTCGTAATTTTCGACAATTACTTGTTCGGTCAATTTTTGATCCGGATAGACCATCCGGAGCCTGCACTACACACTTCGTTCATGCAAGTCGAAACCGTGTCGGACCCATTTTCAATGAGCAAAAAGAAGAAAAACGCCGAGAGAATTCATTAGATACGCTTTGCATTCCGCGCCCTACCATTGGGCTAGTTCCCCAAATGAACCCTCGAATATCGAGGAGTGGGGAACCCAGGAATCGAACCTGGAACTTCGGCCTCGTATGGCTTTGCTGAAGTATCTCATCAGTTCTCGGCGAATTTTCAAAGATCAAAACGCTGGCCTTCCACCAGCTCGTGCGTGTTTACGCCTTGGATCTTTACCTCTCGGCGACCTCCCCAGGTCCTGTTTTTGTTGAGCCAGGCTTCTCTTTCCGAGAAGTTTATCCCTCTCAACTCGCCCGTGTATCATGCTGCTGTTCGATGGGTTTGTCAACCTCTTTTTTCTCCAAAGGATCGATTTTTACGTGAGCCTCCAGCATCTTCTTCACTGTCCGCAAGGCAACATCCGCCCCGTGCTCTGCCGTCGTACACACGGACAAATCGAGACCATCCGCCCCGGCATCGAAAAGAGCCGACAAGTCGGCCACAGCTGCCTTGTACAGGCCGACATCCTCCCGAGAGAAGAACAGCCCATGGTAGAGCCGCGCCCTCCCCGTGAGGGCAACCTTGCGGCTCTTCGCGTGCCCCTCTATCCCCTCTTTGAGCCAACCCTTTCTCTGGAGCGCCTTGAGATGGTCCATCACTCCATTCGTCGAGGAAATCCCAACCATGTCCCCGATCTCCCGGATCGTCGGAGGGGCCATATGCTCGCGGATGAATTCGACGATGACTCTCAGGACCTCCTCCTGTCGGTTGGTCAGGTTCTTCATTTCTCCGCAGGCTTCACGTCGTCACCGAACAGGACGCCATTGTCCTTCTTCGATTTGAAAACCTCCTCCGTCTTGTCCGATGTCACGATGTCGAACTCGTCGAGATCGATCCTCGGAAACCCGAACCACATGTTGAAAAACAGAGATCGGTTGCCTTTCAGGACCACTTCGTACTGCTGCTTCTTCGCGATGAGCTGTTTCTGGTCGGCCTCGAAGGACTTCCTCCCAGCCTCCAGGGTTCGCTGCAGCTGCTTGTAAACCGACGCATCGAGCTGCGGGTTGTGCTCCTGGATCCACTTGAAGATCGGCTGCTGTCCGTTCCCCTCGCCCTGGTACCGCTGCTTCATGGCGCCGTCCCACAGATCCTTCAGGTCCTTGGCGTACATCTTCGGGACCGCAGCGACCTCCTTGAAGCGCTTCCACATGTTGTCGTAGTTGTTCTGGTTCTGCTTGTACTGCGCCTGGATCCCGGCCTCTGCTTTCACGCAGTCCTGTCGGTACCCGAGCGCGCTACACCCATACCCCCCTCCGAACAAAACGACCACTCCGATCACGCACAACAAAACAATGATTCCTCTACTCATCTTCTCCTCCTAGTAGTTCCAGTCCCTTGATCGATGGAACCCATATCCGTACCGACGCCTATCGCCGAACGGGTCTTTCAGCCAAAAATAGATAGCCAGGCCGACCGATGCGATCAGGCCAACCACAAAATTCAAAACGATCGCCCATGTCGGCGGCTCGACCGAGGACATCAGGTACTCGTACTCCGCCATCTCCTGCCGGACGAACTTCTTCCCAGCCTCCTCCCGGACGATACTGAAGACTTTCTCGTGGCCGAACTCCTCCGTCTCCATGATCCGATCTCGGATCGCAAGCTTCATCTCCTCGCTCCTAGACCAGGTCACTACCTCCACGAAATCCAACTTCGGATACTCCTTCGCACCCATCACCACCACCAAGTCGTTCTTCTTTCCGCCAATCCAGTGCTCCCTCAGCGCCTCCGCATAGGATGGATCGTCCGTACGCGCCACCACAAAGATGATGTTGAGCTGCTTCCTGGCCCCCAAATCCCCGTTCATCTCCATGAGGACCTCGTTCATGAACTTCAACGCCGATGGGTCCACTTTGATCTTCACGAACAAGAACTGCCGAATGCGGTAGTGGTCGTACACGCGCGGGTACGCGGGCAGGAGCCCTCTGAACTTCTCGGCAGCACCCTGACGCCTCAGCACGGTGTCCGGGTTCGCCTTGATGTAGTTCTGGTAGCTGTGCTCGACGGCTGTCGGCTCGCCGATCTGAATCTGAGCCCACCGTCTCGGAGTACTCGTACCTGGCGCGTTGCATCGATTGCTGTACACGGTCTCCCCGTTGGTCGACTTCGCATCCCAGTACACGTCATGGCTGTGCTCGTAACAGGTATCCCAGCAAGTATCGCAGTCCCCATTCGTGTCGCAGTTGCATGGGTGTGGATTGCAGGGGTAGTCGTGACAGCACCCATGCGTGCCCTTGTCCTTCCGGGCAACCTTCCCATTCCAGATCTCAACATCGGACGCGGCGCCCCATCTCGCGGCCAGGACCGAAGCTCCGTAACCACCCCCAATGACCACGAGAAGGACCACCTCCTGAACCAGGAACTCCTTCCACGTGAACTTTCCTTTTCCGAGAATCATTGCCCCCAACCCGATCAGAATCGGGATGGCCAAAAGGCCGAGAAGTATCATCTTTTTTCTCCTTTTTTTCTTCTATGAACATCGCCAATCCGCTGACGATATCAAGTTCAAAACACGGCGAAAACGAACCTCAGATCAATCCACCCCCAACACATCAGATAGCATCTGGACAGCGTCGTCGTCCTCCCCACGAAATGCCACCATCTTCCCTCTTGCCACCCTCAATTCAGAAACAACAAGATGTGCAACCTCCACTCCCTCTGTGAAAGACTTCTCGATCTGCGCATCCATGGATCTGGAATCAAGCATCCCCTTTCCATCACGGGCCATCTCTTTCACAACTTCCCTTCTTCGACGATCAAAGACGACCGCCCAAAGGACCTTTTCCCCATGAGTCATCTTCATCCGTCGTCTCCTAGCATAGCTCGAATCATCTGTGTCACGTCGCTGTCCTCTCCGAACCCATGCTCCACCCTTTCTTTCGCGTCCCGCATCCGGCACACGGCTCCACACGCCGACTCCGCTGCCATGGCCGCAAGATCGATCTCGTACTGCTCCCACTTCTCAGTGTCAATGCAGTTTTCTCCTGGCTCCTTGAACCCAGGCATGAACTCGTCAACGAATGCAGCGGCCCACACCATCTTCTCGCCATGCGTCAATATCATCATCTACCTCCAATGGACAGGGCCGGATTCGAACCAGCATACGCCCTATAGGTAACGCGATGCTCTACCAATTGAGCTACCAACCCATGCGAACTCAAGTTCGCTTCTTCGGACTCGCCCCTAAAAACCGACCTTCCCCTCGCCGCTTGTGACAGCATCTCGCTGCTCACCAATGCGACGACCGACCTCTTCCCCCAGTGCCTCGACCGCTGCCTCGAAATCGGACCCGTTCTCCAGGCGACGCGACTGCGTGATGTCGATCTTCTGCGAATCCATCGACTTTCCGGTCTTGAACGTCATACCGTAATCAATCCAGACGACCACGTTCTCCCCGACATCACTCAAATCGATCGGCTGGACATCCCGATCCTGCGCCCGAATAACGGACTCCTCGCGGTCCAACATCTCGGTGATGGCATCCCGCATCCGATTGTACGTCTGATTACGGTGGCTCTTGTCCGCGTCGAACGGGATGCCAACCTTGATCCCCATTCCGACACGCGCGAACTCGTAGTTCTTGAGCGCGATCGTGCGCGAAAAACTGACCGTGAAATTGCTCAGATCCTCATCGGTGTGCTCGACCGGATTCCCGTCGTCCTTGTGCTCCGCCTTGACGACACGCTCCGGGTTCTTGCCAACCGAGTATCGCAGAACATTTTTCCCTTCCCCTATCTCACTTCCCATCTTTCAACCTCCGCATGGCATCTTGCCACGGTTCAACGTGATGCACTTTTGCATCATTCATCGGTTTTGTCAACTGGAATACCCAACTCCTCCCACCCCGCAATTATCTCATCACGGAACGTGGTATCGGTCTTCGAAATCCTCCCGCGCCGAGAGATCGCCATCTGCATGACAAGAATCATCCCCTCGGTATACAGCCGGTTGCCGCCCTTCGTTCGAATCGGCGTATGCGGCAACAACCCAATCTTCGACCAGTAGTTGATCGCCCCCACGGATCGATCCAGCTTCTCTGCCACAATCTTCATGGGGTACGCCGTCAACGTACGCCCCCCCACAATCACGAGAACGGGCTTCCTGGGCCGCTTTCCCTCATTCTCAAGCTTCCCCTCGGCCCTGAGCTTCTCGCGCTCCTCATCCCGCTGCTGCTTCTTCTTGGCCCTCCATGCACGCGCGCGCTCCTTGGCCTTCTCGCGATACTCAGGATCGCTCTTGTACCGCTCATTCCTCCGCTGGAGCAACTCCCCCTTCTTCTCCTGGTAGTAGTTCTCGAAGTAAGCCTTTCGATCCTTGTTCATACCAACCTCAAATCATCCCGATCTTCTTGTAGAACCTCTTCCTTCGATTGTACTTCGAGACCATTCTCGGAATCTGCTCATCGAGCACATCCACGACAATCGGCTGAGGCTTCCCCTTGCACTGCCCCGCACGCCAGGGACACATCTTCTCGCACTTGCCATCCTTCGGAAGGCACCACCTCTGAATTCTTCCGACCAACTGCTCAATGTCGGACTCGGGAGTGGCCATCACGAGAACATCCGCAGATGCAACGTCCAACCCCTCCTCCATCATCTGGAAGGTGCAGAACAGGATGTTCGCCGACTCTGCCTTCTCCAGATCTGCCTCCGACCTCTTCTTGAACTTCGGATCTCCCTTCCTATGCAGGAGCTTTCCACTCTTGCTCATCTTGTGGGACTCCCACTTCTCGCCCGTGTACCATTCACTCGTGTAGAAATCGATCCTCGGGAAAAATCCGAGATTCATGTTGAACAAAATACCGCTCAACGTATCCGACATCTTCTTGAGATGCTCCAGCCTCCGGCTCACAACCATGACCTTGCGGCCATTCTTCACAGCCTCAACCATGTCATCAACAATGTCCCGAGATCGAAAATCGTCGGCCGCCAGCTGGTTGATGATCTGAGCGCTGTTGAGGTTCGACACCGCAACCTTGTAATTCCCCCTGGCGATCCTCCGAAGCGTAGACGTCGTTCTAATCCTTCGCAGCTTCGGCTTCATCATCTTCGTATCAGCTGAATATGTGACAGGAGAAATGTGCGAGAAAAATACCCCCTGCGCCCCATCCTTTCGACGAGGAGTCGCTGTCAGACCAAGGCGCCACGCTGCCCGAAACCTTGGAATAATACCAGCCCAACTGCCAGCGCCGACGCGATGGGCCTCGTCGCTCACAACAAGACCAAACGCAGAGTACATCTGATCCGGGTACTTGAACCCGTCATCCCGGGAAATCGACTGCAACATACCAATCACAAAGTCAGGCGACTCGCCAGTCTTCTCCAGCTGATCAAATTCACACTTCGACTGCTTGATGATTCCGATTTTGGCGTCCGGCATGATGCCAAGAATCCTCTTCCTCCACTGACGCAGGAGGAAGTCCTTGTGAACCAGAATCAGCGTCCTTCTTCCGATCCTTCGGGCAAACTCGATTCCACAAATAGTTTTCCCGAATCCTGGATCTGCACGCAAAAAAACACCACCATACTTCCGATCCTCAAAAGCATAGGCCATTGTCCTGAGTGCATCTTCCTGCTCTGCATACGGCCCATCCGCAGAAAACAGCGTCTTCTGTTCAGCCATCGGGGCACCGTACGAGACATCGATCACCTCTTCATGATCGGCTCCCTTGCGACCATCGTAGTAGTTCCTCGGGACGCCGATCAGGCCGTTCTCCCGATCCTCCTCCCACAGGAAGATGGGCTCCGGATCCTTCTTCGTCTGGATATCGGTGGTCTTCTTTGGCTGGATCGTAAGCTCACGCTTGATGTTCTGGATATGGTGCGTCTGAAGCTCCGCCATCGGAAGCCAAGCCAACCCTGAAATCAGAACTTTCAACTGTCATCCTCCAACTCGTGCCTCTTCCGATGACACTTCGCACAAAGCCACTCAACAACTAACGGCTTCGAATAGTCCTCGTGATGGGCGTGAACCTTCTCAGATCCACAAACTTCACATTGCATCTTGGTCAGCTTTCCATCCCGAACAGCCCTGGAGACAATATTCCTCGCCCTTCGCTTTTCTGGATACCTACGAGCCTGCTCTCTTGCTTTTTCTGGATTCTCTTTCCTCCACCTGCAAAGCCGCTCATAAGCCTTCTTCTTCCTCTCTGGATTCTGACCCCTTTTCCTCTCGATCTTAGCCTTCACATCAGCAGGACGATCTTTTTGATATTTCCGCTTGCAATCCTTACAAACATTCAATCGACCATCCCTCATCTGTGGATGACGATAAAATTCACCAAGGGCCTTCTCTTCTCCACACTTTCTGCATACCTTCATGACAAATACCTCCTGGGACAAGACTAAACCATCCCAGGAGGCTTGTCTAGAATGGCATATCAGAAGGGTATATCATCGTCTTGCGGACCATCGTATCCGCCACCGCCTTCATACCCGGCACCATCCGTCTGAGAACCGCCCTGCTTCGCGCCACCCGGCAGAGGCTTGCCAGCGATGCGGCAGACCGCCTCATAAGAGAGCGGTTTGCAGATCTCGTTCCAGTTCGTGATTGGATCGACGTTCAGCTTATCCGGATCCGCGCCCAGGTCCTGCAGGTACTTGGCGTAGTCCTCCGGCGCCACGCGCTCGACGTAGTTCCAGTCCTCGCCGACACCAGCCTCCTTATCGCCACTCCGGCTTGTGTCCCAGACAGTCCCTTCCAGGGTTCCTCCGTGCCGATCGGCATACCACGCAAGCTTCTTCAGGACACCAGGGCTCTTCTTGGATCCCTTTTTGGCTCCGAGGAGGACCCTCGGGAAAGCATCCTCGATCTCCTCGTTGTCCTTGTTGGTCCAGGTGCGATGATGCAGCTTGATCTGCCCACCCGGCAAGTACTCGACCTGTCCCATATCGATGATTCCGAACAGGCCAATGAATGCTGGCCAGTCGTCACCGAAGTTCTTGTCACACAGCGGACACCCGCGATCGTCGATCTTGTTCCTCCCAAGACACATGATGCTGTAGTGGCCGCACCCCTTGAACTTCCACGTCCCGTGTTCGTAGTACGAATACGGCGTACCGTTCAGGAAAAGAACCCTGTGCGTAACCGGGGTCCCAACCTTCAGCGGGTTGTTCGCCGCATCTTTCATCTTGAACCGGAACCTGAAAAGACGCTCCTCTTCGGAGAACTTTCCGCCACCTCCGTCGCCATCACCCTCTTCGTCTTCGGGCAGCTCCCATCCTTTGCTTCCGTAATTTCCCAGCATGACTTCCTCCATGTGCTTCATTGAGCACTGCTTTCGGTCCGATGATCTCCACTAGATCAGGTGACCAGCCTCGGCATATCTTGCATGACTCTCGACGTTTTGTCAACAGGTGCTAAAACTCTTTCTCAACGTCCACAAACTCCTCTTCCTCTTCATCCTGAATCTCGCCGTACTTCATCTTGTCAAAGTCCCAGTCCGTGAGGACCCACGGCTTGATCATCTGCCCACGACGCAGCTTCAGAGGTTTGATCCGCATGATCGAATCGTCCTTCATGTCCTTGTCCTGCTCCATGGCGTACACGGAGTGCGCATCCTGGCCAACCTCATCCGCCAGCGCAATCGTCCCGAGCCGCGCCCCTCCTCCATCCTTCTCTGCAACCTCAGCCTTTCTGTTTTGCTGCGCGAACCCCAAGTACGCAACGTTGAGCTTCCTCCTGGTCTTCTTCATCCAGTCGAGCCCCATAATCAGCCGGTCCCTCTTCTCCCCTTTGATGTCCAGGTCATACATTGAATCGACCCCCACGAGGGCCGGTCTACAAGCCTTTATCTTCGCCTCTATCCCACGAGGAGAAAGATCATCATTGCTATCCATGATCCACAGACCATCCCGACTCTTCCACCGCTCCACCGACATCTCCAACTGTGGGTAGACCATGTCTGGAATCTGACCGTGAACAAGATCGCGGTAACTCACATCCGCATCCAGCACGAAGAACCGCTCGGCCACCTCATCCTTCTCCATCTCTGGAGAGACGATGAGAACAGGAAACCCCTTCATCCATGCGTGCCGAGCAGCGATGATTGCCACAAATGTCTTTCCAACACCAGGACGGGCCACAAACATCGTAATCGTCCCAAGCCACAGCCCGGATGTCATTGCGTCGATCGTCGGCCACGGAAGAGGGATCCCACGGTGCCCACTCGCCACCTTCTGGTACATGTCCAGCACACCCTGCCCAAGCTCAGACATCGGAGTCGGCATCCTGGCAGCAGTCAGCTTGGCGGATGCCTCCACAACCGCCTCAACGCCCTCGATCATATCGTTCGGCCCATAGTCAGAGTACCCAGCCGCAACAAGCTCCTGTGCCGCATACAGGACACCACGAATCCCGTGCGCCTCCCGTACGATCCCAGCATAGCTCGCAACATTCGCAGATGACGCCACGGCATCCGTCAGGTTCGCAAGAGCCACGGCGCCACCGATCTTCTCCAGATCCCCAGCCTTCTTCAGGCAGTTCCCCAGGGTGACATGATCAATCGGCTCACCTTCCGTGTGAAGCTGCATCATAGCCTGATAGATGCGCCGATTCGACTCCACGTAGAAACTATCAGCCTCAATGATCCCGTCCACATCTTCGATGCAGCCATTGTTCAAAAGAACGGATCCCAGAACCGAAGCCTCCGCCTCAACATTGTACGGCGGGATCCTTCCATCCAACGAATTCACGGGGCGCATATCCCTATCGCCACGCCTTCGAGACTTTTTTTCTTTCATCAGTTGACCAGTCTATTCCTGTTCGACGCAGCAGTTTCATCCCGGCGATCCACACCGTCAACCCGAACGGCTATCACGTGCTCCTTCAAAGCATGGATCGTTGACCCCTTCAGTATCTCAACAAGCGTATCGCTCTGGTCCTCACCCTTCTTCTTTGGCACGAGATTGGACGTGATGATCGTGATCCTGTTGTTCGAGTTCCTCGTGCGAATCAACTGGTCAATCAAGTTTGTCCCGAACCCAGTGCCATCCTCTACGCCCTTCCCAAGATCATCCAGGACAAGAACATCGACCGTCAATGCGCGATCCATGTACGTCTGCGACTCGTCGAAATGCTGACGCTCCGCCACATGTGTCTTCAGGCTCGCTGCCTCGACGTAGAGGACCGTGCGAAGCCGACGACGAAACGCCTTCGCAATACACACCGCCGCCGACGTCTTCCCAGTGCCGTTGGGTCCATAGAATAGAATCCCAAGACCATCCTGGACCATCTCCGGGATCCGCTTGATGTAATCGCGAACGACACTCTTCACGCTCACGCCATCATTTAGCGGAGAATGTCCAGATATCTTGGCAGGATCGGAGCGCCAATACCGCCGAGGAATCCTCATCCTCTCCATGTCATTGCGCTTCAAATCTTTCGTTTTGATACTCACGACATTGTCCATCAGAAGCCTCCAGCATCGTCATCCCCGGGATCAACCCACTCTCCGACTCCGACACCCTTCCGAACCACGCCACCCTTCCCTTTTCCACTCCACAGCTTGGAAATCGAAATGTATGTTTCCCCGCGCTGAACAGCCGCAAAGAGCGATGAGTGATTGCTCCACAAGAACTTCATTGTAGGAAGACCATACAGCCTCCCCTTGCTGTCCTTCACCATATCGTCCCAACTGTCGCAGAGAAGGAAGATCGCATCCCTGATCAATTCGTACTCCTCCTCGTACGCCTCGATCATATGCTTCGCTATCCCGTAATCCGCGCCAGTCCAAAACTTGTTCTCCGGAGGAACCGTAATGACTCCCCTTGTTCTCTGCGTGACCCCTTCATAGAACCACGACCTCACCTGTCCTATTTTTAACCTCTTTTTTCCGTTTTGTCCACTGGGCGGTGGGGCAAGACTCCAAGTCGGGACATTTTTCTTCTTGTTTTCCTCCCGTTTTTTTATCTTTTTCACACGGGCTTTCTCTGTCTTTTTCTTCGTATCTTTGATCTTGCTTGCAAGAACCCTGAGACTCGCTCTAGCCGTCATTCCGCCCCTCCAGCACCTGGACATCCTTGCCCAGTAATCTTCGTTTCATGCCGCCAACATTAACAAGAATCTCAACCCAATCCTCGGTGAAATTGTTCCCGGCTTCCACTCGACACTTGTCAGAAAACTCCTTCGCCTCATAGTCATTCATGCCAGAGATGGCCTCCCTCCAAGACCGAGCATCCACCACCTCCCCATCACCGTAGGCTGTTCTTACCGTGTCACCGATGAATATGTTTCGAGCCATGAAAGCACCTCAAACTCCTCAATGATATCTCCGTGAAAAACCTCGGCGTGATCGTCCATCCACACCGGCGTCCTGAACGTGAAAGGCGTCCAGGTCCAACCATCCGCCCGGAGGATGGCCTCGGAAGCCTCGCCTGGGTCACTGGCCGCCCCAGACTCACAGGCGAAACGTGCGGCATCCAGGAGCCTTACAAGGCGATCCCTCCATGGCTGCCCAGGGTCCTGCTCCTCTATCCGGAGATCACCATTCCCAAGCTTCACAACCGGAACATCCAGGCCGGTCACCTTCCGAAGCCCCGCAAGGGCCTCCCCCATTGAGAACAGAACCAGGGTCCCGAGTTCGAGCCCCTCCTCGTCCTCGGCCGGAACAATCGAACTCATGACGCCTCCCATGCCACCATCACCTCCCGCATCGTTTCCATCGCATACTTCTTGCTGATCGGAGCCGTCCCCATCGACCAGTTCAGAAGAGATGACAGGACCTTTGCGTCCTCCATTTTTCCTATCTTCCATTTCTCCATGACCCAACTGACGTGATAGAGACTCAACGGGCCAACCGGATACGCCGTCTCCGGAACCCCACTGCCTCCAAGGGAGACAATGAACGGAGCCCCCATTCCCTTCTCGATCTTCCCAGGGACACGGCAAACCGTCAAATTGTAGGAGAGACCATCCGCTGGAACCCAGCAGATCATGGCCGCATCCTCCGCCTCTTTCATGAACTCGACTTTTCCGACAGTAGGGATCCCAAGCTTCAAGACTCTCGTCATAGAACACCTTCCTCCCGGACCTACCGGGAAATCAAGAGGTATCATGTACGAGAAGGATACTCGCTTAATTCGCGATCTTAGTCAACTCGAATAGGCCCACTTTTCTGGGCTCTCCTGGCGTTATCTTCCTCGGTGACATAGTCAAGGTCGACCTTGATTCTGTGCTTCCCAGCAACCGCCGTCAGGAAGGATCGAAGCGACGACGCGACATGCCCATTCCTTCCGACAACCTGGCCGACGTCGCGCGCGTGCGTGTATAGCTCGACCGTGATTCGATACGGACCCGGCCGCACATTGACCTCAACATCCTCCGGGTGATCTACGAAGTGCCGAACGATCATCACGATCTCTTTGACGGCATCAATGACAGACTGATCGATACGTGTTTTTGACATCCGAAACCCCTCAAAATCCTACGTCCTGACGAAGAAGCTCTTGCTCTTTCCGCCTCTGCTCCACTCGCATCTCCGCCTCAGCACGGGTTATCCCCATACGCTTGAGCCCATTGGTACGCCTCGCACGCTCTCGCGAAGCATGAAGCTCTTTCATCTGCACCCGGTATCGCTGACAGATCCTCCTCACCTTCATCTGCACATCGACAGAGAGACCACCGTTCTTTTCGAGATAGTCTCGTGCCCGGTCAATGAACTCTCTTGTCTTGGGAGGAACTTTGATACTGCGCAGGTCACGCAAGATTTCCCCAACTTCCATCTCCTCAAACATGTCAACCTTTCATCAACAACTCAGATGACTATTTATAGATCATCGGATCGTCTGTTGTCAAACTCGTTTTTTCGGGGAATGCGAACTCAAGTTCGCCTCGAAGGAGGGAGGGAGCTAGACCGTCTCGACCTGGAGGCCCTGGTTAACCAGGTAGCCGTTGAGAACCGTCGCCGCGTGCGCGACCATCTTTCCGCTTTGCCCAATCAGGGTGCTCTTGAAGCGATTGTGCTGCTTCTGAAGCTCGCCCTCTCCCCGGCTGCTCCGCTTGTAATTGACGAACTCTGTGACCGCGTTGAAAGCCGCGTATCCGGTCCCGGCAACCCCGGGAATGTCCTGCCCACGTCCCGTGGCGGCGAGGCCCAGGATGGCATTCCGGTTGTTGTCCGATCGAGTTGTGCGCTTCCCTTCCTCCGGCTTCGGGATCATCTGCAGCCCGAAGTCCGTCCACATCTCGCTGGTCATGTGGAGCCGAGTGAGTGCCTTCATGAAACTGTCCATCCTGAGGCTCCTGGCGCGCGCCATCAGAATCGCCTTCTCGGCAGCCGCAACCTTCTCCTTGAGGCTCTGGGTGTGCCGGATCCGGATCTCGCTGATCTTGTCCTTCTCGGCAACCGCCGCATCAACCAGCGCCATCCGGAGCGTGTTCATGCAGGAGACGCGAATATCAGTCTCTCCGATCCGAATCGAGAAGCTCCCATCGAAGGAGCTGACCAGGAGGAGGTACTTCTTGTGGACATCGCCGGGCAGGATCTCGGACTGGGCGAACTCGGCCTGAATCCAAATCACGCTGCCGTTCTTGAAAGATCCCGCGCTGTGGTACCTGAGCGCCCCGGCCTCGATCAGCTTGTCGACGAAATCGAAAGCCTCGTGGTTCTGGAAAGGCGTCCAGCCGATGCCAACGACCCCCAGTGGCGCATGATCCGTGTCGCGCATGATCATCTTGTGAGTCTTGACCTCGACCTCGCGCATGGGGCTCATCGGATCCGGCGTGAAGCTGAGCGGCCGCTCGACCACTTTCCAGTCCAGGTCAGCCTCGACCATCAGCTGCTCGGCCGTCTTGATCTCGTCCTCGTTGACAGCAACTCCCGCACCCTGCCAAGGGACCGTGATGATGTCGTCGGTTTTCTCGGGTGTGGTGTTCTTTGCTTCTTTCGTCATCTGCCATCTCCTTTTTCGTCGGCGATCTTCGCCGTGATCCTCGTTGCACTAGGGACTTTAAATCACACAAAACAAAAAGCAACCGGTTTCTTCGGATTTTTTAAAATTCAGAAAAGGCGCGTAGCGATGAAAAAGGAGGTAAACAGTTTCGGATCTTCGAGTCCAAACGAGAAAACCTGCTCCCTGACCTGCATGTGACCAACCAGCTTCTCGTCGTCGCCCTCCCGGACGACCCTGACGATGTTTCCACTCAGACCGGAGAACTCCCCATGGTCACCGATGACTTGATACTTGTCCTCGACCACAAAATCCTTCTTCTTGAAATCGGAGAACATCTCAATGGCATCAGATGGAGTATCCCCGTACCCGCACACGACCAGGCGAACAGCGTGACGCATGATAGCGAACGAGAAATCCCTGAACGCATCCAACCCGGACATCTCCACCATATCGTCGACCAAGGGAACATCTCCACAAGACCTCCATTCCTCACCCCAGTCAACGTTCCCAGCATTGTAAGTCGCCTCGATCTCCCCGTTGAAATCGTAAACCTCTACTCTAGAACCCTTCGTGACGAACCGGGGCTTCCAGAAGAGTCCGATAGAATCATCACCCATCACTCCCTTCACCCACAGACCGCCCGAGCTTCGATCCAAGTACTCTCGCTTCACGGGTCTTCTCCTCTTCCTTGATCTTGACATATTCCTGGCGTGTCAAAACGTCCGTCCTCCAAATATATCGCAACATCCCCTCCAACTTCACACAGACAGCACTCACCCCATCTGGGCGAGTCATACTCTTCTCCTCGAAGTTCTTGAGGTAAGTCTTGATCTTCTTCGTGTACGGCGGTTTCTCACACTTGGTAAAGCGAGGAATCGTCTGTATCCCGCGCTTCCGGTCCAGGACAAAAACCATGTCGCGTGCTGTCCAAAGCTCTATCCGAGCCTTCTCGATCTTCGCCTGGACAGCCGCGTCACGAGTTCCACGATCACCCATTCTTCTTCTTGGACCCCAACATCTCCTGCCGCATCGCGTCGAGTTCGGCAGCGGCTTCCTCTTCCTCTTTCGCCTCTTCCGCCTCGGACTTCTTCGCCTCAGCCGCAGCCAATTTGCGTTCCTCGATCAATCCAGCGAACTTCTCGATGGACTTCCCGAGCGTAGCACGACGATTCTGCTGCATCTGCTCAACGCCCATCTGCATGTACTCAGGAGCCATCACGTTCTCCTCGTCGCCGCTCGGAGACTCGTCCACCACGCCGTACTCGTCTTCCAGCTCGTCCTGATCCGTCTCCGGCCCGTTGGTGTTCACCGTGAGCGCGTTAGAGTCAAACGCATCACCGTTCTCCCGATCGATCGCGTCTGAAACCTGGAGAACCCTGGCGATCTTCGCCTTCGCAAGGTCCGTCCACACACTGCCGTCCCCCTCCAATGGCGCCTCGGAAAGCTGAATCACGATTCCACCCGGGAAATCATTCCCAGCCTCTTCATAGGAGGACTTGGCTTCATCCTCATCTCCAAAAACCTGCTGCACATCATCGTCCTCGACCAGGAAGACCTTTAGATCGTTCTCATCGACATGCATGTCATCGAGGGTCGGCTCAGACATCGCCTGCTCCATGGACTTCGGGAAGTACCCCACCATGACAGGGATCCCCGGAGGGAATACCCATAGGTGCGTACAGTAGTCCCTAATCGAATGCTGACGCCGCATCTCCGACGGGAAGATCTCGACCGCATCCGACATCGGACCCATGATTTCGTTCTTGATATTCTGCTTCTCCTCCCAGGGGATCTCTTTCTTCTTTTTGTCCACCCGGTAGATCATCATCTCCATGACCTCCATGGGGACCGCGTTGCCGTTTTCATCCTGCACCGAGTACCCCTGCGACAACGTCTTCTTCAGGATCACGTTGTACCGGTTGTTCTCGAATGCCGCGACGATACCAATCTCTTCTGACCCCTCCGGGGCTTGAACCCTCTGAAACGGAGTCATCGGCCCAACTGCAGCATTCCTGTCCTTCTTCTTTCCTCTTTTCATTCCTCATCTCCTTCAATATCAGCTCGCTCATATTCGAGCTTGGACAACCTTTGCGTCATGATATAGTTCCCGGCCTTCTCGTTCTCCCACAGGAACTTGTACATCCCTGAGCGTCGAATGAAAACAACCAGCGGAACCCCCATGACCAACATCCCAACACCCAACCCAACTAAATAATCCAGATACTCAGCCATCATATCCCCTTCATCTGCTCGGCCCAGTCCGGCAGCCTTTTGCGAAGAATCATGGCAATGGCATGGAGCGGCCCACACTGGAACGTAGCGCCCTCTTCCGGCCCGTCAGGCCCCATTGGGGGCAACTGTGGACAATGCCCAGACGGGAACCCGCTGACCATCGTCCACTCCTCAATGATCGTCCCGATGCCCGCGCTGCCGGTTTGGAGAAGATTCGACGCCATCCGGCACTCATTCTCCAACCAAGACCTCGCCAAATCGAACCTGGTCGCCTCCAAGCTCACCGCATGGCCAGATTTCGGAACATCCTCTCCGGCAACCGTCCCACGCGAAAGGGTGATATCAATCCGGACAACCCTCCCACGAAACCACACAGTCTTGAGGTACAAATCATGGCCACCGATCTCAACCTTTGTCGTGATACCTGGAAGTCCATCCCCGAGCATCGAATTGTTGATCATCTGCCACTCTTTGACTGTCCTGAGATCCGGACCGGCTGAGAGAACTTCCTGGAGCCTCGTCTCATTCGTCATCTGTCAACTCCGAAAAAAAATCGCCGACCGCACACGGAGCAACAGGGCCAGGGAAGGGTACCCCGTGTGCGATCAACGAAAATCAAATACCTTCAGGTCCGCAGCCGAGTTCGAGCGCCCATCTCGAAACCCTCGCGTCATATCGCTCGGAATCCCTCCCAGGCCAACACCTCCATGGCCTATCCGGAAACTCCGTCTGACACGTCCTTGAACGATCCCTCATGCTCCTCGCTGCTTCTACAGTGCTGCCTCGCAACGATAGCATATTTTTGTAGTCTTTGGGATCCTCATAAAACCGAGAAAGCAACTGCGCCGTCCCAAGATCAAAACCGCTCCTCGCGTACAACGCTTGCATCTTCGGATGAGTGACGACCTTCAAAATCTCCGCCTCTGTATGAGAGATGGATCGCCTCTTCTTCTTCAGGATTCCAAGCTCGTACGCCGAATTCCTCGGGTGCGGCCCCAGGGCACACCTGTCGAACCCACTCTCGTTCTGGATCGTCCCGGCGAGCCCCCATGGATTCAAGATGAAATCTGGATCATCTCCACGGTCCGACACCTCATAGGCGGCACGCACAATCTCAAACGCGTACTTGATCGCCAGGTCTTGGATGTCCTCCTTCTCCGTGAGCACCCTTCCGCACTCCCAATACATACCGTCCTTCATCAAGACGATTCCTCGGGCCATGCGACCGATTGTCTTCAGGTGCTCCTTCGTTGGGAACGACTGCGGATCCTTCATCTTGGAAATGTCGCTCACCGGCAATGGATCTGGATCGATATGATCGCAGCCGTAGATCTCGAACACCTTGTGATCGACCGGATCCTCAACCTGAACGACCTCGGCTGGCTCATCACAGGCAACCAAGAAAAACAAAATCAAAACCAAAAACCTCATCAAAACCTCCATTTCAGAAACAGCATCAATACTACTTCAGATGGCGTGCAAACTCAAAGCTCGCCGGTTCCAAACTCCATCGTCATCGAACCGCAGCGTGGACAGACGTGATTCTTCTTCTGCTCCATCGTCTGCGGCTCAGGTGATGTAATCGCGTTCCACCCGCATGTCTCGACCTTCACCGTCACGTGCTTACACGAACCCCTATACTTGAATCCAGGGCAAGTGCAGGAGACCTGCCCATTCAGGACCACGCCACTGATCTCATACTTCTCGTCCGGATTGGACGCAGAAGGAACTACCGCCTTGAACGTCTTCCTCTCCGCGTGACAAGCCTGAAAAACCCTGATCTCGTTCATTCGTTCTCCTCCCAGATCCTATCCGGATCGATACCATAGATCTGGCAGGCTCCTTTCGCAAAAATCACTACCCTCTCGCATTGGACCTTTGAAAACTTGCCTATGTGACACTCCCTCCTCGTCATCTTCATATATGACTGCAGCTTCCTGTATGCTGCGCCCCTTGTGTACTGCCCAGACTTCCACAACGCATCAAACCAATAGTGCGCCTGCTTCCTCGCCTCCCTCGTATCCTCTGAAGCCGGAACGCCGAGAGGAGATCCATCTGGATGGCACCCGTGGTTTGCTCTGCAAGCCGGAAACCTCTCGCAAGCGTAAAACCGACCCTTCCGGGTATCCACCAAGTGCATCTCCGCCCCGCAGTCCGGACACTCTAGAACCTTCTCCCCTTCGTCAGACTCCCCAGTGAATGCATTCTCCCACCCCATCTCATTTCTTCCTCATGCTCAACCTGAAGACCTTGTTCCCCTTCGCGAAAAGGACATCGTCGTTCTTCTTGAAAAGCCGCATGTCGCCCCCGAGAACAGGATCCTGGATCTTCTTGACATCTCCGTAGCCTGGCCGAGAACCAAAGAGGACCAGGTCCTCATTCTCATCAATGTGAGCGCACACCCCCTTCTCCAGTGTCACAAAGTTGATCCCCTGATAGGAGATGTCCGCATCCTTCCAGAACATGATCGCGCGTACGTACCCGCGCTCGAAGCGGTACACAAATTTGTCGTACTTGCCCAACTTCTCCCCGATCACGATCAAGACCCCTCGGTCGTGCTTCGCGTCCACAAGACGGTACCCATCCAGATCCTCCAGCCAAACCTGGTAGTTCTTCCCGGACTCCGGGAACACTGAAGCGTACCAACTCCCGAGCATGTTCTGGATCACAACCCCGTCGAAAATCTGGGTCGCCTCCGGCATCACATTCGCCACAACCCTCTGCGACACGAGATGCTTTCCGTTACCAACCTCCCGGACCTCAGCCTCGACAATGTTCTCGCCCATCTGGCTATAGATGCGGCCCTCGTACACCATCGCCCCCCTGGCCGCCCAGGGTTCCCCTATTTCCGCCCCAGACGCCGAATCACGGAGCTGCACCCGCCCCCTGTCTACCGCCCCAAGGATCGGCACTCCTTTCGTTGTAGCGGCGAAGAACTGAGGTGTGTCTGCCTCAACCTGCCCACCCTTCCAGCTCCTTGATTTAGAAAACCCACCCTCTGTCGCCACCATCTCAAACGCGCCGATCGAATCGACGAGAGCGACATCGCTGTCGAACTCGGCCAGCTCGAAGATCTCAATGAGATCCGTGCTGGAAATTCGACGTGGAACAATCTGCACCGCCAGCTTCTCAATCACGCTCGGAGGCGGGCACCGCTTCCCGTCCTCAAAGACAGCCCGATACCAATCCCGGTACTCCTTGGGTATCAGGTCAAAACTCGGGACCATCTTCGGGACGCTCACATCCGCGTTGAATACCGAAATCCCATTCAGCATCCGATCGGACATCTTCTTGACATTTGGGTGCTTCCCCTTGAACGGGTGAATCCCGGCGAACAACTGGAAAGTCACGATCCCCCATGAAAACCAGTCGGTCTCCTTGGACCATCTCCCGTTCGCCTTCCAGTCCCGAACACTGTCCATAATCGCCGTCGCCGGATAACTCCGCGTCTGGTAGCTGTCCACATCGATCCAGAAAACGTCCCCGGATCGAACCAGAAGGTTCATCTCGTTCAGATCGACAACCAGGACGCCAGCCGAGTGAATGTCGACAAGGCTGCTCTGCATGCACTTGACGATGTCGACGACATCCGATGTCCCGATTCCGTTCCGCTTCTTGTACGCCTTCGTGAAAAGCTGACAAATAGGAATCGCATCCTTTACGAACCCCATGGAATACCCGACCGGCCTGTTGTTCTTTCCGAGCAACACATCGATCGGCTTGATGACCTTGGAGTCCGAGATGGAGGACAGCTCCCGGATCTTCCCCTCCGGAATCATCCGAGACGGGTCCGCATAAATTTTGTACGCGTTCGCCCCTTTGACGTAGACAGATCCTTCGCCACCAGCCCCAACGAATTCACGTTTCGAGAGGCTCACATTTCCACCGCCAGCGAGCTTATACCTCATTTCTGATACCTCACAACACGCAACATACAATCGTGCTTCTTGGCCTCTTCAATCATGCTCATGGAACCCCTGGACGCCCCGTCCCAGAATACTACCACAGCGTCAGCTGCCTTCGCCATCTCAGCATTCCTTTTCGGGCCAGCAGCCTTCCCGAAACGATCCCAGTCAGGCGTAAACCTCGCGATGATGAGTTCGTTCTCCTCTGCATACTTCTCGCCGAGAGTATCGGCACCCTTCGCGCCGCCACTGATGACCAAGATCCCACCTTCCGCCTTCACCCTCGCAGACAAGAGGCTGTCCATCTTGCTCTTCAACAGGGCGTAATCGTCAAAGTCACGCCCACCGGCAATCACCACGTTGAACATCAGCCCAACCTCCGATCGAAGAACGGAGGCATCTTCTTCTTGTGATACGCATTCTTGATCATATCGACGACCTTCTTTGTTCGGTCTCCCGAGATGCATTCCGGTCGAATGTTATTGATGCGCTTCAGCTCCAGGTCCAGGTCCTTGTAATTCATCCCAAGCTCACCTTCGTCAGTCACGCCCTTCACATTCCCCGGTGTCGGCGTACGAGAACAGATCCGCTCCGGCAACCCAAGCATCCGAGCCATCTCGACCACCTCCGTCTTGTAAAAGTCGCCGAGAGGCTCGAAGTCAACCCCGCCATCGCCCCACTTTGTGATGTAACCAACCGCCAGCTCGCTCTTGTTGCCAGTCCCGATGACCAGGTAGTTGCTCAGCAGCGCCTCGTTGTAGAGGGCCGTCATCCGCATCCGAGCCTTCAGATTTCCGTTCGCATTCTTCAGCCTGTTGTTTTCCGGCATGATCCCTTGGAACTTGTCCACATCAAGATAGACCCTGAAAACATTGAATGGAACCTCAAGATCGTAGACCGACAACCCCAGATCGAGATGATCGGCCACCAACTGCGCGTCTTCCAGGTCAGATGGGTCCGATTCGCATGGGAGAGCCAAGGCTGTCACGTTGTCCACCCCCAGCGCCTTGACCGCCAGCGCAGCCACAACCGCAGAGTCCACTCCACCGCTGAGCCCTACCACCACGCCGTCCGCACCGGCATTCTTCACGAAGTTCCGAATCCACTCGACAACATTGTCGATCTCCCTCTCCAGCACCCGCAGAACATATTCTTCCATCAGATCCTCCTATTCGATTCCAAGCTGCCACTTGCAGTTCTCGACCACTTCAGATCTCCCCGTGTGCTTCCCCTTGGTATCCGACAGCTTCACCGTTGGGATCATGTACCCGCACCCACATGGGTCAGCAGCCGTCATCTTTATGACCATGTTCAACGGTTTCGCACCGACATCATTCGAGAAGTGTGTCCCGATCCCGTAAACGTCTTTGAAGTCGCCTTCGACCTGGCCATGGATCCCCTGGACATCATCGACGCTCAGCCCATCCGAAAACACGACCGTCTTGTTCCCCATCGGAGCTTGGTTCTCGAAGAAGAACCTCCTGAGCCTCGAAATGAAGACCGAAGGATCCCCGCTGTCCTGTCTGAACCCCTTCCAATCAAAAATGTCAGTCGGTATCCCGTTGCCGGGATCCATGTTCTCGAAGAATGTCCCCGTCGTGTACGTATCGGTCAGGGCCAGGAGCATGTCGTGATTCTCACCGAACACATCCTCCCATCCCTCCATGGCCTTCTGGTTCGCTGACCGGTACCCGTATGCCGCCGCGTGAAACATGATCCACTCGTGCGCCATGGTCCCGATCGGCTTGATCCCAAGGTCGCGCGCAAGAAGAACATTACTGGTCCCCATGAAATTCATGCCACCGTAGTTCTTCAGAATGCTGACGACACGCTTCTGATTTGACTTCGAAAACCGCCTGCGCGTTCCCATCTCAACGAACGGCGCCACCTCAGACAGAGCAACAGCCTTTCCCATGTCCTGCTGATCCAGGACAGCAATCGGTCGCCTGCGAGACGGCGGGCTCATCTTGAAGTACAACTCCGAGATGATTGCCATCAATGGAACCTCGAAGAGGATCGTATCGATCCAAGACCCCTGGATCCTGATCCCCGGCATGGCCACGCCGTTGTCCATGACGCGAATATTCAGCGATGACAACTTGAACTTCAGGAGCCAGTCCAGATACTCGCTACTCAAGAAAGGACAAATCTGACAGAGATAGTCAATCTCATCCTCGGCGAACTTGAGTTCGCAAAGCGCATCGATCTGGCGCCGAAGCTCCGCAACAAACCCCGAAGGACATACTCTGAACCCAGCCGGAAGCCCCGCCTCATGCCGGAAGATCAAGGCATACTCGACCATCGCATCAGGAAAAAGCTCGAACGCAGCACTCTGCATCGAGAACTTGTACATGTCGTTGTCCAGCAAACTCGTGATAATTGATTCCATTCCCTGAACTCCTTCTGCTGCCACCTTGGCAGCGATCTTGAGGACACTATTGCATCACAATTCCGGTTTGTCAACCACTGCTTCCGAGGTACACAGCCGCCATCGAGACATCGTCATGATGGCTCCATCCCCTTCGCTCACACGCGCGCAGGAAGCCATGCATCCGCCTCTTTACAAACTGCCCCCTGTGGCCCTTGAATGCGATCATCTCGCGAACAACGGCCTCCCATGGAACCGTCTCACGTCTACTGTCCAAGAAGCTCTTCACGCCGTCAGAGAACAAGGCCACCGTCTCGATGCAGTCCCCATCATGATCATCCTCATCATCCCGGGACCACTCCTGCATGAAGACCGCTGCATTGTTGCTCCAGAAGAATCGCTTGTCGTAATCCACGAAGCCATCCTCGCCAAAGAAGGTATACCCAACATGCCACCCCTTCTCTTCAACCTTCTGCATCTCCTTCTGCACTCCCTGAAGGCGATACCGATCGAGGAGATACGAAGGGTAGATCGGGTACCCGCAGGGCGACTCGATGTCGAACACGATGATATTCCCGGACTTCATCTTTATGACGATGAGACCGTCCCCCATCCCAAGAATGTGAACCCTCGAACCAGCCCACACCCCGAGAAGGGTAGCATCGAGACACTCCTGCTTCAGCGCGAGAGACCTCTGAGCGAACGAAGCATTCAAGATGATGCTCCGCATGTCGTTCAAATCCTCGATGTCTCGCCGTCTCCGGAAGAAATCCTCCGCAGAAGACACCAGAAGCCTGGCCCCGAAATCAGTGTCATCGCTCCCGGAGCAGCCGTCAGACAAAAAAGCGTATCCGATGTGAGGCTGGTGCTCATCCCGGTCATCCGTGAATCCAGATCTCGCGTAGTCCTCGCAGACCTTGTGTGAATCCCCAATTACAAAAGCATGATCAACCTGCATAACCTGTTCGCCCTTCCGTGCGTCGTCGAACTCCCTGACAGCCCCCCCAAGGCACTTAGCCACACCACCGCAGGCATCTATCTCCGCAGAGATCGAGGCAGCAAGAATCACGATGGTTACCACCAACAAAGTGATCACAACCCCAATTGCTATGGCAGCCTTGCGCATCGAACTCTTGAACCTTTTTTCAATTTCATCTGATGTCTTCATGACGTCTCCCCTTCAGAGATCCTCCGGGATATCGATCTTACCCATGATGTACTGCTCCGTGAGACCCTCATCCGGAAGAATCTGGCTGCACAGGTAGTCCATCTGCTTCCTGTACAGCCTCTTGCAATCCTGGTTACAGACGAAATCTCCATCAAAACTGATCGCAATTCCGCCGTAAGGAATCTCCTTCTGGCAGGCAACACAACGCACTAGATGCTCAGCGACATGGGCTGCGACGCCCCGCCCGTACCGAGCGACTGGCTCTGGGCACTGATCGACTTGGACACGAACTCGGCCAGCTTGGCCAGGGTGTTGGCGTCCGCGTCCTTGGTCTCGACGTACTGGGTCAGATCGGCCTCGTCCTTGAAGCGCTTCAGAGCGTTGCTCACGTCGGCGTAGGAGCCCACTCCGACCCCGATCAGGATGGTGACCATGCTCTCGGTCGCCTCGCCGCGCACAGCCTCCTCCAGGGCCTTCTTGACGGAGGCCGGACTCACCGTCGACCGGTTGTCGCACCCGTCGGTGATGAAGATCGCGATGCTGTTCACCGCGAAGTCGTTCTCGGTCAGGTCCTTGGCGTAGTCCGTCGCCGACATGACCGCGTTCTCGGAGGCGTCGTACAGCGCCGTCATCCCGCCACACTGCAGGACCCCGTCGTAGTCGGAGAGGTTGCAGTTCTCCAGGAGCTTGTAGCCGTGGATCTCGCCCATGGCGTCGTCGAAGGTCACGAATCGGATCATCAGATTGTCGGCCCTCGGCGACTTCTTGCAGGCGTTGACCACCTCCTTGATCGCGGCCTCCATCTCGCCCTTGAAGGCGTCGACACTGCCGCTGGTATCGACCACCAGATCCACCAGGGTGTACTCGGTCGCCCCCAGCTCCTCGATCCGAGTCGCGCTGTACCCGAAGGAGGTGTTGGGAAGGATCTTCTCTTCCATTGCGTTGTCATTCAATCTCGGCATCTCTCATCCTTTCAGTTGTGCCCCATCTCGGGACATTTCTTTTTTTCTTCCGTCTCCTGCGGCCTGGGCTACCGAAGAACCTCGTCCGCCTTGATCGTGCGCATCCCGCGCGCCTTCATCTCGTCGATGAACTTGTCCTGCATGTCCTCGAAACCCGGAACCGGGCTCGTGCCATCTTCGATCAGCACGAACTTGGCGATGAAGCTGTCATCCGAGAAGTTGTCGGCGATGTCGCGCACCGTGTTGGCCAGGCAATGCGACCCCGCCTCGCCCGCGATGAGAATCTCGTCCGCATCTTCCAGGGCCTTAATCAGCCCCGTGTTGAGCTGTGTTGTGGGGTCACTGGGATCCGGCACCTCGGCCTTCACGCCCGAGTAGTGCTCCGTCCAGATGTTCGACCCCTTGGACACGAAGTTGACCGTCGACGGGCTCTGTCCCACCCAGAAGTCGAGCGCATCCCGGATCGGCGCGACGATGTTGGCCCCCGGTGTTCCAATCAGGCAGTGTGGCGGCCAGATACAGAGCGGGTACCGACCCCCAGCCTCCAGCGCCTCGGTGTACGCGACCATACGGTCCGTCAAGGACGGCATCACCGTGGACCACACTCCGTTGCGAATGTCACCGGCCGTGATGATCGTGAACGGGGCGGGCTGATTCCCGTCCTGATCCTTCCACATCGACGGATGCGCGACATCCAGGAGATGATGCTGGTCCAGCGTGACGTGAATGTCCGCCAGCTTGTCTCCGACGCGCTTGATCATCTGGGACACGCGCTCCATGTCCAGGTCGGCCCCCGGGACAAACAGAGATCCCGACGGGTTCGCAAAATCGTTCTGCGGATCGATCAACAACAAATGCACCTTTTTCATCTTCACTTCTCCTCTTCCGGGAAATCTTCGCCCGGATCGTTGTTTGGCTTCTCCGGGAGTCGCTGCTGCTCATCCGACGGACCTGCCAGTTTTCGCATCTGATCCGGAACCGACATGCTCCGAAGAGCATCGATTCCTGTTTGCTGCGCCATGACGCCAATGAAAGCATCCAGCTCACGCTTGGCCACATTGACCCCATTCTGCACCGACTCACGGAAGGACTTCATTACAAATGGAGAGTGATCCCAGTAGAACCTCTGAACCAGAGAGATCAGCCCGAGCAGCTCATTCTTGTCCGCCTTCTTGAGCCTGGGCTGAGAAAGCAATTCCTCGGCCCGGTCCCGCATCTTCCGGACCTTCGCATTGAGTTCTTCGACGTCATCCGTGAAATGCTGCTCGATCCTCTCGACCTCATTCATGTCATCGAATGGAATCGCCGGGATGTTTTGGTCCGACTCGGTCGCCCGAATCGTGCAAGGAATGCCGCCACCCTCGTTCATTCCCATGAGCATCTCAGTAAACTGCGCTGCCGACATTTCGATCTCAGTAATTGGCAAACCACGCGCATAGTACCGATCATGTGACAGCCCATGAATACGCTCCGAATGCCTGATCGTGATACTGATCGTGCTAGGATGAAAGTCCAACGGAGTCCCGTAGAGCCTACACGCCCCTCCATGACTCCTCTTTGAAACAAGGATCTGGCCGAACGCCGGATGTGTTTCCGTCGTATCACCATCCCTCGATCCATCGCAGACCGCCTTGACCGGCTCTTCTTTCCTTGGCATTTTCCTCTACCTTTCTCCAGCCACCTCGACCGGAATCGTTATGCAGTAATAAGCCCGTTTCACTCGTTTGTCAACTTCTTTTTTTTTGACAAATGTACATCCTCGCCGGACCATCGTCGCGCCACTGTACATCGAAAAAATCGCCAAGGATCCGCATGAAGTCCGCATGGGATATCCACTTAAAAGTCGAGAGGTGACTCCTGTCGTCGAGCGTCTGAACATGGACCACTGTGTCCCCGACGACCCAGCCCACCTCGACGAAATTGTGCCCGTTCATCATGTACTCCTTTCGGGCCGGAACCTCATCCGGCTTCTTGGAGAACGTGTTGAATATGAACACACCATCATCAAGGAGTTCCTGAGCAATCTTCGCAATCGGATCCCGAGCGAACCAGTAGTTGATGCCCTGCTGGCAGTAGACACGATGCCACCTCAGACCAGGGTGCGAGGACGGTTTCCACTCAGAAACATCCTGAACAGACCTCGCCACACCATCAGGCCCAGTCGACATCATTTTCTCAGATGCATCAATCGCCAGGACACTGTCAGCCCCAAGCTCAAAGGCACGCTTGCTCAGGCGCATTCCACCAGCACAAACATCCATCACCATCATCCCTTCGATCTGCCCAGCAGCCAGAAGCATCTCGTCCACCGGCCTCCTCAGGAAACGGGCATACATCTGCTCGTACTCAGCACCGGTCATCTCCATGTAGTCTTCGGTTGCCATCTCAATCCTCCATGATCACAAACGTCCCATGGCCACGAATCTCAAACGACCTTTTCGTATTCAAGTCTGGCAAATCCCGAACCGAATCCCGCACCGTCCCGGGCGGGGCATACGGAAGCGCCCATCTGTCGATCGTCACCTCGTGGTAATGAATCACAGTCCTTGCCGACGGGAACTCACGGAAGATCGTGTCAATAAGAGGTGCATTCAAAGATGCCTTCTTCGGACCCTCCACACAGACTCGACGTGCCCCATGGTCCACAAACCTCACAACACAACGCTCTGAAAGATGTTCCTTCCCACGGCTGGAAATCACAAAACTCGGATCGCCGGAGCCCTCTATGCGAGTCGCAATGCACCCAAACATCATGCCATTCCATGCGCTCCCGTGTGATCGAATCTTCAGATCCTTCTTCGCCAGATCGTCATAACTCTCCATCGCCGCCAGGGCCTCGTCCGAAGTGTCAATCCCTGAATCCGAGACCGTGCTGTAGTATTCATCAGACGCGATCTCCATCACGAGATGCGAAAGCTCACCTTGCAGATCATGATCACCCTCCGGAGTCACGATGACCTTCTTGTCCAGATTTCGGGCATCGTTTGCTATCACGACCTTGGCCCTGGACTCCTGAAGAGTGATCTTCGCGGCCTCGACCAACCCCTTCCTCGAAACCCCACTCAGGAGTTTGAAACCGATGATCTTCGTCCTTGGAGCTGCAGCATGAACACGATTGATAACGCGAGGGGCGATCCTCATCAGAACCTGCACCGGATCTCCCTCCAAGTAATTGTGGCTCGGAAACTTGCCGCCCTGCAATGCAATTTCCTTCCAACGCTCATCCGGGATCAGATTAGCGACCGCAGCCCCGAGAACGACAGCATCGTAGTCTGGCGCCATGGCCAACACCTTCTCCATGTAGTCGTCGAACCCAGTGTGCTTCACCCACTCGCAGTTCTCATGCACGCGCATGTGACCCGGGATCTCGCTGGCGAGATACGTCACTCGCGCACCATCGTTTGCCAGCTCGTTCGCGAGAGCAAGCATGCGCCCACCCTTGAACCGATTCGTGATCAGCTTCACGGCATCGAGGTTCGCGGCGACCGGTCCCCCTGTCACAAGGATACGAGTCATGACGCGCCACCCTCGCCGATCCCAGGATTCGCGAATTCTTTATTGACGACCGGATCCGGGCCGCTTCCATCTTCGATGTCCATCTGGACCGGAGGGAGCGAATACCTATACGGGATCCTCCCCTTCTCGCGAATCACGACTCCCAGCTTGAACCGGTAGGACAGGAAAGCAGAAAAAGACTGCAAAACCTGCTCTCTGTCCTTGCCGTTGCCATCATCGGATTCCAGGTACTTTTCAGCCAACTCGACCGACGTCATCGCCTTCCCAGAACTCTGCAAAATGCCGAAGACGGCCTTCTCGACCTCTCCGCTCTTGAACCGGCGCGACCTCCCCTTCTTCTCCCCCGGAACCCCCTCCAGCATCTCCTCCCTGACGCGGATCTCGATATCGATCTCCCGGATCCTGCTCTCCTTCTCCGCACGCTCCTTCTTCAGGGTTTCTATGCCCTTCTCCAGAAAACTTCTGTACTCGCTCATTCTCAACCTCCTCGCCGCATCGCGCGGCGCATCAAAATGGGGAACCGTCAGTAGGTCATATCGACATTCTTCCCCTGTTTTCGCATTGCTGCCTCTGAGTCATCCCCGGCGACATCGCGCTTGACCGGATCTCTAAAAACCGGACCCGAAGGCTCCTCATCGGAAGCTGCCCTATCAAGCAACTTCGTCGGATCAAAGTCAAGTTCCGATCGCTCAGCCAGGTCCACATCAGCCTGAATCTCTGCCTCCGTATGGAGTACATTGTCCCAGCGCATGCTCTCGATCTCGTCCTCCTTCTCGCTGTGACACTTCTCGCAAAACCGGAGAGGTATTCTCTTCTCCTGGTTCTGCTCGTTGTAAACGGTCACATTGATTGAGAGCATCCCATCACGCGGAACCCACTTCTCGCACCCCCTGCAGTACCCGTACTTCGTATTCGCGCTCACTTTCCACCCCTTCTCCCTGGCCCCGTACCAACACTGGCTGAGAGGATTTTCAACGATCGATCTATACTCTCCAGCGCCGTCACTTCCCTCTCGTAAAGATCCCGCGCATCCCTCCGCTCATCGAACCCATGATCCCTGTTCGGATTCAATGGCTCCATCCTGATCACCGAAATGATCCACCCAGAAAGCACCATGGCAACGACAGTCCAAAGAACAATACGTCCCACTGGAATCCTTCCACAATCGCTCTCCAAAAATCTGTTCCCCTCATACCTCATAAAAACCTCTGTGCCACTCGCCGACATCTCGCCAGCACTCTGCGACAGGGTTATTATTATTGCATTTTAGCAGATTTGTCAACCGGGATTCGGTCTATTTGTAGAGGCCCAGGATGTCGGAGAATCCGACGACGACGTATTCGTCCTCTCCAACCGCCACGTCTGTCCCGGAGAAGGATCCGACGACAACAGTATCACCTTCCACGATCCCATCGACCTCTGGCCCCACAGCGACCACCTTGGCCGTATTTTTCGGCTTGTCCGCAGAACCTGGTATGAAGAGCCCACCCTTCGTCTTACGCTCCTCACCGGCCTTGTCCTTTTCGATCAGAACGTTGTCATGCAGCGGCACGAACTTCGGGGCCTTCTCAGCGACCTTCTTCTTCGCGACTTTCTTTTTCGCGACTTTCTTCTTTGCAACCTTCTTCTCTGCTACTTCCTTCTTCATCAGTTCTGCTCCTTCCACTGTTTGCACTTCATCCCAAGGCGGATCACCTCCCGCCTGTCATCAGCCGTCAATGTGGACCGCACCGTCGCACAGCCCTTTCGTTTCCTCGCGGCCGCCATGAACATCAGCTCGTCCACAGTAAGCGCTTGATCTCCAACCTCCGAAGAAAGCTCGAAAGCTTCCAGCATCCCTATCCCAGCCATTCTTGCCCCCTTATCACGAGCATCTCATCCGTGACCTTCTCCGGATCCGTCTCAACAGAAATCCTGTTCTCTTCGTCCCAAGAAAAACCGGCAACCACGGTTTTCAACTCCGGGATCACAGGAGCACCAACCTTGAGCGAATTGACAAAGGACTCCTTCAAGTTCTCCTCGCACTCCGATCTCGGCTTCCCATCAAACGCAGACGCTGAATGCTCCGCCCAGTTCCTGACCATCTCCTTCATTGCCTCATCGATCAATGACAAACCCACCTTTCTTCAGGAGCCGCTCCTCGTCCTCGTCTACATCAACAATGCATTCCGGGAAAGACTCAAACATCATCCCGGCAACCAGAGGACCGAATGGATCACCGTCTCCCACCCTGAGCAAAGGCTCCGTCTTATCGACGATTTCGACATCACAGATTTTACCCGAAAAATGCCTCAACCTCATGCCAATACCTCCGCCATCAAAGAGCGAAAATCACGAGACGTTTTACATCGAAGAAGTCGATATGTCAACATCAATCTTGGACGAAGCCAGGGTTCACCCACCTTTGTACCGCCACGAACGACTCCTTGTCGGCAACGAATGACGTCACATCGGCATCATACTTTGCCGCCATATCGTTTGCCCGGCTCTCCGTCGTGAAGATTCCTACGACACTCATCTCGGCGACTTCTATCACGCCGGTCCTCGTCTCGTTCTGCGACTTCTTGCTCACCAGGTAAAGATTCATTCCACCCTCGCTCATCACGAACTCAAGTTCGTCTTTTCCTGATGATACTTCCTAGACAGATGTCAGATCAACATCGAAAACACAAACGACATTCCGAGGCCCAGCTTCGGACCAGTCAACCGAGAAGTCGTACTCGATCATCCCCTCGGAGAGATCCACCCCACCGGTCCCCCACCCGTAACCGGTGCCATCAATCCAGACATCGTACCCGATCCCCCAACTCATCACTTCGCCCATCTCCGTCTGGTCGAACCGATCACACTGGTAGTGGGCACGGTAATACGGTGGGACAGTTCCACTGATCCATTCGCAATTCGTCATCAGCTCTAGTGCATTGTCTTCTGTCGGGATACGCCACCCGTAATTCGTCTGCGCGTTGTCATCGAGCATCCGACACCATTCAATTGCCCCCTGATACCGATCAGACCCAAGATACCTGGCGTTGTACCAACAGATCCCACTCGAATCATCAAGCACTTGCAGCAATCCAACCCCATCAGCGCAGGCGTCCCCAGTCTGAGGACCTACCCCTACATCCGTGTCCGTGTCAGTGTCCGTGTCGGTATCTGCATCCGAATCCGCGTCGGAATCCGCGTCCGTATCAGCATCCGCGTCGGAGCCAGCCGCCTCGATACACTCACCGCCTTCGCACACCTTTCCGAGACCGACACAATCCATCCAGATGTGCCAGGACCCACTGATGCACTCGGCAAGCCTGGTCCCATCACACACCGTCCCCGCCCCCGTGCACTCGACAGTGTCCGTATCCGCGTCCGTGTCCGTATCCGTGTCCGCGTCGCTGTCCGCGTCCGTGTCCGCATCGGTATCAGCATCTGCATCTGCGTCGGTATCCGCATCCGCGTCGGCATCCGTGTCCGCGTCGGCGCCTGATCCAACACAGGCTGCATTCCCATCCATGTCTACGTTGCAGAGTTTCCCTGCATACGCACAATCCTCATCAAACACCCAACGATCCAGGTCGCATTTCCAGACCTCGTCCCAGAAGCACTTGGTCTCCCAGGGCGTTGAACATGACAGAGTGTCCGTGTCCGCGTCCGTATCTGCGTCTGTGTCCGCATCGCTATCCGCATCAGCATCCGTGTCCGCATCCGCGTCGGCATCAGCGTCCGTGTCGGAATCCGTGTCCGCATCGGTGTCACCATCGCTGCTGGAATCTTCCCAGCCATCCTGTCCGCCATCAACCCCCCAATACGATCCCGCCTCCGAGCCGCATCCGAGAATGAAAAGCGCCGCTAAAATGAACCGTCTCATGGTCTCCTCCCTGATCATTCCCTAGTGAATGATCTTCTATGACCATGTTTTAGCTTGTATCGAGGTTTGTCAACTATAAAAAGTCGACTATCTTGCGGCAGCTGGTCTTTTCTTGGAGGATCTGCGCTTGGGTGCGCTGCGCCTGCGCTCTTCTCTGGCTGGGTTCATTGCCTTCGGTCGGCTCTTCTTTTTCAGCGGCCCGCGCCATCCAGGCCGACCGATCATCGTGTACCGGTACCTCTTCCGGAGACGCTCCCACACGAACTTCCCTTTGGACTTCGCATAGTACATCTGAAGGTAAATTTTCTTCGGAACCTTGTAGTACTTGTAGATCGGCCCCGGAACCTGAGATCGCTTGCTCAGGCTCTCTTTCCAGAACCGAACAAACAGGGTCATCGACGGCTCATCATACCCTATCGAGTGGACGTTCGAGCTGTCAAAGTCCGAGTCCATGACAGGGAGGTTCTTCATCTGTGCCACCTTCTGTTCGATCAACAACCGCATTTCATGACCAATCCTAGCAAAACGGAATTCAGGGTACAACAGAAAAAAGGGCACCCAGTCTCCCGGGTGCCCTCATCACATTCTTACTCTCTGTCGTTTTCCTGGTGCACGTTTCCCACCGCTACATGGGTGCGCACATACTTAGGGAGGGCGATCCTCGGGGCTTGGCCCCTTAGACGGCATTGCACGGTGCTTGAGTCCAATTCCTGGACGGACCCTTTGTCCAGCGACGGCATGGCGAGAGTACACCATGTTCTTCGCGAAGGCGCGTAGCGGGACAACCTCCTCTCGTCGCACGCACGGGACATCTGCGACAGCGATATGGCGAATCGTCGCCTGACCGCTCAGGGTCCGTATCGCTCGCATTGTCAACCGTGAAACATTCAGCATCTTCTTTATCCTACTTTTCCAGGATCGAAAGATCAACCCTACTGATCCAGAGTGATCTCCCTCTCGTAACTGAAAGAGAAATCACACTCACTGCAGCTTGCCCGGAAGTCCACACAGAATGTCCCATCCGATTCAACCCCAATCTCGTAATCCTCCCGCAGCGTATGCTTGATACCGTTCAGCGGATCCGTGCTTTCAAGATCAGCCTTCATCCTGGCGTATTCTTCCTCTGACACCTTCCCGTATGCATCCGAGACACGAGCCACCTCCTTGCGGTTCTCCTCGATCAGCCTCTCTTTGCACTTCGGGCAAATCGCCCAATTGTCTGCACTCATATCAGCCTCCTTCTACTGGCCGAGGGGGGCCAGCATTACCTGGTACCCCCCTGGGAGTGGATCCTGACTTGCTCTATGCGACGTCCTCGGTCTTCTCCAGGACGGTCTCGACCGCGACGCCTTCCTCTCCGATCTCGGTCGTGGCAGTCCCCTCGACCTCGATGAAGTTCCCTTTCCATGTCGTCTTGCCCTTCGAGGGGACCATGGGAAGCCTTCCTTTGAACCCGTCGATCAGGCCAGCCATCTTGCCCTCGGGATCGTACTCGGCGAGCTTCTCCTTCCTGGCCTCCTTCGCAGCCTCCTTGTCCTCTTCGCTCCCTGTCCATCCCAGCAGGTACTCCGATGCCGCCTCCTCCATCGCCTTCACCGCCGCCTCGCGCGTCACGCCCGCGTTGTGCAGGACCATCGCGAAGAACTCCTTGTTCAACAAAGAGGCCGTCGGAGCAATCTCATGATCCTCTCCGACGGTCAACTTACCAGTGACATGCACCGTCGTATCGACCTCATACACACCGGGCTCGATCGCTGCCCGAGCCGCCTTGTCACCCTTAGTGCGCCCGCTGACCAATTTGCCGATGACGGTTCTTATAACGTTGTCCATCTTGTACCTCCTGCCAGGATCTTCCTGGCTATCTTCGGGGCCTTCCCCTCTTCGCACTGGTAGTATTGCGTCAGAAAAGAGCGTTTGTCAACTCATCCGGGTCGATTTCTGAAACTTTTATTTTCAGAAAAGATACGCAGTCTTACACGCGGAAATAGGAAACTTTCCGGAGTGGAACTCTCTTTTTCTTGTTCTTCCACCACCGAATCGCAGTCTTCGAGGTCCCCGTGATGACCCCACCGCGCTTGACGACCTCTGCGGCGATACGGAGATGCTTCTCAGCAATGCGCCGATCAGCCTTCCCGATCGAATACCCCCTGAGGATGTTCGCCAGGTCTCTCGGGGACGTCATCTTGCCCGTCATGAAGTACTCCATCTCCATGGTCGCCCGGTATGCATCGGCCTCATAGAAGGCCCGGTTCGCATCCGACAGGAGATACTTCATCGGCTGCCCGCGCTCCCGATCCGCTTGAACGACATGCTGCGCCTCGTGGGCACAAAGCTCAATCTGATGCAGGAGGTGGCTGTGCCGCCCCACCCCAATCTCGTACGGCATGTAGACCCTACGCACGTCCCCGAGGCAGATCGTCGTCGCGCAGCTATTCAGGAACCCCTTCTTGTCCCGGATCCCCATGGTCTCCAAGGCCCATCCGATGAGTTGCATCTCCTCGGCGTCCTTCTTCTGCACAACCTTGAAATCGTACTTCTTCTCCATGTACTTCCAAAAGTCCCTGACCTCTTGGCCTGTCACCTTCAGGTTTGCCATCATTCACCTCCATCCCCGGAATCCACTCCGGAATCGATCCCCGCGTCCGCCAGCGCAGAACACTCCTCTGCTGGCAAGCAGGTATGCATCTCAATCTCCGGCAGAAAACAGCATGTCCACGAAATTCCGAGTCCGAAATCCTCAACCTTCGCGCAGTTCGCGGAAAGCTCCCAGTCCGTCTCGGTGTTGCATGTCTCCACCTTCTCACCATTGCACCGGGTCTTTCCCGTCTTGCAATCGTCATGGCACCCCGGCAGGTATGTGGAAAGGACCAGTCCAACCAGGATGATCCAACAAACATTCCAGTACGATTTCATCTCGAACCTCTTTCTGCGAACTCAAGTTCGCGACAACAGAGCTGACAGCCTCGGGGCCGGAGATACCTCATCAATGAAGTCCCTCACATCCTTGCCGTCCAGCTCCAGACCAGTCTGATCCCAACCCTCACACTTGCTGCGAGCGAATATCTCCAGCCTTGGAACATCACCATACAGCTCGACGATCCTATCCCGAACATCCTCTGGCTTCGCCGAATGCTTCATGACCGGAGCCACCACGATCGAATGCACACTCCTGGACTTGCGCTCCAACCTTCCGCGCGTCCCAATGAGAACGAACTCGGCATTGCTCCGTGTGTAGTGGCCCATCCCAGTAAAGAACGTGTCGGCCTTCTTGTTCTTCTTCACCCAAGTGAAAGCCACCCCTTTGTACGTGAACCCCCACGCCTGCAGGAGACGAATCCCCGTCAGCATAAAAGGACCCGTGACCCACAGAAAATGGACGCTATCCTCGGCGGCAAGGTCTCCCACACGAAGGTGCATCAGGTCCTTGTTGCTCATGGTCCGGTAGTGGTTCTCGACCCCACGGGACCCGGCTCGGTCCGCATACTGCCAAGGGCAATCCGAAAGGATCACATTGTATTTCTTCAAACCCATCCCCTTTTCTTTGCAAGCCAATCCGAGACAACAATCGTCCCGACATCCCCCACTTTTTTCGCATCAGACTCACTGAACCAGACCTGCCTCATCGGAATGCAGACTGAATCCCCTCCGAACTTCGGAGCCTCAATGAAAAGCGAATCCTCTGTCTCATGAACAATCTGGGCATCACCGATCTCGAATGACATGTATGCTTTTTCCTTTCGAATCAGAAACAGAACCCCAACATGATACCTTGCATCGCACCGGAAACCAAACCGATTATGCAGCCACCCCGTCAGGTCGATCCTGGCGTTCGAGGTACCTCTTCAGCTGCCTCTCAGCCCTGATCCTGGCATCCGTAGCACGCTTGGAAAAGACAAAGATCTCCGCGCCACCATCCTCATCAAGAACAAGCACGTCAACCAGCTTGAAATCCCAGCCCACCCTGGCCTTTGCCTCCTTGCACAACCGGATCTTTCCTGTCTCCAGGTTGCAGGAGAAGCAAAATGTCGCACCAACGATCTCCCTCTTTTGGTTCGCGTATGTTCCCATCCTAATCTCCAATCACATCCGCATGAGAAATGGCCAGGACCTGATCGTCCGCAAGTCGCCAAAGCTTCTGCTTCCCCTTCGCTGGAATAGGGTCCTTGAAGAATCTCAAACCATCAAGATGCCAGTGATACTGCCCGTCCGCCCCCCATGGTGGCACAGTAAATCCAGAGTACCCACCCCAAATGTCACTCTTCGTTATTTTTGAGACAACGGCAGTTCCAACAAATGCCCCTTTGGCGATCTTCTTCCCGGAAACACCAGACGAAGAATCGATGACCATATCGACAGGATAACGTCCATCCCCCGTTCCACCGAAGCTCATATATTTGAGTTCATCATCAAGCATCCAAGACCAGCCATTCAACACAGCCATGCCACCGAGAGCCAAGAGGCCGCTTTCTGCGGCTCTTTTCCCAGGCCGACCACCGATGTTCACGCCAGCATGAAGTACGATCCTCTCGCCAACCACGCCCTTCTGGGTCCATGTTCGATTCTCGACCCTCTTCCCAAGATGCTGAATCGCAAACAGCCATTCGGGCCAAATCGTAAGGGCTCGCATCGGTCCAAATTTGATCTCGACCCCTTTCTTGTTCATCTCACGGAGGAGTTGCTTGACGGCCCTGTCCATGTTCTTCCGTCGGACAACTGGGCCTTTTCCAATGTACCCACCACCATACGCCGAAATCCCAGTCGGAACGTGTGTCACCCTTGCGCCACACTCAGGAGATCGGACATCAGTGTCCTCGCGAAAAAAATCAAACTTCAGATCGCAACTTATGTCTTCGAAATCGATCATCCCACACCCTGTATATTTGCCTGTCGGTCAAAGATGTAACCTTTGATTTTTGCCTGCGCCTTGCGGCTGTACTCATGCGTGGTAGATGACCCAGAAGAATGTTCCCTTCTGCAGACCACCTCCCTGACCATCCCCTTGATGTTTCCACGCAAAGAAAGCGCAACAGCCGCACGACCAACCTTCTGCTCAGAAACCTTCCATTCTCTGGCCAGATCGCGTGCCCTCTTCCATGGACCAGACCCGTCCCTCGCATGCAGTCTCTCTATCCGACCACCAACGAGAAGCTCCGCAGCATGGATCTGATACTTACTGAGATCCGATTTCGATATGTCACCATTCTCAAACATCGACTTCCCGACGATCCGGTAAGCATCGGATTCCTGCTTTCGGCAAAGCCTTTCATTTCGAGAGTGATCGATGTCGACCTTCTTGGATGCCGTCTCGGCTTCGATCCGCTGAATCTCCAGCCTCTTCATCTCGATCCTCTCGCTCGATTCCAACCTGAGAAGATCGATGTCGGCGGACGGTTTCGCGAGGTACTTCCCGCTCCTCGCAATCTGGGGAAGAACCTCGGTCTTCAGCCATTTCCTCAGCCTCCTGCCTGCTGGCTTCCGACTGAGGATCGCGCAGTTGTATACACCTTCCTCGGTCAGCAGCATCAGATGAGGAGTGTTCGGACTAAGCGGCGAACCGCCGCCTAGTGAACACAACTCTTTGAAATCACGGAGTTCCTTGCCCCTCAGCAAAATGAAGTCATCACCCTCGACAAACTCATCAGACCACTTCTGAGTTATCGACTGCGGCAACTCCCTCCCGTCTCCCGCGTACCCGAGAGCGGCTCCGACCTGCTTCGCGATCCAGTGCGGCTTCCCATCGACCTCAAATACGGGCAGCTCCTGCCCATCGAAACTTTCAGCAATCAACATTCTCGACATTTCATCCTCCAAAACCACTGGTGATATCAACCCAGCCCTTCTCCGTATTAAACACCTCAATCCGAACCGGGTTCACGAAGTGCGTCTCCAGGAAATCATCGATCTCATCCCGATCCCCTGTGCAAATCGTCGACCAGACTCCGAATTCAGGATTTGCCAAGCACTCAAAACAAGTCTTCACCCTGTATTTCGGTTTCTTCTTCGGGTGAATGCTCACTGCTCACTCCACTTCCTCCAGCACTTGACGCAGAGCTGATTCCTGTCCGCGCCCCTCATGCGCGCGATGTACCTTTCGATGGACTCACGGCTCCCGGAGACCTGCAGCATCTTCCTTCGGCCCTCGCGCCTCTCCACCCGATCCCCACAATCCGGACACTCCCACGCGAAGCACATCCCATCCGCGTTGCTCGAAAACTCGTACTCCCCTTCAGAGAGTTGCTCCTTCTGACCGCGCCAACCGAACGGCCAAGCGTCATGGACAATGTCCTCCTCGGGAACGATCGGTTCTGCCCTTACTTTTGCCTTGAATGCCGTGATTCCTTTCCTGGAAACTCGCTCCGCCATATCCCTGGCAGATGGCTTCAGATGCATGTACCGGCGCCGATCCTCTTCCTTGCGAACACGCTCCTCGATCTCATTGATGCGAGCCTTCGCGTTCTCCCTCTCCTCGTACGGAGTCTCCGGATGATCAACGAGCGCACGGAGCTTCGAGAGCTTCTGTTTGGTCGCCCTGTTCACTCGTCAATCGCCCCAACATCGACGCGAATGCCATCGAACCTACGGAAAGCCATGCCCAGGAGGCACTCGAACTGATCTCCGTCCATGGTGTGCTCACCACGACCGAGCCAATAGTCCGCGCCAGCCCCATCCAGGAAATCGACATGCCCTCTCTGCATTGCATAGTCGAGCCTCACAAACCCCGAACACGGGTCGAGATCAAGCTCAACCTTGACAGTTGTTCTGATCATGCCACCCTGGGCGTCCTCGATCTTCCAGTAACTATTCCCGTCACACCCGTAGATCGGGAAGGTCACCTCGTACTGCTCATCCTCGCCGCTGAAGCCCTTGACCCGGACCGTGACCTCCTTGGAGATGCCGAGTTCCTCGGCCGTGACTTCGACCTCTCGATTCAGGCGACGAATCCGATCCTGGAACTTCGCGCGTTTATCAGGCTCCACACTCTCTGCCTTCTGGAGCATCTCGGCCAGCGAAAAACGAAGCGAATCCATCTGCTGACTCAACGACTCCAGGGCCACTTTTCCTTCCAAACTCATATCATCCTCCAGACCCAACCCACGCCCTCTCCGGGCGCATTCGACCGCGAGACTCGATGTCCCGATTGCTGAAAACCTCAACGATCCACTGCTTCGTCCCCTTCTTGATATGGACCGAAACCCTCCTCTTTCCCCCGTATGGCCCCCCCTCGTGGATCATCCGAATGATCGCCCCGATCTCCCAGCTGCCATCAGGGAGCTTGACATCAACCAACTCACCAACTGCATTCTTCCCATCGGACTCGCCGTACCAGTCGTAGACCGACCCAAACGTATCATTGGGCTCCGTCTTCGACTCCAGATACCGCTGCAACTGTGTCTTGTATCGCGTCATCAATCCTTCTCCAGGCTCATGACAGTGGCCGCCATCTGGCCATTCAACAAGAGCATATCGTGCTCCACGCCAGCTGACACCTGTATCGCGCGCGCGTGAGACTCCATCTGGAACGTCTCGACCGCCAGGTTCATACGAAAAGCATCCTCCGGTTCCAGAGCGCCAGCACTTTCCATCTTCTTCACGTCACCATAAAGCCGAATCGCCTTTTCCGAAATCCCCTGGATCAGCTCCTTGTACGCCTGGTTTGCCTGGTCTGATTTGAACTCCATCTAGATTCTCCACTCCTCGGCATCTGCACCGAAATCGAAGGACCATACTGCCATACAAAAACAGGTTTTTCAACCGTTCTCCAAAACTTAGACAAATCTACCCGGAGGGCAAATTGATGTTTGGTTGACGCTTCAACGAAGTCTGCCCCTTACTACAAGTAGATCCGGGTCTTACATCTTCTCCACGTCCACTTCCCGTCGAACTGACGGTGTTTTTCTCTATATACCAAAACCTCAAATTCAAAGCCGCATTCAGGTCACGGTCAATTTCCAAACCACATGCACCACAGATGTACACTCGTTCATCCAAACCCAATTCGGATTTGACATGACCACACCCCGAACAGGTCTTTGACGACGGGAAGAACCTTGGCGCTAGTGCCATCTCAAATCCGTTCCACCTGGACTTGTATTCCACCTGACGGCGAAATTCTCCCCATGCGGCATCCTGGATCGTCTTTGCAAACCTCCGATTCTTCACCATCTCCTTCACATTGAGATCCTCAAGCACAACGACTGACAATTCCTTGGTTCTCGCAATATCAGTCGTTGCCTTGTGTGTCGAATCCAAACGGATACAGGCGATCTTGTAGTGAAGTCGAGCAATCCGTTGACGGGTGCGTTCTCTCCTACGACTTCCTTTTTGTTGTCTGGCAAACCTCCTTTGTAACTTTGCCAGTTGTTTCTCCAGCTTGCGGTATGCTTTGGGATTATCAAAACGTCGTTCATCCGAAATATAAGCCAGAACCTTGCTTCCAAGATCAGCGCCCAAAACTTTTCCGCCTTGAAACAGAGGTGGCTCTTGTTGGTGGGGATGACAAAGTGCCGACACAAACCATCGACCAGCACGTTCGGAGATGGTCACAGAAGCCACCTTCACACCAACTGGGATATATGCTTTTTCCTTGAGTCTCAACCACCCGATCCGGGGTACCTTGATCCGGTTCTTCTCTACATGAATCACACCGGTCAAACGAAAAGACCTTTTCGACTTACGCTTGTTCTTGAACTTGGGGTATCCGACTCTTGGTCCTTTGCCTTTGAGTCCATTGAAGAACCTGGAGAATGCTTGTTGCAGATCACGAAATGCCTCTTGGGGCGCTGCCTTGGAATACTGAGGCCACCAAGGCAGATTGTCCTTTTTCCACTTGTTCCACTCTTTGTGCAACTTCATGGCGTTGGGTTCAAGTTCCCTGTAATTAATTCTCTCCAATGCCCAATTCCAGGCAAAACGGCGCATCCCACAGCAACCCAAGAGAAGAGAGACTTGCTTATTGTTGGGATCAACCTCCGTCTTGTATGCCCGAAGTTGTGGCTTATCCTTCGACATTCTCAAGTTCCTTTTTCTTCATCACCCTTCAGGAGATCTTCCTCCGAGGGCACGAGACGGAGGATCGGCATTCCGCGAGACGAACTTGAGTTCGTATCCGTCAACTCCGGGACCCACGCCTGGTCAAACAGCATCCCGGCAACATCTGCAGCGTCATCAGAAATCAGTCGCATCCTGTGAGCGAGGGCAAGAAGTGCCTCCTTCGGATTCTCTCCTGTGCACTCCACTGAAAACAGGTCAGATCCCGCGAGGTCATGAAGAGTGACCCGGGTGAACGACGCCCCGTCCGACTCCCGAATGATCTCCTCAATCTTGACCTTGTGTCTCATCCCCTGGCCGCCTTGAAAATAAACACCCGATACCTACTGATCGCATCTATGAGCTTTTCGGCCTTCTTGGTCGCATCATCGACACGAGAAACAGTGAGATCCTGAGCCCTGCCAATGAGATCATCGACAATTCTCAAGATTCACCCTGGAACTCACGAAGCGACTCGATCTCGCGCCTCATCGCTTCCTCGATGACAATCGGAGAAGTGGCAGCAGGAGCCCCAACACCGTACTTCTTCAGAAACTCGTGAACCCAATCCGGCACCGATCCACCGGGCCACACACCATTTTTCTGAAGATGGATCACGTCTCTGTATTCTTTGGTCGGCATTCTAAATCTCCCTCTCTGGCCATCCCAGCCAGCATCCTCAAGGTCAGCTACACCTTAATCCGTCTTTCTGCGTTAGTCAACTCTTTTATGGCGATTTCTGAGTTTTTTAACACATATAATAGTTAGCCTCCCTCCCCTCTGTGTGCTGCTTGTGATGGATCTTGATTCCCGGATTACATGTTGGATTTTTTTGACCAAGTCAAGCTCTTTCTTTCGCCAGCTCGAATTCTCTTTTTATAACGGAAGGTTACGAGGCATGAATGAAAACGAACTCAAGTTCGTTCTGGGATCTACATCCTCATCCAGGATCGGACTTCATTGATAGCAAACTGCTCCAGCGCGCTCCCTGGCCCGCTCGGAAGCGTGGTCTTCTCGTACGCCTGTCGCGCATCCTCCAGAAGGTCATCGGCCCACTTCTCGATCTCCTCAGGCGTGTACTTCCCCTGTTTGACATCGAGGACATCCTTAGCGTAGGTCAGCGGGAAGACGATCCGCCCGGTCTCCATCAGCTCGCGCCCCGACATCAGAAGATGAATCAGATTCGAAGCGAACTTCACGTCAAATCCGTACTTCGTAAACAGGACATGACGATTCGTCGCATTGTCCAGCCTGCCCTGAATCATCTTCCTGGCCTTCTTTACAAACACACCACGCTCGAAATTGATATCCCCGCATTTTATATGCTTGCCGTTTCCCATATCCTTGAACGGCCCATTCTCAAGCGAACCGATCGATCTCACAACATCGGCCATTACAAGCTGATCACTGAACCCTTGAAGGATCTCCAGCCCACTCTCAAGATCAGCGTAATTCTGCGGCTTGATCTTCATCTTGTGCTGTTGCGCATGCGCGTATCCGACGAACCTCCGATACGCACCCTTGTGGATGAACTCCTCAGCCCGCTCCAGGAGGTTCTCCGCGAACCCGCAGTCGTCCTGAAACAGAATGTTCTCCTTGTTCACGAACAGCGCGTGCAAGATGTTCGGGTTGTTCTCCAGCGCAAGCCTGAAGAACTTCCTGTACTCATGGAGCTTGAAATCGATCGCGTCCTTGGTGTTGCGACCGGTGTCGTCCTTGTCCACAACCCCAAGATCCACCTCATCACATTTCCGAAACCCGTACACCGTCTCGTCGAATGGCATAAAGATCCCCACGAAATCCTCGTCGCTGTCCGGCGTCGAAGTTCCGAACAAATGCGACCCAACCCGGATCTTAAGAATCATGTTCTGTTTTGCTTTTTCCTTGAAATCCACCTCAGACCTCCCCGCATTCTTGGCACACCGGGAACCCATCGTACCCCTCGTGCACATCATTACCAGCAAGCATGCTGTTTCTTGAAAAACACCTGTCGCACCGCTTGTTCATCGGCCCGAGCAGAGACTCATCCTCCCAGGCTGGCATAAACCTCGCCAGCTGATCCACCGACATCTTCTGAAGCTTCTCCTCCAGGTACCGGTGCCCAAACTCAGCAAGCTCCTCCTGCGTGAACTTGAACCCTCGAACGTACGCAGAAAGCTCAAGAGTGGTCGGCGTCACGGTAGACCCGATCGTGCATGAAGAGTACTCCGGAGCACCCTCTCCAACCCGACAGAAGAGATCCCGATTTCCGTCCGGGGACACACAGACATACCAGTCTCGCTTCGCCCCGTTCTCCGTCACCTCCGCAGCCAAAAAATCGTACCCGTCCCCCTGATGCTCGAAATTCAGGTCCTTCTTCCCCATCTACTTGACCTCCTTCAACCCAAACTCCTCAACCCCGGCATCCTCGGCAGAACCATGCTGGAATGACCATTCCTCTCCATACCTACGCACCATCTCGGCCCGCGCAGAATCGTACGTCCCATAGATCTTCACGTAGTTGTTCCTGAGGCCGCCACCGTGCTGCCCGTACCCGAACGTGAAAAACCAATCCTTCTTCTCTTCAATCGAGACAACATCTCCCATTCCATCCTCCTAGCGAACTCAAGTTCGTTTTTACTTCGAATCCCTACGCTCGGACTCCGTCTGGCTATCGAGAACAACGCCGAGCCCTTTGCAGTCCGGGCAATCGACCAGCGGCTTGTTCAGGAATTCCATCAGAGACTCCAGATAGAAGTCGATCTTTTCCTTCAGATCCCGCTGGTTCTTTCCGGTGAACCCTTTGATGCGTGTGTAACCCTGGTATCCCCTCTCCTCACTTGTCATCTCGAAGACCTCTACGAGACGCTCTCTCCTGTATCGCTCCTCGTATTTCGGCTTGCGTTTTCTCTTCTGGAAGATGTTGTTGTTCACATCGACGGTGAACTTCTCCACCTCAGCCAGACGAATCTTCTTCTTCACGGTGAAACAGAAGTCGTAATCGGAGGTGATCTCAGCCGCAACCGGATTCAGGTTGTCCTTCACATGCTGCCGGACGATGTCGTATGTCTGCTGCGAAGAAAGCTTGCAGGCAAGAGCAGGATGCGCGATCTCCGGAAACATGATCTGCCCCATGAGATCGACCTGGATATCGTGCCGCTCAATCAGCTTCTGCTTTCTGTCCCTCTCCACAGAGTATGCAAACGGACCGCCGTCGTCGATCTTGTCGACACTCAGGACGACATCAAAAGAGAACTCCACATCCTCAAACCTCTCAGGCCCGTCGTCCCAGACCTGCTTGTACAGCGACACCAGATGAGAATACTCCTCTTCCCATTCCACGCAGCCTCTATCAAGATCGACAATATCCCCGAACTCAATAGTGGCCGGTATCTTCTCGGATTCGATCGACTTGTCAATGAGCTGCATTCTCCTATTCAATCGCTCTCTGGGGAGCTTCCTTTGCAGGGTCTTCACCTCCTCCGGAACATGCAGCCATTCCTTGTGAAATGTATCCTTGGCGTAATCGGCCACGAACACCCCGTTGAGAAAAAGTCCCTCAAGCCCAGTCCCGCTTATATGACGTCCAATTGCCGCCGTGATATAGAATCCGTCCGACGTTTTGACCGCAGTGATCTTGGTCTCGTTTCTCATTTTCCTGTTTCCTCTTTGTTCATGCCTGGCACCGCGCCAGGAATCTTATAAGACCTTTAGCCTTGAAACGGAGATTTGTCAACTCCATTTTTTCTCGCACCCTTGAGTTGACAAAACCCACTTAGGATGGCAACACTACCAGCGAAACGATGCCAGGAGCTGATTCCTGGAGAGAGGAAAAATAGAAAATGAACCTGACAGATGAACAGAAAGCCATCATCGGCGCCACCCCGGACGCGGGAGGAACCCTCCTCATCTCGGCATTCGCCGGTACCGGGAAAACATTCACCCTCCAGCAGTACGCGGAAGAGCGACCGGTGGACAAGATCCTCTACGCTGCCTACAACAAGACAATCCAGCTGGAAGCGGAGCGGAAGATGCCCGCGAACGTCTCCTGCAGGACAACCCACTCCCTGGCCTACCACGCCTTCGGCGCCGAGTACCGAGACAAAGGCATGCTCAGCGGCAGCCTTCCGCTCTGGCGCGTCGTCCGGCTCCTGGAGACCAACTTCGTCATCGCCAACTTCGTGGTCGACATCCTGGGGGTGTTCCTGGCATCCGCAGACGAGGACATCAACAACAGCCACATCCCCCAGCATGTCCGCGATTTCTACAGCGAGTCCGACTACATCCCGCCACTCACCCAGATGGCCGACCTCGTCTGGGAGGACATGAAGAGCATGAGACCCAAGAGCCTCCCGATGACCCACGACGGATACCTGAAGCTCTACCAGCTCTCCGGGCCGAAGCTCAACTTCAACTACATCCTCCTGGACGAGGCCCAGGATACCACCCCCTGCGTCTGGGACATCTTCAAGAACCAGACCTGCAGGAAGATCGTCGTCGGGGATCCGTACCAAGCCATCTACGGATGGAGGGGCGCCATCGACGCACTCGATCTGGTCGACGACGCAATCCGCCTCTCGCTCTCCCAGAGCTTCCGTTTTGGGCCGGACGTCGCCAACTTGGCATCAACCCTCCTCCGGCGATTCAAGGGCGAGAAACTGCCCCTGAGGGGCTTCGAGCCACTTCACACAAAGGTTCACATCAGCAACTGCCCGGACAGCATCAAGCACACCACAATCTCCCGGGGGAACATCAGCATCTTCCGATCGGTCGCCTCCGAGTGCCACCACGGAAACAAAACATTCGGGTTTGTCGGCGGAGATCACAAGAACTACCGATTCCAGACGATCCTCGACGCCTACTACCTCTTCTCGGATCAGAAGGAATTGGCCAAAGACCCGCTCATCAAGTCCTTCTCCGATTTCCTGGAACTGAGGGAGTACGGCCAGAAAGCAAAGAACGCCGAGATCGAGTCGGCCTGCATCATCGCCGAGGAGTATGGCGGCCAGATTCCGGAGGTCATGAAAATCGTCAGGGTCAGAGACGTTGGAGCAAGGTTCTCCGACCTCTCCTACGTCACCGGACACCGATCCAAGGGCATGGAGTTCCCGTTTGTGCATCTGGCGAGCGACTTCACCAGATTGATCGACGCGCACAACGAGGATCCGCAGGAGGGAATCCTGGACGACGACGAGATGAACCTGCTGTACGTCGCCATCACGCGCGCGACAGAAGGACTCTACATCTCCCCGGCCATCCACGACTTCATTCAGACCGGAAGCCTCTACCCGGTCCCAGAGGATCGGAAAGAAATTAACTGAGTGGGCCGGGTAGGATTCGAACCTACAGGATGACTAGCACCACGGGGTTACAGCCCGCTCGCCTACCATTAGCGTTTACCGACCCAAATAGTACGCGGAGAGGGATTCGAACCCTCAATGGGCTTTCGCCAGCCGTGCGGCCTGAACGCACCGTCTGTTCCATTCGACTATCCGCGCAAGAGTGGATGGGGTCGGAGTTGAACCGACGACACCCGGATCTTCAATCCGGTGCTCTACCTACTGAGCTACCCATCCGTAGTACGCGAGCCGGGATTCGAACCCGGAGTGCCCTTTCGGGAGCCGTGGAGCCTCGGTCCACCGTCTGTTCCATTCGACTACTCGCGCATGTTGTGCCTCATCCATGATCGACAAGACACCTTGTTTCTCACGGATCCGATTTCGTGAGATTCAAACTGTGCGCCCCCTCGGACTCGAACCGAGATCTCCTGACTTTTGAAACCAGTCCCTCTTCCTGTTTGGGGCAGAGGCGCATGTAGCAGGTGAGGAAGGATTCGAACCTTCAACCTCCCGATTTGGAGTCGGGGACTTTCCTAATTAAAGCTACCCACCCATCTGCGGAGGGCGAGGGATTTGAACCCCCGCGCCGATACAAGTCGACGGCTACGGGTTAGCAACCCGACGCAATGCCATTCTGCCAGCCCTCCTCAAATATCTGTCCGTCCTCGGTGGTACCTGTGCTCCGAAGCAAGGTCCATAAGATCTCCGTGCCGGATTGAGACGCCCCTGAACGCCCTCAGAACCGTGGCAGGCTCCTGGCCCCGGGGAATGATCGTCTTTCCCGTCTTCGCCAGCCCCTCGGGCAGCCACGCCGTCCAGCGCACCGATCCTCGCCCAATGAAGCATTGCCTGTACCTCGCATCCTTCTTTTTCATGACCACCTCCATGGAATCTCGGGCCGGATTCGAACCGGCGTCCATTCTGGGTTGCAACCAGATGCCTTGCCTCTCGGCCACCGAGACATCAGAGGAGGGCGTGGGGAACGATCCCACACTCCGACCGCCAAGCCGAAGACCTCCGGGTTCAAGCCGGGTGCCTTACCATTCGGCCAGCCCTCCATCAGGGTGAAGTACGGGATTCGAACCCGCGTGCCAGGGGCCACAACCCTGTGTCTAAACCGCTCGACCAACTCCACCACAATTCTGAGGATGAGGGAATCGAACCCCCGCGCCACTCTCGCGACGACCTTCGATTTCGAGTCGAGTACCATTGCCACTCGGTCAATCCTCAAATACGGATCCTCGATTTTCAAAGAGCCAGACGAACTCAAGTTCGCCGAAGCGGAGAGCGAGGGATTCGAACCCTCAAGCCGACTCACGCCGACCGACACGCTTTCCAAGCGTGCTGCCTGCCAATTAGCGCAGCTCTCCAGTTTTGTTTTGCTGAGAGTCTGCGCCTTTACAGGCTAAAACTATGAAGTGAATACAAACAGAAAAGGGACGAAGACCAATGCAGGGAAGCACCGGTGCGGGTGGTAGCGTCTTGGGTCATCGGGACCATTTTTTCGGTACGCTTTTCCATTTCTCGTCTCCTGAGGAAGAGTTTTACCACCATGCGAGAGTTTGTCAAGAGGAAAAGATCAGAGAGGGAGCCTGAGCATCCTGGACTCGCCGACGGGCTCGACACGGACGTAGCAATCGGCGCAATTCTGCGCGTGATCGATCCAGATCTGGATGGCATCCGCTATCGAAGCCTCGACGTACACAAAAAGCGTTTCTTCTGTGGATCCAGGGAGCCCGCACATTCCACTACGGAGCCTCCCACACCTGCCCCCGCTGAGCACGTCCATGTTGTCGATGAAGAGCTGCTTTCTATCGATCTTCAGGAACGAAAGATTCTCCACCATCTCACCCTTCGTCTCGACACCCTTTCCACGAAGCTCCTGTATGCGCGCACGCGCGCTCAGTCGCTCATTGACCCCCGTTCCAGGGTGTCGCTCCAACTCAATCAGCTTCTCTAGCAGCAAACTCTTCTTTCCGGGCGGCTCCTTGGTCTTCTGGAACATACGCGGATCCTTGACCACGCGAAGACTTCCGTTTTCGTAAACGCAAAACGGATTCTGGTACCGATCCTTCAACGGATTGATCCGTATCTCTTGAAGGCAAAATTGGATCTCCCGAATCGTCACATCCTCAGCTGATATGTCCAGGTCGAAGAAACAAGAAGCTTCCGGCCACCTACGCTCAATCCGGTGCTGCTGCGGGTATGTGTTGAAAACCTCCATTTACCAGCCTCCTCCATCCGCACTGATGCCAGGAAAAGAGTCGACGACCTCACTCTGATCAGCGCACCCATACGCATCAAGCCTGACCGGTTCGTCCTC